>Ga0224505_10002700_pt1 | contig 10305 bp, 8 predicted proteins | sample SF_Jan12_sed_USG_FD_169102 | JGI IMG/M metagenome (GOLD analysis project Ga0224505, IMG submission 169102) | Sediment microbial communities from San Francisco Bay, California, United States - SF_Jan12_sed_USGS_4_1 | ecosystem: Environmental > Aquatic > Marine > Sediment | place: USA: California...
CGTAATCGGAGATGTTCTCCTGGTGCCGTTAATTGGAATTACAGGTGCGGCACTCACAACATCAGCGGTTTTTGCGCTGTCTTCGCTCCTCGTAGTCATTGTTTTGCGACGATGGATTGACGGACTCCCCGATTTATGGCGCTTTTTAGGAACCGGCCTTATAATGCCTTCAGGCGTTTTAGTATTGCTAATGTTTGGGAATTCAGGTTCAATTATATGCCTTATTATTGCGATCGGGATTGTTCTAGTTGCCAGATCTAATGATTTTTTCTCCAAGGAAGATGCCCGTTTTGTAGAATCTCAGAAAATAAATAAGAAGCTTAAGGTGTTAATAGTTACAACCCTGAGATGGCTTGCGAAAGAGAGTTCCTGAAGTATGAATATCACGCCTTTCTTATTCATAGGTACCTTGTTATTGCAGGCTATTCTTTTTTTCTTGGTAAGACTCTTGCCAATCTGGAAAGTCCGTCATCAAGGGTGCGACGCATATTACTTTCTTCTTTCAGCGGAGGTGTTCAGGGCGCACAGGAAGCTTCCTGTAAAGTTGCCGCCCTATTATCTTGCGGACATTGAGGAGCAGTGGTATCCGCCGGCGTTTACAGTTTTTCTTGGCTTGCTTCCGGACCGCATTGTCAAGCACTACTATTGGCTTATCAACCCAATTCTTGACTTTATGAACCTTGTTGTAATGGATGTTTTTATATCGATTATTTCTGGCTCAACCGAAGCTGTTTTGCTGGCAAATATAATCTACATTTTCATGCCTGTCTTTGTGAGTGAATATTCCAATCTGACATCACGTTCTCTGGCCAATATTGTTTTTTCCTGCTTTCTTATTTTTTTATACTATGCATTCAAAAATCCGGTGTGGTACGTGGTTGTTGCTCTTTCCTGGTGTACCATTTTGTTTACCCACAAACTCACAGCTCAAGGGGGGCTTTTCTTGGTGATTCTTGTTGCGATAGTATATGCGACGCCCATCCCGCTGGTTGTCACATTGGGTATTATCCCCTTTTTGTTGCTCTTTACAGGGGGGTATTACCTGAAGATTCTCAAGGGACATTGGGATATTGTCAGTTTTTGGCATCGGAATCTCCCCCTCCTTGGGGCACACCAAATCTATGAATCACCAATTTATGGGATAGCCAAAGATAAAACGAGTTCTAAGGGGCTTCTCAAGAGAACCGGTGCGTTGTTTCTCTATAACCCGTTCATTTACTTCGTGCTAGTAGTCTTTGCCTACAGTCCAGAGCTTGTTCAAATGGATGCTGCTGTGTACTATCTGTTTGTATGCATTACAGCCATTACTGCGTGGGCTTTTCTGACTACATTTATACCGTACTTAAACTCTCTGGGAGAAGGGTACAAGTACATTAAGTACACAGCCTTACCTTCAGCAGTCTTCATTAGCCTCATCTTTGACAACCTTGATACTTTTTCCATCACCTTGCTCGTTATTTCTTCTATTGTCACCATTATGGGTTTAGTACTCTCTATTTACCTAGTTTTAACTCGCTCGAAAGGGATAATAGATGAAGATTTAAGGAAAATGCTTGACTATCTTAAGAGTAAGAAAGAGTTTGATATGCTCGGTTGCATCAATCTCGACATGGCGGACGCGATAGTGTACTTTGCAAGAAAGAAAGTCCTCTGGGGAACCCATCACTACAATTTCAACGAGAAAATGGTTGAATTCTTTCCTGTATTTAGAGCGCCTATTGATGTGCTTACGCAAAAGTATGGCTTGAAATATTGGTGTATAAATGCATCGTATGTAAATCCTGAAGATATCTTTTCCCCTTCTAGTAAAAAACTTATAAAAAGCTTCGGTCAGTATCAGCTTTATGAGGCTTAGAGTCTAAGGGCAAATATCGTATGCTTCTTGATAAAACATTGCAGGACATCAGAATTAAAGTTTGCAGCCGGTGTATCTATGATGAACGCGTTGATGGTATTGCATTTGATGAGCAAGGTATTTGTAATTACTGTCACATGGTGGACAATCTTGCAAAACAATATGGCACTGGCGAGAAAACAGGAGAGGCTATCTTGAATCGTATTGTGCAAGAGATCAAACGTGCTGGCAGAGGTAAGCAATACGATTGCGTTATTGGCGTAAGTGGTGGCACTGACTCATCCTATTTGGTCTACCTCGCTAAAGAGTGGGGGCTTCGCCCTCTGGCCGTTCACTATGATAATACTTGGAACTCTGCAATCGCCACCCAGAATATTCGCAAAGTGCTCAGTGCTCTGGATGTCGATTTGTACACCTACGTAATTGACAACAGAGAATCCGATGATATTTTTCGTTCCTTCTTTCTGGCTGGCGTTGCAGAAATTGAAGCTGCCACAGACCTTGCGCTCGCCGAAGTCACATACCTTGCGGCATGGAAGTATGGCGTCAAGTACGTACTTGAAGGGCATTCTTTTGTGACAGAAGGTATTTCGCCTTTAGGCAGGAATTACTTCGATGGTAAATATATAGAGTCAGTTCATCGGATCTATGGAAAGCGTCCCATGAAGACTTATCCTCTTATGACATTTTCACGTTTCATGTGGTGGTCGACAGTAGCGAAAATCAGGAAGATACGTCCATATTGGTATATCTCATATTCGAAGGAGGATGCTCGCGCATTCCTTGAACGGAAATACGGGTGGCAGTATTATGGCGGGCATCATCTCGAAAATAGGATGACTTCATTCTTGCACGGGATTTATCTGCCAGAAAAATTCAGTAGAGATTTTAGAAATAATACTCTGTCAGCCTTGGTGCGCAATGGCAAAATGTCCCGCGAAGCTGCGTGGGCAGAGTATAACACTCCGCCAAACGTTGAGAGCGATCTACTTGCTTATTTCAAAAAGCGTCTTGAACTGTCAGATGTTGAGTATGAGAGAATAATGAATGAGCCGCCAAAATCCTGGCAAGACTTTGCGACTTACAAAAAACGCTTCGAACACCTGCGTCCACTCTTTTATATGCTTGCAAAGGGCCACCTCGTGCCAATGAGTTTCTATCTGAAATATTGCTTTCCAATCAAGGTGTGAACATGATCACAATTGTTGATTATGGGATGGGCAATCTCGGGTCTATCATGAATATGTTCAAGTACATCGGTGTACCGGCGGTAGCTACTAACGACCAGGATAAGATTTCAGGGGCGGAAAAACTGCTGTTGCCCGGTGTAGGCGCTTTTGATGCTGCCATGTTGCGCATCAACGACAGCGGTCTTTGCCCGTTGCTTGATCGCAAAGTGCTGGAAGAGCGCACACCTGTTCTTGGCATCTGTCTTGGGATGCAGCTTCTTACCCGGTCCAGTGAGGAGGGCAAAATGCCTGGCCTAGGCTGGATATCAGCGGTAACAAAACGCTTTCCCGCTACGCCCGGCTTGAAAGTGCCTCACATGGGCTGGAATGTAGTAGCGCCCACACGAGAAAGCCCTCTTACCCGAGGTTTGCCAGAAGAAGCCCGGTTCTATTTTGTCCATTCTTATTACGTGCAGGTTGACAACGAAGAGGACTCAATTCTGAAAACAACTCACGGTATCGCCTTTGACGCCGCGATACAGCACGGCAATATCTACGGAGCTCAGTTTCATCCCGAGAAAAGTCACAAGTTCGGAATGCAACTTCTTGAGAATTTCGCGAGGCTCTAATGTTGCGTACCCGAATCATCCCCGCGTTGTTGTTGCGCAATGAAAGTCTTGTCAAGACGTTGCGCTTTGGCAAGTTTACCTATGTAGGGGATCCTTGCAATACAGTACGTATTTTCAATGAGCTGGAAGTTGATGAGCTGCTTTTTCTTGATATTAGCGCTACCCGTGAAGGTCGATCTCCCAACCTGAAAGTGTTGGCTGATATTGCCAATGAATGCTTTATGCCTTTGGGTTATGGAGGAGGAATACGATCCTTGTCCGATGCCAAGGCCGTATTTGATATTGGATTTGAAAAGGTGGCGATCAATTCATTTGCCGAAGAGGAACCTAGGATTATAAGTGAGTTGGCGTCGCACTACGGCAGCCAGGCAGTAATCGCCTCCATCGATGTCAAGAAGAACTTCTGGGGCCACTATCAGGTGCGTACCTGTGGAGGAAAGCACAATGTGAGACGCAATCCGGTGGAATGGGCAAGAGAGCTTGAATCATTGGGGGCAGGGGAAATTCTTCTGACTTCGATAGACCGGGAAGGCACATGGGATGGTTTTGATGTCGAACTGGTGAAGAGCGTTGCCGACGCCGTAAGTATTCCGGTTATTGCCCACGGCGGTGCTGGCAGGGTTGAACACATTGGTGAAGTGGTCCAGCAAGGCGGGGCATCAGCCGTAGCATTGGGAAGCATGGTTGTGTTTCAGAAAAAAGGCATGGGAGTTCTTGTTAATTTCCCGGATGAGCGGGAATTGCGGATGGCGCTTTATTCGTCAGTTTAGAGAAGAGAACGTTACGGGATATATGAATATTTGCGTATTTGGCAATCAGGATAATGGTGGATACAGGCTTTGTAAATGGCTCAGAGAGGCTGGCTATAATGCACATCTCTATATGATGAAGAGATGGGAGTCTGAACGTAGCCTTCCTGAAAAGATTGACAGACACTTGGAAGTTGATGGTTATCCCGATTGGATCCATTGGTACGACAATTCTCTGCGCAACATGGTTATCCCGAACAAAGAGCGAATTGCAGAGATAGAGAACGGTTACGATGTTGTAATAACTACTGGGTCCATGGCTATGACATGCGCCCACCACATAAACAAAATCCCCTTGATTTCGTGGTCAACAGGTCCCTCTAATCAAGGGGTCCTTAAGATGTGGGACCATTTGGGCTTCAAATATAGAGTTTTCTGGACTCTGGTAAGGTTTTTTGTCAGAAAGTCTGTTAAGAAAGCCTACAAAATCCTTGTTCATTATGATCCAGAGATTTATTCACTTTTCAAGCTTGGGCAAGTAGGAAAGGCTGTCTTTTACGGTATGCCTGAAGACGTGCAAGGAAACGCAGGCAGAGTTGACCGTACCCGCATAGCAGAATTGGAAAGACGGTACTCTAACTACGACAAGATTTTTCTATGGCTTGGAAGAATTGATTATAAGAACAGCCGCTCAGCTATGTATAAAGGGACTGACAAATTTATTCGTGCTGCAGCAAGAGTCCTATCTGAAGGTGCTAATGTAAAAATTATTATCGGTGCACATGGCCAGGATTGGAAGTCTGTCAAACAAATGATAGATGATCTGGGTATTGGAAAACATGTCGAGTGGGTTCAGCATATGCCATATGCGGAGTTACTCGGCTATATCAGCATTAAGAATGCCATAGTTTTTGATGAGCTGACAGAGCTTCACTGTGTGTCAAGCGGTATGTTCAGGGAGGCTCTTTCTGTCGGTGCAATATTGGTACGATCCTATAGTAATACGTTAACTGGTCTTGGCTATGGAGCTACAAATTGTCCTGTGCTGCATGCCGAGTCGGAAGAGGAAGTGTATTGTAGGATGAAAGAGGTCATTGCGTGGGACGCTGAAGAAACCAATACAGAACGGCAAAAGATAATGGCATGGTCCAATAAATATTTGGACGTTCAGCACCAAATGAAGCGACTTGTTGATATTATGGAAGAAGCGATTTATCTTCACCGCACTGCACATAAATTAAGAACCTGGTATGAGTGATGGTGGAGCAAGTAGGTAAGTGAACACGGAAAAACACCTTCAGAACAGCAGTATAAAGTCTAGAATAAAATTTCTACTTAGTGATGTCTCAGTATATGGCATTGCTACTGCTCTCTACTCTTTCATCGGCATTCTTAGCATACCGATACTGACCCACAATATATCAATAACGGACTACGGTATATTTGAAATACTCATCTCCATAGTCGGTGTTGCGACTGTGCTAGGCACGCTGGGACAAGATGCTGCATTTGCAAGGTTCCATTATGATGTGGAATCGCCGGGGTACCGGGATAATATAGTAAGGTTGGGTTTCATCATTCAATTTACGGCCTCTTTGTTTATCATGCTATGTTTTATGGCGATTGGGACGAAGATTGAGCAAATTAACCCCAGTTACAGCAAAAGTGTCCAAGCCGTATTGCTACTGGCCGCGTTCGTTATTCCAGCAACAAGTAGCTATAATTATATAAGGAATGTTCTTAAATGGACGTTCCGGCGAGGACAGTATGTCGCAGTTTCTCTATTATACGCGGCTCTGTTAATAAGTAGTTATTATGTGCTGGTGCAGTATATGCGTACCGGACTATACGGTGCGCTCATGTCCATGATGCTGGCGCTTATAGTACCTTTGGCTATAGGGCTGGTTTTCTTTAGGGCAATAAGGATAGGTAGGATAGATTTCTCATATGTGGTGCCCATGCTTAGTTACGGTGTGCCTTATATGGTGTTGGGAGTCATGAATCAAGGACTGAGAGTCGTGGACAAAATAGCCGTCTCATTTTATCAGGGTGTTGAGGCAGCCGCTGTTTATGCAGTGGGGTTCAAGGTGGCAAGCATTCTCCTGGCTCTTGATTCTTTGTTTCATATGTCCTGGGGGCCCATATCGCTTGCCATTTTTAAGGAAAGCAATGCTGGCAAAACATACGATATGGCGCTAAATATCGTTATTGGCATGATGTCATTGTCTTTATTAGTAATAGCTGGTTTTTCTGACACCATAATTTTGTTGTTAGCTCCTGCTAATTTCTTAGAGGCATCAACGGCGGCAATCATTTTATCAGTTGGGTTGGCACTTCAATCTGTTGCGGGTATAGCATCGATAGGAATCGATCTTGCGAAAAAAACTCGCTTGCTTGTATTCTCTTGGTGTGCAGGAGCGTCTGTTGCTCTTGGTTTAATATTTCAGATAGGTCCCAAATTGGGAATGATTGGAGTTGCCTTGAGTATTACAATGGGATTTGTGGTTGAAGGGTTTGTGAGAATTTATATGGGGCAACAGGTATATAAGATCAGGTTTAGAGAAATGCGAAATGTATTTTATATTCCACTTGCTGTGCTTGTAATGTATGTGATTAATAACTTGCCTGTTCCCGCTAGTGTGACGAATATCGCTAAATTAAGTATAATAGCTATCTTTATGGCTTATTGGCTCAAGAAACTGAAAACCGTCTTGAATGTGCAGGCTTGTTAATGGACAATTTAAGCTTAATGCCAAGACCCAATCTGTTTGTCGTCGGCGCAATGAAGGCTGGGACAACTGCCTTATATTCCAGTCTTAATAACCATCCCCAGATATATATGTCTTCAATTAAGGAGCCAAATTTCTTCTCAGATGATTTATGGTCTGTGTCTAAGCACATTAAAGTTGTTCGAAATCCAGATATAGAACAGATGGTTCTATCAGGAATTGGGGTGCACAACGCTTTGATTACAGATTCTCACCAGTATCAACTTCTTTTCCCGATGTCCAGCCAGAATTATCGGTACCGAGGAGAAGTAAGTCCTGGATATCTGCGATCGATAAATGCTGCACGCAACATATCGATTAATTGTCCGGATGCTAAGATAATTGTCATAGTGAGAGATCCAATTGAAAGGGCTTGGTCTCACTTTCTTATGGAGAGAAATGAATCAAGAGTACCTTATCGATTCCGTGATGCAATTGAACAAGAAATTGAGGCTGAAAGCAGGGGGGAAAGCATTCAACATGGTATTCTTGAATCTGGTTTATATTATCGTCTATTAGGGAGATATTTTGAACATTTTGATCCATTGGCGATATTGGTTATAGATTTTTCTGAGCTACTGGATATGCAGAAGCTTTTTAAAAAGCTTGATCAATTTCTCGGGCTCAGCGGTTGTCTCTATACGGAGAGCTCGGATTTGAACAGGACAACAATACCTCGTTATGCCCGACTTAATTATCTGTTGGCCTCCCTGAGGATAAAAGATATTATCAGAAAAGCCCTGCCTCAGCAGGTTATTGATGCTGGGAAATTAAAATACTATAGCAAACCCATGAAGAAAGAAATGATGTCGAGGGAGGACATAGGATATCTAGTAAATTATTATGCTCAAGATGTGGCCGCCCTTGTCAAAGAAGTTATGATACAGTCCCCTCCCCAATGGGCAGATAAATATTTATAACTCGGTGGTTTTTAGTAAAACATCACAGTCCGTTGTTATATCAGGTTTATTTTAGAAACGGTGAAAGATATTTCTAATGCAGAATATCTGTAAGAATATCACGGTATTGCATGTGATCAGTAGTCTTGAACGCGGCGGTGCGGAAACAGTTATGGCATCACTCGTCAGCAATTCAGCCGCCGATTTTCAGCATATTGTAGTCTCGTTACAGGATTCTGGTTTGCTCGGGGAAAAACTTCGCTCGAAGGGCGTAGAGGTGGTAGAACTACATATGGAGCGAGGGAAATTATCTCTTTCTGCTATTATCAAGCTTTTTTCCTTAGTAAGAAAAATCAAGCCTACAATTGTTCAGACATGGATGTATCATTCGGATCTTTTAGGTGGAATTGTGTCCTATTTGGCGGGAGTGCGGACGGTAGTATGGGGTATTCACTCATCCAATCTGGGCAGAGATGTCATAAGTTTCTCAGCCAGGGCATCAGCATGTTTATCGGCTCGAGTTTCATTGTGGATACCTCGCACTATTGTCTGCTGCTCTGAGCGTGCTGCTCTAGTGCACCAAAAGATGGGTTATCAAGCTGATAAATTTGTCATCATCCCGAATGGTTGTGACCTATCATGGTTTGTGCCAGATTCTGATGCTCGGAACAGGATACGGGCTGAATGGGGTGTTGCATCAAGTGAAATCTTGCTTGGGATGGTGGCCCGATGGGATCCGCAGAAGGATCATGTGAATTTGCTTGGTGCATTGTCCTTGCTAATGAAAGAGGGGATTGATTTCCGTTGTGTTTTGATAGGCAATGGCATGAGTTCTGATAATGTGGCTTTGGTTTCCGAAATAGACAGAGTTCATTTATCTCGGCACATCATTTTGGCTGGCCTGCGAGATGACATCCCAAGTGTAATGAATGGGCTGGACCTGCATGTGCTCTCAAGCGTAGGTGAGGCATTTCCGATTGCTGTTGCGGAAGCGATGGCTTGCAGTACGCCTTGCGTAGTTACTGATGTAGGCGATGCAGCGTTGATAGTGGGCGATACAGGCTGGGTTGTACCCCCGCAGAACGCGGTTAAGCTTGCAGACGGAATCAAACAAGGACTGGCAGCACTTAAAGAAAATGAACGTGCTGGGTTGGGGCGGGCATGCAGGGAAAGGATTGCGGAGTGCTTCAGTAATAAAAAAATGGTGGATGCTTATCAACAAGTGTGGCGGAATCTTGCTGGCGTGAAATAAAAGTTATGACTGCGCCGATCCGGAAACCATGGTGTCCTGCGTAAAAGGGCGAAGAAAGAGGCGCATAGTATAAAATGCACATTTTTCTAAATAAAGCATTGATAGCATTGCCTGAAAAACCTCTGTGGAAGTTATGGTTGCTCTTCTTTTTGTACGCAGCCTTTGTGGGGTTGTTTGTCCAACTTATCCTGTTACCGCATATAATGCCGGCTTGGCATGCTGGAAACGGCCTGCTCAATAGCTATTCAGATTCGGTAATAGCCCATAAAATGGCTTCTCATCTTGCGGAACGTATCAATTTAGAAGGTTGGGCCGTCTGGGAGTTGCGGCCTGAGCTGCAGGGACAAGTAGGAATCACTGCCGCAATATATGCTATTACAGTTTCAAAACCGTGGGTTCTAATACCACTTCTAGCAGCTCTCCATGCAACAGCAACCCTTGCATTGCTTCTTGTAATTGACTCCCTGCTTTGCGACAGGCAGAAGTCGTTGCTGGCAATTCTTCCCTTTTTCTTATATCCATCGGCTATCAGCTGGTACACTCAGCTTCTCAAGGACGGTTACGGTGTTGCTGGTTTTAGTCTGATACTCTATGCTTGGACAAAGATAGCCGACCAGCAACGTACCTGGCGTGGATTTAAATTAGCGATTGGTCCTATTGCCTTGCTTGTTGCAGGGGTATTACTGGTCTGGCTGGCTCGACCCTATATGGTGAATATAATTCTCTTGTTGAGCCTTACGGCAGTTATTTTTTTGACAATTGTGACGACGTTTCGTTATTTTCGCCAACAAGATGATCGTCGAGTTTTGTTATCTAAGCTGACGATATTATGGATGACCTTAGTGATAATTGTCTTTCTCAAGCCATCAGCAGATCCCGTTAAGCAAACTCTTGCTTACTGGAATGTAGAGACAGTACGGGAGCAGGTAAAGGCAGTACCCGAGCAGGTAGAGATTGTTCTGAAGCAGAGAAAAGCAGTTCGAG
>Ga0224505_10002701_pt1 | contig 10303 bp, 5 predicted proteins | sample SF_Jan12_sed_USG_FD_169102 | JGI IMG/M metagenome (GOLD analysis project Ga0224505, IMG submission 169102) | Sediment microbial communities from San Francisco Bay, California, United States - SF_Jan12_sed_USGS_4_1 | ecosystem: Environmental > Aquatic > Marine > Sediment | place: USA: California...
CAGAAGCTTCGCCGAGGTGCGCGCGCGCGGCCACACGAAGCTTCTGGAGGGCATCGAAGATAGCCGCAACGCGCAGGGCCATGGCCTGCTCAAGGTCTGGATGAGCCACGGCGACAAGGTGGCCGCGATGCCGCCGGACTTCAAGCTGATGGCCTCCACCGAGGCCTGCCCGATCGCCGGCATGGCCGACGAGGCGCGGCGCTTCTACGGCGTGCAGTTCCATCCGGAGGTCACGCACACCCTGCAGGGCAGGAAGCTGCTGCAGCGCTTCGTGCACGACATCTGCGGCTGCGCCGGCGACTGGAACATGCCCGATTACGTCGCCGAGGCGGTGGAGCGCATCCGTGCGCAGGTTGGCAACGAAGAAGTGATCCTCGGCCTCTCGGGCGGCGTCGATTCGTCGGTGGCCGCGGCGCTGATCCACAAGGCGATCGGCGAACGGCTCACCTGCGTGTTCGTGGACACGGGGCTGCTGCGCCTGAACGAGGCGGCGCAGGTCATGGACACCTTCGCGCGGCACATGCACGTCAAGGTCGTCCACGTAGACGCCACCACCGACTTCTACGGGGCGCTCGCGGGCGTGTCCGACCCGGAGGACAAGCGCAAGATCATCGGCCGGCATTTCGTCGAGGTGTTCCAGCGCGAGGCCGCGAAGGTGAAGAACGCCAGGTGGCTGGCGCAGGGCACGATCTACCCGGACGTCATCGAGTCGGCCGGCGCCAAGACGAAGAAGGCCACCACCATCAAGTCGCACCACAACGTCGGCGGGCTGCCGGAGACGCTGCACCTGAAGCTCCTCGAGCCGCTGCGCGAGCTCTTCAAGGACGAGGTGCGCGAGCTCGGCCTGGCGCTCGGCCTGCCGCGCGAGATGGTGTTCCGCCACCCGTTTCCCGGGCCGGGCCTGGGCGTGCGCATCCTCGGCGAGGTGAAGCAGGAGTACGCCGACCTGCTGCGCCGCGCGGACGACATCTTCATCCAGGAGCTGCGTGCCGCGGGCTGGTACGACAAGACCGCGCAGGCCTTCGCGGTCTTCCTCCCGGTGAAGTCGGTGGGCGTGATGGGCGACGGGCGCACCTACGAATACGTGGTGGCCCTGCGCGCCGTGCAGACGACCGATTTCATGACCGCCGACTGGGCGCCGCTGCCGCACGAGCTGCTGGCGAAGGTGTCCAGCCGCATCATCAACGAGGTGCGCGGCATCAACCGCGTGGCCTACGACATTTCCTCCAAGCCGCCCGCCACCATCGAGTGGGAATGACGGATTTCGCGATATCAGAAGAAAAGTGTTTTAAATCAACGCGTTACGAGGATTCATCAACTATCTGCGATACATCATCAACAGCTTGAGAATTACAGCTTAAGCTGATTCTGCATAAAGGAATTCTTCCTCGTGATGGCTACACGCAGCGAGAGGGGTTCATTCCAGTTTGACGGTAAATCTGACGGTAAAAGAGTCGCGTCAGATTCCCGGGAGAAATTTACCGTCAGGCTCGTTCCTAGGTTGACGGTAAATTCTGGTCGCAGCACCCAGCATCCATGCGGCTTATCGGGCGATCGACGGGCTGCGTCGCGGTGACGGTAAATGCTTGCGCTCCCAGGCGATACATCGCACTGGCGACCAGCGCTTCGAGATTGGTTGTGCTGGGCAATGGGGGGGCAGGGGACGGGACAACTTGCCGCTCGTTGATCTATGGAAGTACACCATCAACGGCGGCCTCTCCGAGCTTTGATCCACCCGTGGCATTGGCGGCCGTTCAGTCCAGACTCGCACCGAGCCCACGGCAACTTGGTATTGAATGCCCGCAGTGCGTTGGACAGCAGCCGCACGGGCAAGCGAGGTGGCTGGCAGCACCCGGCCAGTGGACGAAACTGCTCGCGCGGTAGGCGCTCCGGCCACGCCGGAGGTGGTGCGTTGAGCGTGCGGCTCTGCGATGTTGATGCCCGAGGCAATCCGCCTCGTTCATCGACTGGAGCCAACCATGGAGACCACCACTCGTCCTGGCTGTCCGCCAGCAGCAAATCGACCTTCGGTCTGCCTGTTCTCATCGCGGTATCTCCGTTCCCAAGATACCGTACTGGCATGCGCGATTAATGCTAGACACTAACGGGACAGGACACTAGCGTGGCGGTGACTCCTCGGCTTTGGCCATGCCCAGCGGCGCTGGCGCGAGCCTGGCGGCGTCGTCGATCCAGCCGCCACCCATGGCCTTGTAGACGGCGATCAGCTGGGTATACGAATCAATCCGCGTACGCACCGCCACCAGTTCGGCGGCGAACAGCTCGTTCTCCGCGAACAGCACCTCGAGGTAGTCGGCGTAGCCGTTGTCGAACTTGCGCTTCGCCAATCGGGCGAACTCGCGCAACGCAGCCACGCGCTTGGCCTGCGCACCCGACTCCTCGCGCTTCTTGGCCGTGCCCACCAGGGCATTGTTGGTTTCGACGAACGCATTAAGCACCACCTGCTGGTAGGTGGCTACTGCCTCGCGTTGTACCGCTTCGGCGCTTTGCACCTGTCCTTCGATGGCGCCAAAGGTAAACAGCGGCCCCGCCAATCCAGCCGCCAGGCCCCAGGTCGCCGCGGCACTGCCGAGAAAGTCGCCCAGCGCAGCGCTGCTCAGGCCGAGCACGCCGGTCAGCGAGATCGTCGGGTAGTACAGCGACTGCGCGACACCAACATTGGCGTTGGCGGCGACCAGCAGTTGCTCGGCCTGCAGGATGTCCGGGCGACGCTCAAGCAACGATGACGGCAATGCGGCGGGTACCTCCGGTGTGGCAAACCCATCGATCGTCTTGCCGCGCGCAATCGGCCCCGGATTGCGGCCGATCAGCGTGGAAATCAGATTCTCTTGCGCCGCCACCTGCTGTTCCAGCGCCGGTATCGCCGCCAGCGCCTGCTGGTACTGCGACTCGACCTGCTGCACCTGCACCTGCGAGACCACGCCGCCCTTGAAGCGCTTGTCGAAGATCTCCTTCGTGCCTGCGAAATTCTTGGCCGTAGCCTTGGCAATCTCGAGTTGCTGGTCCAGGCCGCGCAGCGTCACGTAGCTCGCGGCCACCGCACTAGTCAACGACAGCACCACGCCGCGCCGGCCCTGTTCGCTGGCGTAGACCTGTGCCTGCACCGCTTCGCTCTGGCGTTGCACACGGCCGAACAGGTCGAGCTGCCAGCTGGCCGACAACGCGGCGTTGTACAGCTGGAAATACGGATCGCCGCCCGGCGGCAGGGCCGGCACGCCAACCTTGCTAGAGCGGTTGCTGCTGGCGTCGGCCCCATAGCCGATCTGCGGATAGAACTGCGAGCGCGTGGTGCTGAGCTGGCCGGTGAACTGATCGATGCGCGCCGCTGCGATGCGCAGGTCGGGGTTGTTGCGCAGCGCCTGCTCGATCAGGCCATCGAGCACCGGGTCGCCGAACTGCTTCCACCATTCGGTGTTGGCGACCTCGGCCGACTGTTCGTAGTCGATGCGCCATTGCGGCGGCGCGTCGGTCTTGGGACGCTGATAGTCGGGCCCGACCACGGTGCAGGCCGACAGCGAGGCGGCCAGCAGGCTCAGTGCAAGTCTCTTGCGCATCTCAGTGGCCTTCCACTGCTGCGGCCTTCTTGCCCGACACCTTCTGGCTTGCGCTTTCCAGCAGCCAGAAGAAGAAGGGGGCAAAGAAGATGGCGATGAAGGTCGAGGCCAGGATGCCGCCGATGACGCCGGTGCCGATCGAACGCAGGCTGTTGGCTCCCGGGCCACTTGCGAGGGCCAGCGGGACGCATCCCAGGCCGAAGGCCAGCGAGGTCATGACGATCGCGCGCAGCCGTGCGCGTGAAGCTTCCAGTGCCGCCTGCAGCACAGGCATGCCGGCACGCACGTGCTCGATCGCCACCTCGCAGATCAGGATGGCGTTCTTCGCCGACAGACCCACCAGCGTGATCAGCCCGACCTGGAAGTACACGTCGTTCTCCAGTCCGGCCGCCCAGGTCACCGCCAGGGCGCCGAGGATGGCCACCGGGACCGTCAGCAGCACTGCCAGCGGCAAGGTCCACTTCTCGAACTGTGCCGCGAGCAACAGAAAGACCACGATCAGGCCCGCGACGAAGGCGATCGCCGAAGTCCCGCCCGCGCTCTTTTCCTGCAGCGCCTGGCCGGCCCAGGCGAACGCGAAGTCCGCCGGCAGCGTTTCGCGCGCCACTTCTTCCATCGTGGCGAGCGCCTGCCCCGAGCTGTACCCGGCAGCGGCATTGCCGGTGACCTTGACCGCAGGGAAACCGTTGAAGCGCTCGAGCAGCTTCGGCGCCGCCACGTAGCGCACGGTGATCAGCGCCGACAGCGGCACCATCTTGCCGGAGCGCGAACGCACGAACACCTTGTCGAAGTCGCGCGGGTTGGCGCGGTATTCGGCATCCGCCTGCAGCATCACCCACCACACGCGGCTGGACTGGCTGAACTGGCCCGCGATCGTCGAGCCGAAATACGCCTGCATCGTCTGGAAGGCTTCCTGCACCGGAACGCCCAGCACCTCGGCCCGGCTGCGGTCGAGGTCGACGAACAGCTGCTGCGTGGCCGGCCGGAAGGTGGTCGACACGCCGGCGAGTTCCGGTCGCTGGCGTGCCGCCGCGAGGAACTTCTGCAAGGCCTCGGCCGTGGTGCGCGTTTCGCCCGCGCCCCGGTTCTGGATGTAGAACTCGAAGCCACCGGTCGTGCCCAGCCCGGGGATGGACGGCGGGTTCACCGCCATCACCGTGCCATCCTTGATCTGCGCGAACTGCTTGTTCAGGCGCGGGATCACCTCGAACACGAGCTGCGACTTGTCCGTGCGTTCCTCGAACGGCTTCATCGACGGGAACGACACGGCCGAGTTGTTGCGCACCGTGCCGTCGAGCAGGCTGTAGCCGTTGACCATCGCCACGTCCTGCACGGCAGGCTCGCTGGCCAGGATCTTCTCGACCTGGCGCACGATGCCACCGACGACGCCCTGGCTGGCCGTGTCGGGCGCCTCCATCACCACGAAGAAGTAGCCCTGGTCTTCGGCGGGCACGAAGCTGCCGGGAATGATGCGGAACAGGAACAGGATGCCGGCGATCACCGCACCGAAGGCCAGCAGCGCGATCGGCCAGCCCTGGATCATGCGGGCCACGCCGCCGACATAGCCTTTCGTCAGCCGCTCGAAGGAGTTTTCGAACCAGCGGAAGAACCCCTTCTTCTCGCCATGGTGCGGCCGGATGAGGATCGCCGCCAGCGCCGGCGAGAGCGTCAGCGCCATGACGCCGGAGATGACCACCGAGATCGCGATCGTGATGGCGAACTGCTTGTACAGCGTGCCGGTGACGCCGGTCAGGAAGGCCACCGGCAGGAACACGGCCACCAGCACCAGCACGATCGAGATCAGCGCCCCGGCGATCTCGGTCATCGCCTGCTTGGCGGCCTCGAAGGCCGAGAGGCCCTTCTTGGTCATGTTGACCTCGACGTTCTCGACCACGACGATCGCGTCGTCGACCACGAGACCGATGGCCAGGATCATGCCGAACAGCGTCAGCATGTTGATCGAGAAGCCGAGCGCGTACATGCCGATGAAGGTGCCGACGATCGACACCGGCACGGCCAGGATCGGAATGATGGTGGCACGCAGCGACTGCAGGAACACGAACACCACCAGCACGACCAGCACGACCGCCTCGAGGAAGGTGTGCACCACCTTCTCGATGGAGTTCAACGTGAACAGGCTGGTGTCGAGCGTGATCTTGTAGTCCAGCCCGGTCGGGAACTGCCGCTTCAATTCCTCCATGCGGGCGCGCACGGCCTTGGCCGTCTCGACGGCGTTCGTCCCCGGCTGCTGGAAGATGCCGATCGTGGCCGCCGTCTTGCCGTTCATCCGGCTCGCGACCTGATAGTCGCGCTTGGCGAGTTCGACCCGCGCGACGTCGCGCACGCGCACGATCGCCGTGCCTTCCTTGTTGGTGCGGACGATGATGTTGTCGAACTCCTCCGGCTTCGTGAGCAGGCCCTGCGTGGTGACCACGAAAGTCTGCTGCACCCCCTCGCGGCTCGGCTCGGATCCGATCTCGCCGATGCCGAAGCTCTGGTTCTGGCTCTGGATCGCCGCGGAGACCTCCTGCACGGTGATGCCGAGCTGGGCCATGCGGTCCGGCCGCAGCCACACGCGCATCGCGATGTCGGGCAGCCCGAAGACGCTGGCGCGGTTGGCGCCCGGCACACGCTTGAGTTCCTCGACGACGTAGAGGTTGGCGTAGTTGTCGATGTAGGTCGAGTCGTACCGATTGTCGGGCGAGAAGACCGACATCACCATCATGATGCCGGAGGACTTCTTTTCGGCCGTCACACCCTGCTGCGTGACGACCTGGGGCAGCAGCGGCAGGGCCTGGCTGACCCGGTTCTGCACGTTCACCTGGTTGATGTCCGGGTCGCTGCCGGGCTTGAACACCACGCTGACGAAGACGGCGCCCGAGGACGAGCTGACCGAGTTGAAGTACAGCAGGTTGTCGATGCCGTTGATCTGCGCCTCGAGCGGCGCCGCCACCGTGTTGGCGATGACCTCGGCCGTCGCACCGGGGTAACGCGCGCTGACCTGTATCTGCGGCGGCGCCAATTCCGGGTATTGCGCGATCGGCGTCACCCACATGGCGACCAGGCCGCCGAGCACGATGAGGATCGAGATGACCGCCGACAGGATCGGCCGGCCGATGAAGAAATGGGTGAACATGGAGTCGGCCGGTTACTTCTTCACTGCACTGGCGCCTGCCGCAGTGCCGGCCGGACTGGACGCGGACGCGCCGGGCTGAACGATCTGTACCGGCTGGCCGGGCACCACGCCCATCACGCCATCGACCACCACGCGGTCACCGGCCGCCAGGCCGGACACGACGACGATGTCCTTCTCGCCCTGGTAGTCGCCGACGACCACCGGCCGCAGTTCGGCGACGCCGGCCGCGTTGACCACGTACACCAGATGACCCTTGGCGCCCATCTGCACCGAGAGCTGCGGCACCACGATCGCATGCGGCCGCATCGCGCCCTTCAGGAAGGCGGTGACGAACATGCCCGGGCGCAACACGTGCTTGGGATTGGGCAGCACCGCGCGAACCTGGAACGACCCGGTGTCGCTGCTGAAGGAGGGGTCGGCAAAGTTGATCGAGCCCTTGTACGGGTAGGAACTGCCGTCGCTCAGGACGATCTCGACCTCGAAGGCCAGTGCCTTCGGCATGACGAGCCGCCGATCGGCAATCTCGTTGCGCAACTTGGCGGCCAGGTTCTGCGACACGCTGAAGGTCACCCAGACCGGATCGATCGCGGCGACATAGGTCAGCGTCGCGTCCGCCGACACGGCGTTCAGGAACGCCCCCTCTCGCTGCACCGCACGGCTGGCCAGTCCGGTGACGGGTGAACGGATCGTCGCGTAGCCCAGGTTCAGTTCGGCCTGGGTGACCGTGGCCTGGGCCGAATACACGGCGGCCTTGGCGCTGTCGTATTCACCCTGGGCGCGATCCAGATCGGACTGCGACAGCGCGTTCTCCTGCGCCAGCGGCTTGACGCGCTTGAGGTTCGCCTCGGCCGTGGTCAGCCGCGCCTGCTGCGCCTGAAGGCCGCCGCGGGCGGCCTCGAGCTGGGCCTGGAAAGGCTTCGGGTCGAGTTGGAAGAGCAGTTGCCCTTCCTTGACCATCTCGCCTTCGCCGTAGGCGATCTTCTCGAGAAAGCCGGAGACACGCGCCACGATGTCCACCTGACGCGAGCTCTCCGTCTGGGCAACGAATTCCAGCGTGAACGGAATGTCGCGGGTCTGCACCGTGACCACGCTGACCTGCGGGGCGGCGCGCGTCTGAGGTGCCGCCGCCTGCTCCTTGTTGCAGGCGGACAGCACCAAGATAGCCAGCAGGGCAATGTGTGACTTCAGCATGGGCATGGGCTCTTCCTGGAGCAGTCGCAATACCGTCGACCACGGCGCCACGGCGGCGCCAGACGCGGAAACGGCGCGACGGTGCCGCGCGCCGCGGCGTCGTTCATCGACGAGAGGGCATCGCCGGCCGGGGCATCGGCATCGGCATCGGACGAGGGGGGGTGTAGATGGGATTCATCGGCCGCACCGGCGGGGGACGGGGCGAGATGGTCGGCGGGCGATAGGTCGGCGGGCGATAGTAGCCACCACCGTAATAGTAGGGGTCGTAGTAACCGTAACCCCCATACATGATGACACTGCCCTGGACGTACGAGCCATCGTAAGTGCTGCAGGAGGCGAGCCCGAGCGCCGCGAAGAGGACGACCGGGAACGCCCGGGTGCGCGCGATACGGATCCTCATGGCCGCCCCCCTGGCGCGGACGACGTCAGAGGCCAATGCAGGACGCCCAGCACCGCGCCCTGCGGGTCCGCAAACACCGCGAACTGCCCGTCCAGCACCGCTGGCTCTGGCGCGCGCAGCACCTTGCCGCCGGCGGCACGCACCCGCGCGAGCGTGGCCGGGACGTCGTCGACCTGGACGTAGGGCAGCCAGCCGGGATCGCCTTCGTCGGGCCCCAGACGCATGATGCCCGCCCGCGCAATGCCCTTCGACGACAGGATGAGTCGATCGTCCTCGCTCGCCTCTTCGGCAAACACGTCGTAGTACAGTTGCTGGTAGAAGCGCGCCGCAGCAGCCGGGTCTCGCACATAGAGGTCGACCCAGAAGAAGTCCCCAGCCGCCACCGGGTCGTCGGGCGGATCTCCACTGGCTGACTGCACGAGGCCGACGACGGCACCCTGCGCATCGCGCAGCAGCGCATGCGTGCCCCTTCCGGCGACCTTCGTAGGCGGCACCAGCATCGCCGCGCCGGCTACGGTCATCTCTTTGGCCGTCCGTTCCAGGTTCGCTGCCGAGGCGTACGAAAGCCAGCGCGCGCCGACCGGCTTCCCCGACGCAAGCGCGGGCCGGAAGATGCCCCCGATGCCGCGACCCTCGTTGCGGATGACGGAATAGTCTTCTGCGGCGCCGCTGACCCGCTGGTACTTCCAGCCAAATACCGAACCGTAGAAGCGCCTGGCCGCAACCGGGTCGCCGGTCACGAGTTCGAACCACACGAACTTGCCGGGAATGAAGCTGCCCGTCGGTGGATCGGAGATCGGCGGCATCGTGGGCTGCGCCAGCGCCACGGTCGAGTGCACGCCCGCGAGCATGAAAAGTGCCGCGAGCACAGCCACACTCGTGCGCCGGGCTCTGACAAACACTGTGTCGCTGCGCATCCAATATCCTCGACTTCCACGATGGTCCATTGCACTATACCCGAGTCGGGCCTCGATCCGTCGGCCCCCACGGTTCGAGCCTCGTCGGCGCGCGGCTTGCCCCGGCGCGCCCGTTCGTTCGCCATTCCCTCGGCGGCGATGGCTCGCATCCTCGGCGACCAGCCTGCGCGGCGGGTTCAGAGTGCACCTGCTGTTCTTCGCGTCGACCTTGCCGCCGTCAATGCGGTTCGCCTTCGTTGCCGACCTTCAGACCGCGAAGCGGGTCCGCGCAGCGACCGCGCGCGATGATGTTGTATTGCGGCTACGGCCGGAGTCGGTGTGCCCCTCTGCGGCCCGTGCTCTCGGGCCCGGCGACGGTCTTTCCGGGTGCCATGATCGAGACGGTCATCATCCGGCTGGACGGATGAGCCCAACCAGCCGCCGCCAGGGCCCGACGGCGAACCGGCTCATTTGGGGCAAAGGAGTTTCGACCGCCCTCTGCAAGGCCTTTCTCCGCGCAGCCGGGGCCACATTCGCCCACAATCGGCGCGGACGCTGCCAACTTCCATCCCAAGGTCGGAAACGGGCCTGAGGGTGGGTCGATAATCGATCGCCACTGACGCCCGTGAAGCCGTGACACGCCACCTCCAACGCACCTTCGCATTCCTGTTCGCACTGGCTTGCCTCGCCCCGATCGCGGCCCAGTCGCAGACCGCGCCGACCGCGACCACGTACTCGCAGGATCTGCTCGATTCGCTGCTGGCACCGGTCGCGCTGTACCCGGATGAGCTGCTGGCACAGGTGCTGATGGCCTCGACCTACCCGCTGGACGTCGTCGCCGCGACCCGCTTCGTTCAGGCCAACCGCGGCCTCAAGGGGGACGCCCTCGCCCAGGCCATCGAGGGAAAGAACTGGGACCCGAGCGTGGTGTCGCTGACCGGGTTCCCGCAGGTCCTCGAGATGATGAACGACAAGCTCGACTGGATGCAGCAACTGGGCGACGCGTTTCTCGCCGACGAGGCGGCCGTCCTGCGGACCGTGCAGGGCCTGCGCGCCAAGGCGCAGGCCGCCGGCAACCTCAAGAGCACCGAGCAGCAGAAGGTCGTGG
>Ga0224505_10002702_pt1 | contig 10298 bp, 6 predicted proteins | sample SF_Jan12_sed_USG_FD_169102 | JGI IMG/M metagenome (GOLD analysis project Ga0224505, IMG submission 169102) | Sediment microbial communities from San Francisco Bay, California, United States - SF_Jan12_sed_USGS_4_1 | ecosystem: Environmental > Aquatic > Marine > Sediment | place: USA: California...
GAGGAGCGAGTGCGCGTCGAGACGGTGCCGGCCAAGGTCCGGGTGGCCGATGCGGTCGGCGACCTTGCCGAGCTCGAGGGGCTGGTCGCATCCATCGACCTCCTGCCGGGTGAGCAGCTGACCCGCTCGCGGTTCATCGTGCCCGCGGCGCTCGAGTCCGACATCCGGGCTCGCATCGAGGTTCCCGAGGACAAGGTTGCCGTCACGGTGCAGCTCTCGCCCGAACGGGCCTTCGGCGGTGGGCTGGTTCCGGGTCAGGACAAGGTGGCGGTGATCGCCTCGTTCGACCCCTTCAAGGTCGAGCTCCCCGAGTTGCCCGACGGGAGCGAAGCGGTGATCGAGCTCGACGGCACCCTGTTCACGGGAACCAACTCGGCCACCACCACCGGCACCATCCTGCGGGGTATCGAAGTGCTCGACGTGGTACCCGTCGAAGCGGTCCAGCAGACCGAGGACGAGGACGGCAACCCGGTCGTGGAAGCCCCCCAGGACGACCTCCTGGTCACCCTGGCCCTCGACCTGGCGTCTGCCGAGCGGCTGATCTTCACCGCCGAGTTCGGCACCAACGACCGTGAAGCACCCGGTGGCATCTGGCTGGCCCTCGACGGCGACAACGTCGAAGACGCGGGGTCGCAGATCTGGACCCGGGCCAACATCTACGACCCCAGCCAGCCGCCGGCCGCCGGTCTGACCCCGGCCCAGCCGGTCGCCGCCGCCACGGAGCCTTCGTGAGCGAGATCCAGGTGGCGGCGGCCAACGACGAGTTCCGGACCCGGCTGCAACAGGCCGGTACCGATGAACTGGGCGGATCGGTCAAGACCTGGTCTGGCCCGGCCGACTACGGACAGCTCGACACGATCGTGGCCGAGGTGGCCGCCGGCGGCACCGAGGTGGTGCTGCTGGGGCCCGGGCTCGACCCCGACTGGGCCGGCGCGGTGGCCGAACACTTCGACCGGGCGTTCCCCCACATCTCGGTCGTGCTCGTTGCCCCGCCCACGACGGCAACCCTCGAGCGGGCCATCCAGGCCGGCGCCCGCGGCGTGCTCGACCCCGCCGCTTCCCCCGAGGAGATTCGTCACACCATCGACCGGGCGCTCGACGCCGCTCGGCGACGGGCATCGAATGGTCCTGGTGGGACCGGCAGCCAGCGGCCCCGCAATCGGGTGATGCCGGTGCTGGCCGCCAAGGGCGGGGCGGGGAAGACGACGGTTGCGGTGAACCTGGCGGTGGCGCTCGGCAACCGGTTCCCCGGCGAGGTGGTCATCGTCGACCTCGATCTCCAGTTCGGGGACGTGGCCACCGCCCTCGGCGTGGAGCCCACCCACACCATCGCCGACACCCTCCCACTGGGTGCTGGTCTCGACTCCATGAGTCTCAAGGCGTTCCTCACCCCGAAGAAGTCGGCCAACCTCTATGCCCTCTGCGCGCCCGATCACCCCGGCCAGGCCGACGAGATCACGCCCGAGTGCATCCATCGGGTGCTGTCGCTGCTGGCTCGGGACTTCACGTATGTGGTGGTGGACACCGCCGCCGGTCTCGACGAGATCGCCCTGGAGACCCTCGATGCGGCCACCGACCTGGTGATCCTCACCAGCATGGACGTGCCGTCGGTCCGGGCCACGGCCAAGGAGATCGACGCACTGATCCTGCTCGGCAGTGACCGGCTGCCCTGGCACGTCGTGCTCAACCGGGCCACCTCCAAGGTCGGTCTGTCGGTCGACGACATCGAGCTGACCCTCGGCCACGCCATCGACGTCCGCATTCCCAGCTCCCGATCGGTGCCGACGGCACTGAATCACGGAGCGCCCGTGTACGAGACGGACTCCCGTTCGCCGGTCTCGCGTGCCTTCGGCAACCTTGCCGATCGCACCGCGGACATCGAGGCGAGTCGCTCGGGATTCCTACGCAGAAGGAGCAATTGATGAGACTGGGTGACCGGCTACGAAGCGTGAACGGAGACGAGGCCGACGCCGACCTCATGGAACCGGCTGCCATCGAGTTCGACTCGGTCCGGATCGGCAATACCCTCGACCCGTTCATCGACCTCAAGATGCGGGCCCGCGAACGCCTCTATCGGCGGCTGGGGAACCGGATCACCGACTCTTCTCTGGGTGAACGCGAGCTCCGCGACCTCCTCGAGTTGGAGCTGGCCGATGCCATCGACGCCGAAGAGGCACCGCTCACCGTGCACGAGCGCGAGCGGCTGGCCAGCGAGATCACCCGGGACGTCATCGGCTACGGCCCCATCCAGCCCTATCTCGACGACCCGTCCATCACCGAGGTCATGGTGCTCTCCGACAAGGCGATCTACGTCGAGCGCGGGGGCATGCTCATCGAGACGGGCGACCGCTACGTCACCGAAGAGCACCTCCGGTCGGTGATCGAGCGCATCGTGTCGAACGTCGGCCGGCGCATCGACGAGTCGTCACCCACGGTCGACGCCCGCCTGCCCGACGGGTCCCGCGTCAACGCCGTGATCCCGCCGCTCGCCGTGGACGGACCGCAGCTGACCATCCGGAAGTTCAGCCGCAAGGCCCTGCTCATCGAGGACCTGGTTGCGCTCGGGACGCTCAACGACGGAATGGCCCAGCTGATCGGCATGGGCGTCGAAGGGCGTCTCAACATCCTGGTCAGCGGCGGAACCGGCACCGGTAAGACCACGCTGTTGAACGCCATGTCGGCGTTCATCCCCGAGACCGACCGGATCGTCACCATCGAGGATGCGGTCGAGCTCAAGCTAAACCAGACCCACGTCGTGCGGTTGGAGGCCCGACCGCCCAACATCGAAGGAAAGGGCCAGGTCACCATTCGAGACCTGGTGCGCAACAGCCTCCGCATGCGACCCGACCGCATCGTGGTGGGTGAGGTCCGCGGCGGAGAGGCCCTCGACATGCTCCAGGCCATGAACACCGGCCACGAGGGATCCATGTCGACCCTGCACGCCAACACCCCCCGCGACGCCCTCGCCCGCATCGAGACCATGGTGTTGATGGCCGGCTTCGACCTGCCCGTTCGGGCCATTCGCGAGCAGATCTCGTCGGCTCTCGACGTCATCGTCCACCTGAGTCGCCTGCGAGACGGCTCCCGGCGGGTCACCAAGGTGGTCGAGGTCGACGGCATGGAGGGCGAGACCATCACCCTCAGCGACCTGTTCAGCTTCGACTACGAAGCCGGTCGTGATGCCGGCGGCCGCTATCTCGGTCAGCTCGAACCCACGGGCCTCAGGCCCCGCTTCAGCGAGCACCTGGCCGAGCAGGGGATCGAGCTCCCCGATGGCCTGTTCGGTGACCCGGCTGACGGCCTGCAGCTTCGGAGGCAGCGGCGATGAGGCGCCTGATCGCCGGGCTCGGACTCAGCCTGCTGATCCTGGCCGTGCCGTCGGCGGTGTTGGCTCAGGCCGACGGGCCGGCCGAGGTCGAGATCATCGACGTGACCACACGCGACTCGGGTCTGGTGGAGTTCACGGTCGCCGTGCCCGGTGGTCTGGCGGGCATCCAGGTGCCCGACACCAGCTGGACGGTGCTGGTGGATCAGGTGCCCCGTCCGATCCGCGTCGAGCCCCTACCCAACGACGAGCTCGACATCGTGTTGGCCATCGACATCTCCGGCAGCATGGAAGGTGCACCCCTCGCCGCGGCCAAGGACGCGGCGGTGTCCTTCATCAGGGTGCTTCCCCCCACCGCGCAGGTCGCCGTCGTCGGCTTCGACGACGAGGCGTTCGTGGCTGCGCCCTTCGGATCTGCCCCCGAGGAAGCGGCGGCGGCCATCAACGCGTTGGCCGTCGACGGTGACACCGCCCTCTACGACGGGCTCGACCTGTCCCTCGAGCAGTTCTCGCTCGATCGGGGCTCGCGGCGCACCGTCGTGGTGCTCACCGACGGCCGCGACACCGCCAGCACGTTGACGCTCGAGCAGGCCGTGCAGCGGGTCGGCCGCGCCGACACCGATGTGTACGCCGTCGCCCTCGTGACCGATCAGACCGATCTGGCCGCGCTCGAGTCGCTGGTGGCGCCGACCGCTGGGCGGGTCGTGACGGCGGAGGACACGGCCAGCCTGACCGGGCTGTACGACAACATCGCCGCCGTGCTGGGCAGTCAATACCGGATCACCTTCGAGCCGCTCACCGACGATGGTGGCTCCGCCGCCCTGTTCGTCAACTACCTCGGCGTGGGTGGGCAGGGAACGTTCGACTTCGAGGCGCGGCCGCTTGCGGCCGCACCCGATGGCCCCGAGGAGGCCACCTCCGAGCTGTCCGAGGAGCCGGTCCCGATCCGCACATCGGTGATCGAACCTTCTTGGATCTCCGGCACGGGCGGTCGCCTCCTCGGGGTCGCACTTCTGGCTGGAGCCCTGACGATCATCGGGCTGTTCCTGTTCCTGCCCGGCAGCGGAACGGTCCGTCTGGCCAACCGCACCCGCGATCGGGTGCGCGACACCGGACCGGTCATGGAAGGGGCCAAGCTCCGAGCGGCCGACATGGCCGACCGGTTCCTCGAGCGCAAGGGGAGGGGCCGGCTCCTCGGCCAGGCTCTCGAGCGGGCCGGCATCGATCTTCGACCAGCGGAGTTCGTGGTGATGATCGCCGTGATCGCCGTCGGCGCGGCGATGGTCGGGATCTTGTTCGCCAGCCTGTTGTTCGCCATCGTGTTGCCCCTCGTCGTGGTCGTCGGTGCCAGGGCAACGGTCAGTCACTTCGCCACACGACGCTCACAGCAGTTCGAGGAGCAGCTCCCCTCCACGCTGCAGCTGTTGGCCGGCTCGCTCCGGGCGGGCTATGCCCTGCCCCAGGCAGCCGAGCTGATCGGTCGGGAGGCGGCCAGCCCCACCGCCGACGAGTTCCACCGGCTGACCACCGAGCACCGTCTGGGCCGAGACTTCGGTGAGAGCCTCCGGGCCATGGCCGATCGGGTCAACGTGGCGGACTTCGACTGGGTGGTGCAGGCCATCGAGATCCACCGGGAGGTGGGCGGCGACCTCGCCGAAGTGCTCGACAACGTCAACTCCACCATTCGTGACCGCAACTACATCCGTCGCCAGTTCGCCGCCCTGTCGGCCGAGGGCCGCTACTCGGCCTACCTGATCGTGGCCCTTCCCTTCTTCGTCCTCCTGGCCACGTCGGTCCTCAACCCGGACTACAGCGAGGTGCTGTTTGCCGAGACGAGAGGTCGCATGATCCTCGTGGTGGCCGGCCTCTGCATCGTCGTTGGCAGCCTGTGGATGAAGCGGTTGATCAAGGTGAGGTACTGAGCGTGAACGAGATGAGGAGTCAGATCCGTGGGTGAACTTCCCTTTTCCGTGTGGGTCGGCGCCGCTTGTGTCGCAGCTGCGCTGCCGGTGCTGTGGTGGTCGGTCTCGTCGACCCGGGCCAACCCCGATGTCCGTTCTCGCCTGGCCACGGCCCGGTTGACCGACCTCCGCCAGCTGAGTCTGGCCCGACCTGCCTCCGAGCGCGTCGTCCGCCCTGGGTTGTCCAGCCTCGGGCGGCTCGGACGTCGACTAACGCCGGTCGGCAGCCTCGAGCGGCTGGAGAAGAAGATCGCCGCTGCCGGTGTGGCCGCGAGGTGGCCCGTCGAACGGGTCCTCTCCATCAAGATGATCCTGGGCGGCGCCGGTGCGGTGATCGGGTTCACCAACTGGGCCTCCGAGCCCGGTCGGCTCGACCTGTTCGCGCTGGCCGGTGCGCTGACCGCCGCCGGCTACCTGGTTCCGGATGTGTTGCTCAACAACAAGGGCCGAGCTCGCATGGACGAGATCTCGACGCAACTCCCGGACGTGCTCGATCAGATCACCATCAGCGTCGAGGCCGGGTTGGGATTCGAGGCGGCCCTGGCCCACGTGGCCCAGGGCACCGACGGGGCACTGGGTGAGGAGTTCCGTCGCACCCTGCACGACATTCGCCTGGGCATGACCCGCGAACAGGCCTTCGGCCTGCTGCTCCAGCGAGTCGATGTGGACGAGTTGCGGCACTTCGTTCTGGCCCTCCAGCAGGCCGAGCGACTGGGCGTACCCATCGCTGACGTCCTCCGGACCCAGTCCGCCGAGCTCAGGGTCATCCGTCGCCAACGCGCCGAGGAGAACGCCCAGAAGCTCCCGGTGAAGATGATCTTCCCGCTGATTCTGTGCATCCTCCCTGCGCTGGTGCTGGTGATCATGGCGCCGGCGGTCTTCAGCTTCTTCGACAACTTCCCCTCAGGAGGATGAACCGGATGCGTCCAACCCCAGAAACGACGGTGAGCGTCGACCGTCTCCTCGAACCGGCATCGTTGGCGGCGATGACGCAGCCGGTGACGCCGGTGGCGACGGGCTTCGATCCGCTCGACTCGGTCCTCGATGGCGGCTTCTTCCCCGAAGAACTGGTGCTCCTCGGAGGGCGGCCGGGTGTCGGCAAGACCATCGCGCTCGTTCAGTGGGCTCGACACCAGGCTCGCTCGGGGGTGCAGGTCATCATGGCCCACTACGAGCACAGTGAGCTGGCGCTGTTGTGTCACCTGTGCCTGGTCGAGATCGGCGAGCTCCACGCGGCGAGTGACACCCACGAGGCACGCCGGGCCATCACCGACGTGGCCAGCGGTCGCTCCACCTGGGCTGCGGCCGCCTCGGCCAACGAGATGCTCGCCGACGCCGGTATGGCCGCGATGGGCTACGCCGGCAACATCAAGTTGCTGACGCTCGATGCCGAGGAGGACGGATACGAGGGCCTGGAACGGGCGGTCGAGCAGAACGTCGACTCCACCGTCTTGATGGTCGATCACCTCGGCAAGGTCGGACGCGATCGGACGAAGCTGGCCGACACCGCTGGGCGACTCAAGTGGCTGGGCGTCGAGAAGGGCATCACCGTCGTGGCCTCGACCGTGGTCGACGACCCGGGCATGGAGGTCCGTCGGCTCCGCATGGGTCATCTCGAGGCATCGGCGGGCGTGAGTCACGAGGCCGACGTCATCATCATGGCCAACGACAAGCTGTCGGCGGTGTCGCGAAATCACTCGGCCTTCGACTCCACGCGCGTCCACGAGTTCCGCAATCAGCTGGTGTTCTCGGTGGAGAAGAACCGCCGCGGGATCTCCAACGTCGACGTCGAGTTCACGCGGGACTACTCCCACCGGCGGCTCGCCCCCATGGGTGGCTTCGTCACCGAGCAACTGATCGATGATCTCCTGGTGCGGGAGTGACCGACGCCGCTCTCGATCCCGAGGGCGTCGAGTACTCGGCGATCACATCCTGGCCAGTGCGAATGGGAGCGCACGCGACCGCGCTGGCGCTGCTGACCGTGGGATTCGGGCCTTCGTGGCAGCTCCTGGTGTTCGCGCTGATGTCGGTGTTCCTCATCGAAGCGGCGATCATCGACCTGGAGTCGCTCCGGCTCCCGAACGTGCTGCTGGGCATCCCGTTCCTGGTCGGTCTGGGCGCGCTCCCCGCCATCACCGTCGCGTTCGATGTCGGATCGATCGGCGGGGCGATCGGCGGGGCCGCGGCGGGGTTCTTCGGCATGCTGGTACTGCACCTCGTGTATCCGGCCGGCCTGGGTCTGGGCGACGTGAAGCTGGCTGCCGTGATGGGTCTGTACCTGGGGTGGCTCGGCTGGAATGCGGTCGGATTGGCATTCGTCGCCGCGATCTTGTTGCTCGGACTGTGCAGCGGCTATCTGATCTGGCGGGATGATCATGGATCATCGGCCTTGCCGTTCGGCCCGTTCCTGGTGCTGGCCGCCGTCCTGAGCGCGGCCGTCTACGCCGTCTGAACGATCGCCACGGGGCGGTCGATGCCCTCGAATTCGGCGGATCGGCGCCGATTGGAGCGGGATATGGCCCGCCGCCTCCTGTTCATCCTGCTCATCCCGCTGCTGGGTCTCATCGGCTTCGCGGCTCGGATCTTCGTCGACCGCCAGGATGACCTCGACCATCTGGAGCGGGCCGACGCGGCACTTGCCCTGTCGAGCGATCTGGGTGACCTGCTGTCCGCCGTGGATGACGAGGTGGTGCAGCTCGCGGCTCTGATCGTCGCCGAGCCCGCCGACGAATCACTCGCCGGTGCCCAGAAGGAGGCCGACCGGGCCCTCGAAGCGGCGTGGACCTCGTACCGGGCCATCGAGGCGATTCTCGACCCCGAGGTGTCCAGCGGTGTGGCGGCTGCGCTCGCCGACAGTCAGGGACTGCTCGACGGGCGGGTGCCAGCCGGCGACGGCGCCATCACCGTCGAAGAAGCCATCGCGCGGTACCAGCCGATCGTGGCGGAGGTGGACGCGGCGTTGGTCAGGGTGATCGCAGGTCCTGCGCTGCGGCGGGTGACGTCGCCGATGATCGCCTACAACACGATCCTCGATGTCCGCTCCGGTGCGTCGGTCGAACAGGCCCTGATCCTTCAGGCCCTCGAAGCCGGGGAGTGGGAGTCCGAGCCGCACGAAGCGGCCATGCTGGCCGCTGATGCCGAGACGGTTCGTCTGCAACTGGTGCACCAGATGCCCCTTGCCGCGGACACGATCGACCTGGGGCCACCCCGTGGGCTCATCGCCGTGCGCGACCACGTGGATGCCCGGGGCGGTTCGGCTGTGCCCGAGCTGACGATCCCGGAATGGCGTCAGCTCAGCGACTCGTGGCGGACGCAACTGGACCAGGGCGCCGACCAGCAGTCGGCGGCGGCCGCTCGGGCGATCGCCGCTGACCGCCGGCAGGCGACCGGGACCATGCGGGCGACGGTGCTCGTGGGGTCCGCTGTCGTCATCGCCAGCCTGGCTGCCGCGCTGGGTGGGTCCTACCTGTACCTCCGGCGCGTGCTGCGGCTCAAACGCCACATGGTCGACGTTGCCGACGGCAATCTCGATCGCGCGCCCATCGGCGACTCGCGACGTGACGAGGTGGCCGTGATCGCCAAGGCCTTCGACGACATGACCGAGGCCGTCCGCCGAGCCGTTGCCGCGGAGACGGCGGAAGCCGACATCCTCGAGCACATCGCTCGCGGCGGCGACGTGAGCACGGCGTTGACCATGATCGCCGACCTGGCCACCCGCCAGACTGGCGTCGAGCACGCGATCGTCACCGAGGACCCATTGCTGCCGGCTGCCGAGCCGATCCGCCTGCACGATGACGACGGCGAACCGACGGCCTGGCTGGTTCGGGTCGGAGCCGAGCCACTCACCGGCCCTCGGCCGCCGGTGATCGGATCGTGTGTGGGACTGGCCCTGTTGGCCCTCGAACGGGATCGAACCGACCAGACCCTCACCTATCAGGCGACTCATGACACCCTGACGGGTCTGGCCAACCGGGCCGTGATCCTGCGTGAGACCGAGCGAGCGCTGCGCCGCCCCGGCGGCGGTCGCACCGCCGTGCTGTACTGCGACCTCGATGGGTTCAAGGCGGTGAACGATGCCCACGGTCACCGGGCCGGCGACCGGGTGTTGGTCGAGGTGGCGACCCGATTGCGCTCGGTGATCGGATCGAGTGGCCTGCTCGCCCGAGTGGGCGGCGACGAGTTCGTGGCCCTGCTCCCCGAGGTGAGTGCGGTCGAGTCGGTCACCCTCGTCGCAGACGCGGTCCTCGAGACGATGGCCGAGCCGTTCCTCCAGGAGCCGCTGTCGATGTCGCTGTCCGTGTCGGTCGGCATTGCCGTGGCCGGGAGTGCCGCCCGGGCCGAAGACCTCCTGCGCGACGCCGACCTCGCGCTGTACCGGGCCAAGGCCGCCGGGCGCGCACGGTGGGAGCTGTTCGACGACGATCTGGGCCAATGGGCCGCTCACCGGGTCGAGACGGCCAATGCCCTGCGCACCGCGCTCGACGAGGATCAGATCGAGCTCTGGTACCAGCCGGTGTTCGGCATCTCGGGCGGGTTGGTCGGGTTCGAGGGCCTCGTGCGGTGGAATCGTCCGGGCCACGGCATCGTGAGTCCGGCCGACTTCTTGTCGGTGGCCGAGGAGACCGGGATGATCATCCCGTTGGGCGACCGCGTCCTGCGGGACGGCTGTCGCCAGTTGGCCCAGTGGTCGACCAATGTTCCCACGGTGGCGACGGTGCTGTCGCTGAACATGTCCGGCGCACAACTCACGCACCCCGACTTCGCATCCCGGGTGGCAGCCGCCCTCCGTGAGGCGAACGCGTCGCCCAAGCGCCTCCAGGTGGAGATCACCGAGTCGGTACTCCTGGAGAATCGGGTGGAAGCGGCGTCGACCCTGGCGATCCTGCGCCGAAACGGGGTCCGGGTCGCGATCGACGACTTCGGCACCGGCTACTCGTCGTTGGCCTACCTGCGCGAGCTCCCGGTGGATCTGCTGAAGGTGGACCGGGCCTTCGTCAGCCACATCGAGGAGT
>Ga0224505_10002703_pt1 | contig 10293 bp, 9 predicted proteins | sample SF_Jan12_sed_USG_FD_169102 | JGI IMG/M metagenome (GOLD analysis project Ga0224505, IMG submission 169102) | Sediment microbial communities from San Francisco Bay, California, United States - SF_Jan12_sed_USGS_4_1 | ecosystem: Environmental > Aquatic > Marine > Sediment | place: USA: California...
TTGCGCCGCGATCAGGACGCCGACGAGCATGCCGACGATGCCCCATACCACGGTCATGATCGCGAACTGCCGGACCACCTTGTCGTTGTAATGCGTGGCCGTCATTTTCTTCGGTCGCCTCGAAAGGAGGATTGGGAATAATTGCCATCCGGCGGGCACGCCGGAAAACAGGGGCATGCTAAAGACCGGCGGCGCAACAGGGCAGTAGGCAGAAATCCGCGCCCGTAGGTATTTACCGAAGCGACTTTCACGGATGGCGGGTACGTTGAGGGTGCCGCAGAGTTTGCTCGAGGCGCAGGGCCGCGCCGCCGGAGGCAATCATGCAACGCCTCGATCGCATACTCGCGGTGATCGATCCCACTTCGGACGCACAGCCCGGCGCCGTGAAGGCCGCCCGGCTTGCCCGTCTCACCGGCGCATCGCTCGAACTCTTCACCTGCGACTCCGATCCCGTGCTGACCGGGGAGTTCTTCCTCGACGCACACACGCTGCAACAGCTGCGGGGAGAGTTCCTGGCTGAGCGCACGGCGCGGCTGGAAGAGATCGCCGACCAGCTGCGGCAGACCGGGCTGGACGTTTCAACGCACGTGCACTGGGACAACCCGCTGCACGAAGGCATCCTGCGCCGGATCGCGGAGTGCGAGCCCGACCTGGTGTTCAAGGACACCCACTACCATTCGGTCCTGCGGCGCGCGCTGTTCTCCAACACCGACTGGCACCTGGTGCGCAGTTGTCCGGTGCCGCTGCTGCTTTCCCGCACCGCCGACTGGGCGCCGCGCCCGCGCCTGCTCGCCGCGCTTGATCCCGGCCATCACGGCGACAAGCCGGCCGCGCTCGACCATGACATCGTCGCGGCGGCGCAGCTGCTGGCACGCCACCTCGGTGGCGAGGTCGAAGCCGTGCACGTCTTCTTCCCTGCCGCGCTGCTCGCAGCGACCTCGGCGATGGCCGGCATTCCACTGGCTCCGGACCTGGGCGGCACCGGCCTGATCGACGCCGAACGCGAACGCCTGACCCGCAGCATGCGTGAGATCGCGCAGGCGCACGGGCTGGAAGCGACTGCAGTGCGGGTGGTGCAGGGATCGGCCGCCGAGCGGCTGCCGCAACTGGCCGCGGAGCGGCATGCGGATCTGCTGGTGATGGGAGCGGTGTCGCGCAGCCGCCTGCGCGAACTGTTCGTCGGCAGCACGGCCGAGCGCGTGCTCGACCACCTGCCGTGCGACGTGCTGGTCATCCGGTCGGCGGACTTCCGGCCGCAGCTGCCCTTCTGAGCCGAGCTCCGCCTTGGTTCGAGCGGGCTGCCGCAAGACGGCTCGACATCACAGTTCGGGCCGCGGCAGGGGTCGTATACTCGGGCTCCATGTCGACCGCCACCGTCCTCCTGGTCAGCGCGCAGTCTGCCGACAAAGCCCGGCTGGCCGAGGCATTGGGTGCGATCCGCGGCCAGCCTTACCGGCTCGAGGTCACGTCGAGCCTGGCGGACGCCCTGAGCCGTATCCGGCATGGCCGCATCGATGCCATCGTGCTGGACCTCTCGCTGCCGGACAGCACCGGCCTCACGACCTTCCTGCGCATCCAGCCGAAGGTGACCAACGTTCCGATCGTGGTTCTGGTCGGGCCCGACGAAGAAGGTCTGGGCAGTGATGCGGTCGCCCGCGGCGCGCTCGATTTTCTTGTGCGCGACGCGCTGTCGGCGACCCTGGTCGAGCGCGTGCTGCGCTACGCCACGGAGCGCACGCATACGCTGCTGGCGCTGAAGGCCTCTGAGCAACGCTATCGCGAGCTGTTCCAGAACGTCACGGCCGGAGTCTTCCAGACGACCGGCGACGGCAAGTTCATGGCCGCGAACCCGGCGCTGGTGCGCATGCTGGGTTATGCCAGCGAGGACGAGCTGCTCGAGCTGGACATCGCGCGGGACATCTACATGGACCCGGACCATCGCGAGAACTGGACCCGGGCGATGCAGGAAGCGGGCGAAGTCCGCAACGCCGAGCTGGTCTTGAAGCGCAAGGACGGCTCGAAGATCGTCGTGCTCGAGAACTCGCGAGCCGTGACCGACGCTGACGGTCGCGTGCTGTTCTACGAAGGCACGCTCACGGACATCACGGCGTCGCACGAACTTTCACAGCAGCTTTCGTACGAGGCGAGCCATGACGCGCTGACCGGACTGTCGAACCGCCGTGAATTCGAGCTGCGGCTGCAGCGGGCGATCGAGATGTCGCATGCCACCGGTGCGCAGCACGCGATGCTCTACCTCGACCTCGATCGCTTCAAGAGCGTGAACGATACCTGCGGTCACGTCGCGGGCGACGAACTGCTGCGCCAGCTGGGCGACGTCCTGAGCCAGCGCGTGCGCAACAACGACGTGGTCGCGCGTCTCGGTGGCGACGAATTCGCCGTGCTGCTGCAGAACTGCGCTCCCGCAGACGCCGCGCAGATCGCCGCCAACCTGCTGCGGACGGTGGACGAGTTCGAGTTCATCTGGGGCACGAACAAGTTCACGCTCGGCGTCAGCATCGGCCTCGTCGCGATCGACTCGCGCTTCAAGCGCATCACGCAGGTCATGAACGCAGCGGATTCCGCCTGCTACGCCGCGAAAGATGCAGGCCGTAATCGTGTAGCGACCTATCAGGAAGAATCGCACCTGCTCGATCGCCGGCACGGCGAGATGGAGTGGGTGGCGCGCGCCAAGCGGGCACTGGTCGAGAACCGGCTTTTCCTCGAGGCCCAGGAGATCCGTCCGCTGGTGCAGCCAGACGCCGCCGCGCCGCGCTTGCCGCATTACGAACTGCTGCTGCGCATGCGCGACGAGTCGGGGCGGGCGGTCCCGCCAGGCGCCTTCCTGCCCGCCGTCGAGCGCTACAACCTGTCGGTCCGCTACGACCGCTGGGTCATCGCGACGGCGCTGCAATGGGCCGCCCCGCGCGGTGAAGTGTTCAAGCGCATCTCGCGGATCTTCATCAACCTGTCGCGCGACAGCGTGGCGGATCCGGAAACCCCCGAGTTCATCCGCCAGAGCCTGGCTTCGAGCGGTGTCGATCCGCGCTGCATCGGGTTCGAAGCGACGGAAAGCGTCGCCGTGGCCAACCTCGGCAAAGCCAACGCCCTGATCATGGCGCTGCGGCGCATAGGCTGCTCGTTCGCGCTCGACGATTTCGGCAGCGGCGTGTCTTCGTTCGCGTACCTGAAGGCGCTGGGCGTCGATTACCTGAAGATCGACGGCATGTTCGTCGGCAACCTGGCGCAGGACCGGGTCGACTACGCGATGGTCCGTTCCATCAAGGAAATCGGCCACGTCATGGGCAAGGTGGTCATCGCCGAATCGGTCGAGAGCGAGGCCGCACTGCACAAGCTGCAGGAGATCGGGGTCGACTACGCGCAGGGTTTCGTCATTGGTGCGCCCAGGCCGCTGGAGGAGCTGGGTTCGGTCTCCGTCGCGGACCTGCTGGGCTGAAGAGAAGGGGCTAGTGACTGGGGGCTAGGGGCTAGTCGGAGGCCCAAACTGATCTGCAGGCTTGCGCTATAAATTAATTAATTGTACGATTAATTTGTATGAGCGATACCGGTTCGCTGCAGAAATCAGGGATGGCTCGTCGGCCCGGTCGGCCGACCGGGGGCGATGCGGCCGTGCGTGCCAGGCTGCTCGAATGCAGCCGCAGCCTCTTCCTGCAACAGGGATTTGGTGAGGTCAGCCTGCGGCGGGTCGCTGCGGCCGCGGGCACGACGCCAGCGATGATTCACTACTACTTCGGCGACAAGCTGGGCCTGTACCGCGCCATGATCGAGGACGCCGTGGGTCCGCTGGTCGAATCCGTGCGGCGCCTGGGCGAGACGTCAGGAGCCGAAAGCCCCGGCCTGGAGCAGGTCATACGTGCGTACATGCAGATGGTGGCCGCGAACCCGTGGTTTCCTGCACTGGTGATCCAGGAGGTGCTCGCGCAGAACGGCCACATGCGCGGTGAATTCATCGAGCGGTTCGCGGGACGCACGGCTCCCGCGCTCGTCGCCTTGCTGCGACGTGAGCGTGAGCGGGGCAGGTTGCGGCACGACATCGACCCGCAGTTCGCCGCAGTATCGATGCTGAGCCTGTGCGTCTTCCCTTTCGCATCGCTGCCCGTGACCGGGCCGGTGCTCGGCTTCCGCCCCGCAGGCGAAGCGCTCGAGCGGTTCATCGAACATACCGTACGGCTGTTCCGCGATGGTTGTGCCGCACGCGAGGAGAGCGCACATGCGTAGGGTCCCGCTGCCCAGTTCACTCGTGCTGGTGGCGCTGTTGCTCATCGCCGGTTGTACGCGCGAAACGCCGGTGGAGATTCATGGCACCGTCGAGCGCGACCGGCTGGAACTGATCGCGGAATCCAACGAACGCATCGTCGAAGTGGCCGTGCACGAGGGCGATCGCGTGCCGGCCGGCGCCGTGCTCGTGCGTCAGGAAGCCGGTACCGCGCAGCCACGCATCGACCAGTCGCGCGCCGCGCTCGTCGAGGCGCAACGCCGCCTCGCCGACCTCGAGCAGGGCCCGCGTCAACGCGAGATAGATGAGGCACGCGCGGCGTTGACCGGCGCCGAAAGCGAACTGCAGACGGCGCAGAGCGAATTCAAGCGCGTGGACACGCTCGTGCAGCGCAAGTTGCTCAGCGAATCCAATCGCGACCAGGCTCGGGCGCAACGCGATTCGGCGCGTGCGGCGCGCGACGCTGCGAAGGCGCGCTACGAACTGTTGCGGCAGGGCACCCGCTCCGAACAGGTGGCCGAGGCACGTGCTGCGGTGACGCGCGCAACCGCCGCATTGGCTGAAATCGAGACGGTGGCAGCGCGCTACACAGTCACGGCACCGCGCGCGGGCATCGTCGAAGCGCTGCCATACAAGCTCGGTGAACGGCCCGCGGCGGGCCGCCCCGTCGCAATCATGCTGGCCGACGGCGTGCCGTACGCGCGCGTCTACGTGCCCGAACCGTTGCGTGCGAACTTCGCGGCCGGCACCAAGGTGCAGGCCGCGGTCGATGGCAGCAGTGCGCGCATCGCAGGCACCGTGCGGTACATCTCGGCGGAGGCCGCATTCACGCCGTACTACGCGCTGACCCAGAAGGACCGCTCGCGGCTGGCGTACCTTGCGGAAATCACGCTCGATGACGCCAATGCCGCTGCGCTGCCGGCGGGCATGCCCATCCAGGTGTTCGCCCCGGCCACGGCAAAATGAGCGCGCAAGCGCAAGCCACGGCCCTGCAATACGCGGGTGACTACGCGATATCCGCCCGCGGCCTCACCCGTGTGTTCGGCAAGGTGCGAGCGGTGGACGGCATCGACCTCGACATTCCACGCGCCGGCATCTACGGCTTCCTCGGTCCCAACGGCTCAGGCAAGTCGACGACTATCCGCATGCTGTGCGGACTGCTGCGGCCCACGTCCGGCACCGTCAACGTGCTGGGACACGAGATGCCGCGCGATGCCGAGCAGCTGCGGACGCGGCTTGGCTACATGACGCAGAAGTTCTCGCTGTGGGACGACCTGACCGTGCACGAGAACCTGCAGTTCATGGGGCAGGTGTTCGGCTTGCCGGCGCCCCGGCGCAAGAGCCGCATCGACGCAGCCGCGGCCGAATTCAACCTCGAGCAGCTGTTCGGGCAGCGCGCGGGCACGTTGAGCGGTGGCCAGCGGCAGCGGCTGGCGCTGGCTGCGGCCACGCTGCATGAGCCCGAGCTGCTGCTGCTCGACGAGCCGACCAGTGCGGTCGACCCGCAGAGCCGTCGCGATTTCTGGGAGAGCCTCTTCGCGCTGGTCACGCGCGGCGTGACCATTCTCGTTTCGACGCACTACATGGACGAGGCCGAGCGTTGCCACCAGCTGGCGATCCTGGCGAACGGCAAGCTGGTCGCGCAGGGCGCGCCACCTCGGCTGATGACTGACATCGCCGCCAAGGTCGTCGAGGTCGAGGCCATCGATACCCCTGCGGCGCGCCACGCCTTGCTCGCCGACCCGGCTGTGCTCAGCGTGGCGCAGCTCGGTACGCGGCTGCACGTGTTGCTCGATCCCGCCCAGCAAGATCCGGCAGAACGCATCGCTGCGCGCCTGCGCGAGGCCGGCGTTGACGGCGAATCCACCCTCGTGCGCGCCAGCCTCGAAGACGTGTTCGTCGCCGCGACCGGCTTCGGCCGCGGCAATGGCGACAGGGCAGGGGGCTGAAGCGTCATGCTGCTGCGGCTGCTCGCGATCACCTCGAAGGAAGTCCGGCAGCTGTCCCGCGATCGCCTGACGTTCGGCATGATCATCGGCATCCCGCTGATGCAGATCCTGCTGTTCGGTTACGCGATCAATTTCGACGTGCGCGATCTGCGTGCCGCCGTCGTCGACGACGCGAAGACCAGTCATTCACGCGCGCTCGTCGCGGACCTCGAGGCGACCGGGGTGATCGAGCTGGCAGCGCCCAGTCCCAACGTGCCCGACCTCACGCGCCGGATGGCGAGTGGCGAGGTGAGCGTGGGGATCGTGATTCCCGCGGATTTCGAGCGCCGGCGCATGGGCGGGGACCGCGCCATCGCGCAGGTGCTGATCGACGGCTCGGAGCCGATGGTCGATTCCGTGGCGCGAGCCTTGGCGTCGGTGCCGCTCCCCGCGCGGGCCGGTGACTATCGATCGCATACCCCCGCGTTTGAGGTGCGCACCGAATACAACCCCGAACGCCGCACGGCCGTGCAGGTGGTGCCTGCGCTGATCGGCGTGATCCTCAACATGACCATGGTCATCTTCACCGCGGCCGCGATCGTCCGCGAACGCGAGCGCGGCAACCTCGAGCTGCTGATCGCCACCCCGATCCGTTCCTGGGAGCTGATGGCAGGCAAGCTGCTGCCATACGTGCTCATCGGCCTGATCCAGACCACGTTGATCCTGACCGTGGGCGCAAGGATCTTCGACGTGCCCATCAATGGCAGCCTGCTCGACCTCTACCTGGCCGCTGCACTGTTCATCGCCGCGACACTGACACTGGGTCTCGTGATCTCGACCTTCGCGCGCACGCAGTTCCAGGCGTTCCAGATGTCGTTCCTGACGCTGCTGCCGTCGATCCTGCTCTCCGGGTTCGTCTTCCCGTTCGACGGCATGCCGCGCCTGGCGCAACTGATCGCGCAGCTGCTGCCCTTGACGCACTTCGTCGAGATCATCCGTGGCATCGTGCTGCGCGGCGCGCCGCTCGCCGCCATGCAGGTGCCGGCGCTCAAGCTCGTCGTCTTCTTCATCGTTGCCCTCGCGATCGCCACGCTGCGGTTCCGCAAGCGCCTCGACTGAGCGTGCGCGGTGCTAGGATTGGGGACGTGAAGCACGCCCCCAATATCCTGGTCATCATGTACGACCAGCTCACGCCCTCGGCACTGGGCTGCTACGGCAATCCGGCGACCCGCGCTCCTCACATCGACCGCCTCGCCAGGACAGGCGTCGTCTTCGATGCCGCGTACACCAACAGCCCGCTGTGCACGCCGGCCCGCTACTGCCTGATGACCGGCCAGCTGCCTTCCGCCACGCGCGGCTACGACAACGCTTCATACCTCGCGAGCACGATCCCGACGTTCGCGCACCATGCGCGCGCGGCGGGGTATCGCACCGCGCTCTCGGGCAAGATGCATTTCGTGGGTCCCGACCAGCTGCACGGCTTCGAAGAGCGGCGCACCACGGACATCTACCCGGCCGACTTCGGCTGGACGCCCGACTGGCGCAAGCCCGACGAGCGCATCGACTGGTGGTACCACAACATGGACAGCGTGGTCGGCGCGGGCGTGGCGGAGGTCACCAACCAGCTGCTGTTCGACGACGAGACGGGGTATCAGGCAACGCGCGCCCTGCACGACCTGGCGCGCACCAGCAACGAGCGTCCCTTCCTGCTGGTGGCGAGCTTCACGCATCCGCACGATCCGTATGTCGCGCGCAAGGAATACTGGGACCGCTACGAAGACGTCGGCATCCCGATGCCGGCGACTGCGGCCGGCGACGTGCCGCTGGATCCGCATTCGGCGCGACTGCGCGCCGTCTCGGCGATGGACCGTACCGCCATCAGCGACGAAGACGTGCGACGCGCGCGGCGCGCCTACCTGGCCAACATCTCCTATGTCGACGACTGGACGGGCAAGCTGGTGAGCACGCTCGAGTCACTGGGCATCGGTGACGATACGGTCGTCATCCTGCTGGCCGACCACGGCGACATGCTCGGCGAGCGTGGCCTCTGGTACAAAATGAACTTCTTCGAGCCGTCGGCGCGCATTCCGCTGGTCGTGCATGCGCCGCAGCGGTTTGCCGCGCGTCGCGTCGCGACGCCAGTGTCGCTCGTCGACGTGTTGCCCACCATCGTCGAGCTCACCGGCGGCACGCCTGACGATGGCGTCGGGCCCTGGGCGGGCTCTTCGCTGCTGCCCATGTGCACTGGCGCTGCAGAAGCGGAGCGGGCCGTGATCGGTGAATACACGGCCGAGGGCGCCTGCGCACCCATCGTCATGATCCGGCGCGGTTCGCTCAAGTTCGTGCACTGCCCGGCCGATCCTGACCAGCTGTACGACCTCGCTGGCGATCCGCACGAGCGCGTCAACCTGGCGGCGGATCCGGCGCATGCAGGGATCGTGGCGAACCTCCGTGCCGAGGTGCAGCAACGCTGGGATATGCGCCGCTTCCACGACGAAGTGCTGCGTGACCAGGCGCGGCGCCGGCTGATCGATGGCGCATTGCGCAAGGGCTCTTACACTCCGTGGGACTACACGCCGAAGCGTGACGGCGCGGGCGAGTACATGCGCAACCACCTCGACCTCAACGACGTCGAGCGCAACGCACGGTGGCCAACATCATGAAAGCAAACCGCGCCGGGAGATTGTCGGCTTCGCTGGCACTCATGCTGGCCACGATGTGCGTCGTAAGCGCGACAGCCTCCGGGGGCAGCGCCGAGTCGGCGTCCGACGCGACCGCTCCGCTGGCCATCGCAGAGGGCGTCTGGCTGCTTCCCGGCGGCGTTCGCGAGGATCGCCAGCCGGACGGCAACACCATAGTCTTCGATGCGCCGCGCGGCCTCGTCGTCGTCGATACGGGCCGGCACGGGTGGCATCGCGACGCGATCGTCGGCCTGGCGCGCGAACGGCGGGAAGACGTCGTGGCGATCGTCAATACGCACTGGCACCTCGATCACGTGAGCGGCAACCCGGCGCTGCGGCAGGCGTACCCGAAGCTGCGGGTCTATGCGAGCGATGCGATCGATGACGCCCTCACCGGGTTTCTGGCGAAGAGTGCGCGCGAATCCGCCGAGTACCTGAAAGACGAGTCGATTCCCGCACCCATGCGCGAGGACATCGCCGCCGATGTGGCCACGGTTGCCAACGGTGCTGCGTTGCGGCCCGACGTGGTGATCGACCGCACCGGTCCGCAGGAACTGGGTGGCCGCACGCTCGAGGTGCATCTGGCGCGGGATGCGGTGACGGCCGGTGACGTCTGGCTTTACGACCCGCTCAACAAGATCGCCGTGCTCGGTGATCTAGTGACGCTGCCGGCGCCTTATCTCGACACCGCGTGTCCGCAGGGCTGGCTGGATGCGCTGGAGGCTGTCGAACGCACGGAATTCCAGACGGCTATTCCCGGACACGGCGCGCCGATGAGCCGCACGCAAGTGGCGCAGTATCGCAGCGCGCTCGCGGCATTCATCGAATGCGCAGCCTCGAACGAGCCCAAGGCGAAATGTTCCGCGGGCTGGCTCGAGGCCGCGGCGCAGTTGTTGTCGGGCGAGGCGGACGAGTCGGCGCACGCGCAGAGTCTGACGAATTACTACGTGGACATGCTGCGGGCCAACGGCGGACGCAGCGAATACTGCAGGGCCGAGGCAGTTCCGCCGACGCGCTGAGGAGCGGCCGCGTGCAGGTTACTGCCCCGCGGGCGGCTCCCACAGTTCGATCTTGTTGCCTTCGGGGTCGATCACCCAGCCGAATTTGCCCAACTCCGATTCCTCGATCTCGCCTTCGATCCTGCAGCCTTCCGCTTTCAGCGCAGCGATCAGCGCGCGCAGGTCGGCGACGCGATAGTTGATCACGAAGCTCGACGCGCTCGGCTCGAAATACTTGGTGTCGGCAGGAAAGGCATTCCAGATCGTCGTGCCGTTGCCGGACGGGTTGTCGTCCGCCCAGCGGAAGGCAACCCCGCCCCAGTCTTCGGGCTGCAGGCCGAGATGCACCCGATACCACTCGGTAAGCGCCTTCGGGTCCCTCGCTTTGAAGAAGATGCCGCCGATACCGGTGACTCGTCGCATTCGTCGCTCCCTTGCCGGCCAATGGCCGC
>Ga0224505_10002704_pt1 | contig 10292 bp, 11 predicted proteins | sample SF_Jan12_sed_USG_FD_169102 | JGI IMG/M metagenome (GOLD analysis project Ga0224505, IMG submission 169102) | Sediment microbial communities from San Francisco Bay, California, United States - SF_Jan12_sed_USGS_4_1 | ecosystem: Environmental > Aquatic > Marine > Sediment | place: USA: California...
TGCAGCGTGCCGGCCCATTTCGGTTTCATGCGCACCTCCCCGGGGGATTCTGGCACAAGGCCGGCAACAATCCGAAACAGTCCGGCCGTCGGGCGGATACAAAGCCCCGCTAGCATGGCGGCCATCGATCACTCAGGGAGGGTGCCGACATGGCCCGGTTTCTGATCGAAGTCCCGCACGAGGCCAATGCCATCGCCTGCGGACAGGCAGTGCAGGTGTTCCTCGGCTCCGGCTCGCACTTCATGACGCACGCCGACTTCGGCTGCGCCGACGGCGAGCACAAGGGCTGGCTGACGGTGGAGGTGGAGTCGAAGGAGGAGGCGCTGCGCATCCTGCCGCCGGCGCTGCGGGCGCGGGCGCGCGTGGTGCGCCTGAGCAAGTTCTCCATGACCCACTTCGGCGCGATGCTGCGCGAGCACCTGCACGGCGGGGCGCCGCTGCCGGCGGGGGGGTAGCCGGCTACTGGGCGAACTTCGCCACCGCCTTTTCGTTCCACGCGATGCCCTGGCCGGGCCGATCGGGCACCCAGAGCTGGCCGTCCTTGAGGGCGAAGGGCTCTTCCAGGATCGGGTCCGCCCAGTCCTGCCACTCGAGCCAGTGCGCCGTCTCGGTGACGCGCATGAGGTGCGCGGCGATCTCGGGGTAGAGGTGCGTGGACATCGGGATGCCGGCGGCGCCGGCGATCGCCGCCGCGCGCAGCCAGCCGCTCACGCCGCCGATGCGCATCATGTCGGGCATCACGTAGTCGGCCGCGCCGGCCTGCAGCGCCTGGTAGAGCATGCGCGGCCCGTAGAAATTCTCCCCGAGCTGCACGGGGGTCGTCAGCTCGCGCGCCAGCTGCGCGTACCCCGGGATGTTGTCGTAGGCGATCGGCTCCTCGAACCAGTACAGGCCCTGCTCGTCGAGCGCGTCGCAGCGCACCAGCGCGTCGCCGAGCGACAGCCCCTGGTTGAAGTCGCACATCAGCTTTACCTCCGCGCCCACGGCCGCGCGCACGGCGGCGATAGCGGCGAGGTCGTCGGCGAGCCGGTCGCGCCCGAGGCGCAGCTTGAGCGCGGAGAAGCCGCCCTCGGCGACCAGCGCCGCCGCCTCCGCGGCGAAATCGCCGACCGGCGTCAGCCACAGGCCGTTGCTGTTGTACGCGGGCACGGGGCCCGTCGTGCCGCCGAGGTAGGCTGCGAGCGGCTTGCCCGCCGCCTTGGCGAGCGCGTCCCAGGCCGCCATGTCGAGGCCCGACACCGCGATCAGCGTCATGCCTTCGCGGCCGACGAGGTGCAGCGAGCCGATGCTGCGGCGATAGGCATCGAACGGCGCCACCGGCTGGTCCCTGGCCGCCGCGGCGAGGTCCTCGATCAGCGGCAGGAGGTAGCGCGCCGACTGCTTGAGGTAGGGCTCGAGGTAGCTGTGGCCGACGATGCCTTCGTGGGTGTACAGGTCGATCAGGATCAGCGGCCAGTCGTGGAACTGGCCGACTTTCGAGATCACCGGGCGCTTGAGCGGCACCACCACGGGCCTGGCGCGCACGCTTTTCAGGGTGAGTTGCGGATGGTTCATCGGGTTGCCTTTCGCCTTGCGGCCGGCGGGATCGCCAGGGCGGCCTTCGTGGCCGACGGTGCGCGGATTGTTGCACGCGGCGGCGCGCTGGCGCGAACGGCGCGCGCCGGGCAGACTGCGGCGCGATGGAATCAGGCTACCTGGAGACCGAGCCCGCGCGCGCCGAGGTGGACGGGCTCGCCGGGCCCGCCCTGCTCGAATTCGGCAGCCCGTACTGCGGGCACTGCCGGCGCGCGCAGCCGCTCATCGCCCAGGCGCTGGCGGCGCATCCGCGCGTGCGGCACCTGAAGGTGGCCGATGCGAGCGGGCGAAGGCTCGGGCGCTCGTACAAGGTGACGCTCTGGCCGACGCTGGTGCTGCTCGCCGACGGCAGGGAAGTAGGGCGGCTGGTGCGGCCGCTGCAGGTCGCGGAGATCGAGCGGGCGCTCGCGGAAATCGATCCGGGTTAAGCCGGCGCGTCGGTCAACCGATCTCTCAACGCACCTGCATCCGGCCGAACAAGATCGCCGGGAGCCAGGCCGCGGTCGGAAACGTGATGGCCCACAGGCTGCCGCCCCAGATCAGCGGGGGGTAGTACATCTGCAGGGCCAGGAATGAGACGAGACACCCGTTGGCGGCTTGGGTTCCATTGAAACGGCCCTTCCAAAGTTCGCTATCTATCTTCCCTGTCCGTTGCGCAGCGCCTTGCTGAGGAACGGGATCACGTGCTCTTCGTAGATCGGAGCAGCGTCGCGGTAAACGTAAGTATGTCCGACTCCCGGGACCACGATCATCTCGGTGCTCGCCGCATCTCCGAACGCGCGCAGGAGCCGTTTGCCGTGCTCGGGCGGCGTGTATTCGTCCTGGTCGCCATAGAGGAGAAGCACGGCAGGGTTGCCGATGACCCTCGATGCCTCGCGCTCGGGGCGCAGGTTCCTTTCCATCGAGGGCCAGACGAGTTGCGAAACCTTGAGGGCGGCGTAGGCCGCCGGATAGTGACGCCAGAACTCGGGCAGCGTCGGGAACGCCCCTTCGAGAACGGCGGCGCGGTAAGGGCTTCCTGCGCGCGCCATCGAGCACAGTCCCCACCCGGCGCCGAACGAGGCGCCGACCAGGCCGACGGCGAGCTGAGGATGGCGGGCCTGGGCCCATTGGCCTGCGGCCAGGAAGTCGGCCGGGTAGTCGAACGAAGTCGCCTCGCTTTCGCCGAAGCCGTTGGCGTCGAACGCCAGCACGTGGAATCCGGACTTGCGGAAGAGCTCGGCGTGGCCGTAGCGGAGCCAGAAGCCCTTCGCTGCTTTGCCCATCGGGTGGGCGAGGACGAGCGTGCCGATGGCATCGCCTTCGGCTAGTCCCCACAAGCCGGCGAGGTGGGCGCCGTTGCGGCTCGGGATCGCGACACGCTCCCACGTTGCCTCGATTGCATTGGACGGCCAGGTCCAGGGGACTTCGAACCTGCCGAAAAAGGGCTTGCGCAGGAGGCGGTGGAGGCGGGTCACGGGCGACTGCCAGACCTGCAGATCCCGAACGTGAAGCCCGTATCCAGCTGGCAGAAATAATGCGGAGGGCAATCCGGGCTCTGGCGACAGATTGCTGCTGAAGCGCACACCGCGGGCGCGGTCGGCGCAGCGAGCAGCAAGGCGACCAGCAGCGCCTTCACGAGTCGAGAAACGCCTCGATGGCGGAGTTCACCTCATCCACATGGGTGAGCGGCCCCATGTGCCCCGCGCCCGGCACATCCACGGTGCGCCACTGCGGAAACTGGGCGCGCAGCAATTCGACGACGTCCTTGAGTACGATGCGCGTCTTCGTGCCGCACAGCAGCAGCCCGCGCGCAGCGATCGGCGCGAAGAAGGACGTCTTCACCTGCGGCGTGGCCGCGTCCCACTCGTGGCGGTTGGGCGGCAGCTGCGCGGCGATGATCTCGCGCCGCTCGGCGCTCGTCGCCTGCCATGCGCCGTCGCCGTTGAAGTAGTCGGTGAAGCGGTGCGCGAGCGCCTGCCAGTCCCGCGCGCCACTCAGGCGCCGCACGTCGGCATACACACCCGCGGCTTCCTCCCAGGCTTTCGTGCGCCCATGCCCGCGCAGCAGCCCCGGCATCATCGGCTCGTAGAGCGCGAGGTGCGAGACGCGCTCGCCGAGCTCCTTCGCCGCGGCGATGGCGAGGTAGCCGCCCCAGGAATGGCCGACGAGCCGGATGGGTGCGTCGAGCTCCTCACAGACGCCGAGCAGCACCTGCACGGCGTCCCCGACCGTCATCGTGCGCGACTCGCTCCAAGCCGTCGTCTTGCCGTAGCCGTGCAGGTTGGGGGCGAGGACGCGGAACCGGCCGCGCAGGCGCTCGACGAGGCGCTTCCACTGGCGGTTGCCGCTCACCGAGCTGTGCGCGAGCACCACCGGCGGGCCTTTGCCCTCGTCGATGCAGTCGATGCTCAAGCTGCCGCGCCTGAGGAGGGACATGGCTAGCGCGGGTAGGAGCCGCTGTTGACGTCCACCGTGCTGCCCGACATGTACTCGGGGCTGGAGCTGCCCAGCCAGACGACCACGCGCGCCACTTCCTCCGGCGTGCAGGCGCGGCCGGCGTGCACCGTGCGCATGACGCCGTCCTTCCTCGACTGCGGCAACTGCTCGTACATGGGCGTGAGCGTAGGACCGGGCGCCACGGCGTTGACGAGGATGCCGTCGCGGCCGAGGTGCGCCGCGTAGCTCTTGGTGACGTTGAGCAGCGCCGCCTTGGTGGCGCCGTACCAGAGGTCCGGATGGCCGGTGAACGCCGCCACCGAGCCTAGGTTGACGATACGGCCCGATTTTCTCTGCCGCATCTGCGGCGCGAGCGCCTCGATGAGCGCTACCGGCGCGCGCAGGTTGACGGCCAGGATCTCGGCCACGTGCGCCTCGGGAATCGCGTCGTAGGGCTCGCAGTAGAGCACCCCCGCGTTGTTCACCAGGGTGTCGATGGCGCCGAGTCTGGCGATGAGCGCCGGGATGCCGGCGAGGTCGGTGAGGTCGTAGTCCACGCGCTCGCCCGCGACCTCGGCGCCGAACTGCTTGTCGAGCGCGAGCACCTTCCAACCCGCGGCGAGGAAGGCGCGCGCGGTCGCCAGGCCGATGCCGCGCCCGGCACCCGTGACCAGCGCCGCCGGCACGCTAGCCGGCGAGGCCCGGCATGGCGAAGCCGGCCGCCTTCAGCTCCGGGATGAGCTCGGCTTCCTGCGCCGCCGTGAGCTCGACCAGCGGCGGGCGCACGCGCCGCCACTCGGCGTCGTTGCCGTAATGCGCGACGATGGACTTCAGCGCCGCGATCATCGGCTGCTTCTGCACGATCTTGCGCGTGGCGCTTATTGCCGCCTGCATGCGCTCGGCCTCGCCCGAGCGCCAGTCGCGGAACAGCCTGTCGATCGCGCCCGGGTTGACGTTGGCCGTGGCGCTGATGCAGCCGGCGCCGCCGTGGCGCATGCCTTCCAGCAGGAACTGCTCGCTGCCCGGGAAGACGTCGAAGCCGTCCTTGCCGAACTCGTCGAGCATCGCCTTGGTGTTCGCCCAGTCGCCGGAGGAGTCCTTGGCGCCGGCGACGATGCGCGGATACTTCGCCAGCAGCCGCTCGATGAGCTTCAGCGTGATCGGCACCTGGCTCACCGGCGGGATGTGATAGAGGTACACGCGCAGCCGCTCGTCGCCCACCCGCTCGATCACCTCGGTGAAGTACCGGTAGAGGCCCTCGTCGGAGACGCCCTTGTAGTAGAAGGGCGGCAGCATCAGCACGCCCGCGCAGCCCATCTTCACCGCGTTGGCCGTGAGCCGCACCGTGGCGGGCAGCGCGCAATGTCCGGTGCCGGGCATGAGCGCGGCGCCCGGCACGCCGGCGTGGATGAGCGCGGCGAGCATCGTCAGCTTCTCCTCCACCGACAGCGAGTTCGCCTCGCTGTTGGTGCCGAACACCGCCAGCCCCGAGCAGCCGCTCTTCAGCAGCCACTTGCAGTGGCGCACGAAGCGCTCGCTGTCGGGCGCGAGGTCGGCCTTGAACGGGGTGATGACGGGCGAGAGCACGCCCTTCAGGCGCGCGGCCGCCTGCGGGCGGGCGGCGAGGGTGGAGGCGGTGGGGGTCATGGTGAAATGGCAGTCCGGTGGAGAGCCGACATTATGCTCGCGCGCCGCGCCCTCGGTACACTTCCTCCCGCATGCCGAACCTCGGCCGCGCCGTGAACATCGAGGACCTGCGCCGCATGGCCAGACGGCGGCTGCCGCGCTCGGTGTTCGATTTCTTCGACGGCGGCGCCGAGGACGAGACGACGCTGCGCGGCAACCGGGCCGCCTTCGAGCGCGTGCGCCTGCTGCCCAGGGTGCTGGTGGACGTGCACGCGGTGGACTCGAGCGTCGATCTGCTCGGCATGCGCTCCAACCTGCCGATGGCCATCGCGCCCACCGGGGCGATCGGCGCGGGCCGCCACGACGCCGACCTGATGCTGGCGCGCGCGGCGCGCGCCGCGGGCATTCCCTACACCCTGGCGACGCCCGCCACCAACTCGATCGAGGAGATCGCCGAGCAGGCCGGCGGGCGCCTGTGGTTCCAGCTCTACCTGCTGAAGAACCGCGCGTTCCGCATGAAGCTCGTGCGCCGCGCCGCGGCCGCGGGCTACGAAGCGCTGCTGGTCACCGTCGACCTCACCACGGGCGGCAAGCGCGAGCGCGATCTGAGGAACGACTTCGCCGCCCCCTTCGTGCCGACCTGGCGCAACTCGCGCGACGTGCTCTTCAAGCCTTCCTGGCTCATGGGCATGGCGCGCCGCGGCGTGCCGCACATGAAGAACCTCGAGGGCATGCTGCAGAAGCCTCCCCGGCTCACCGACGTGGCGGCCTCGGTCGGCCGCGAGCTCGACGCCTCCTTCGACTGGGACGAGCTCAGGTCGCTGCGCGACGCCTGGCCCGGCAAGCTCCTGCTGAAGGGCATCGTCCGGCCCGACGACGCCGAACGTGCGGCAGCCGCAGGCTGCGACGGCGTGGTCGTCTCCAACCACGGCGGGCGGCAGCTGGACGGCGCCATCGCCACCGCGGACGCGCTGCCGGCGGTGGCGCGCGCGGTGGGCTCGAGGATCGCGGTGCTGGTGGACGGCGGCGTGCGCCGCGGCGTGGACCTGCTCAAGGCGCGCGCGCTCGGCGCGCAGGGCGTGCTCACCGGCCGCGCGACGCTGTTCGGCGTGATGGCGGGCGGCGAGGCGGGCGCGCGGCGCGCGATCGAGATCCTGGCCGGCGAGTTCGAGCGCGCGTTGATGCTGTGCGGCGTGCCGCGCGCGAGCGACATCCCGGCGGACCTGGTGGCCGCGTGAGCGCGCTTCCTGTCCTCGTGCTCGGCGGCGGCATCGGCGGCCTGGCCGCGTCGCTCGCGCTGGCGAGGAAGGGCTGCCGCGTGCGCCTGTTCGAGCAGGGCTCCGAGCTGAAGGAGATCGGCGCCGGCATCCAGCTCGGGCCGAACGTCTACCACATGTTCGAGGTGCTCGGCCTGACCGGCGCGATCGAGCGCTGGTCGGCGCACCCCGAGAACCTCATCATGATGGACGCGCTCACCGGCGAGGAGGTGACGCGCATCCCCGTGGGCAGCGGGGCGTTCAGGAAGCGCTTCCGCGGCTACCAGTACGGCGTGATCCACCGCGGCGACCTCTACCAGGTGCTGCTCGAGGCCTGCCGCGCCGAAAAGAACATCGAGCTGAACGAAAAGAGGAAGGGCCTCGCCTTCGAGGACAAGGGCGAGCGGGTCGTCCTGCGCATGGAAGGCGGCGAAGCGATCGAGGGCGCGTGCCTCATCGGCGCGGACGGCCTGTGGTCGAGGGTGCGCGCGCAGATCCTCGGCGACGGCAAGCCGCGCGTCTCGGGCCACATCGCCTACCGCGCCGTGCTGCCGCGCGCCGAGGTGCCCGGCGACCTGTGGCAGAACAACGTCGTGCTGTGGGCGGGCCCCAGGACGCACCTCGTGCACTATCCCTTGCGCCGCGGCGAGCTCTACAACCTGGTCGCGGTCTTCCACAGCGACAAGTACGAGGAGGGCTGGGACGTCTACGGCGATCCGCAGGAGCTCGAGCGCAAGTTCGCCAACGAGCGCCCGGAGGTGCAGCGCCTGCTCGCCAAGATCAACGTGTGGAAGATGTGGGTGCTGTGCGACCGCGAGCCGGCGCGGCACTGGTCGAAGGGCCGCGTCACGCTGCTGGGTGACGCCGCGCACCCGACGCTGCAGTACCTCGCGCAGGGCGCCAATATGGCGATCGAGGATGCGGTGGTGCTCGCCGCCTGGGCGGAAATCACGAGCTTCGACTGGGAGAAGACCTTCAAGCGCTACGAGGATGCGCGTTACAAGAGGACGGCGCGCGTGCAGATCATGTCGCGCTACTACGGCGACGCGTACCACGCCGCGGGGGTCGTGCGCGAGCTGAGGAACGACGTGCTCGCCCCCAGGCCCGGCGCCGCGCCCGACTTCGAGGGCGTGGCGTGGCTGTACGACGGCATCGAGGTGCCTCAGCCGAAGAGGTGATCGAGCACCAGCTGCTTGAACGCGGTGGCCTGCACGGTCCCCGCGGTCAGCAGGTCGCCGCGCGAGCTTATGACGAGCGGCCCGTGCGTCGGGTCGTCGGTCAGCCGCCCGTGCGAGCCCTTGACCAGGGCCGTGTCCCTGAGCGAGATGACGTCCATCAGCGTGCGAAAGCCGAGCTTCCTCTTGGCGAGCCGCCAGACGCTGGAAAGCTTCGGCAGCGCGAGCGCCGGGTCGAAGAACAGCTCCACCGGGTCGTAGCCCGGCTTGCGGTGGATGTCCACCGTGCGCGCGAAATCAGGCGCGCGAGCGTCGTCGAGCCAGTAGTAGTAGCTGAACCAGCGGTCGGCCTTCGAGATGGCGACCAGCTCGCCCGCGCGCTCGTGGTCGAGGCCCATCGCCTGCTTGCCGGCGTCGTCCAGCACGCGCTCCACGCCCTCCAGCTTTTCCAGCAGCGCGCGCACCGCGTGCAGGCGGCTGCGGTCGTTCACATAGACGTGCGCGATCTGGTGGTCGGCGACGGCGAAGGCGGCGCTCGCGCCCGGGTCGAGGATCTCGCGCCCGTGCTCCTCCGGTCGCACGGCGACCAGGCCCGCCTCGCGCAGCGCGCGGTTGATGTGCACGGCGTCCGTCACCGGCGTGATGCCGTACTCGGAGACGACGATCACGTGGCGCCCGCTCGCCGCCGCGGCGTCGATCAGCGTGCCGCACGCGGCGTCCAGCTCGCGCAGGTCCTGCTGCACGCGCGGGTGGGACGTGTCGGGGCCGAGGCGCTGCAGGTTGTAGTCGAGGTGCGGCAGGTAGGCGAGCGTCAGCGTGGGATCGCGCGTTGCCATGATGTGCAGCGTGGCCTGCGCGATCCAGTCCGTGGAGCTGATGTCGGTGAGCGGGCCCCAGAACTTGAACAGCGGAAACGCCCCGAGCTTCGCGTCCAGCTCGTCGTGCAGCGCGTAGGGATGCGCGTAGTGGTCGGGGATCTTGCGCCCGTCCGCCGGGTACATCGGGCGCGGCGTCGCGCTCCAGTCGGCGCTCGAGTACATGTTGTACCACCAGAACATCTGCGCGCAGGTGAATCCGGGGTCGCGCGCCTTCGCCGCCTCCCAGACCTTCTCGCCCGCCACCAGGCGGTTCGACTGGCGCCACAGCCAGACCTCCGACAGGTCGCGGAAATACCAGCCGTTCGCCACGATGCCGTGGCCGCTCGGCGCGAGCCCGGTGAGCAGCGTGGACTGCACCGTGCAGGTGACCGCGGGCACGACGGTGTCGAGCGGGCGCAGCGCGCCGCGCGCGGCGAGTCGCTGCAAGTTGGGCGTAAACGCGCCAACCAGCGCGGGCGACAGGCCGACCGCGAGTATGACGAGCGTGGGGTGCACGCGGCGTAGAATATCAGTCCCATGGAGGGGCAATGAGCGAGGCGGCACGGACTCTGCTGCGCGGTTGGCTGGGCCGGCGGCTCGACGCGCAGCGCGCGGCGTGGCTCGATGCGCAGGTCGCCACGCTGCGCCAGGATGCGGCCGACGAGACGCTCGACATCGCGCTCGGCATGGTGCCGCGCAAGCTCGGCAAGGCGGCGCTCGAGCTGAGGGACGAGGACCTCGCGGCGGCGCGCGCTGCGGTCCCCGGATGGGACCCGCGCGGCTGGAGCGTGACCGACGCCGCGCGCATCCTGCTGCTCGCCGGGCTGCCCGCGGGCGGCAAGCCCTTCGTCGAGCGCTTCAGGACACTGTGCCAGACGGCCGACGTCGCCGAACTCGAGACGCTGTACCGCGGCCTGCCGCTCTACCCGGAGCCCGCGTCGCTGCTCGACCAGGTGGGCGAGGGCCTGCGCAGCAACATGCGCAGCGTGTTCGAGGCGATCGCGCACCGCAACCCGTATCCGCGCACCCATTTCGACGCGCACCGCTGGAACCACATGGTGCTGAAGGCGCTGTTCATCGGCAGCCCGCTCGCGCCGATCCAGGGGCTGGACGAGCGCGCCAACGCCGAGCTGGCGCGCATCATGCTCGACTTCGCGCACGAGCGCTGGGCGGCGGGGCGCCCGGTGCCGTTCGAGATCTGGCGCTGCGTCGGGCCGTTCGCCGAAGGCAGCGCGGTCGACGACTTGGCGCGGGCGCTGGCGAGCGACGAGGCGACCGAGCGGCGCGCGGCGGCGCTTGCGCTCGCGGCGAGCCCGGACCGGCGCGCGGCCAAGCTGCTGCAGGACTTTCCCGCGCTCGCCGGCGACATCAGCGGCAAGCGGCTC
>Ga0224505_10002705_pt1 | contig 10291 bp, 11 predicted proteins | sample SF_Jan12_sed_USG_FD_169102 | JGI IMG/M metagenome (GOLD analysis project Ga0224505, IMG submission 169102) | Sediment microbial communities from San Francisco Bay, California, United States - SF_Jan12_sed_USGS_4_1 | ecosystem: Environmental > Aquatic > Marine > Sediment | place: USA: California...
CCCCGCATGGCGGTCGCCTCCCTGCTGGCCGCCGTGCACCGGCGCAACGAGACCGGCGAGGGCTGCTATCTGGACTTCTCCCAGGCCGAGGGCACGATGCTTGCCCTTGGTCCCGCGTTTCTCGACTACGAGGTCAACGGTCGGGTCTGGGAGCGGGTGGGCAACGAGGACCGCAACCACTGTCCGAACGTCGTCGCCCCGGCGGCGGGCGAGGACCAGTGGATCGCCGTGGTCTGCGAGAGTGACGAGCAGTGGCGCGCGCTGTGCGGGGTCGGCGGCTTCGGCGATGGGCCCGCTGCCTGGGATGCGGCCGAGCGGTTGGGCCGGCGCGACGAGGTCGAGGCGCTGGTGTCGGCGTGGACCTCTGGCCGCGATGCGGTCGCGGCGAGCGAGCTGCTCCAGCAGGCCGGGGTGCCGGCGCACTCGCTGGTGGACGCTCACGAACTGTGGGACGACCCCCAGCTGCGCCAACGCGGCCACTGGGTGACGGTCGACCACGCCATGCACGGAGCGATGCCGATCGAGGCGTCGCGTTTGGTGCTGTCGCGCACTCCGGCGGGGCCCTACGTCGCCGCGCCGACGTTGGGTCAGCACGCCAGCCACGTGCTCGAGGAGATCCTCGGCTACGACGTCGAGCGCATCGCGGACCTGGCCATCGCCGAAGCGCTGCAGTAGCGGGCTTGCGGGCCCCAGCCCAGGTCCCAGTCCCACCGCCGGGCCGGAACCGGCGGATTCGGCCGTCGCCGGCCGCCCATCTGTGCGCAAATTGTTGTCGGCGCGAGTAGCGACGGCGCGCGCAAGCCTGTGACCTGGACGTTCGCGAACGGTGTACTCGGCCTCCCAGCAATTTGCGCACCAATGGGTTGGACAGTGAACGGCGTTTCAGTACCTTTCGATACATGTCATTGTCCTGGGAGGTGTGCACGGCGGCCGAGTTGCGGGAGCGTGGGCTGACGCGGGCTGCCGTTGACTCGGAAATCGCCGCCGGGCGCCTTTCGAGGGAGGCGCACGGCGTGTATCTGCTGGGGGCCAGGGTCGAGGGCCACGATGGAGCGGTCCAGGCGGCGGAGATCGCGCTCGCCTCGCACCCGAGCGCGTCGGTCACCGGCGTGTCGGCTGCGATGGTGCTCGGGCTCGACGGGTTCCAAGCGGACGATCTGCCGATCGAACGGCCGGCGCTGGTGCAACTACCTCAGTCCGCGTCGGGCCGCCGCGCCGGAGCCAGACGACGGGCGCGCCTGCTTCCCCCCGTTCGCTGGGGGACGGTAGACCTGAGCTCGGTGGAGGAGGTGCTGCTGGAGCTGGCCGGCGAACCAGGGCCGGCGCCGCGTCCTGGCTGTTCTGCCGCGTCCCGCCCGCTGGACGTCATCGAACTGGTAGAGCTCGCCGTCGAGGATGCGATCCGGCGCGGGATCGTGTCGGTCGAGTCGTTGCGCGAGACGGTCGCTCGCTGCGGGACGCGCCGGACCGGGGTGCGCGTGCTCGCAGACGTGCTCGCGCTTCGAGGCGATCAGTCGCCGACCGAGAGCTACTTGGAGACCCGTTGTATCCAGGAGTTGCGGCGGTACGGCCTGCCCGCATTCGATCGTCAGAAGTGGGTGGGCGTCGACGGGCTCCGCTACCGCCTCGACCTGTGTCTGGCCGACCCCGTCCACGGCGACATCGTGATCGAGCCGATGGGCAAGGGCCCGCACGCCGACCGGCTCGACCGCGACAGCGCCCGGTCGGCGGCCCTGACGAGTTCGGGGCGTAGGGTGGTACCGGTTACGTTCCACGCCGTCGAGTTCGAGCCCGAGCGCATGGTCGCTCACATTCGCCGGCTCCTCGGGTGCGGTTGTCGGCGCGCCGGGTGATCGGGCCGGTCTGGGGCTGGGTCAGAAGAAGCGCTTCAGGAGGCGCAGCTTGCGCTTGGTGTAGGGCGGGTACGTGATCGGCGGGTCGAGCCGGGTCGTGCGTCGGAGCACCGACTTGAAGTGGGTGAACGTCTCGAAGCTGGCGTCGCCGTGGTAGGCGCCCATCCCGCTCTCGCCGACGCCACCGAAGGGCAGGTGCGGGTTCGCGATGTGGAAGATCGTGCCGTTCACCATGGCCCCGCCCGACGAGGTCTCGGCCAGCACCCGGTCGGCTGCGCCGTCGTCCTCGGTGAACACGTAGAGCGCGAGAGGCTTGTCGCCGGCGTTCACGTGGGCGATGGCCGCATCGAGGTCGTCGACGTCGAGGACCGGCAGGATCGGGCCGAAGATCTCTTCCTGCATGCAGGGGTGGTCGGCCGGCACGTCGGTGAGGATGGTCGGGGCGAGGTAGCGGTCGTCGGGGTCGACATCGCCGCCGACCACCGTGCGGGCGGGGTCGAGCATCCGGCGCAGGCGGTCGAGGTGGTGCGCGTTGACGATGCGGCCGTAGTCGGGGTTCGTGCGTGGCTCGGCGCCGTAGAACTCGCCGAGCGCCTCGACGAGCTCGGCGACCAGCTCGTCGCGCACCGAGCGCTCGACGAGCACGTAGTCGGGTGCGATGCAGGTCTGGCCGGCGTTGAGGAACTTGCCCGAGGCGATCCGGCGGGCGGCGACCTTGAGCTTGGCCGTGCCGTCGACGATGGCGGGGCTCTTGCCGCCCAGCTCGAGGGTGACCGGGGTGAGGTGCTCGGCGGCGGCCCGCATGACCACCCGCCCCACCCGACCGTTGCCCGTGTAGAAGATGTGCTCGAAGCGGTGGCGCAACAGCTCGGTGGTCTCGTCGACGCCGCCCTCGACGACGGCGACGGCGCGGGGGTCGAGGTACTCGCCGACCAGGCGAGCGACGAGGGCCGACGTGTGGGGTGCGAGCTCTGACGGCTTGACGATCGCGGCGTTGCCGGCGGCGATTGCCCCGGCCAGGGGGATGACGAGAAGTTGGATCGGGTAGTTCCACGGGGCGATGACGAGCACGGTGCCCAGCGGTTCGGGAATCAGCTCGGAGCGGGCCGGCTGGTTGGTCACCGGCGTGCGGACACGTCGGGGTGCGGCCAGCTTCGGGGTGCGGGAGCGGAGGGCGTCGACCTCGCTGGCGACGAAGCCGACGTCGGCGAACCAGGCCTCGAGCCGCGGGCGGCCCAGGTCGGCGGCCAGGGCATCGACGATGGCGGCCTCGTTCTCGATGAGCAGGGCGTGCAGCCGGCCGAGCTGTTCGACCCGCCACGGTACGGGCCGGGTGACCCCCTCGGCGAACGCCCGACGGCGCTCGGCGACGACGCCTGCGATCATGCGCACGTCGGTGGCCGGTTCGGTCGAAACGGGGGCAGAGGTGGCAGTGGCGGGCATGGTGACCAGTCTGGTCGCGCGACGAGCCTCGCGGGAGTGCCGAACAGCACCCGGATGGTCGCCCGAAAGGCCGTTCGAGTGCGCCGACGGGAGCTCACCGCCCGGTGGCTCAGGCGAGCTCAGCCCGATCGGCGGGCGATGAGCAGCGCCGAGCCGTCGAGGCGCTCGACCGCCGGTGGTCCGAAGCCGGCGTCGTCCAGCCAGCGTCGGTAGTCGTCGAGCGCGTGGGCATCGCCTCCGGTCCCGGCGGCCAGCATCTGCACGGCGAACACGGCGGCCCGGGCACCATCGCCGCGCAGGCGGGTTCGGACCAGCAGGTGGCCGCCCGGACGGATCACGGCGGCGAGCCGAACGAGCAGGGTCGAGACGCGCCCGGGCGGCATCGTGTGGAGCAGCCCGATGGCCAGCACCACGTCGAAGGGGCCGGCGGCCAACGTCTCGTGCGCGTCGCGCGGGAAGGTCTCGACCCCGGTCGCGTCGAGCCAGCCGGCGTCACGTACGACGGCCAGTACCTCGGCTCGGTCCTGCAGGACGACCGTGGCACCCCTGTGGGCCAGCTCGACGCCGTAGCGACCGTGGCCGCCCCCCAGGTCGAGCGCCCGCAGCCCGCGCAGGTCGCCGGCGGCCGCCTCCAACCGGTCGGCGACGAGCGGCGCCTGCACCTCGGCGTCGATCGCCATCGACGCCAGCCAGTCCCGAATCCGCTCGGGTGAGCGGATGCGCTTGGGTGCCTCCTCACCCCGCAGCCCCGGCTCGACCGCGGCCGCCCACCGGCGGATCGCCGCGGCCTGCTGGGCGAGCCTCGCCGCCGCGGGCGCATCGGGGGCCCGTTCGCCCCGCTCGAAGCGGCCTGCGGTGGCGCGCACGACGCCCGCCTCGGCCAGCAGGTCGAGCACGGCCCGTACGCCCTGGTGGGATAGGGCGAGGCGCTCGGCGATCTCGGCGGGCTCGGCGGGCAGCGCGTCGAGCACGCCGGCCGAGCGGGCGGCATCGAAGACCAGGACCAGCCGCCAGTCGGCGACCTGGCCGAGTTCGGCGGTGAAGGAGGCGGAGGCCAGGGGGTCGAGTTCGCTCACCTCGCCATCCCAGGCGATCGCGCGACCGTCCCGCCAGCTGGCTCGGCTTGCCCGGTGCCATTCGTCGGGCCGGCTCTGAAGGTCCCGGGTGCCAGACTGTGGTCCATGAGCATCGTCCAGACCTCTGCCGCTGCCGACCTCGAGACGATCGGGGGGACCCTGCAGACCTACTTCGACGGGTTGTACGAGGGCGACACGGCCAAGCTCGCCGAGGCGTTCCACTCCGCCGCCCACCTCTACAGCGTCGGTCCTGACGGCCGAGCGGTCGACCTGCCGCTCGCGACGTGGCTCGAGGTGGTGGCGAAGCGGCCCTCGGCCGCGGCCAACGGCGATGCGCGCGAGGACATGATCGTGACGATCGACCAGTCCGGCCCGGCCACGGCGTTCGCCAAAGTGCGTTGCCAGCTGCCGCCGCGCTTTTTCACCGACTACCTGACGCTGGTGAAGGCCGACGGTCGGTGGCAGATCATCGCCAAGGCGTTCCATACGGATACCCGCGACTGACCGCGCCAGCCGTCGGGTGGCGGCTGGGCCACGGCGTCGATGGTCCCATCGATGCGCGGCGGTGTGTTTCGTAGCGTTCCGATGCATGTTCGCGCGGCGCGGTGGAGCTCTCGTCGTCCTGAGCCTCTTGGCGGGCTGTTCGGCTGGTGCCGCCAGCCCGACGTCGGCAGGTCCCTCGGCGTCAGAGGTTGGGGCCGTCCGGCCGGCCCCGTTGTCGGCGCCGCCGACGACCGAGGGGCCGCCGCCCGCCGAGGCTGTCTCGGCGGCTCCGCCTTCGACGCCGCCGACCGCCCAGTTGGAGCCGCCGGTGGAGGTGATCACGATCGTCGGCAGCGAGCGTTTCGTGACGACGGTCGAGTTGCCCGCCACCGTGTCCCCCGAAGAGCGCGCCGTCCTCGACGTCTACGTCGACTGGCTCCGCGTCATCGCAGAGTTCTCGGATCCATGGCAAGTCGATCACCCGCGGCTCGCAAGCATTCTCACGGAAACCGTGCATGAGAAACTGGTCGAGGGGCGGCTACCGAAAGTGCGCGCCGGCTACTTCGCTACGGGCGAGGCTCAGTCGCGTCCGATCGTGGCGGAAATCTCAGCAACGCGAGCGACGGTGACCGACTGTCGGGCGGATACGACGACGCTCTTCGATGGTCAGGGCTCAGTCGTCAGCGGGCCTACTCCAGCCACCGAGTATGACGCGGCCTTTGTTCGAGGCGAGAACGGAGCTTGGCGGTTGGAGTCGTGGGGCCCGAATGGGGCGCCGTGCGAGTCTTGAGGACCGTGGCATCGATGGCTGCGCTGCTGGTCCTCTCCCGTGCAGCACCCGCGTTTGCCGGTAATGATGGGTTCTTCACCGAAGTGTCACCGTCGTCCTCGGGCGGGGCGGTCGAGGTGTCGCGGTCGAGCGGGGGGTCCGGCGGATCGGGGGGTGGTGAGCCGTCGGGACGCCAGGGGGCCGTGCCGTGTTTCGGATCGCTCGTGGTGGGCGACGAGGCGCGGGCGTTCGTACACCCGCCCGAACTGGTCACCGAGGATGCCGCCGAATGGGTCGTCGTGACGTGTTGGGCCGACGGGGGCGATCCGGGGGTCAGCTGGATTGCCGGGGTGTTCCAGGTGGGGGAGCCAGCGCTGGTGTCGTCGCTTCTCGATCGGGCGTCGGACCTGCTCGTGGTGCCCGAACCGGTTCCCGCGCTGGCACCGCCGCCGGACGCGCTGCACCTGGTCGGGATCGCCGAGTACCTCGCCGTCGATGCCTCCACCTGGCGGGATTGGACGGCGGTGGCGTCCGTGCCCGGACTGTCGGTGTCGCTGACCGCGAGTCCGCTGCACACCCGCTGGGACCTGGGCAATGGCGACGAAGTGGTCTGCGACGGGCCAGGGGAGCCCTGGTCACGTGGCGTCTCGGCGGACGACGCGTGCACCTATATCTACCGCTGGTCCTCGACGGCTCGGCCCGGCGGCGCGCCCTACCAGGTCGTGGCCACCACGGTTTGGACGCGCAGCTGGACGTGCTCGCCGGCGTGCGGATCAGGCGCGCTCGCTCCGCTCGAACGCTCGGTCTCGTTCCCGCTCGCCGTTCAGCAGGCCCAGGCCATCATCACGCACAGCTGAGCCTTCACCGCGAGCGGTGGTGGGACACGACTGCCTCGTCGAGCGCGACCAACCCGAGTGGAACCCCCAGACCGGCGCAGGTGCGACCGCCGAGCTTCGTTGTCATACCCGCCGTGGATACTGATCGAGCCGCTGCCAAAGCCGTGCGCCCAGAGGCGAACGGGCAAGGCGGCAGGTAGGCGATCAAGCAGCTCGAGCCGGCGAATACGAATCGGCGGCTGGCGAGGAGGTTGGACATGGCGGGAATCCAGGTGACATCGACGGAGCTCGATGCTGCGGAGGGCCGCTCGGCTGTCGGCCGCGCCGCAATCGACGGCGCAGGGTTCGCCCTCGTTCAGCAGAGCGGGCTAGTCGCCGTGCGCTTCGATGGCGATGGCCATGCGCGGGTCTGGTCGCCCAACGTGCGCGACCCGGCCGAGCGCATCGATGTCGATCTCGCACCGTTCGCCGCGGTGCTCATCGAGAAGGGGATCGGCCGCCCGGCGCCCGAAGCGCGCTGGGACGACACGGGCCAAACGCTCATCGTCTCGCTGGACCTCGGCTCGATCGGTGGCGTCGTGCGCATCGACGGTGTGCCGGTATCCGGACGAGCGGCGACCGCGCTGCTCGCGGCGGGTTTCCTGCGCACGATCACCGAGCATCTCGAAGCGCTGGCGAACGACCGGCCAGCTGCCCCACCACCAGAACGGGCCAGGGACGGGCCAACCGGCGGGCACGCCGGCGACGTCACCGAATAGCCTCCCCGCCCGGGTGACCGGGGGCCGCTCGGCGCCGACGAGACGGAGGGGCCGATGCAGGAGCTACGAGGTCGGGTCGCGGTCGTGACCGGGGCCGCCAGCGGGATCGGGCTGGCCATGGCGAAGCGCTTCGCCAGCGAGGGCATGCACGTGGTGTTGGCCGACATCGAACGCGGCGTGCTCGACGCGGCCGCGAGCGAGGTCGCCGAACTGGGGGTCGAAACCCTCGCGGTCCGTGCTGACGTCTCGTCCGAAGCCGCGGTCGACGCGCTGGCCGACGCGGCGTTCGAGCGCTTCGGTGCCGTGCACGTGTTGTGCAACAACGCCGGTGTGGCCGCAACGGCTGGCACGCTGCGGGCTCGCGCCTGGGAGGGACCGCTGGCCGATTGGGACTGGACGATGGCCGTCAACTTCCAAGGCGTCCTCTACGGCGTGCGGGCCTTCCTCCCGCGCATGCTCGAGGGTGGCGAGCCCGGTCACATCGTCAACACCGCCTCGATCGCCGGCCTGGTCGCCGGAGCGAACCCGTACAACGTCTCGAAGTGGGGCGTGGTCTGTCTCACCGAGGGCATCTACCTCGACCTGGTCGAGATGGGCGCTCCGATCTCGGCCTCGGTCGTCTGCCCGGGCCTCATCAACACCCGCATCCTCGACGCCGAGCGCAACCGGCCCGAGGCGTTCGGCGAGCGAACCGCCATGGCCGCCCTGCGGCCCGAGGTGCAGGAGTTCGCCGCCCAGTTCGAGGCCGCGCTCGGCGCCGGCTACCCGCCCGAGGTGGTCGCCGATCACGTGCTCGAGGCCATCCGCGACGACCGCTTCTGGATCCTGCCCGCCCAGCCCGAGGTGGCCGCCCGCGTCGACGCCCGGCTCCGGTCGGTGCTCGAGCGGCGCAACCCGACTCCACGCTGAGCGAGCCGTTCGCCCCGGGCCCGCGCGGCGATCGGTGTAAGCGTTCGCAGATGCGATGCAAACCTCGCTTGGGCGCCGCGCTTCTGGTCGTGGCGTTGGCGGGAGTTCCGCTCTGGCCTGGGCCCGCGGGTGCCGAGCTGGTGCCGGACGTGCCTCCGGCGTCGGTCGTCATGGTCGACGTGAGCGGCGACCGCATCCGGGTCTCGTTCCCCTTCGAGTACAACCCGCCGTTCGTCGTCTGGGCCCGCGACGGCGTCGACATCGAGTGCTGCGTTGTGCGCGGCCCCTCCATCGAGGCGACCGCGGCCGGTCTGGCCCGCCGCTTCGTCATCGAGGACCAGCCGAGCGGCGAGCACCGCTACACGATGAGCACGTCCGGAGCCGACGGCGGCATCGCATCGAGCGCCACGTTCTCGGTCGACGTCGGTCCGGGGGCGCAGATGGGCACGCCCACGGTCACGGTTGGCGGCACTCCCGACGCGCCCTACGCCCTGCTGAGCTGGGCCTAGGCGACCGACGACCAGGGCCTCCTGGGGTATCTGATCTACGAGCGGTTCGCTTTCGTCGCGTACGTTCCGGCCGGCACCGCCGAGTACCGCTTGCCGCTCGGGCTTGCGGGCCAGCCGCTCACCGCCGAGAACTGGCAGTTCTTCGACGGGCCCTCGTTCGCTTCGAACTACACGGTCACCGCCGTGGACACGTCGGGCAACTGGGGCCGGAGCCCGGAGTACCAGACCCGCTTCGAGGATCCGACACCGCCGACGCCGGTCGCCTCGCTGCGCGCCGAGGTCACCGCGGACGAGGTCCGCCTCGATTGGGACCTCGGCTTCGATCTCAGCGGCGTCAAGGGTTATCTCGTCCACCGCGACGGAAGGTTCATCGCGTTCGTGACCCGGCCGACAGACTTCGTCGACCTCGGCGTCGAGCCCGGGCCGCATCGGTACGAGGTTCGCAGCCAGAACTCCGCTGACGTCAACGCCGACCCGGTCGCCGTCGAAGTCGTCGTCGCGGGCTGACCCCTCGGCCGGCGTCACGCGGTCACCTACCGAGCATGCGCCGCACCACATCGGTCATGGCGGTGTGTTCATGCTCCACGTCGGCCCAGGTGAACACCCGGACCTGGTAGCCGGCAGCGGTCAGCGCATTCCAGCGGCGCCGGTCGCGCGTGTGGTGCCGGGCATGGGGATCGCGGCCGTCGAACTCGATGACGTGGCCGTCTCGGTGCAGGTCGACGCGCACCCGATGTCCGTTCAGTTCGACGTCGAGCCACGCCTGACGGTCCCAATCCCCGAGCCCAGCATCACGCAGGCGCTGGATGCCCCGGGTCTCGAGGTAGCTCTCCGTCGGCGCGGCGCCCTGCGGTCGCCGCGCCAGGATCGCCATCAGCGAGGCTCGACCGCGTCGCGCCCCGCCAGCGCGGGTGGTGAGCCCATCGAGCTCGTCCATCTCGACCAGACCGGTGCGGAGCGCCGCTTCCAGGGCCAGCTCGACCGCGTCGAGCGGGCAGAGTGGATCGAGGCCGAAGCGACGAACAAGCTCGGGAGCGACAAAGCCGCCCAGGTCGAGCAGCGTCTGGCTCGCCGCGGTGACCGGGACGCCTCGCACCCGGTCGGCGGCCTCGAGCATCCGGACGCGGCGCACCCAGGGCCGCCGGCATCCCGCCGCCGGTGGGACGTCGACCGTGATCGGTTCACGATCGGGCTCGAAGCCGTCGAGACCCCAGGCGGCCGCGGCCGCCCTCCCGCTCAACGCGGCATCCGGTCCGGCGATGCGCACCGCGGCGGCCGCCCGCTGCCACCATCCGTCCGCACCCGTGAGCGGCGTGCCCAGCAGGTACACGCCTCGTCCGTAGGCGGTGAGCTGGCCGCGGTCAACCAGCGCTCGGCGTCGCCGGGCGTCGACACCTGCATGGTCCAGCTCACGGACGGTGGCCACACGCCACTGTCCTCCGATGTCGGACAGGTCGATGATCGGTCTCACAGGCGAAGCCTTGGCGGGTTGATGACCCCGCTGGTGTGGTGTCGCCCGCTGCGCGCGCTGCTGACCTGGGCATACGCGATCCGGCATGCGAGCGACGCGTCATGAACCCGCCAAGGGTTATCTCCATCGCTGCACCCGCCGCGCCACATCTTGTTTCAAAGATAGCCAAAGATACTGATATGAC
>Ga0224505_10002707_pt1 | contig 10288 bp, 6 predicted proteins | sample SF_Jan12_sed_USG_FD_169102 | JGI IMG/M metagenome (GOLD analysis project Ga0224505, IMG submission 169102) | Sediment microbial communities from San Francisco Bay, California, United States - SF_Jan12_sed_USGS_4_1 | ecosystem: Environmental > Aquatic > Marine > Sediment | place: USA: California...
TGATGGCTCCGACGGAAGCCGCCTCCTGTTCATCCGCTCGACGAGGACCGAGGGTCCGCCCCACCCTGGCTACTGATGCACGACGCCCATTGATAATCGCTTCTTTCTGTTCACCGCTCACCCGACGCGCCATAATCCTCCTCCACCTGTAACACCCGCTCACATCTCATCCGCACCAAGGGGTTCGTGCGACCTTCTTCGCATTGTACCCCGATCAGTCAACGATACAACTTTCTTCGGAGATTTCGGAATGCTGTCCGCTGCACCTCGAACCGCAGTCCGATCCCTAGCTTGTGGTGCGAGCCGCTGCCTCAGGCTGTCTCACAATAGAACAGGCGAGATTTTGTGGGTAGCATCACCGGAGTTGATGTGGTAGCGTGAAATTATCCACACAACAGAGTCTGGAACCGATCGCCCGCCTGCACATATCTGACTCGCGACCCTTTCCAGTCTATTCACGACCCACTTCTCACAGGAGGTGCCCTATGAGACGTCCCTATATCTTTTCTTCACTCTGTGGCTGGTGCGCGATCCTCTTCCTTTCCGTGGCCTGTGCCTCGGCCGGCGATGTGAAGAAAGCAGGATCAGCCATGACCGTATCGAACGGGAAACAAGTCACGCTGGAATACACGATGAAGCTCGACGATCAGTCGGTCGTCGATACCAATGTCGGTGGAGAGCCGATAAAAGTCACACAAGGCCGCCACGAAGTCGTGCCAGGCTTGGAGAAAGCACTGGAGGGCATGGCCCCCGGGGAAAAAAAGAACGTGACCGTCGCGCCGACAGAGGCCTACGGCAGGGTCGATCCAAAGGCGTTTCAGGAAGTGGACAGAAAGATGGTGCCGGTCGCAGCCCAAAAGGTGGGGGCCCAGTTGGAGGGAACCACCGCCGACGGGCAAAAGGTCTATCCCCGCATCTCCGAAGTGAAAAACGAGACCGTCGTGCTGGATTTCAACCATCCCCTCGCCGGTAAGACGCTCTACTTCGACGTGAAAGTCTTGGATGTCGCGCAAGCGGCAGCAAAGTGATCTGACATACCCCGTGCGGGGCGCTGCGCGCCCCGCACACTGTTGGATTAAACATCTAGGCCTCAAAATCAATGCCGGCTGTATGGAGTGTCACATCACCGCGATCCGCAAAATAGAATAAGACTGAAATACCAACTCCCCAGAACACTTCTTGATCCGGAAGGCGAAATGAGTTCTTCTCGTTGACAAGAGAAAGATTTGCTCCGCCGATGGCAAGCCCATCCCTCGCAAACACACGGCTAGGACCGTCCCACACGTGCAATGCGTTGAGCGTCACACCATTACCAGCCGTATAAAGGATCATGGCCTGTCGGAAGCGAGCACGAACATTATCCTTGATCACAGGGGTTGGAATGGCGAAATGAAACCAATAGTATGAGTTGTCCTGACAGCGATACTGAACACCCCAACCGACACGCAATCCCAATTGCGCAGTCCAAGGAATGCCATTGACATCTTCACCAGGCTGTGGCCCGCCTTTAAAGGCATCAAATCCCACGCCTCCACGTCCTCGCCCATTCAGCTCAATTGTTGCGCTATGTCCATGCACCCACATCGCCTGAAGCGCCATACAAAACCCTCCTTTTTAGAGATCGAATTCTGTTCGATGGGAAATCATATTGACTGCATCTAATTGGGCAAGTGAATAACCCATGATCGTGATAGACCAGTCACAAAATCCCGTAAGCCATTGCGTCCTCAGGCTACTTTCCACAGGTCTCAGTTTCTTCAAGCCTGCGTTCCTCCATATTGCACACCGCTTCGCCGTCGAAGCCACAGATCACCCCATCAGCATTCGCCTCGCACTGCCATTGCTGTGCAACAGGGGTCGTCTCCTTCAAACGAAAGGTCGTGGTCGCTGTGAAACCCTTGCACAGACGCTCCGCATCAGGGTGCGCCCGGGCCACGGCTGCCGATCGAGCCTCGGCCTCTGTGCGAGCGGGGGCTCCATCCTGTCCGACAAAGAGTGCGAGTCGACGAGTCCCAGGTGTCCAGACCTCCGTCTGGGTGACGCGGCGCGCGGCCAGTCGTTCTGCGGCCTGTGTACGATAGGCTCCATCAGGGAACTGTTCGATATGTCGGCGGAGGGCATCACAGCTGCCATCGCACTGGTCCCAAGCCACCCGCTCAGCTTTGGTCGGTCGATGACCCACGCCCAACGACCCGCAGAGATCGGAGAGCTGTGGTTGGATCAGTGGCAGGGCGCAGACCTGATCTTGTGCACTGAATAGATTGAACGCCAAGGCGAGTCCGCCGAACCCCACGGTACTGACCACGCTGCTCCAGGTCAGTCGCCGCACCAGCCGCTTCATCGGGCCCTTGGCGGGTGGAACTGGACGGCCCTCCAGTTTGGCCGTTACTGCCGCGATCAGATCTTCGAAAAATGGGTCGCGTGACCTGCCCTTCCACCGCGTCAGATCGATCGCTTGGAGCTCGCCAAAGCCCAACGGCGGGGACACGCGGTCCATCAGGACCGGGACCAACAGCCCGCGCCGCTTCGCCTGGCCTGCTTCATCGCGCACAAAGTCACCGGCGGGGCCTACGCTGGCCTCGGTCCACACCACGATGACACATTTGGCTGCATCGAGCGCAGTCTGGATCTGCTGCCGCCAGCTTTCTCCACCTGGGAGACCGCGATCCCACCAGACCGAGAGGCCGGTGCCCTCCAGCGCCTGGACCAGCGGTCCCACCCGCGTCTCATCCTCCCGCTTGTAGGAGATAAAGATCTCGTTCACTTCCCCAACATCCGTTTCAACTCCTCCACCATCCAGGCATCACGCGGCGCGAGGGTACCGCGTGACTGCATGGTCTGCGCGATGTCGAGCGCCTTTTTCACGTAGGCTTTGTCGCCGGTGACTTGGCTGAGTTTGACATAGCTGATAATCAGGTCGCGCTGCCACCCGCTGTTCCCGGGATCCCGCTTCGCGAGGGTCTCGGCGATGCCGAGGCTCGCGCGGTACGATGTCAGCGCCGCCGGCAAGTCCCCCTGTGCCCGCAACACATCGCCGATCTTGTTGTGACTGACGGACAGGTCGCGCTGCCACTCGCTGTTCCCGGGATCCCGCTTCGCGAGGGTCTCAAAGATTGCATGGCTCGCGCGGTACGATGTCAGCGCCGCCGGCAAGTCCCCCTGTGCCACCAACACATCGCCGATCGCGTTGTTCGCCACCGATTGGTCCCGCTCGTCTGCCGCCGTCTTGGATGCCGCTTGGGCCGCCCGCAGCGCGGCCGGCAAGTTGCCACTGTCCTTGTAGAGTCGCCCCAGTTCAACCCAATCCCAATGGACGCCTGGATCCAGCCGCGTCACCTCTTCATATCGCGTGATGACCTGCGCCGTGGTCTGCTTTCCCTTCGTCCTGGCTTCCAGCGCCAGCGTGGCAATCCGCCTGGCTTCCACCGCACTTTCAAGATCGGCACGTTTTTTCCGGGCGGCATCATGTGCGGCACGCAGCTGGTCCAACACCGTGAGGGCCCCTGGTTCATCCCCGGCGTTGAACCGTGCCAAGGCTGCGGCACCCTCCGGAGTGGCGGCGATATCTTCGACGGCCTTTCGGAAGACGGCAATCTCCAGCGCATAGGCGCGATCACGGGCGGCCAATTCGGCGACGTATCGCTCTTCGGCAGCGGTCAGCTCGGCCTGATACTTTGCCGCGCCGGTCTGCACCTGGGCACGCAGCGCTTCAATTTCTTTCCGCTTTGCACGCAGCTTGGCATCGGCGGCCCGCTCCGCAGCGGCCTGGGTCGCGGATGCTGCATACAGCGCCGCCGCCACTTCCGCCTTGGGATCAACGGCAGCTGCAACGGCAGACAAAGGCTGTCCTTGCACCAGGATAGAAAGTGCAAGACCGCAGCCCACCATCGCCATCGATACCCAGCGTACGTTCACATACCCTCCACTCAGCCAAGTTTGCTCGTGATCTGTCTATGTGGTTTGGCTTTTCAAGCGAATCCATTGAAGTGCTCCGAGGCCACCTTGTGCTTCGCGACGGCTTGGCCGACACGCTGCAACTTCGTGATGTGTTCGATTGAATCGAGCTGTTGGACCTCTTCCGGTTTGATATCACTCAAACCCAGATCGGCAAGGCCCTCTGTGCTGAGTTCCGCGTTATAGCGCATATAGGTGAAGAGCTTGGAGGCCGTGGGGCCCTTGGCTTTCTTGAGATCGCCCACCTCTCGATCGAGCTGGTCTCCGGCTAAACATTTCCCAAAGACGCGGCAGAGGAGGTCTTGCTCATTGAGCGCCGCGTACATGAGCGCGGAGGGAATCGAACTGGCGTTATAGATGAGGTTCATATCTCCCGGTCCCAGGTCCTTGTTGGCATTAGGGTTTGTTCCTGTCCCGATCGACACTACCAACATCTGGTCTTCACCGCTGGCCCAGTTGACGTTGTACGGTTCCGTCGTGGCCATGATGAAAGCTTGGAACGAGGGATTGTTGTACGTGGTAATCCCGCCATCGACAAAGACAAATTCGTCCGCCCCAATCTTCACGACTTCGGGGGGAAAGAACACCGGCGCCGCGGTACTGGCGCGGACCAATTGCCAGAGCGGCAGGTTCAAGTTGCAATTGCTCCTCGCTCGATCGTTGTACTTGGCCTTGGGATTGTTCCAGATGGGCCAAGGTGAATCGGTCGTGGCGTTGCGCATGACCATCATCAACAGGGTTCGCAGCTTGTCGCTCCCCAACGTCGTGTCGACCCCCAGTTCCTGTTTGAGTTTGTCGGCGAGCCCCTCATCGTTGTATTTGTATTTCCATTTCTTGAGGAGCGACGCCTTGTCGAACATGTCGGCGCCGCTCTTGACGTAAAACTCTCGGATCTTGGCGACCGGCATCCCCATGGCAATGCAGGCGGCCAGGATGGCCCCGGTGCTGGTGCCGGCCACAAAGTCGAAATAATCGGCCAAGACGAACGAGTCCCGTTTCGCCGACGGCTGCGCATCGCGCAGCAGCCCTTCAATGGCCGCCAGGATTTCGACCGTCATCATCCCGCGAATGCCCCCGCCGTCGAGGGCGAGAATCTTTTTTGGTCCCGGTGCCTGGATGCGTGCGTTCAGATGTTCACTCATGCTGCCTCCTTGCTCACGTCGTACGTGGTTATTGATTCATTTGGCTTCTACTCGCCACTGGTCTTAGTCGTTGCAAACGATCGTTGGTCCGCCACGCTATCTCGAATCGGCAGACCAGAACACCGTTCTTGAATCCAGCGTCGTTATCGCGCGCTCAGCTGAGCGATTTCCACCAACATGGCCTGATTGGAGCTGATCTGGCGGACGGTGGTATCGACCATCCATGCCGGCACCTTCAGCGCGCGCGCCTGGCTTTCCCACTTCTGAGCCTCCACGTTGTCACCGAGACCCGCAGCTGCCTCCCAGAGGGTGGCAACCACCCAGTAACGCTTCTCGTCGGTCACATCGCCGGTCAGCGCTTGCTCGGCATAGCGCATCACATCTCGTCGGGTGCGGTGGGCCTGCACAGTGTCTGCAATCCCCTCGTTGCGTTGGCCCGCTCTGAGCGCCATCAGCCCGCGAAGGTCAAGCAAGAAGGCGAGGTTGATACCATTGTAGTAATCTTGTTTGACATAGAACCCACGCTCATACGCCGCAATGCTCTCGTTCAGATCCGTCTCTTGGTGCTTCAGCTCCCACAGCCGTTTGTGGATCGCGCCCCATAGGCCCAATGTCTCCGGATCGTTCGTCGTCATCGGCGACAGAACCTCAAGAATCTTCTTCGCCTTGAGCAGGGCCGCTTCTGGAGTCGGCTGCTTGGCCTTATACGTAGCCAGCGCCAGTTGCTGGACGACGAAGCTGTCGTTGGGCCGTTGCTTGTAGACCTCCTCCAGCAAGGGACAGGCAGCGACGAAGTCGCTGGCCGCAATCCTTTCCAGGGCGGCATCCAGTGAGAACTTGGCACTGTGACCACCCACCTCGACTTTGGCCTCCTTGTGGCTGGAGTCAACTGATTCTGGCGCGCTGGCTGTCGCAACTCCTCTCGCACTGATGCTCACCGGAGGGACCTTGGCCTGGACATCCTGGGGCGGGCTCAGCCAATTCAAGAAAGTATAGACAGGGCTGTCGGTTTGGCGCTGGGCAACGATTTCCGAGATGGCTTGTTTCAGGTCCTCGCGGAAGCGCCTGGCCTCCTTGGTACCGATATCCTCCCCCAGGTGCTTGTACCGCCGGATGACGATGTGTCCGACATCGAATGGATTCTTAAACCCCTCCTCGGCCACCACGATGGTGGCGTACGGCCGCAGTGCATACCGCACACCCAGCTCGAAGGCAGCATTGACGTTGTAGGTTGAGAGGTCCGCAATCACCAGATCCGCCTGCAACAGTTGCTGGTACATCGGCAGATCGATGGTGCCGGAATGCTGAATCTCGTCGGCACGAATACACTTAAGTCCAGCGGCCTCCACCGCTTCCTTAATAATCGCGTAAGAGGCATCCAAATCGAGCACACGACCGTCGGTGAAGTCGGTCTTCTTCCCGAAACCTTGGACGACAAAACAGGTAGCCATTGAAGGTATCCTCCCTTCTGATCACTGTCTCGAAACTATTGATGGACCTCTTCTCGATCTAGCCTTTTCTTCTCTGCTTGGACTGCCGCGCCGGTTTCGCTTGTCGGGGGTGCTTCACTGCCGCCCGCTTGACCGAACCCTTGGCGCGTGACGAGGATGAGCTTGCTGCATTCGAAGCGGCGGCTCCAGCGTCCTGTTTCTGCTCGGATTGCTCAAGGTGATGCTTAATCTCCTTCAATACCCTCACCATCGCATCCCCTCCCCTCTGACCAACGGGGGCAGGAACCAACTTTCGGCGCATGTTGATGAAGAACTCTAGCTGGCCACAAGCCGAGTCTCGCTCCCGTCTGCTCGCGGCCGATTCAACGAACACTTTCCGATAGGTATCGACGATGGTGCTTCGTTCTTCCGGCAATGATGTCTTCCGATACGCCTGGAGGACCGCAATATCGGCGATCGTGAACAGGTCCCACGCCTTGCGTGTGTCTTGGAAACGCTGCCGTGCCAAGATCTCTGCCTTTGCCAACCATGACTCGTACGGAAGCTTGGTCTCACCGAGAAGGGCTCCGATCGCGAGCCAGTTCATAATCGGATAGGGATCGGCCAACGGCTCCTGCTCTTGTTTCTTGGCCGCTCGCTGATAGAACTCCTCCGCCCTTCTCAGGGCTGCTTTGACATCCTTCACACCGGTATGCAGCTCAGCCAACCGCTTGTGCGCGCTGCCCATGATACTCAACCGTTCAGATGTTTCTCCCAATGCCAGTAAATGCTTGCCCAGGGTAATAGCCTTTTTGATCCTCGACTTGTTCCCGGCCTTTTTCCCGAACCGTGCCTCGAGGTTAATCCACTGTTCGATCGTGCGGAGCGTCGAAGGATGGTCAGCATCTTCGCTGGTCACCGCTCTCCTGTAATGCTCGACCGCCTCCTCAAACCGGCCATGTTCTCCGTAGACCTTTCCTAAGCGCTCCTGTAACTCTCCTTGCTTCATCCACTCCACCGCACAGTCCTCTTTGAGCTTGTTGAGTTTGTTGAGCTTCTGTTCCAGTTGCGCCTCACTTACCTGATCGTCCTGACCGGTGAGCCTGTCCAACGCCATCAGCACTTCTTCAGCCGCAACGATCTTATCCTCACTCCCATTACCGGAATGACCGGACTCCCTCACCAGGCAAAAGTCCGGATCGCCGTAGGCTTGATAGGCCCCCCAGGTATTAGACTCGGGGAATCGCGACCAAGTCTGCTGTCTCGCCTCCTTCAGCGCCAGTCCGAACGACTTCGCGGCAAGGAGATGCTTATAGAACTCTTGCGCGAAGCACAGTGCCGCATCGTCTCGAACCGGCCATCCGGCCGCCACTACGGCGCGTACTCCTTTTCTGATCAATTCACGTGAGATGCTGGCAGCCAATTTATTCGTAGCCAACTTGTTAGGAGCCGCACTGTCGATTTGTCCCAGGTAACAACAGTTCAGGAACACCAGCTCCGGAATTGGGTCCAACTGCGCGATTTCCGCCGCAGTCAGAAACAACCCGTTCTCGAGCACCACTCCGGCTTTGGCCCCCGCGGTCTCTGCCTCTGCTTCGTTGTAGTAGCCATGTCCGGCGATATGAATGACCCGGTATGGTTGGACAAAGAGTTGGTTGAGCACCTCGATGGCGCCTAATCGTGATCCGGAATGGGTGACGGTATAGTGGGACTTCAACAGCGACGCGACCAGTTCTGCTTCTTTCCGAGCGCCCGGCAGTTCCGGATAGTTGGAGGAAGTGCGGGGATCCCCGACGACATAGGCGTTGTGTAAGATCGTGTCTCGAATCCGTTCTTCGTAATCGATGGTTTCCAACTGACGGACCATGCCCATCCGTGAACAGAGGGGTTGGTCGATGTCGATCATCAGCTCCCAAGGATAATTGGCGGTGACCTCATCGAGGACCAGCACGATGTTGTCTTGGTTGAGCAAGGTGTCTTTCAGATCAGGCGGGACTAACAGCTTGAAGAGTGTTTTGGCAATGTCCGCTCGGTAGGCGGTCGATTCGATCGAACTCCGGATCAGCTGCCCGATAAGTTCCGCTTGGGTTTCCTGCAACATCGCCTCGGCACGAGCCCGATCCGATAGCGCAAGGAACCGGAGCTTGTGCGGAAGTTGACGTACAGACCCGTCATCTCTGCATGCAAGATCCAGGAGGGCGCTGAGCATCTTTGGATCGGCGCTCTTCTCCTCTTGGAGACTCGCACGGAGATGGTCTTTCAAAACCGGTGGGAGCGTGTAGGCGATAGGTCTCCCCACATCCTGGACCGCGGTGACCGTCCAACGGCGCCAATAGCCGCGCGCACTTGACGGCACCAGTCTGGTCTGCCCTCCAACGCTTTTCTTCAACCAAGGCTCCACTTCGATCTTGGTCTGAAGTTCTCGCTGAATACGCGTGGCAACGCGATGGGCTGATTTTGCCGCATCAATGGCGATGTCCAGATAGAGCTCGATGAATTGGACATGCCCGATCTTTGGTAAGGCGGTGTTCTGCTCGTGCAGCGCGCGATTGGCCAATACGACCCCCCGCACGATGGCATTGACCGAATCCTCGACGGCAATATTCGCGGACGTGTTCGAGCCGATCAGGAGACTGTTGATGGTAAGTCCTGCGGAGCGAGTCGATGCCTCGGCTGCTCCACCATACTGGGAGAATTGCACACAATATTCCATGACCCCCTGCTGAACGGCTTGAGTCAAGCCTGTCGGAGTCAACTCACCCCACTTCCCGAGGCCAAGAACGATCGCCCCATGTTGGATGCGAAACGCGGCTTGCACATCATCGGGCCTGGCCAACACCACGGAAACGGTCCCTGTCTTTCCTGGATAGCGCCCGAGGTTGTATCGCTGCGACAACGCACCACGAACCATTCGATCGACGACTCGCTCAACTCCGGCAATTGTATCGCCCTGATAGTGACTCATCAGAATCGGATGGTTCGTGTGGGTCAGGTCGCCGTGTAGCACCGACACGTGCAGCTTGTCGGAGGCGCTCACTTTCTGTGCCTTTCGCCGCTTACCCAGCAAACCGGCTTCGAGATCGGACTCTGTCGGATACAGAACCGGTTCAGGATCGTAGGCGAATACCTGTTCGCCTCCTCGGTCAACACTCAGGGGTGTGGTAGAAAGCTGATTCGTCATGCCTCGTTCAAGCAAATCTCGATAGGCCGAGAAGGCCGGCTTATGGTCGGCCAGATCACCATGTTCAGCATCGACATACCAGACCGGAATATTCGGAAGCAGTCCTGCCTTGTAAGTAACCCGGCCGTCGCCTGCAGCCGTGGCCTCAAATGATAAGCGCCCACCCTCCGTTGACACCCCACATACCGTCCTGGGCGCCCACCCCGCCACATACCGCACACAGTCCGCATGGGGAATCTGTTCGGGGAGATCCACAAGGGTCTTCTTGGCCGCTTGTAAGACTTGGGGCTGAATCTGAACCTTGGATTCCGTATACGAACGAAGTCCTGTCCACTTCTTCTCCGTAAAGTATTCCCATTGATCTTGGGGGAGGAGCTCCAGTGCCCCCGGGTAGGCCGCGACGAGCGCAACGATTTCGCTCATCGAATGTTCGATATCGAGCAAGGCCAGTTGTTTCACTGTCTTCGCCATGCCCGCCAACGATTCCACCATGTCAAAAGACCCACGGTTCGGAGTCCCGAGCATGATGAATCGGGCCCCTTCTCGTTTACAGACGGTCTCCCACAGGTCAGGGAAATCCT
>Ga0224505_10002708_pt1 | contig 10285 bp, 10 predicted proteins | sample SF_Jan12_sed_USG_FD_169102 | JGI IMG/M metagenome (GOLD analysis project Ga0224505, IMG submission 169102) | Sediment microbial communities from San Francisco Bay, California, United States - SF_Jan12_sed_USGS_4_1 | ecosystem: Environmental > Aquatic > Marine > Sediment | place: USA: California...
CGAGACGCACAAGGCGGCCGTCACCGGCGACACCGTCGGCGATCCGTACAAGGACACCGCGGGCCCTGCCATCAACCCGCTGATCAAGATCATCAACATCGTGGCGCTGCTGCTGGTGCCGCTGCTGTAGGGGCTGTTCCTTGGATTACAGGGACTGTCCACGCAGGGGACTGTCCCTTTCCCGCTTCGATCAAACCCTGGACTTAGCCACCACCCCGCTACGCCGCCCCGTTGCTGCGGGGCGGTGCGAACTTGCGGGCGTATTGCTGTGGCGTGGCGCCTTCGTGCCGCGACCATCTGTGCAGAATCAATGGGCGGCGTAAACTGACATCAGACTTGGACCAAATAAACCTGGCTGCCCAGTGACGGGTGCGCTGCGAGGATGTGATGCGTCCGAGGCCACGCAATCGGGGGAGGCTCTGGCGCTGCGCGCTCGGCATAGCCGCAGTCGCCGGGACGCAGGTTGCCCGCGCCGAGGGCACGCTCGGCGGACACGTTGCTGGCACCACCGACTACGTGTTCCGTGGCTTGTCGCAGACCCGCGGCAATCCGGCAGCCCAGGCGGACCTTCACTACCAGACGACCACCGGCTGGGTCGCGGGCTTGTGGGGGTCCACGGTCGACCTCAATCGTGGTTCCGGTGCAACGCTGGAACTCAACGCATACGCGGGTCGCGCCTGGTCGGTCGGCGGTCCATGGAATGCAAAGGTCACGGCCGTTCAGTACGTCTACCCGAACGACACGGCGTATCTGCCCTACGATTACTTCGAGCTGGTGGCGTCGTTCGCCTATGAAGACCGACTCGCGCTGACGCTGTCCTGGTCGCCGAACACGTCGCGGTACTCGTCCTACGGTATTGCCCGTGACCAGCAAGCACTCACGTATGAGCTCATCGGTCAGTGGCCGCTGCGTGGGTCGCTGTCGGCGACCGGCAGTGTGGGCTACTACGACCTGTCGCAGCTGTTCGAGACCGGCTATTTCTATGGCAGCGCGGGCCTGGGGGGAAATTTCGCGCGATTTCGCGTCGACCTGGGCTACTTCGTCACCGACCAGGAGGCGACCGATCTCTTCGGCCCCGAGGTGGCCGGCGACCGGTGGTCGCTGACCGTCGCCTGGCGGTTCTAGCGGTTGAACCTTGCTGCAATCGGCGGGTACTCACCAACAGTGAAGGCTTCATTGTCACAAGCAAGGCCGTGAGCAGCATGCGTGCCGGTGACGGCGGGGACGCAGGCAGTGCGGGGACGGAAACAGCCAACGCGGGCGAACTGCGACTGCTCGCGCGCGTCGCGCAGGGCGACCGGCAGGCGTTCCAGGAACTCTACATCGGCTATCACCGGCGGCTCGCAAGGTTCCTGACGCGGTTGACTCACGGCTACGCGATTGCGGAAGAGATCATCAATGACACGATGTACGTCGTCTGGCGCAAGGCGGCGGAGTTCCGCGGCCAGTCGCAGGTATCGACCTGGATCATGGGGATCGCCTACCGGCGGGCCCTGAAGGCGCTGAAACGCGAGTCCAATGCGAGCCATGTGCCGTCCCTGCCGGACGACGAGGCTTCACCGGCGATGGACTCAACACAACGAACGGACGAACTGCGCGATTGGATCGGGCACGCACTGGACCAGCTGCCGGCTGAACAGCGAATGGTCATCGAACTCACGTACTACGTCGGTCTTTCGTGCGAGGAAGTCGCGACGATCATGGAATGCCCGGTGAACACGGTAAAGACACGCATGTTTCATGCCCGCAGGAAGCTGCGTATTGCATTGCCGCAGGACGAGAGATTCGCGGACGGAGGAGGCGGATGAACACATCTCAATGCGCGCCGCGTTCCCACGACGAGGCCTTCGAGCTGATCCCGTGGCTGGTCAACGGCCGGATCACGCGCAGCGATCGGGAGTGGCTGGAGCGCCATTTGGGGGAATGCGAGGAATGTCGCCGCGAAGTGGACGCCCAGCACCGGCTGCGGAGGGCGATCAGGCGTGACGAATCCAACATCGAGTACGCTCCGCACGCGTCGTTGCAGAAGCTTTGGTCGCAGATCGAGGCGTCGGAGCAGAGCGCTGCGCCCGCCGACGGCATCGATCGCAGCCTGGCTCCTGGCCATCCGGCGCAGGCTGAGCGTCCAGCGGCATCACCGCCGCAGCGGTGGATGGTCGCGGCCGCATCCGTGCTGGCCGTTGGGCTCGGGTTGTTGCTGGCATCGACCTGGCGCGCACAATCGCCGGGTCGTGCGGCCGAGTACCGGACAGCGGCTGCCCCGCAGGCTCAGCCCGACCGCGAGGGCCAGATCCGCGCCGTGTTTGCGCCAGGCGTCACGGTCGATGAATTGACGCATATCGTAAGCGGGACCAGACTCACGATCGTCGACGGCCCCAGCGACGACGGCGTCTACACGCTGGCTGTGCAGCCGGGACAGGATCTCGCCGTTGCGGACGCGCTCGCGCGCCTGCACAGGGATTCGCGCGTCCGGTTCGCGGAACCAGTGGTAGTGCCATCGCGAGGTCCTCCATGAGGTTGGTGCTTGCAGCCCTGCTGACCATCGCCGCCGCGTGTGTCGCCGGCTGCGCCAGTACTTCGAAGGGACTGCCGAGCCTGCCGCTGCCGGAGTCCGCGAGGACGGAGCCGGACCGGTACCTGCTCGTCACTGTTCGCAACGAGCCTGCGCTGCTGCCGAGCCGCGCGGGCTCAACGCTGCGCGGCTACGATGGTGCCGCGTCATACGCCGTCAGCGGGTCGGCACGCGAACTCGCCCATGCGATTGCAGCGGATTATCGGATGCAGGAGGTCACTGCATGGCCAATCGCGGCCCTGCGCGTCCATTGCATCTTGTATCGCATTCCGCCGGACAACACGCGTGATGGCCTGCTTGCGCGCCTCGCGACCGACTCGCGCATCCAACTCGCTCAGCCGCTGCAGAGCTTTTCGACCTCCGGCATGCCCGCCGAGGTGCCGTATAACGACCCGTACCTCGGACTGCAACGTGGGCTCCAGGAGATGTCCGTGGTCGCGGCGCATCACTGGTCGCGCGGCGAGGGCGTGACGGTCGCGGTCGTCGACACCGGCATCGACGCGAGCCATCCTGACCTTGCGGGGCGCGTACACCGGACCGGCAATTTCGTGGACCGCGACCAAGCTCAGTTCGAGCGCGATCGGCACGGCACCGAGGTCGCCGGTGTAATCGCCGCAGTAAGCAACAATGGCAAGGGAATCGTCGGCGTCGCTCCCCGGGTGCGGTTGCTCGCGCTCAAAGCCTGCTGGCAATCCGTATCGAGCGGCTCGGGCGCGGTCTGCAACAGCTTCACGCTCGCGCAGGCGATCGGAGCGGCGATCGATGCGCACGCGGACGTGATCAACCTGAGTCTCGTCGGCCCGGCGGATCCACTGCTCTTGGCGCTGACCCGGAAGGCCATCGAGCAAGGCGCGATCGTCGTTGGCGCCGTGCCCACCACGGGCCGCATGGACGGTTTCCCGGCGGGCGTGCCCGGAGTCATCGCTGTGGACATGGCTGAGCAGGTCGCTCCGGCAAAGGAGGCGCTGCGAGCACCCGGCCGCGACATTCTCACGCTCGTACCCGATGGCCACTATGATTTCGCGACGGGAAGTTCGCTGGCGGCAGCAAACGTCTCCGGTATCGTTGCGCTGATGCGCGCCCGTCGGCCGCAGATGACGGCGGCCGACGCGAAGACATTTCTCGCCCGATCGACTCAGGACGCCACCGGCGTGCCCCGGATCGCCGAATCGATCAACGCCTGCGCGGCCTTGTCCGCGCTCCTCATGACGGGCGACTGCTCCGCCAATGCACGCGGGCCCGCGGATACGGCAACCGCGAGCGTGGCACACGACGCGGAATCGAGTCGCTGACTTCAGTGGTTCCTGGAGCCGGTGCGGTGCCTGCGGCCGGCTCAGAAGAATCCATGCGCGTCGAGGAAGAACGTCGTCCGGTTCTGCAGGTCGTTCTGCGGGATGCCGTCGTAGAGGCGCGCACCGCCACGCAGTTGGAGGAACTGGATCGGTGAGTACTCGTACACGACGCTCCATCGGGTCTGCTCGTCGTTGTCCACATCGCGATCCGGTTCGAACCATTCCGCGGCGAGCTTGAGATTATGCCCGCGCCGGACGGCCCAATCGGCCTCGAGGAGTGCGCTCACTAGATCGCGGGTCCGTTCAGGGAACCCGTCGTCCACGATGAGATCCGCCTCTGCGAGCCACGCGATCGGGCCGGTCTTGAGCCCGCCGAACAACCCGTAGGCGGTGCGATCACCTGCGTCCGACTGGTTGAAGCTCGAGGCGAGGCCGACCCGCCAGCGAGGGTCGACGTAGGCCAGTTGCCCGGTCAGCTGCTTGCCGCTGTCAGTCTCCGGCCCGCCGGCACTGCCGTTGCTCAGCGCGAGCTGCGCGGACCAGTTGGTCGCCTCCCAGCCGACCTGGACGCCCGCGTCCGGGGTCGTCATGTTGATGCCCGGCACCGTTCGTGTGAAAGCCGTGTCGTCCTCCAGACGCAGCCCGAACGGCAGGTACATCCGTCCCGCCTGCAGGTACCAGGTCTTGCCTGCGGTCCAGTAGCGCGCGTAAACCTCGAGGTCGGTGGCGGAACCGGGGGCAAGGCGCTCGTCCAGATACAACGACAGGCGGTCGGGAATCGCTTCCAGGTTCAGGTAAACGCGCGCGTCGGAAACATCGAACTCGCTGGTCCGTTTCTGGTTTGGAACGTCGGTCGACGTCCAGCCTGCACGGACGTCTGCACCGAGCATGACGAAGCGGCTCACCGCACCGGTCCAGGAATCATCCCCCACATCGATCCTGTTCGCGGGGAGGACGTTCTGCGCGAAGACATTGCCGAACGCGTTGCGCATGCCGCCGCCAGCCGGATTCACGTGGCAAGCCATGCACTTGTATCCCTGCTGGACCGCCAGGTACGGCTCCGCGCGAGCTGCGGCGGCGGCAAGTGACAATGACAGGGCGATGGCAGCCATGCCGCCCGGTAATCGCGACGTAATCACGGCGCACCTCCAACTGTCAGTGTCTGAACGTAGTCGTCGCCAGGCATGCCATCGCCGTTGCCGTCCATGACCGTCGCGCTCCAGTCGGCAAGCGCGGCGGATCCGGTCCCTCGCAGCGTGAGCCGGTACCGGCCGGGGGGCAGCGCCACCTTCGGACTCAGCACGATCAGCGAGTCGTTGACTGGTGAGACTGCGATCTGCGCCGCGATCATCACTGGCTCATCCGGAAGCGTCGGCAGCGATTGCAGCGTGACGGTGGTGATGTTCACGAGTGAAGCATCCACCGGTCGCGTCATCGCTATTGCGATCTGCGTGGCTGCGACGGAGATCGTCTGCACCGTGAAGGCCTTGTCGCTGGCGACAGTGCCGCGACTCGCGCCGCTCGCGATCCACTCGCGGATCACGAGGATCGTGGAGTCGGGCAGAGCGGGCTGGCCGAGCGGCATTCGGGCGCCCGTGGCTGCGCTGCCTTCGAGCTTCTGGATCAGGTAGCTCGCGGCGGCGTCACCTGGCTTGACGCGCAGCAGGCCGGGCTGTTCGCTGCTCGCGACGCCGACGAGGGCACCATAACTGTTCGCCGCGTCGAGTCGCAGGCCCTGCGGCGCGTTCGCGCCGACATGACACGCCGTGCAGATCGGGGTGAACACATTGGCCTGGATGGACGCAAAGTCTGCCGTCAGCGTACCGTCGCCGCCGGAGGAGACAGGGCGCCCGCTTGGGTCCAGGCCGTCGCCGTTTCCAGCGCAACCCACCAGTTGTGTCAATACGCAGAGCGCGCTCCACGTCCTGCGCGTCGTCATTTCGACCCCTGTAACAATTGAATGTGGCAGCCGTTGGTTCCGCGGCTGTGCCAGGCGGTTCAACTGCTTCTTCGGGTTTCTTGAACCGGCGCCTCTGCCGGCGGGACTCACGAGTGGACGGTGTCGCGCATTGCGCGCGTCGGGGCTCTCAACTTATCCACGGTCGAGGTCAGCGCCATGTTCATTCACTCTTTCTCGCTCAGGCGCGCACGTGCGCTCGCCGTACTGCAGTTCTCCGCCATTCTTGCCGCAGGCTGTGGCGGCGGCGGCTACGGTGATGGTGGTGGTGGCATGAACCCGCCGACCGTATCGCTTTCCGTCCAGCCGACGTCGATCGTGCTCGGAGCGAGTGCCACGCTGACATGGACGTCGAGTGCCGGCACGACCTGCACGGCCAGCGGCGCATGGACTGGTGCCAAGGCGGGGACCGGTACCGAGAGCGTCACTCCGACGGCGACCGGCACGCAAACCTACACGCTGAGTTGCAGCGGCGCAGGGTACAGCGGCGGCAGAAATGCGTCCGCAACGCTGACGGTGACGGCACCCAGCGCCTTCTCGGCTACCAGTCTCGTCTCTGATGCGGCCGGTTCCGGTGCTCTGACCACGGATGCCAACCTCGTGAATGCTTGGGGCATTGCGTTCGGACCGACGAGTCCGGCGTGGGTGGCGAACAACCACACCGGGTCGTCCACGCTCTATGACGGTAACGGCAAGGCCCAGCCCGCCGCCGCGCCGCTCGTCGTCGCGTTGCCGGGCAGCACAGCCGGCGTCAGTTTCGACCCGACGGGCATCGTGTTCAACGGCAGCACCGACTTCGTCGTCTCGGCCGGGGGCAAGACGGGCGCGGCACGGTTCATCTTCGATGGCGAAGGCGGAATGATTGCTGGATGGTCGTCCAGTGTTGATGCGGCCGAGGCCGTGACGATGTACACGGACAACGGTGGCGCGGTCTACAAGGGTCTCGCCATAGCCAGTAACGGCTCCGGCAACTTCCTCTACGCAACGGACTTCCATAACAACAAGATCGACGTATTCGACGCGAGCTTCACGAAGCAGGCGCCGACGGCCACGAGCTTTGCTTTTGCCGACCCGACGCTGCCCGCAGGCTATGCGCCCTTTGGCATCCAGGCGATCGCCAACGGTGCCGGCGGAGCGACGCAACTCTACGTGAGTTACGCGCAGCAGGCGCCGCCTGGTAACGACAACGCCAGTGGCCCCGGACTCGGGCTGGTCAATGTCTTCGACACGAACGGCACTCTTCTGAAGCACCTGGTCCCGGTCGGCGGTGTCCTCAATGGCCCATGGGGGATGGCGCTTGCGCCGGCGGACTTCGGGACGCTCAGCAACATGCTGCTGGTCGGCAACTTCGGCGACGGCACGATAAACGCCATCGATCCGTCAAGCGGTCAAGTGGTCGGCTCGATCAGGAATGCCAGCGGAACAGCCTTCGCGGTACCCGGGCTGTGGGGGATCGCGTTTGGCAACGGCGCCAACAACCAGCCGAAGAACGCGCTGTTTTACGCTGCCGGTACCAATGACGAGGCGAACGGCGCATACGGCCGCATTGACGTGGGCGCGACTCCGCCGGTACTCAACGTCCCTCCCGTCGTTGCGTTGACCGCGCCGAGCGGCAATCTCTCGGGCACGGTCACGTTGAGCGCGACAGCGCAGTCGTCGATCAATATTGCCAAAGTCGAATTTCTTGCCAACGGCGCCTCGATCGGTATTGCGACGACATCGCCTTATACGATGTCCTGGAACACGACCGCCGTGGCTGACGGGACAGTCACATTGACGGCGACGGCAACGGACGTCGACGGCAACGTCGGCACGTCGCCCGCCGTGACGGTGTCCGTGGCCAATACCCCGGCTGCAACCACCTTGAGCCAGATCCAGTCCCAGGTCTTCACGCCGAAGTGTGCGGGTTGTCACGACGGCAGCAACGCGTCGGGTGGCGCGCTTCCCGGGTCAATGAACCTGACCGCGGGCAACAGCTTTGCGAACCTGGTCAACGTCGCGAGCCACGAACAGCCGGGTCTCATGCGGGTCAAGCCGGGTGACCCTGCGAACAGCTACGTGATTCACAAACTCGAGGGTGCCGCAAGCATCTCCGGTTCGCGCATGCCGCTTGGAGGGCCCTTCCTCGATCAGGCGACGCTCGACTCGATCAAGTCGTGGATTGCGAGCGGGGCTCCGAACAATTGATGTAGCGCTTCCTCGCCGGCTGGCATCCCTTCGAGGGGGCCGGCCGGCGACATCCTGGAGTGCCCAGACCATTGTGCAGAACGGCAGCAATACGTCAGTGCCCCGCTACGCGGCGCTCCCGCACGCGGGTCACTGACCGGGAGACTCGACTGAGCGATCGTTCTCACCTCTGCCGCGTGCGGGAGAGGTCGCACGCAGCGAGGGTGAGCGCTCTCGCCCGTGCGTGAAGACAGAAAAGACTCCGCGGGCGGGCGCGGCGCAGGACTGGTCACGTGCGCGAGTATTTCCTATGCTGCGGGCGTCCAGACCTGCCTCCTGGGAAAGGCCGTGCACCATGCCCTGACGGGACTTCCGGCCCCCGCGCTGCGGGGTTTCCTCGATTTCCCCGTGGTCACCTACCTCGACGCACTCGATCGCACATCGCGATACTCGGCGTGCCCTATGAAACGGCGGCCATGGCGAACGAGCAGAGCCGCGCGGCGGATCTTCGCCTCCGGCGCGATCCTGGTCGGCCTCGGCGGTGCTCACGGCGTCAGCATTCCGCTGCGGCGGGCGCTCGAGGAACTGGGTCAGCCCGTGACGCTCGTGCACGTCGATGCCCACATCGACTGGCGTCATGAGATCAACGGCGAAACCGAGGGTTACTCGAGCCCCATACGGCGTGCCTCGGAGATGCCCTGGATCCGCCACATCGTGCAGGTCGGCATAAAAAATGAGTCGCATTTGCGTAAAGCAGCGATCGGTTGGCTTTGCGGCGTCACCAGCGACACGGTCGGCGATCCGTGCAAGGTAACCGCCGGCCCAGCCATCAACCCGCTGATCAAGATCATCAACATCGTGGCTCTGCTGCTGGTGCCGCTGCTGTAATCATCCCCCCGACTTTCCCGCTTGCCGGACAGGGCCACAAGCAGCGCGGGTGAAGGCTGCTTGAATGAATGGCTCCGGTTTCCCCGGGACATTTCCTTTCTATTTCGGGTCGTTCTTGCCGGTCGCCAGCCTGTATCCCCTGTCCTTGGCGACCATGGAACTCGAACGCGACACCACCGGGGCGGAACTGCGCTGCGACGTGCTGGTCGTCGGCGGCGGCACCACCGGCCGCCGAGAAGCGGCACTGGACGCTCGCTAATTCCGGCCCCGAGATCGTCTACGACCCCGACGCGGCCCGGATCGTCATGTTCGAGATGCTCGAAGAGGCCGGCGTCCGTGTCCACTTCGACACGACGGTGACAACGCCGCTCATGGACGGTGCGCCTCCGCGCCTTGTCGTGGGCGGATCTCTTTCTTCATTCCCCCCCGTGCCGTCGCCTGCCGTAGCCGCGTCGCAGCGTCGGGCTGGCCATCGGCCCTGTGAGTTTCGTCGGCTACGGGCGTCACGCTGGCCGTCGCCCCGTGCACGATCGCCCCGCCCTGAGGGAGGAGCGCGGGCGACAGGCCGTCACGGCAGGCCGCGGGCCCCGGGGCCCTGCAACTGCGGAAATTTTCGCCGGGCTCAAGCATCATCGCCGGAAACTCCCTGCCGCGAGGTGTTGCCATGACCAGTCGCCGCTCGTTGCTCTCGGCCGCCGCACTCGCCGCCACGGCCGCCGCGCTCTATCCCAGACTCACCTTGGCAGCCACGCCCACCGCCGCACCCGGTATGGCGAAACGTGCGATTCCCGCCACCGGCGAAGCCATCCCCGTGATCGGCATGGGCACCTCGGGCAGTTTCGAGGTGGATGCGGCCGGCCGCGAACCGCTGCGGGAAGTCCTGCGTCGTTTCGTCGCCGGCGGTGCCAGCGTCATCGACACCTCGCCCAACTACGGCAACGCCGAGGACGTGCTCGGCGACCTGATGGCCGAGCTAGGCGTGCGCGACAAGATCTGGCTGGCCACGAAATTGGCGGCCGACAACCGTGCCGCCGGCGAGGCGCAATTCGCGCAGTCGCTCAAGCGCCTGCGCACCGACAGGGTGGAACTGCTGGCCGTGCACAACCTGCGCGACTGGAAGACCCAGCTCGCCTACGCACGCGAACTGAAGGCCCAGGGCAAGACGAAGTACGTCGGCCTCACCCACTACGTCGACGGCAAGCACGAAGAACTCGCCGGCATCATGGCCGGGCAGAAACCCGACTTCATCCAGATCAACTATTCGGTCAGCACGACCAATGCCGACAAGCGCCTGCTGCCGCTTGCCCGGGACATGGGCGTCGCGGTGATGATCAACCGTGCTTTCGATGACGGCCGCTTGTTTGCGCGCGTCGCCGACAAGGCCCTGCCGCGCTGGGCTGCCGCGGCAGG
>Ga0224505_10002710_pt1 | contig 10278 bp, 8 predicted proteins | sample SF_Jan12_sed_USG_FD_169102 | JGI IMG/M metagenome (GOLD analysis project Ga0224505, IMG submission 169102) | Sediment microbial communities from San Francisco Bay, California, United States - SF_Jan12_sed_USGS_4_1 | ecosystem: Environmental > Aquatic > Marine > Sediment | place: USA: California...
AGGCGGACGAGATAGTGGGTGAACCGCGAGTCGCCCAGGGTGGCCAGCGTCTCCGAGACCACCCCCGGTCTTCGCTCGTCGCCGACATCGAACGCAGTCAGCAGGACCCCCACGACCGCGTTCGCCGCCCGCTCGGCATCGGCTCCGTGGATATCGCGGTAGCGCTCGATCGTCACCCCGGGAGCCGGCACCCGCGACAGCGCGGAGCGGGCGGCGGCATCGTTCGTGGCCACCATGAGGTGGCCCGGGCCGGCGTCCTCGAAGCCATTGGCCACGAGCCGGTCGTATACGTCGGTCGGAGAATCGTGGGGCGGGAGCAGCCACACGTGGGGCTGCCGCCCGATACTCGCGAACAGGATCCCGATCTCCGCGAGTCGTCGATCGAAGTCCCGTGGGTCGGAAGGGAACTGGACCGCCTCGAGCCGATTCCAGAACGGCTCAGGGTCGACCGTGTCATGGAGGAGGATCGCGTCGCCGAGTTCCCGGATGATCCGGTCGGGCACCGCGTGGACGGCCGCCTCATGGCGGAGCAGGCGGAGGACCAGCGATGTCGGGATCCCTGACGTCATCGCACAACCTTACGAGAACCGTCAGCGATCTTCGGGCGGACGGGCGGACGAGGTCATGCCGCGTGGATGGTCCGGCGCCCAAGGGGCGTCAGGAGTCTCAGGCGTGCCGCTCGACGAGGAACGCCGTCGCGCCCGACGGCAGCTCGAGTTCCTCGGGCACGGGGAGGCCGGCGGCCGCGAACCACGCCTCGAACTCCTCGCGGGAGGCGAGCGCCGTACCCTGGAACAGCTCGTCCAGCTGGACCCCCGCGATCAGCTCGCCGTGGCGGGATCGGAACTCCTCCCGCCTCGACGGGAGCGGCCAGTCGAGCACGAGGATCCGGCCGCCGGGCTTGAGCGCCGTCCAGGCCCTCCGCAGGACGTCCGCCGGGTCCTGGAGCTGATGCAGCGCGTACTGGAAGTAGACGAGATCGTACGCACCCACGTCGGCGGTCGACGTGGACGTCCCTTCGCGGATCGAGATCCGGTCCGCCAGCCCAGCCTCGGCGATGGCGGTCCGTGCTCGTGCGACCGAATCCGACTCGGACTCGACGCCCACGAGTTCGAGTCCCGGGAACCGGCGGGCCATCGCGACGAGCCAGCGACCGCCGCCACAGTGCACGTCCGCGACCCGACCGCCTCGGGAGAGATCCGCGACAAGCTGGGGCAACAGCCCGAGGGCTTCCTGGAAGAAGACCGCGATGTCCTGGCGAGTGAGTCGCTCGATGGCCCGGCGATAGCGGTCCGGCCGGTCGCGGATCGGTTCCCCGCTGCGGAAGAACTCGCTCATCCCGTCCCAGTCCATGGAGGCAACGACGGCATGGACGAACTGCCCACCCAGGTAGTCGGCCCGGTCGCCTTCGAGCAGGATCCCGGCAACGGCATCGTCCAGGGTGAGCCGGCCGTCATCCAGCACGACCAGACCGTGAGCGTCCACGGCCCACGCCCAGGTCTCGACCGCCGGGCGGTGGTGACCCGTCGAACCGGCGAGATCGCCCGGTGTGATCCCCGCTTGGCCGGCTGCTCGGATCGCGGCGAACAGGCCGAGCTCGAGGCCCAAGTAGACCAGCCAAGTCCGGTGGAAACCGCCGAGGCTCTCGATGAGATCGTCGAAGCGGTCGTCGTTGGCCATCGCCACGGATTGTCGCATGGCCCGAGGGGCCCGGCCCCGCGTACCGTACGGTGATGCAACGCTTTCGCGGGCGCCGACGTTCTGGGGGGTGATGGATACGAACGGCTCCGGTCCGGATGGAGCGCACGATGCCGAAGCTCGCCTCATCGATGCCCTGGCGGCAGACGTCGATGCCGCCTTCCCACAGGTCGTGGCCGAGCATCAGGACCGCCTGTACACCATCGCACTGCGCATGCTGGGCGATCCGCACGACGCCGAGGAGGCGACCCAGGACGCCCTGGTTCGCGCCTATCGCGCCCTCGCCGGATACGAAACGGCGCGGATCCTCGATCTGCAACTGCGCGCTTGGCTGACGACGATCGTGCTGAACGGCTGCCGGAGCCGCCTCGGCCGTATGGCGAGGCGAGGATCGGCATCGTCATCCCTCGATGACGTGTCCGAGTCGGCCGCCCCACGGACGCACGACCGCTATTCGCCCGAGTCGATCGTCCATGCGGCGGCCGAGCGGGACGCCTGGGGACAGCGCCTGCTGGGCCTGCCGCCGGCGCAGCGATCCGCGGTCATCCTCCGGCACGTCGATGGCCTGTCCTACCCGGAGATGGCGATCGCCCTCGGCCGACCCGAGGGAACGGTGAAGGCGCACGTCCACCGCGGCATCGCCCGCCTGCGCACGATCCTCGAGGCCGAGGTGGGACCCCAGCATGAGGAGATGACCGCATGACGATCACCGATCGGTCCATCGAGATCGCGCTCACGGACCTGGCCGTGGCGGCACCACCCGGCATGCGGGCGGATGTGCTCGTGCGAGCCGGGCTGGCAGACCGCTACGGTCGCGTCCCCTCCCCCATCGGTCCGCTGGTGGTCGCATGGAACGGGCTCGGCGTCGCGCTCGTCAGTTCCGACCCGGACGATGCCTCCTTCGAGACCCTGCACCTGGCCGTGACCGGTCGCCCGGCGCTGCCCGCGAGCGGCGGCCTTCCGGGCGGACTGGCCGCCGCGATCGCTCGGCGGCTGGACGGCGACAAGCGGGCCAGGATCGACCTGGACCTCCGCGGCCACACGGCCTTCGAGCGGGATGTCTGGCGCAAGGCCCTCGAGATCCCTCACGGCGAGGTCCGTCCCTACGGGTGGATCGCGGCGGAGATCGGTCGGCCGCGAGCCGTGCGAGCGGTGGGCACGGCACTGGGGCACAATCCGGTGCCACTCCTGGTCCCCTGTCACCGCGTCGTCCGTGCCGACGGCACCATCGGCCAGTATTCGCTCGGCGGCCCCGAGAACAAGCGGACGATCCTGCGTAGCGAAGGCTTGGATCCGGATGCCCTGGAGCACCTCGCGGCCGCCGGCATCCGGTACATCGGCTCGGATACGACCGGCGTCGTGTGCCTTCCGGCCTGCCGCCACGCCCGCCGGATCAGTGCTTCGCACCGGAAGGCGTTCCGCTCCCTGGACGACGCGGAGGCCGCAGGCTACCGGCCGTGCCGGGTGTGCCGACCGGCATCGGGCGCGTCCGTGGCTGCGTGAGCCGGGACCGTGGTGACAGCGGCCCACCGGCGGGCCGCCAGCGCCGATACGGCCCGCGGGCGTCCGTCCGGGCGGTCAGGCTTCGGACAGGACCGTCCGCGAGACTCGTCGAGCCAGGGCCATCGCGGTCAGCATCGGGTTGACGCCAAGCCCGGTCGGGAAGAGCGAGGTGTCCGACACGTAGAGACCGCGGACGACCGCGTCATTCCGTTCCCCGACCCTGACCCGGCCGGCGGGATCACACACGTGACCGCGAGGATCCGCACCCATCCGGGCGCTGCCCATCTGGTGGGCCGAGAACACCGTCCCGCGGTTGGGCGAGAAGTCGAAGGCGGCGAGCCGCTGCAGGTAGGCGTCGAAGGCGCCCTCGCCGGCATCGGCGGCGCCACGAAACCAGGCCGGCCGCGTGCCGGCGGCCATGATGTCGACGGCGCCGCCGGCTCGAGCGATCCGGGCCGTGCTCACGAGGGCATGCCGCAGCGTCGCGATGCCCGTGTCGTCGAGTGCGTAGTCGATGCGAACGCGGCCGGCCTTGGTCAGCGTCGTGCGACCCTCGCCACCGTCGCGTGTCACGGCTAGGACCGCGCCGAGGTGGCGGACGTCGGACATCAGCGCCGCGTGCTCGGTCGCTCCCTCCCACGGCACGGCCAGCGCCACCAGCCCCGGGTGGCCCGGCGCCGATTCGATGACATACCCGGCTCGCCCCGGCACGCTGTCGATGAACTGGAGTGACTTGGCTGCCTGCATCGTCCCGAGCCACAGGTCGACCGGTGTCGGCATCCGGGTGATCACGCCGGACACCGGGTGGATGCGCAGGTGCCGGCCGATCGCCGGGTGCTCGAGACCCGAGCCCTGCAAGATGGCTGGCGTCCGCAGGGCCCCGGCAGCCAGCACGACCTGCCGGGCGAGCACGCGCAGGCGACGGACGCGGACGCCGCCTGGAGCATTCGCATCGTCGATCGGCTCACCGGTCGTCGGATCCGGCACGACGGCCAGTCCCTCCGCACCGACCGCGCGCCCACCCTCCAGCAGGACGCGCGTCACCCGGACGCGCGGCACGATCCGAGCGCCCGCGCTGAAGGCTTCCGCCAGGTGACCCTGGATGCCGGACCGCTTCGCTCCCCGCCGGCACCCGAATCCACAGCTGCCGCAATCGTCGCAGCCGGCGCTGTTGCGACGGATCGGACCGGCCTCCCAGCCGAGCGCCGCGGCGCCGCGCAGGATCAGCTCGTCCTTCGGTGGGATGAAGGTCGCGTCACTGACCTGGAGCTCGGCCTCGAGGGCGGCCACGTCAGCCCCCCATTCCTCCGCATCACCCAGGCCGTCCAGGCCGTCCGACCGCCGCCATTCCTCGCGGACACTCGCCGGCGCGGCGATCGTCGTCATCCAGTTGACGAGCGTGCCGCCGCCGACGCCGGATCCCGCCAGCAGCGTGGCGGCTCCGTCCCAGGTGGCGAGCAGGCCGTGGTTGAGGTAAAGCCGCGCGAAGGCATCGAGTTCGTCGCCCGGCATCGAGGCCTCGTCGACGAACGGGCCCGCCTCCAGCACGACGACGGAGCGACCGGCACGGGCGAGAGCAGCCGCGGAGACCCCGCCCCCGGCGCCGGAGCCCACGATCACGACATCCGCCTCGAGCGTCAGCGGGTCGTCCGGAGCTCCGCTGGCGAACGGCAGGGCGAACGGCACGATCGTGGTCGGAGCGGCGGCGAGCGGCGGCCACTGCGGTCGATAGCCGATCGCCGCATGGCGCGGGTTCGGGGTGCCGGGAAGGCCGGGAAGGCCGGGGTCAGCGTAGGCCAGGAACGTGGCGAGCTTGCGCAGGCTGCTGAACGCCGACCGTCGCTGCGGGATGCGCGACGAGGCCCACGACCGCAGGTACGCCTCGCGGCGAGGTCGGTCCATCTCCGAGAATCGCCTGAACCCGGCACCCAGGGCAGCATTCGCGGCGGGCGACTCCATGGCTCGTAGCACGATGCGAAGCTGGCTCACCTGGGCCGGATCGGCCGCACGCTGCAGGGCCTGGAGCAGCAGTGCCGCCGTGCGGTCCGCTCCGCCGGCCACGAAGGTGTCGCACAGCGCCTCGACCGTCCGGATCTCCCGAGCTGTCCAGTCAGGTCCGACGCGCCCGCCCCCGGCCGCCGTCACGTCCGCGGTCGTTCCCAACCCTGCGCCGGCCATGGCTCGCAGCGGAGGGGTCGATCCTCGCGATAGGCCAGCGCATAGTCCGCCTGGATGAGCGTGTGGAGCTGGCTGGTTCCCTCGTAGATCACGGCGGCCTTGGAGTTGCGCAGGTAGCGCTCCACCGGGAACTCGTTGGAGTAGCCGTTTGCCCCATGGACCTGGATGGCGTCCAGGGCGGCCTGGACCGAATGATCCGTGGCGTGCCACTTCGCCATCGATGTCTCTCGGGTATTGCGGAGACCCTGGTTCTTGAGCCAGCCGGCGCGCCACACCAGCAGGCGTCCGATCTCGGTCCCGCGGACCATGGTCGCGATCATCTGCTTGACGAGCTGGTGGCGGCCGATCTCCTCGCCGAACGTCTGGCGCTCGTGCGCGTACTTCACGCTCGCATCCACACACGCCTGCGCGAGCCCGACCGCCCCGGCGGCGACCGTGTAGCGACCCTGGTCGATGGCGCTCATGGCGATGAGGAAGCCCTCGCCCTCCTCGCCGATCCGGTGCTCGACCGGGACGCGCACGCCATCGAGGTTGATCAGACCGGTGTTCCCGGCACGGATCCCGAGCTTGCCGTGCAGGGTACCCGTGGTCAGCCCGTCCATGCCGCGCTCCAGCAGGAACGCCGTGACGCCCTTGTGCCGCTTCGCGCGATCCACCGTGGCGAAGACGAGGAAGTGGTCGGCGAGGTCCGCCAGGCTGATCCACAGCTTCTGGCCGTTCAGGACGTAGCTGTCGCCGTCGCGCCTGGCCGTCGTCTGGAGCGCGGCGGCGTCCGTCCCGACCCCGGGTTCGGTCAGCGCGAACGTCGCCAGCTTCTCGCCCCTGGCCTGAGGGACGAGCCAGCGGCGGCGCTGCTCCTCCGTGCCCCATTGCAGCAGGGTCAGCGAGTTCAGACCGACGTGGACGCTCTGGACGACCCGGAACGAGGTGTCCGCGCGCTCGAGCTCCTCGCACAGGATCGCGAAGCTGATGTAGTCCATCCCCGAACCCCCGTAGGCTTCGGGGATCGGGGCGCCGAGGAAGCCCAGCTCGGCCATCGTGCCGAACAGCTCGCGGGGGAAGCCGGAGCCTTCGTCCCAGCTGCGGATGTTCGGCAGGATCTCCGTCTCCGCGAAGGCACGGGCGGCGTGCTGGACCAGCTTGTTCTCGTCGGTGAGCGTGAAGTCGACCATGGCGGCATCGTACGCGGGCGAGTGCCTTCGCGTCGGCCGTCGGGCCGATACACTCCGGAGCATGGACACTGCCTCGAACCTCACCCCGGTGCTCGGTCGCTATTTCGAGCGCGAATGGAGCCATGGAGCCGGGCACCGGCTCTACGACACGGACGGCCGGGGATACCTTGACTTCGCCAACGGCATCGCCGTCACGGCGCTGGGGCACACCCATCCGCGCGTGACCGCGGCCATCCACGCTCAGGTGGACCGGCTGATCGGCCCGATCTCGGCGATCGGCTTCACGGAGCCGATCTCGCGCCTCGCGACGGAGATCTCGAAGACCTTTCCGGAGCCGCTCGACTCCGTCTTCTTCCTGAACTCGGGCTCGGAGGCCATCGACGGCGCCCTCAAGCTGGCGCGACGCGTCACCGGCCGACCGGGGATCATCGCCTTCCGCGGAGGGTTCCACGGCCGGACGTGGGGCGCGACTTCGGTGACCAGCTCATCCCTCAACTATCGGACCGGCTACGAGCCGCTCCTCCCGGGTGTCCAACTCACGACGTTCCCCGCGGCCTACCGTGGATTCGGTGGTGACGAAGAGGCGGCCGTCGCCGGAGCGATGCACGATCTGCGCGCGCTGACATCCAGCGTGCTCCCGGCCACGGCAGTGGCGTCGATCCTGATCGAGCCGGTCCAGGGCGAAGGTGGCTTCAACCCGGCCCCGCCCGAGTTCCTGCGCCAGCTGCGGGCCTTCTGCGATGAGCATGGCATCCTGCTCATCGCCGACGAGGTGCAGTCCGGGTTCGGACGAACCGGGAGGATGTGGGCGTTCGAGCACGCCGGCATCGTGCCGGACGTGGTCGTCATCGCGAAGTCGATCGCGAACGGCCTGCCGCTCTCCGCCATCGTTTCGTCGCGCGACCTCCAGGAGCGCTGGGGACGCGGTGCGCATGGTTCGACCTATGCCGGCAATCCGGTCGCCTGCGCGGCGGGTCTCGCCGTCCTGGAGACCATCCACGGGGAGGGGCTCATCGCGAACGCCGCCGCCCGCGGGGCCGAGTTGCGGGCCGGCCTCGAGCGGATCGCCGCGGAAGACGATCGGATCGGCGACATCCGCGGGCCGGGGATGATGATCGGCGTGGAATTCGTTCGCGATCGCGCGACGCGCGAAGCCGACGGGACCCTGCCCGACCGCCTCTCGAGCGCCTGCGCCGACGCAGGCCTCCTCGTCCTGACCTGCGGTCGCCAGCACGAGGTGATCCGCTGGATCCCTCCGCTCGACGTGACATCCGCGGAGATCAACGAAGGGATCGAGATCTTCGGCGAGACCTTGGCGACCATCCCGCACGGCTAGCACGATCGGAACCGAAGCGGCCAGCCCGCACGGAACCGACCGCGTCACGGGCTTGTTGCGGACGTGCTGCGAGCGCTCGGCTGGGCGCCGAGCGCTCGGGAGAGTCGCAGGTTCGGGTGGTCGAGCGTCGGCGGTGGACGTCGACCGTGCCGTGATCTAGCGGTTCTGGGCCAGGAACTTCATCACGTCGTCGAGGCGGAAACGGCGATCGCCCCGCTTGCAGACGCGATAGAAGGGAAGCTCACCCCGGTCGCCCAGCCGCTTCACCGTGTTGACGTGCAGGTGGAGCATCTCGGCGACCTCGGTCGCGGTGAGCATCGGTCCCAGTTCGTTGACGGCCATCGATGCCATGTGGCGTTGCCTCAGTTCTGCGCACTTCTCGACGGTTCCGGTCCCTGGGGTACTCAGGGGTTGGGTCCGGCCCGCTTCGAGGCAGACTGTAGGAGTCCGGACCCACACGCTCCAAGCCGTACTTTGGGGTAGCCGCCAGTACCACGGGGACGCGCCCGGACGGCGTCACCCGCCGCGCGCGATCCGCCGCGCCTTGGCGGTGACGCGAGCGAACTCGCGCAGATGCGTGAGCGGACGGATGTGGGAGGGCTCGCCGGCGTAGATGGTCCGGATGGGGACCCACTCGATCGGCAGGCCCAGCGCGATGCAGCGGGCGATCATCTCCACCTCGAATTCGAAGCCCGCCTCGTCACTCTCGAGGAGACGACGCATCAACGTCCGACCGACGAGCCTGAATCCCGATTGGTTGTCGGGCACCGCCCGCCCGACCGCGGCGGAGACCGCCCAGCCGCCGATCGTGTTCGAGATACGGCGGATCGGAGGCATCTGGGCGAACTGGCGCTTCCCGACCACGAGTTCCGGCCGGGAAGATGCAAACGCGGCCAGGAACAGCGGGATCTCGGCAGGATCGTGCTGGCCATCGGCATCCAGGGTGACGACCGCCGGTGCCCCGCGATCGAGCGCGTAGCGGAAGCCGGCTCGCAGTGCGACACCTTTGCCGGCATTCGGGAGCTGGCGCAGGACCGTGGCCCCGGCCGCCTCTGCCAGCGCTGCCGTGTCGTCCGTCGACCCGTCGTCAACGACGACGACAGGAAGGACCTTGCTCGCGGCCGTCACGACGGCCGCGATGCGGGGGCCCTCCTGGTACGCGGGGATCAGGGCGACGATGCCCTCGGTCGATGACTGCACGACCCCAGTATCGCCGCGGAACGCACCGTTCGGTGGGCCGGCTGCCGATTCTCAGGATCTTCCAAGGATCGCCCTCCAGGGTTGACCATATCGACGCCTTCGAATCCCAAGGCGCGTGAAGACGGAGACCTCTGATGCCATCGCGACATGAACGAGATCCCAACGACGAGATGCGGATCGCGGAGCCGCTGCGGCCCGAGGTGCACGAGAGCGGGCGGCCCAGGCCCGAGGTGGCCGGCAGCGCAAGCGATCAGCCGGTGTCCTATTCCTCTCGAACGGCCGGACCAGGCAAGCTGCGCGTCGGTGCGATCACCGGGGTGGCGGTCGCACTCGCGGTCGGAGCCGTTGCCACGTCCCTGGCTGCGACGCCGGGGCCGTCCTCCGGCGGCGGCGTCGCCACCACGTCGCGAAGCGTCGACGGAGTCAGTGGTCTCGCGCCGGCCCTCGCCCCGGATCCCGTGGTCGACGACCTCGACGGGACATTCGATCACCGCCGGATGGGCCCGGGATTCCGGGAGATCACGATCAGCTCCATCAGCGGGGGCAACGTGAGTCTCAAGACGGACGACGGATGGTCACGAACGATCGCTCTGACGGATTCGGTCAAGGTCACCAAGGGTGGCCAGGAGATCGGCGTCTCCGATCTGTCGGTCGGAGACTCGGTCCGACTGCGCCAGACCCGCAATGACGACGGGACCTACACGGTGGACGCCCTGGTCGTCGTCGTTCCTTCGGTGAGAGGAACCGCCGGCAGCGTCAGCTCGACCGGATTCAAGGTGACGACCCGCGACGGCTCCATCTGGACGATCACCGTGAACGCCTCCACCCAGTACGCCTACGGCAAGGGCGGCGGTTCGCTGTCCGACGTCACGGACGGGGCGGCCGTGACGGTCCTCGGAACGTCGACGGGCGATAACGCCCTGACCGCCCTTACCGTTCGCGTCGCACCGGACCGTGCCGCCGGCGTCGTCAAATCGAAGACATCGGACACCATCGTGATCACGCAACGTGACGGCTCGACGCTGACCGTCCATGTCGATGCCGACACGACCTACCGCGTCGGCGGCGTGGCGACGGCAGGTCTCGGTGACGTCGCCGTCGATATGTCGATCGGCGTCGCCGGACGGGCCCGGTCCGACGGCTCCATCGACGCAGACGCCATCATGGCCGAAAGCGGCCCCAGCATGTTCC
>Ga0224505_10002711_pt1 | contig 10276 bp, 6 predicted proteins | sample SF_Jan12_sed_USG_FD_169102 | JGI IMG/M metagenome (GOLD analysis project Ga0224505, IMG submission 169102) | Sediment microbial communities from San Francisco Bay, California, United States - SF_Jan12_sed_USGS_4_1 | ecosystem: Environmental > Aquatic > Marine > Sediment | place: USA: California...
TCAGCCCGCGGTTGCGAAGTTCGCGCATCACAGGGGTCTGGTTCTCGAAGAGGTGCAGCAGGCCGTCGGTGAGTCGCGCCATGGCGCGCGTCGGCGCAGCCCGCCTGCGAGCATAGCGTCGCAGCAGGCGTTCGTCGCCGACCGGGCGCCAGGGCTCCCGTTCGGCCACCACGGCCTCCAGCGCCGCCACGTCGGCCAGGCCCAGGTTCAGCCCCTGGCCGGCCAGCGGGTGCACCAGGTGCGCGGCGTCGCCCAGCAGGACCCAGCCGGGGCCGCAGACCGGGTCGGCCAGGGCCATGGCGAGCGGCCAGGTGGCGCGTTCGCTGGCCAGCCGCAGCGGCCCGGCCGCCCCCCCGGTGGCGTCCATCAGGGCCTGTTCGAACGCGGCCGCCGGCAACGCCATCAAGGCTTGCGCGCGTGCCTCGGGCAGCGACCAGACGAGCCCGTGGCTGCGCCCGGCGGCGGGCCGGTCGAACGGCAGCAGGGCCAGCACGTCCGGGCTGCGGAACCACTGGCGTGCCAGACCGGCGTGCGGCACGTCGCCTTCCAGCCGCGCCGCCAGCCCGAGCTGGCCGTAGCCATGGATGGGCATGCGCACGCCCAGGCGCTCACGCGTCGCCGATTGCCGGCCCTCGGCCAGCACCAGCAGCGCGGCCGACGTGTCCTGGTCCGCCACCGGGTGCACCTGGGGCGAAAAACGCACCGCGGCCCGCAGTGCCGATTCCAGCTCGGCGGCGTCGACGATCCAGGCCAGCGCGGTCAGCCCCTGGCTCCAGGCGGAGAAGTCGAGCACCGCGCCCGGTGCGTCGCCCTCGACACGCATGTCGAGCACGGCGGTGCGGGCATCGGCCGGGATGGCGTCCCACACGCGCAGCGACTGCAGCAGCGCCACCGAAGCCTCGTTCAGCGCGTAGGTGCGCACGTCGGCGCGGGCCGGCGCGGCGGCAAAGCCGGCCCCGGCCTGCAGCGCCACGCTCAGGCCACGGCGACCCAGCACCAGCGCCGCAGCCAGTGCCACGGCGCCGGATCCGCGCACGCAGACCTGATGTTCAACCATGCTTCGATTGTAGGGAGCGGCAGGTCACAATCCGCCTCCTGATCCGGTAGCCCTGCCCTTTGTGGGCGCAAACTTCATGAGCGACATCGACGTCACGCTGGCCGCCATCGGCCTGCACCCGATCAAGTCCTGCGGCGCGCTGGCGCCGCGCGAGGCACTGGTGATCGAGACCGGGCTTGAAATGGACCGCACCTGGATGGTGGTCGACGCTCACGGCGAGATGCTGACCCAGCGCGAACTGCCCCGCATGGCGCTGGTCCAGCCGACGATGCGGCTGAACGACCTGGTGCTGCGCGCGCCCGGCATGCTGGCGCTGCACCTGGCCCTGGACGCGGTCGAGGCGCGCACGCGCGTGCGCGTGTGGGGCGACGTCGTGAAGGCCTACGACATGGGCGCCCTGGCGGCGCAGTGGTTCAGCGACTTCCTGGGCCGCCCCTGTCGGGTGGTGCGCTTCGACCCCGAGGAACGACGTCTGTCGGACCGCCGGTGGACGGGCGAGACGGAGGCCGAGACGGCCTTTGCCGACGGCTTTGCGTTGCTGGTGACGTCCACCGCGTCGCTGGGCGAACTGAACCGCCGCCTGGACGAGCGCGGCCAGCCGCCGGTGACGATGGCCCGCTTCCGCGCCAACCTGGTACTCGACGGGCTGCAACCGTTCGACGAGGACCACCTGGACGAGATCGTGTTCGAGGCCGACGGCGGCCCGGTGCGCATCCAGCTCGTCAAGCCCTGCGGCCGCTGCGGCATCCCGAACCTGGACCCGTCCACGGCCGAGGCGGGCCAGGAGCCCGGGGCCACGCTGGCCGGCTTCCGGGCCGATGCCCGGGTCGACGGTGCCGTGACCTTCGGCATGAACGCGATCGTGCGCGAGGGGGTCGAGCGCCTGCTGCGAGTGGGCCAGCTTGGCCGGGCCCGCTTCGCGGTCTGAACGCCGGGCCGGGCGCGCCGCCGCATGACGCGCTGGCCGAGCTGGCAGCTGTTTGCCGTCGCGGTGCTGATCTGGAGCACCACCTGGCATGCGATCGTGCACCAGCTGGCCGGCATGCCGGCCAGCTACGGTGTCACGCTGCGCTTCGCCCTGGCTGCGGCGGCCGTGCTGGCGCTGGCCGCATGGCGCCGCGAGCGCCTCTGGTTCGGGGTCCGCGCGCAGGCGCTGCTGGCCTTGCAGGGCGTCTTCATGTATGGCCTGGCCTACTTGTGCGTGTACGAGGCCGAGCGGCATGTGTCCTCGGGTCTGGTGGCGCTGGGCTACTCGGCGTCGCCGTTGCTGATGGGCTTGGGTGCCTGGGCCCTGTGGCGCGTGCCCGTCAGCGCCCGATTCGTCGGCGGCGGCCTGTGCGGGGTTGCCGGCGTGGCCCTGCTGTTCGCGCCCGAGCTGGCGCAGACGCAGGGCGGCAGCGCGGCCGCGCGGGGCCTGGCCTTCACCGCCGCGGCGGTCGGCCTGTCGGCCGTGGGTGCGCTGGCCGCCAGCCGCAATACAAGCCATCGCCTGCCGTTCTGGCCCGCGCTGGGCTGGGGCCTGGCCTGGGGCGCGGCGGCCGCGGGCGCGGTGGCCCTGCTGAGCGGGCCGCTGCCTCCCTGGCCGACCGCCGCGGCCTGGTGGATTTCGCTGGCCTGGCTGTCCCTCGCCGGCACGGTGGTCGCATTCAGCGCCTACCTGACCCTGCAACAGCGCCTGGGGCCGGGCAAGGCGGCCTCGGTCGGCGTCATGACGCCGCTGTTCGCGCTGGCCGTGTCCACCCTGCTGGAGGGCTACCAGCCGAGCGGGTGGACGCTGGCGGGCGCCCTGCTGGTCGTGGCCGGCAACGGCCTGATGCTCAGGCGCTGAGCGCCCGAGCGACCCGGCCGGCGCGTGTCATCCGGCTGACGCACGGAGTTCTTACACTGGCGGGATGTCCGCCCAACTGCTGTCTGCCCCGCCGCCCCCGGTCGAGCTCCTGAATCGAGAACGGTCCATCCTCGCCTTCAACCGCCGTGTGCTGGCCCAGGCCCAGCGCGACGACGTGCCGCTGCTGGAGCGCTTGCGCTACATCACGATCGTGTCGTCCAACCTGGACGAGTTCTTCGAGGTCCGGGTCGCCGACTACCTGGAGGCGGCACGTGCCGGCAAGGGCGTCACGCAGGCCGAGGTCGCCCGCCTGTCGGCGGCCGCGCACGAACTGATCGACGAGCAGTACGCGGTCTTCAACGACCAGGTCATGCCGGCCCTGCAGCGCGAGCGCATCGAGATCATCAACCACGAGCAGCGCAACCCCGCGCAGCGCGCTTGGGTGCAGGGCTTCTTCGAGCAGCAGGTCAGGCCGCTGCTGGTGCCGGTGGGGCTGGACCCGTCCCACCCGTTTCCGCAGGTGGCCAACAAGTCGCTCAATTTCATCGCCAGGCTCACCGGGCGCGACGCCTTCGGGCGCGAAAACCACATCGCCATCGTCAAAGTGCCGCGCGTGCTGCCGCGCGTGATCCGCATGCCGCCCGAGGTCTGCGGCGGGGGGCAGGGCTTCGTGCTGCTGACCAGCGTGATCCGGGCCCACCTGGACGAGCTGTTCCCCGGTCGCACGGTGGAGTTCTTCTCGCAGTTCCGCGTCACGCGCGACTCGGACCTGGAGGTGGCCGAGGGCGAGGTCACCAACCTGCGCCAGGCCTTGCGCAGCGGGCTGACGACGCGCCACTTCGGGCTGGCGATCCGGCTCGAGGTCGTCAGCAACTGCCCGCCGGCGTTGTCGGACTTCCTGCTCAAGCAGTTCGGGCTCTCGGACACGGCGCTGTACCGGGTCAACGGGCCGGTGAACCTGGTGCGGCTGAACCAGCTGATCGACCAGGCCGACGCCGACCACCTGCGCTTCCCGCCGTTCGAGCCCGCCTGGCCCGAGAAGCGGCTGCCGCGCGGCGAGTCCGTGTTTGCGCGCCTGCGCCGGCGCGACCTGCTGCTGCACCATCCGTTCGAGAGCTTCGAGCCGGTGGTGCAGTTCCTGCGCGAGGCCGTCTACGACCCCGACGTGCTGGCCATCAAGCAGACGATCTACCGCACCGGCGCGCAAAGCGTGCTGATGGACCTGCTGATCGAGGCGGCGCGACGCGGCAAGGAAGTGATGTGCGTGGTCGAGCTGAAGGCACGCTTCGACGAAGAGGCCAACATCAACTGGGCCGAACGGCTGGAGGCGGTCGGTGCCCAGGTGGTGTACGGCATCGTCGGGCTGAAGACGCACGCCAAGCTGCTGCTGGTCACGCGCCGGGAGGGTGGCCGGCTGCGCCGCTACGCCCATCTGTCGACCGGCAACTACAACCCGAAGACGGCGCGCCTGTACACCGACGTCGGCTGCCTGACGGCCGACGCCGGGCTCACTGCCGACGCCGAGGGCGTGTTCCTGCAGATCGCCAGCCAGACCAAGCTGCGCCGGCCGCATCACCTGGTGGCGGCCCCCTTCCTGATGCACCGGCGCATGATGCGCCACCTGGACCAGGTCACGGCGGCCGCCCGCGCCGGCCGGCCGGCGCGCGTGGTGCTCAAGATCAATGCGCTCACCGATCCGGCGCTGATCCACGCGTTGCTGGCCGCCAGCCAGGCCGGCGCCACGGTCGACCTGATCGTGCGCGGTGCGTGCATGCTGCCACCGGGGTTGCCTGGTGTCAGCGACCGCGTCCGCGTGCGCTCCGTGATCGGCCGCTTCCTGGAGCACACCCGGGTGATCTACTTCCGCTGGGGCGAGAGCGAGGACGACGAGATGCTGTACCTCAGCAGCGCGGACTGGATGAGCCGCAACATGTTCGGGCGCGTGGAGATCGCGTGGCCGGTGCTCGACCCACCGCTGCGCCAGCGCGTGATCGACGAGTGCCTGGTACCCTACCTGCGCGACCGGCGCGACGCCTGGGCCCTGCAGCCCGACGGCAGCTACCAGCGCGTCGCCACCGAGGGCGTCAGTGCGCAGGAAGCGCTGATGCAACGCTACCGAAAGGCCTGAGACCGCGATGCCGCAGAAGATGGACCTGATCCTCTGGCGCCACGCCGAGGCGCTGGAACTGCGCGACGGCAGCGAGATCGGCGACGACCTGGCCCGGCCGCTCACGCCCAAGGGCGAGCGCCAGGCGCAGCGCATGGCCACCTGGCTGAACCGTCATCTCACCGCCGGCACGCGCATCCTGGCCAGCCCGGCGCGCCGCACGCAGCAAACGGCGCAGGCACTGGACCGGCGCTTCAAGACCGTGCCGGCGCTGGCCCCGGATGGCACCGTCGAAGGCCTGCTGGCGGTTGCGCGTTGGCCCGGGTCGCGCGAGCCGGTGCTGGTCGTCGGCCACCAGCCGACGCTGGGCATGACCGCCGGCTACCTGCTGACCGGCGATGCGCAACCCTGGCCGCTGCGCAAGGGCGCGCTGATCTGGCTGCGCGCGCGCGAGCGCGACGGCAAGACGCAGGTGGTGCTGCACGGGGCGATGGCGCCGGACCTGTTGTAGCGGGGGCGGTTCGGCGCGGCCACTTGGCCAGCGGGGATCGCAGGACCGGAGCCCCGTCGCTTGGACTTGCCATTGGCGGCGCAGGGAAGACCTTCAACGGCTCATGTCGTACGCGCGCTCGAGACCGGGTCTGGACGCTCAGGCGGGGCCAGCGTCGTTTGGTGGCAGTCGATGCTTCAGCGATGTGCAACACGATGGGTTGCTCGGCGCAAAAGGGTCTCTCGCTCGGACGTGTTGCGAACCATCGAGACGGCCGGACGGCAATGACGTGGCGCCGGTGCGGCCCGCCGTCGCAGGAACTCCAACGGCAACATCACGAAGCGAGTCGTGCCGTGGCAGAAGATCGTCGTCGATCCGTCATTCGTCGAGCGGCTCAAGGGAGCATGACGGCTCACCAACTTGGCGCCGAAAAGCGGTAGGTCAAGCCGAGCCCCAGGTACGTGGAGCTGAAGTTGCCGTTGTCCGACGATGTGGCCATCGTCTTGCCGGTCGAGGCATGGAGGGCCAGCCGATCGCTCAGGGTGTAGTTCACGCCGATGCCGGGCGTCACGATCAGGCCGTGGACATTGGCCCCACCCAGCAATTGACCAAAGAACTGGAACCGGTCGCCCCTGTTGTACTTGGTCTGCATTCCCACGCCGACAAGAAGCTCACCGTAGCCGGGATAGCCCAGATAGGCGGTGTAGGCCACGCCGGCACGGATGGGGATGTAGAAATGGTCGCTGACCATGGTGTCCAGTTGCGCAGACAGCATGTTGATGTTGGACCGGCCGAGGTCACGGACCCTGACGCTGGTTTCGGTCTGCTGCAGCAGGCTGAATCGATAACCCCTGAAGACAGCGCCGTCCGGCGTCCCGCCTGCGCCTGTGCCCTGGCGCTGCGACTGCAGGTGATAGTTGAGCGCTGCCCCGAAGGTGTAGTTCTTCGACGAACCATCGGGCGCGAGCAGGTACCCGGCCGTCAAGGCCAGGCCGAATGCCTTGGTGATCGCGTATTCGGCCGAGACCTTGGGGTACACCAGCATCCCGGCGCCCGTGTCGATCTGTTCCGGCGCATAGCCGCCCGACCCGAGGCCCACCTGCGCTTGGAGGCTGATGCGCGGCGCGACGTCGAACCGATAGCCGACGCCGCCGATGAAGTGGTTGTAGAGCGGCAAGCCGCGGTAGCCCACACCCAGGCTGGCATACCAGTAGGTGGTGTCGCTCAAGTAATGCGCAAACTGCAGGTCGGCCACGCGGATGGTGGACTTGTTGGATCCCTGCGGCTCGATCTGTCTGAAGTTGTCCAGCCCCAGCGTCAGCACGTTGGCCGATGAATTCGTGAAGGCGGCCTCGGCGTCCGCGGCGCTGAGCCTTTCTCCGAAGCGGGCAAAGGGACCGACGGTGTACGAGAACGGCGCCTGCACGAACAGGTTGAGCTGGGCATGGTCGATGGCCGCATGCGTGAACTTCACGTGCGTGGCATTGGCGCCGACCGAGAAGCCATCGAACTCGACGCCCAGCCCAGCGTAGGCCTTGAATAGACCGCCCGTTCCCGAGAGTTCAATGCTTTGTGCATTGCTCTTGCCGCCGCCGCCGCCGCCCAGGGCGAGGCCGGCATTGGCAAACAGCCGCCCCCAGATCCGGCGCTGGACAGTGGCGCCCACGTCGAAGGCCATGAAGCCTCCGTATTCGCCCTTGCGCACAGGCGCATTGACGCCGACGCCGACATACAGACCATCGGCCACCTTGTTCAGGATGTGAAACCCCATCAGGTCGATCGACGGCTGCTGCGGCACGGGGATGACCTGGTAGTCCAGCACGATCAAGCCCTCGCCCTGAAACAGACTGGATCCCGTTGAATCCGCGGCGCCCGGTGACGGTGCCGATGTCGGGCTGGTCTGCGGGTGGGCCGGCGCGGTGTCCTGCTGCGCCGCGGCTTGACCGCTGGTCATTGCGGTGGCGGCGGCAAGCGCGATGATGGACGAACCGCTCCTTGGATTCATGTCGTCTCTCCTCGCCCAGACCTTGCCCAAGTGTCCGGTGCGACCCCGGTCCCATGCAAGCAGGCGCCGATCCCCGTGCGCCCATCCTTCCGGTGGCAGCCTCGTCGACGCCTGCGCCCTGTGGACTGACAGGTTCGACACCCTGAATCCGCCGCAACGCCGGCGCTACGACGCCGGGCATCTGACCCTCACCACCCGCTGCATCGCGCGCATGGGCGGCGTGCGGTGCGACGGGCCATTTCAAGCCGTGAACGGCCCCATCGGGCCGCGGTCTCAGCTCTTCTGCCCTGGCGCGTCGAGTTGCGGCAGCACGGCCGCGGCCGCCTGCGCGCGTTCCTCTTCGGTCGCGCCGGTCGGCATCTGGACCGTCACGCTGCGGGTGGCGATGTGGATGCCTTCTTCGTGGAAGATCTGCAGGATCCTCTCGTACGCGTAGCGGCGGATCATGAACTGGGCGCTGCCGGGCTTGACCATGTACTTGGCGCGAACGACGATGGCGCTGTCGTCCATGGAGATCACCCCTTGCGACTTCAGCGGCTGCAGCACGTCCGGGCCATATTCGGGGTGGGCAGAGATCTCCTCGCTGACCGTCTTCATCAACTTCTTGACCTTCTTGATGTCGGTGTCGAACGCAAGCCGGAACTCCATCACCATGATCGCCCAGTCGCGGCTGTTGTTTCGCAACTGCTTGATGTCGCCATAGGGCACGATGTTCAGCGGCCCCCTGTGGTGGCGCAGGAACACCGAGCGCACCGTGATCTTCTCGACCCGCCCCTTGCCGGAACCCACCTCGATGTACTCGCCCAGGCGGAATGCGTCGTCCGCCAGATAGAAGGCGCCCGACACGATGTCGCGCACCAGCGTCTGCGACCCGAACCCGATGGCCACGCCCAGGATGCTGGCGCCCGCCAGCAGCGGCAGGATGTCCACCCCCAGCGCCGCCAGCACCGACAGCGTCGTCATGAGCAGGATGGCGATCATGCTCGCCAGGCGCAGCAGCGGCAGCAGCGTGCGCAGCCGCGACGCCGGTGTCTCGGCGTCGTCGGTGCTTTCGATGCGCATGCGGCGGTCGATCGCGCTCTTGGTGATCTCCCACAGCATGTAGCCGATCAGCAGCACGATGCCGATGCCGACCATCGAACTGGCGACCCGGGCGCCCACGCCGGCCGATGCGATCTGGAACAGGCTCAGGTGCCATGAACTGGCAATCCACACCAGGCCCTGCACGATGACGATGATGTGGATCAGCTTGCGCAGCACCGATTCGTAGGCCAGCACCATCCCGGTGCCCGCCGGGGGGGCCGACTTGGCGGCGGCCGCCGCCAGCGCGCGGCGCAGGAACAAGGCGATCAGCGGCAGCACGATGATGATCATCAGGCTCTGGATGCCTGCGCCGGCGTATGCCGAGGTGCCGGCGACCATGGCCCACAGCACGCCGGTCAGGATGAGCAGCACGTAGGCGGTGGCAGCGACCGGCCAGAGATCGGCGATCCAGCGCACCAGCGGGCCGGCGGCGCCATTGCCACGGATCAGTTGGCCGATCGGCGCGCGCACGCGCCAGATGGTGACCACGGCCACCGCGGCGATGATCAGCGAATTGGCGAGCCCGATCACTTCGAGACCCTGCCGGCCCGTGCCGGCAGCGTCGAAGGTCTGTGTGAGCGCCTCTCCGCCACTGTACAGCGCCGTGATCCAGACCACGGCGCGTGTCAGGGCGGCGGCCGGCGCGTCGGCCAGCGGCAGCAGGCGCTCTTCGGGCTGCGCAGGCGCCAGCAGGAGCCGCGCCAGTCGCGCGAAGGCGCGCGTCAGCACCACGGCCCAGAAGGCGCCCATCACGAAGGTCCGGCGCGCCGGGTCGCCCTGCCACAGAGAGAAGAACAGGACCACCGCCGCCAGCGCAAAGACGAACAGGTCGGCGAAGTCCATGCCCAGCCGGGTGCCGAGTTGCAGCGTGCGATCCACAAAGCCCTCGCGCCGTTGCGCCGCCTGGCGCTCGCGCCAGCCCCGTGTCACCCTCACGAAGGCAAACTCGGCGACCGCGCCCGCCAACAGCATGGCGCCAAGGCCCGTCACCATCTTGAGCAGGGTTCCGGTGCCGCCCGGCTCTCCCAGCCGGTCGATCACGGCCGATAGCGAAGCCGGAAAGGTCATGAACGCGTCGGCGATTTCGCTCGCCCGGTCGCGCATCATGATGCTGTTGTCGTTGACCGTTTCCATCATGCTCGCGGACCGGGCCTGGTCCTGCGCTGCCGTCCGGTCGAGCTGTTGAATCAGCAGGGCGCGGACGTCGCTGTCGCCGAGCCGCGCGACCAGCTCGCGGATCGCCGTGGGCGTCAGCGGGTCGGGCAGGGTTTGCTCGGCCGGCTTGGCGACGGCCTTGTCGGCGGCCAGCGCGGCGGTCATCGGCACCCACAGGCAGGCCACCCACGCGATGACCACGGGCAGCAACCAGCGGCCGGGATTCAGCGATGCATGCATGGACGGCTCTCGGTTCTCGATGTGGCCGGCATTGTGGCATCGGGCGACAGCGAGCGCCGAGGACGGCGCGGCGCGCCACCGTGGCCGCCACGCGCCGGGGCCATGGTAGGCTGCGCGACGTGTCCCGCTGCCACGGCCGGCTGAGGCTGCTATGGTCGTCTCGGTCACCAGGCGGTCGCCTGGCGGGGGGTGCGCGGTCCGTCCAGGCCCCGGGATCCCGCCAGGGACCCGCGTGGAAAGCAAGCTGTCGTCGGAGAAACTGCCATGGCGCAACGCCTGGAAGGCGCGCGTATCCTCATTTACAGCCACGA
>Ga0224505_10002714_pt1 | contig 10273 bp, 8 predicted proteins | sample SF_Jan12_sed_USG_FD_169102 | JGI IMG/M metagenome (GOLD analysis project Ga0224505, IMG submission 169102) | Sediment microbial communities from San Francisco Bay, California, United States - SF_Jan12_sed_USGS_4_1 | ecosystem: Environmental > Aquatic > Marine > Sediment | place: USA: California...
CGCCTCCGTAGATGCCGTCGGCTGCACCGTGGATACCGATGGCGATGGCTTCCTCGACGGGCTCGACCAATGCCCCGACACGCCGGCCGGCGCCCTGGTTGACGCCAGGGGATGTCCCGGCGACGTCGACAGGGACGGCGTCTTCGACGGCATTGACCGATGCCCGGCTTCGCCGGCCGGCGCGGCGGTGGACGCCCTCGGCTGCCCCGAGGACGCCGATGCCGACGGGGTGCCGGATGGCCTGGATCAATGCCCGGACAGCCCTCGTGGGCAGCCAGTGGATGTCCATGGTTGTCCCGCCGCCTCGCCGGCCGACTCGGCCCGCGAACGGTCCTGGGTGGTCCCAGGAACGGTCTGGCAGCTGCGCGGGGCCGACCTCGATCCGTCGGCGCACCCGGTCCTCGATTCGGTCGCAGCCAGCCTCCAGTCCGCGCCGGAACTCCAGGCAGAGATCAACGCCTACGCCCACGATCGCCTGGTGCCCTCCGACAATACCCGGCTGTCACAGCGGCGGGCGGAGGCGGTGCGGGCCTACCTCACCTCCAGGGGGGTCGCGCCGGCCCGCCTGACGGCGATCGGGCGCGGGTCCCAGACGCTCATCGTCCGGGACACGACCGATGCAGCCAGGACCGCGAACCGTCGCGTCGAGATTCGGGTCCGGAAAACCCCTTGACGCGCATAGGATTTGCTGAATACCACAGGGGCGGCTGCCGTGGCCGCCCTTCAGCGTCTTCAGCCAAGGCGAAAAGCCCGGGGTACGGCATGCGGAGTGTACTCGTCCTCAGCCTGCTTGCGCTTTCCCAGCCAGTAGCGGCCCAGACGTCGCGGGGCGGGTGGGGGGACGAACTTGCGCCAGTGGTGGTCCCTGAGCGGCTGATCGCCATCGGTCCCCGCCTCGGCGAGCCGGTCGAATGGCCCGCTCCGCCGCTGCGCCGGCCGCCGACCCCCGTGCGCGCCCTGTACGTGAACGCCTGGGCCTTCGGGGGAAGCCGGTTCCGGGAACTGCTGAGCCTCGCCGACACGACCGAGGTCAACAGCCTGGTGATCGACGTCAAGGACGACACCGGGTACCTCACCTACCGCTCCGAAGTCCCGACCGCGATCAGCATCGGCGCCAACACCCAGATCCGGGCGCGGGATGCTGCCGAGCGGCTTCGTCAGCTGCACCTCAAGGGCATCCATCCGATCGCCCGGATCGTGGTCGCGAAGGACCCGCTGCTGGCCGCCCGGAAGGCATCCTGGTCGGTGCAGCACCGCGACGGTGGGCTGTGGCGCGATCGGCTCGACTTCGCGTGGGTGGACGCCTACAACGACTCAGTCTGGATCTACGCCGCCGAGCTCGCTGCCGAGGCGGTCCGGCTGGGCTTCGGCGAGGTCCAGTTCGACTACGTGAGGTTTCCCGACGAACCACGGGCCCGCATGGCGACGGCGGTCTTTCCGTCGCGGAAGGCCGGCGAATCCACTCGCGACGGAGTGCGACGCGGGCTCGCCATCCTGCGCGACCGCGTCCGGCCGCTGGGCGTGCCCTATACCATCGACGTCTTCGGCATGACCACGAACGTCGAGGTGGACATGGGGATCGGCCAGGTGTGGGAGGATCTGGTGACCTCGGCGGACGTCGTGCTGCCGATGGTCTACCCCAGCCATTACTACCATGCCATGTACGGCGTGGCCCGCCCCAACAGCAACCCGTATCGAATCGTGCGCGGCGCGCTGGAGGATGGCGTCCGGCGATCGAGCCGGCTCGCCGAAGCGGCCGCCGAGATCCGTCCCTACCTGCAGGCGTTCACGCTTGGCGCGCCCCGTTACACCCCCGAGCACGTCCGGGCTCAGATCCGCGCCGCGAGCGACGTCGGCATCCATGGATGGGTGCTGTGGAACCCGCGGTCCGCCTATGACCCCCGGATCTTCGTCGCCGACGCGACCAGGATGCCCCGCCGGGCCATTGCCCAGAGCGCGGCAGCCCTCCCCCGCGAGCGTGAGGCTCGCCGGTAATCCCCGCACCCATTCGCGCCATGCGGCTGGTCCTCGGAGCCGCCGTCATCGGCTCGCCCTGCCCCCCGTCAGTCACGGCGCAGACGCCGGCTACGAGCGTCATCGAAGTCCTCTCGACCGGGAACCTCTCCGACACCGCCCTGCGGGAAAGCTCCGGCGTGGCACGCAGCCGCCTCGTCCCCGGCGTCCTCTACTCGATCAACGATTCCGGAACGGACGCCGAGATCTTCGCGCTCGACTCCACCGGGGCCGCCCTGGGCCGGTGGGCCCTGCAGGGCCTGAGCAACCATGATTGGGAAGCGATCGCCGCCGGCCCCTGCGGGACGGGATCGTGCCTCTACATCGGCGACCTCGGCGACAACCTCGAACAGCGGAAGCACGTCACGATCTACCGGGTGGCAGAGCCCGCAACACTTGGGGCATTGCGGAATCCGGCCCCGAGCGCCAGGCCGGTGGTGGACTCCCTCCGATTCCGCTACCCCGACGGCCCGCGCGACGCCGAAGCCATGTGGGTCGACTCCTCCGGCGTGCCGCACATCGTGAGCAAGGGGCGCTCCGGCAAGATCATCCTCTACCGCGTGCCGCCCCGCTTCGGCAGAGAACGGATCCAGACCGCCGAACGTCTCCAGTTGCTGCCGATTACGGCCCAGCCCGCCCTGGGCCAGTGGGTCACCGACGCCGCGCTGGCGCCGGACGGGCGGCGCGTGGCGGTCCGCACCTACACCATGCTGTACATTTTCCCCGTACAGGCGGACGGACACCTCGGCACTCCATCCCGATGTGGCCTCGCCGGGCTGGAGCCTCAGGGCGAGGGCGTCGAGTGGCTGGATGATCGGAGGCTCTTCCTGACCAGCGAGACACGAGACAACAAACCGGCCCCGGTCCACGTGGTCCGCTGCGGTGCCAACTAGCCGCTCGCTTCGCCGCGGCCTCAGGGCGCTGCTCCTCGCGGCGGGGCTGGGCGTCCTGTTCTACGCCACCACCCGGAACAAGCGCGTTTCGCCCCCGGTGTTCGAGGCAACCCTGCTCGAGCGCGGCGAAGGCGGCAGGATTCGCGCACTCCGGGCGGGGGCGGGCGATACGACGCTGGTCTTCCTTCACGGCTATGGCGAGTCGCTCCTCGCGTGGCAGGGTGTGGTCGGCCATTTCGTCGATCACTACCGGGTGCTGGCGGTCGACCTGCCGGGGTTCGGCCTGAGCGATCCGCTCCCGGACTCGTCCACCTTTGGTGCATACCTGGCCGAGATCGGCGATCTCATCCGCCTGCAGACCAGGGGGCCGGTCGTGGTGGTGGGGCACTCGATGGGAGGGCAACTGGCGGCTGGGCTGGCCCTGGCAGACCCTGACCGTGTGGTGGCGGCCGTCCTCGTTGCCCCGGCTGGAGCCGGACTCAACGGGGTGTTCGGGGACAGCGGCATGGTCTCGCCGTGGGCCCACTGGGTGGCGGAAGCCGTTCCGTACGTCCTCCCCATTCACGACACGCTCTGGCTGCGCGAGCCAGCCGGGCCACCGGAACTGGAGGCGGTCCGGGACTCCCTCCTCGCCGCCAGCGCACGCCGGGTGCTCGAGCAGTTTGACTTCGCCGCCATCGGCGACCGGTTCCGCCAGGTTGGTCAGCCGGTGCTGCTGATCTGGGGCAGCCAGGACGCCACCATCCCCCTCGCGGTCGGCGAGCGTGTCGCCGCCCTCCTCCCCTGCCGCCGTTTCGTCGTGCTTCCGGCCCTTCACCGGCCGCACCAGACGAGTCCAGACACCGTGCTCAGGGAGATGGACGCCTTCCTGCGACGCTCCCTCCCCTGCGACCAGGGCTGAATCGCCTAGATTCCGCCACCGGTTTCTCCCACGTACGCCCTGAACCCCGCGACCGCCATGAACCGCCTGTTCGCCGTCACCCCCCTCGCCCTCAGCCTGGCGACTTCGGGCTGGGCGCAAACCAGCCCCTCGGCGCGCCTGGCGCAGGCGGCCGACTCGCAGGCCTTCCGCGCCCATTTCGAGTACCTCGCGGACGATCTGCTGGAGGGCCGGGCGCCGGCTACGCGGGGCGGCGAACTCGCGGCGAAGTACATCGCCGCCCAGTTCCGGCGCCTCGGTCTGGAGCCGGCGGGCGACTCGGGCAGCTACTTCCACACCGTGCCGATCGTCGCCCTGACCGGAGCGCCCCAACTGCTGGCTCGAGGCCCCGGCGCCGTGCCCCTTCGCGCTCCCGACGACTATGTGCTCTGGTCGGAGCGCAACGAGCCCACCGTCTCGTTTCGGGGAGGGGCCGTGTTCGTGGGCTACGGCATCACCGCCCCCGAGTGGGAATGGGACGATTACGCGGGTGCGGATGTCACCGGCAAGCTGGTCTTTTGTCTGGTCAACGACCCGGGACTCTCGAATCCGGCCATCTTCAGGGGCCCGATCCTCACCTACTATGGCCGCTGGACCTACAAGATCGAGGAGGCGGCGCGCCGGGGAGCGGCGGGCATCATCCTCATCCACACGACCGAGAGCGCCACCTATCCATGGAGCACCGTGGTGGGCTCCACGAGCGGCGAGCGGGTCCGGCTCGAGAAGGCTCCCTCACCTCTCGTCGTGGCAGGCTGGATGCGGGACGAGGCCGTCGGCCGCCTCCTGCGGGGCGCCGGGCTCGACCCCGACAAGTTGATGGGCGACGCCGGTCGCAAGGGGTTCCGTGCCGTCTCTCTCCCCCTCGAGTTCGACGCGACGGTCGAGAGCGCCATCCGGCGCTCCGCCACCGCCAACGTCGTCGGACGGCTTCCGGGCCGCGGCCCGCACGCCAGGGAGGCGGTGATGATCGGCGGGCACTACGACCATCTCGGCATCCGGGCGCCGGTGAACGGTGACTCGATCTACAACGGGGCGGAGGACAACGCGTCGGGCACCGCGGCGGTGCTGGCGGCCGCGGAGGCCTTCGTGCGGAGTGGCACGGTGCCGGGACGCTCCCTCCTGTTCATGGCGTTCGGCGCCGAGGAGAGCGGCCTGCTCGGGTCGGAAGCATTCGCGGAACGACCCACACTGCCGCTCGCAGACCTCGCCGCGGTTCTCAATCTCGATGTCATGAACCTCTACGGCCCCACCACCGACATCGCGGCCACCGGGGCCGACCATACGTCGCTCGGGCGGACCCTTGCCACCGCCGCCCGGGCTGAGGGACTCACCATCTCCATCGACTCGCTGGCCCTGGTCCGGGGGTCATTCTTCCGCTCGGACCATTTCCCGCTCGTCCGGCGCGGCGTCCCAGCCCTGTCGATGGAGCAGGGACGCCGGTATGCCGACCGTCCCGCGGGATGGGGCGAGGAACGGAAGCAGGAGTACATCACGCATCGCTACCACAAGCCGCAGGACGAGGTGTTGCCGTGGTATTCATATCAGGGTCCCCTCCAGCAACTCCGGGTGGCTCTGCGAGTCGCGCTCGAGGTGGCCAATGCCCCGTCTCAACCAGTCTGGGGACGGGATTCCGAGTTTCGGGTGGCAGGGGAGGCCAGGGTGGGGCCCAAGCCGCAGTAGCCGATGTCCTGTAACCGCAAACTGAACAACGATTTGAGAAATCCGTGACCATGGCACCATAGCGCCGGAGCCCCGGGTTAACTATTTTTGCGCCCGCTTTTCCCACCTCACCAACCCGTTCAACGGGGGCGCACCTGGATCTCCCGAACACTTACCGAATCCCCGTCGGCTGGCTGCTCGCCCACGGCGGAGAGGTCGTCCGGTATCGCACCTTCACCGAGCTGGCGCCCGCCGGAACCGCGACGCCGGAAACGATTGCCGCGGCGCTTGCCTCGGCCCAGGCCTCGAAGGGCGCCCAGGCCATTCTCAAGAAGCAGAAGGACACCGGAGTCTGGGGCGGCAACCTGCTCGGCCTTGCGGTTTCGGCGGCGCAGGGAATCAAGGACATCGGGACCGTAGCCCAGTATCGGCGTCTGGTCGAACTGGGCACCCCTCGGTCCGCCCGGACGTTCAAGCTCGCCGACCGGCTGCTCTACCGGCTGCTCTCACGCGATGAGGACCCGGCGCTGCTGTTCGAATTCCAGAAGGGGGCCAGAAACGACGAGGCGTATGCGAAATGGGCCCGGGGCCTGATCCGCGAGGCGGCGACCGCCGCCCTCGCGGAGGCCGGCGAGATCGAAGCTCCCCCGGTTCGCGGGGCGGCACACCGGATCGTTTCGGAGATCTCCGAGTTCCTGCGCGGCCCTCTGGCCGAGAAGCCTTTCGTGAAGAGCGGCGGCTCGACGGTGCTCCACCCGGAGGCGAACCCGCCGACCTGGTTCGCCCTCGCCATGGTCGCCTCGATGCCGAGTCTCCAGCGTGAGCGCGCCGGATTCACCGAACGCCTGGCGCACTACCTTTCCTCGCCGCAGACGAAGAAGGCCTTTGCCATCGTGGCCGGCAAGAAGCGGGTGAAACCGACACACCTGGTGCTGGGTGACCCGGTCACCACCGATCCGAAGGGAATGCCCAGGGACATCCCGTTGGCGCTGCATTTCATCGACCTCCTCATCCGGCTCGGCGCATTCGCCGGATCTCCCAACGCCAACAGGTGCTGGGCCGGCTGATGAAGGACGTGGATGACCGCGGGGTCTGGAATCCGAAGGGGCTTCGCACCGCGCCCAAGGCACTGCTCCGCTACACCTACCACATGTTCCCGCTCGATGTGGAATCCAAGGCCCCGGAGTGGAAGCAGGTGGACGTCACCTTTCGCCTGGCGCAGATCGCCCGGCGGCTGGGGTGCCAGCTCGAGTACATCTGACGGACGCGAGAGTTGCGCGGGGGGGGCACGGTATCCGATACTACTACCATGCCCTCTCTGGATTTGACCCGATTCGGCTTCACCCCCACTGAAAGCAAGGTGTACGAGGTCCTGCTGACCGGAGGCCCGGGCACCGGGTACGCCGTCGCCAGGAGCGCAGGCCTGGCGAGAGCCAACGCCTACGGCGCTCTTGAGGGACTCCTCGCCAAGGGCGCAGCCCGCGCCGAGGAGGTGCACCCGAAAGTGTTCCGGGCCGAGCCCCCAGCCGCGGTGCTGGCCCGGATCACTGCGGCCCAGGGCCGGGCGTTGGACGAGCTGGCAGCGTCCCTCGAGGTGTTCGGGGCGCCGGCGTCACCGAGCATCGTGGAGCTCACCAGCGTTCGGGGCCTGCTCCAGCTCCTCAACCACGAGATCGGGCGGGCCAGAGCTTCGGTCGCCCTGTTCGCTCCGGCGGACGCGTATCCCCTCCTGGCCCCCGCCCTCCGGCGCGCTGCTGGCGCCGGCCTCACGATGTCCCTGTGCGCGCCGAGCCCGGTGGATCTCCCCTTCGCGCCGGTGGACGTCGTGGCCGACACCAGGGGCTGGCCGGGTGAGCCTCTGGTCGCGATCATGGATGGCATCGGGGCGGTCATCTCCGCCAGGGAGGGGAACGGCGTGCAGGGACATTGGAGCAGCGCCCCAACCTTCGTGGCCGCAGCCCGCCTGACTCTCGAGCGACTGCGCACGGATTCATGAGCGACGCGATCGACGAGGTGATGGCGGGACTGCGTCGGGAGTACCTGCTCGAGGCTCCGGCACGGTTGGCGGAGCTCCGGAAGGATCTCCTCGCGCTTCGCGCGGGCGAGGCCGATGCCGCCCAGTCGCTCAGCGGCCGGTTCCACCGGCTGGCGGGATCAGGCGGGTCCCATGGCTACCCGGAAATCACCGAGATCGCCAAGGGCGCCGAGAACTTCCTTCGCCAGAACCCGCTTCCGGCCCCCGGAATCGCCGCCGACCATCTCAGCGAGCTGGTGGATCGCCTCGCGACGTCCTTCGACACTGCCGGACGGGAAATCGGCCTTCCGCTCGGCGCCGGCGGCGCCATGGAATTCGGGTGGCGGGCACTCGTCATCGGCGCAGATGGCCCGTTGCGCCGGGAGATCGCCGCGGGGCTCACTGGCCAGGGATTCCTCACTCGGACCGACACCGAGACCGGCGAGCCGCGCGAGCTCAAGCTCACCGAACGACCCGACCTCGTGGTCCTGATCGACGAGATGGGGCGCCCAGATCCGTTCGGCGCCGCCAGCGCCTGGTCGGGCGCGGGCCCGGTGCGGCCGCGGTCCATCGTCCTGATCGGCCAGGCGGATTCCATTGACCGGGTTCGGGCCCTGGCGTGCGGCATCGACACCATCATCGCCCCGGACCGGGTGGCGGTCGATCTCGCCGCCTACGCCAAGACGCTGGCCCGGATCGGGAGCCCGCCCCCCCGGGTGCTGCTGGTCGAGGCCGACCCGGTCCAGGCCGAGCAGATCATCAAGTGGCTGGAACAGGCCAACGCCAGGGTCACCCACTGCGAGGATGGCGACGCCGCGAGGGAGGCGCTCATTCGCGAGTCCCCCGACCTGATCCTGGCTGACACGCGGCTGCCTCGACTCGACGGACTCTCCCTGGCCAGGCTGGTGCGGCAGGACTCACGCTTCGGACTCACGCCGATCATCTTCATCACCAGTCAGGATTCCATCGCCGACCAGATCGAGGCGATCAGCGCCGGCGCGGACCACTTCCTGTCGGAGCCGGTGGACCGGGAGTTGCTCACTCATCTGGTTATCAACCGGGCGGAGCGGGGCCGGCGGCTTCGGGAGATGGTTCACCGCGACGGCCTGACCGGTCTGCTGAATCACGCCACGCTGATGGCGGAACTGGAGCACACGGTGGAGTTCGCCCGGCGTCATGGGGAGAGCTTCGCGTTCCTGATGGTCGATGTGGACCACTTCAAGCGGATCAACGACCGTTACGGCCACCTGGCCGGCGACCAGGTTCTGCTGCACATCGCCCGCGTGTTCCAGACCACGGCCCGGGCGAGCGACCTGATCGGCCGATACGGGGGCGAGGAGTTCGGCGTGGTCCTCCGGCGCACCGACTCCAGTGGCGCCGGTGTCCTGGCCCAGAAGCTCAAGGTCGCCCTGCAGAACGACCCGGCTCGGCTCCCCAGCGGCGAGACGATCGGGGTGAAAGTCTGCATCGGCATCGCGGCGTATCCTGCCGATGCGGAGTCGGCAGGAGAACTGGTCCATCTGGCGGATGCGGCGCTCTACCGCGCCAAGGGCGCGGGCCGGGACCGGGTGGAGTTCACCGGGACGATGCCGACCATGCCGACGCCGTAGCCACGGCGCCGAATGGCGGCTGTGCCCTTGCCGGGGTGAGTAATCACCCCATTTCAACGACCTTGATTCAACTGTTTGGTTGAGACCGGAGAAACCGATGCTGCGCGAGCCCGGTGCCCGGGAGCGGATCCTCAAGGCTGGCTTGCAGGAGATTGCGGCGCATGGCGCCGGCGGCGCCCGGACCGCCCGGATCGCCGCGCGGGCCGGCGTCAACAAGCAGCTGATCCACTACTACTTCCAGACCAAGTCCGGCCTGTACCAGGCCGTCCTGGGAGAGGCCGCGACGTCGGTCGCGACTCAGCTCAACGCGCTGCCGCTGGTCGGTCTGACGGCGGTCGAGCGGCTCCGGCGCCTGGTGCGCGGCCAGTTCGACTTCTTCCTGGATCACCCTGAAGAGTGCGCGCTGCTGGCCGCGGCCAGGGGGGCTGGGAACTGGGCGGACCTCGCGGTCCAGCCGGTGGCGGCCCTTCTCAGCGCGGGGCAGGCGACGGGATTCTTCCGGGATGAAATCGACCCCGAGGCCCACGCGAGGCTCGCCCTTCTGGTCACGCTCGGCTATTTCGCCCTGGACCCGGTCAGCCGCGGCTGGGGCCCTCCGAGCGAGTGGCGTGACCGGATCGCGGAGCTGATGGTGCGCGGATGCACCTGGTGAGGGCGGCGCCGAAGCACCGCCCCGACCGGTCTAGTGGTGGTAGGCCTGCAGCGGTGCGACATCCCCCGGCGACTGGTCGCCGAAGAGCAACCGGCCCTCGCGGAAGGTGGCCCCCCGGAGGGCAAGCGCCAGCACCTGGCCCAGGTTTTCGACCGGATACACCTCGATCGTCTCCCGGACCTCGGCCGGCAGATCTTCCAGGTCCGGCTCGTTCTTCAGGGGGAGGATGATCCGCGCGATGCCGGCGCGGACCGCGCCGAGCACCTTTTCCTTCACACCGCCAATGGGGAGGACATCTCCGCGGAGCGTGATCTCCCCCGTCATCGCGATGTCATGGCGCACCGGCCGCCCGGAGAGGACCGACACCAGCGCCGTCGCCATGGTGACGCCAGCCGACGGGCCGTCCTTGGGGATGGCGCCAGCCGGGACATGGATGTGCACGTCGCGTTCGCCAATGGCATCCTCGCGGATGTGCAGGCCCGCCGCGTGGGATCGGGCGTAGGTGAGCGCCGC
>Ga0224505_10002715_pt1 | contig 10271 bp, 8 predicted proteins | sample SF_Jan12_sed_USG_FD_169102 | JGI IMG/M metagenome (GOLD analysis project Ga0224505, IMG submission 169102) | Sediment microbial communities from San Francisco Bay, California, United States - SF_Jan12_sed_USGS_4_1 | ecosystem: Environmental > Aquatic > Marine > Sediment | place: USA: California...
GCCGCCGTAGGCTGTCTCTCTATAACCAAGGGAGGCGGCGATGATCAACCGTGTGAACAGTCACAGTCCGGGAGAACAATCGGCTAACGATATCTGTTTATGGTTAACCATCATGGCGGGGGTGATCCTATGTCTCTGGAAATAATCCTCGCGTGGTTATGGCAAATAGGGATCGTGGCGTTCTTGATCCTGGTGGGCCACCTGTGGCATGGGCGTCGAAACTATCAGCCTTTCCGTGGGGACTCACATTCGGAAGACCGACTCCTTCCCGATCGCATGGAATCATTCCGAAAACGACAACGATATTCCAACCTCAAGCGCTTTTCCCGTCTCGCTTAAACTCCTCTTATGCTGAGTCAATAACAAAGGTCCGGGTTTAGAAGCCCCATGGCTTAGTCAGATCCTTTGATGGCCCTTGTCCTGAGCTAAGTCGAATGGATAAGGATGACACAAAAAGTGAGGGACCACCAGTTCAACCAGTCATTCCTGGGGTCGTTGGCAGGAATCCCCCTTTATCTTTCTGAAAGATGGAAAGAGAGACAGTGCCCAGCAGAACATATGAGGCAGTGCCACCGACCCACCACCTCAAGCTTGGGCAAACGGGTTGACGCTCAAATCAACAGGCGGACCTTGTCTGCCCCTGATAGGTGGACCGACTTCCATCTTAGTTTTTCGGATGGATCCCCGCTGACCACTGGCAGGGATAACGGAAAATCTGTACTTTCCTTTTAGCGCTTAGGTAGCATGGTGACCGGCCTTCACACATTTCAATTCCACACAGCTCAACCGGCCTCAGGCTAAAAGACAAGGCGTCACCTCACAGGACTTCTCACATGAAGTATTGTCTCCAATTAAAGGATCAGCAATGGCAATTGGTCGATCAGGATGAGCCGGAATCGACACCCATTGTCATTGATTTTGTGTCTGGCAAATTGGCGTATCGAAGAAAATATGGACATGCCGGTGGCGAAACCATCAGTAAGGCCGTGGGAATCAAAAAAGGCAAACGCCCGACCATCGTCGATGCCACTGCCGGGTTGGGGCGTGACGCGTTTGTCCTGGCAACCATGGGCTGTCGCGTACATATGATCGAACGATCCAAAGTCATCGCCACACTTCTTGAAGATGGATTACGTCGAGCAGAACAGGATGAGAAACTTGGAAGGCTGCTGAAAGAAAAGCTGTCACTCACGTGTGGGGATAGTCGAGAGGAACTGACACATCTCCCCTTTGAACCGGAAGTGATTTACTTAGATCCCATGTTTCCCCATAAAGACAAATCGGCGTTAGTCAAAAAAGAAATGAGAATCGTCCAAGAGGTCGTCGGACAGAATGAGGATGCCGGGGAGCTACTCAACCTCGCGCTCACCATTGCCACAAATCGTGTGGTCGTCAAGCGCCCGGCCTATGCGGAGTATCTGGCGGAAATCAAACCCCAGGCCTCGATCAAAACAAAAAAACACCGCTTCGACATCTATCTCACCCCCCGCCAGTAATCGAGAATCTCTTTCCCATCGTCATACCCGACATTCGTCAGCAGGCATCCATCTTTTCCTCTCCATCATCCCCAAAGGGGGGCGGGAATTTGAGATGTATTTGTTGCAAGCTAACATACTTTTTCATGGAGACGGTTGGTTGGGATAGGAGGTGGAAGGCGGACGGGTTGGTGAGGAGACTTTGGTCCGCGAACGTTTTTCCGCCTGCTGATTGATTTGTTGTTGGAGACGGGACAGCTCCTCTTTGAGATTCGTGATCTCTTCCTTTAAGACGCCAACTTCGGCATCGGTTGACCGAGCGGGAGTGGAGTCTGCCTTGGGAATGTCTGAAGCGGTAACCTCCTTTATCCCGGTTGGTGTGTCTGGCGATTTCGTGGCCAGGAGGGCCTGGTAATCCAGAATAAGTTCACTCACCGGGGAATCGAATCCACCGGCTATCCAATTGCTGCGTGATTCAATGACATAACTGGTGGGATAAAACATCAGCCTTCTTTTTACATCCTTCATTGCGCGAAAGGGGTTGTTGTGGATGGCTTGAATGCCCTTCTGTTCGGATGAGACCCGTTCGCGGTGATTGGCCAGCATGATGTGCAATCTTTGGTCCTGAAGATACATACCACCGGAGGTCACCTCCAGAGCCTGTGATGTTCCGGAGGAGCCCCAGACGGCAAAAACGATCCAGTCCGAGGGGGTGGCGAGCTTGAAGGTTTCCTGTAAGGCAGGTGTGAGGGTGGTCAGGTCTTCAAGCGCGAAGACTGCTTGCGGTGGGCTGGAGGAATCCAGGAGTCCGATTCCCTCCTGAATGGCCAGTCGTTTGAGGATGGCCTGCAGGTCAGCAGCGGACCAGTCCACCGGGTGATCATGCCGCACTTCCGCGGCTCTTACCTTGTCATGATAGGTGGTCAGACCCACGAGCAGACTTGGCTCATCTTCAACCGGCCTTGTGATGAAGATAGAGCTGGTGCAGCCAACCGACAACACCAGCAGAATTCCGGCAATGATCCCGTTCATGAGGTACTCATGTGCCCTGCCCTTGCGGATGTGATTTTTCCCCGGTGCCGTGTTGATCTTCAACCGACGTGTGGCTGCCTCTCTCACTCTCCACTCTCCCCGTCTCGTCCAACGGCTAATACGAATTCGATCTCTCACGATTAAGGCCTCTTATCGTATTTGATGTTCACTTGATGAGGATTCTGCCATAGACCAGGGAGCAAAAGCATACCGGTGGAAGGATTTTTTTGAGATGAAGAGACGCGCCCGGGCTCTGATATGAGTGAACGACGGCTCACCCCTCTCCGTTCACAACCAAGCGCAGATGATCGCCTCATGTAGCGGAGCATCCCCTCCTCCAAATGATCTTTGAGGTTATACTTGGCTTAGCTCAAAATCTGGGGTACATTAGCCAAAAGACGTCTTCCCTCTCCCCAGATTACTGCCTTGGTTGCTTCATCTGATCACTCCTCCTTCGCCATGGATTCAATATGACAGCCAGGGGAGGACCGCGCTGAGTCAGTGCACATTCTTTCAATGTCTATCATGCTGAAATCTCCGCTTGTATCCATTCTACGACTCTACAACCACGATGCCTCACTCTTCTGATACGCATACGCAAACCGCTCGTGACGCCTGGAACCTGCTTGCCCGGAAACGGCTTGGGCAGGCAGACACCGACACCATCGGCCTTGTCGTCCAGGGTGGCGGCATGCGTGGGGTGTACTCTATGGCTGCCCTGGCGGCTCTTGAGGAAATGGGCTTTGGCCAATGCTTTGATCATGTGGCCGGATCATCGGCCGGAGCGCTCAATAGCGCCTACTTTATTACCGGCCAGGCGAGTTATGGCGTCGAGACCTATATCCATCATTTGACGCAACGACGATTCGTAAATCCCTTCCGCTTGAAGAAAATGGTGGACATTGATTATTTAGTGGATCACATCGGGAAAAAGGCCCGCCCACTCGATCTCGACGCACTGCTCGCCGCCCGCACGATGCTGCATATTTCACTCACCGACATTTCTGAGGGACACACCCGGTACGTAACCAACCGCATGCCGGACATTGATTTGTGGGAAGCCTTTCGGGCGAGCGCGGCCATGCCCATCCTTTATAACAAATCCGTGAAGGTGGGAGACGGGCTCTATGTCGACGGGTCACTCAGAGCGCGCGTGCCGATCCGGCGGGTCCTTGAATACGGGTGCCGGTTTGTCGTGGTCATTTTGACCATGCCTCACTCGCACCGGATCGTTTCTAAAAATGCCTGGATTCAATCACTCAGCTGGCCGGCCACCCGGCACTACAGTGGCCCTCTCCGGCAAGCGCTATTCGGCGAAGACGTGGACTATAACACCCTGAAGTCTGACCTCTCGGATGAGTCTCCCCGGATTGCCGGGTGCGCCAATAGGGTCGTGGTCATTACCCCGCAACGGCGGCCCGAACGGTTTTCCACAATTACCACAGACCCCAGACAACTGATGCAATGCGCCTTAGAGGCCAGAGAAGATACCTGGAAGGCCTTTGGTCAATCACCACCCCCAGTTGTCAATCCCTTTGCGATGACGGCCTGATTCCAGATCTCGTCCTGATCCAAGGACGTGCTCCCCAGTGCAGCAAGCATCACCAACCCCGTTCAGCTTTTCACGAATCACGAGAAAGATGGATACCCGATGACCACTGTCGGGCATGACGGAAAGAGGCAAGAAAATTTACCCCAGCGGGCTTCGATTGTTTTATACTATCTCAATGGATCTTCCTCCTGCCCTTTCATTGGCCGATTCCTTTAAGAGTGATCGGCGCAAAGCCTTCTACGAACACCATAAAGGCGTCGCTGTTGCGATGATCCTGATTCTGTTTTTGTTTCCCTTGGTTGGGGTGTTTGTGAAAGGATTGTCCGGAGCAGTCTTAGGGGTGATTTTTTCTGTATCAGCCTATTACCTGGCGCCCTATGCGTTGCTGAAGCTAGGCGAATGGTTTGCGAAGGCCTAGTGATTGGAAGGACGTGTTCATTCTGTCATCCACACAGGGAGTAAGCAGGGATCCATCCGTAAAACTACGATGGATGCCCGATGACGAATGTCAGGCATGACAAAGGGTAGGAATGGATAATTGAACATCCATGCTGTCATCTTTCTTAGTCCATTTTGGTTGAGACGGGACTTTCAACCGACCGCCGATGGCTGAAATAGCGTGCTGTTTCCTGTTTGACCACATTGGCCAATAACAGCAATCCGATGAGATTCGGGATGGCCATCATGCCATTCATAAGATCGGAGACATTCCAGACAAATTCCAACCTGGACGTCGCGCCGACCAGGACCACCGCCACAAAAACGACGCGGTAAAACACAATGGCCTTGGGTCCGATCAGATACTCGATGGCCTTCTCGCCGTAATAGTTCCAGCCGATCAATGTCGAATACGCAAACAGCACGATCGATAGCGTGACGATGAGTTCTCCCGTGTGGCCCAGGGTTTCCTCAAAGCTGGCGCTGGTGAGTTGAGCCGCACCAATGCCTTGTGTCCACGAGGTGGCGGTGAGAATGACCAACGCCGTCATGCTGCAGACAAGCAGCGTATCGATAAAGGTCTGGGTCATGCTGACCAGCGCCTGCCGAACCGGGTCGTCTGTCCGTGCGGCGGCCGCGGCAATCGGCGCGGAGCCCAACCCCGATTCATTGGAAAAGACCCCCCGCGCCAATCCGTACCGCATGGCGGCAGCCATCGTCGCCCCGACAAACCCGCCTCCTGCCGCAATCGGATTCCACGCATGGTAGACAATACTGAACAAGGCCCCCGGAATCTCTGTGACATTGAGCGCCAGCACGACCAACGCCGCCCCCACATAACCTGCGATCATGAATGGCACCAGCACGGAGGTAAACCGCCCGATGGAGGTAATGCCACCCAAAATCACGAGCGCGGTCATGGCCATCAACACCACACCGGTGACCCAAGGCTCGATCTGAAATGTTGACTCGACGATGCCGGCCACCGCGTTGGCCTGGGTCATGTTGCCGATGCCAAACGCCGCACAGGCGGTGAACAACGCGAACAGCCAACCCAACCACGGGAGCCCGGCCCCTCTGGACAGGTAATACATCGGCCCGCCACGCATCCCGTATTCCCCTTGCTCGCGGTATTTCACCGCCAGCACGGCTTCGGCATATTTGGTGGCCATGCCCACCAGCCCGGTCATCCACATCCAAAACACGGCGCCGGGTCCGCCGAGCGTAATGGCCGCAGCCACGCCGACGATATTTCCGATCCCGACCGTGGCCGACAACGCCGTCATCAGCGCAGCAAAATGGCTGATGTCCCCGTTCCGGCTCAGCTCTTTTTGCAAGATTAATTTGAGGGCATGCGGCAGGACACGGAACTGCATGCCTCGCAGCAGGATGGTTAGGTACAACCCCGTGCCAACCAGCAGGATCAGCATCGGCGTTCCCCACACCCATCCGGCCAGGGTCGAAACTACGGATTCAATGGTGTGCATAGTGAATGATTATCCGGCAACGGCTCTTCTATTCAGGCAGGCTCTGACGCAAGATGACTCGTCCAAAATTTTGCATATACTATTGATGCGCGTGTGTCGAGGTACGATTGAGCACCCCTGGAACTTTGCCATGGAGGGTAAACTCTTCGATCACACCAAACAAGGCCCTTCCCAACTTGTTATGCTGAGCCCATGGCGAAGCATCTGTGCCCAAGATGACCATGAAACGGCGTAGCCAGATTCTTCGTTTCACCTTGTCCTGGGCGAAGCCGAATGGATCAGAATGACAACGGTTCAACAGAGGAAAACAAAATAGAAAAATTTTTGCCACTGGTTCCCAATGAGGGTTCATGCGAATGCTCCCTAATCCCGCAAAAGAGGCCGTATTTTGAGGTTGCGCAAAATACAAGCCATGATGAAATTTCTTGAAACATTTCTCATCCCCAAATTCTGTGGATAACCTGGTGGGTACCGCTGTGCCTCGCGTAATTTTCTGCTGTTTGAAAGGGAAATGAGCAGATTGCCTCTGTTTTAGGCATTGTATAAATATTTTTTTATGCCCCAACATGTAGGGCTGTAGAATTTTTGGCGTAGTTTACAGGGTAGAAACCGCATATTTTTGTTGACATGTGCTTCAACACCTATGTCCATTGAGGCTTATGTGATACACCAAATCAAATCATAAAATTCTTATCCACAGATTTTTCAGGAAATTGTTGATAATCACCACGCAATTTCCTGATTTTTCCTACAATTATTGAGTTTTTCACGCGGATTTAAACGTTTCTACAATTCGAGCAATTAGAGGAGAAGGGCGTTTATTGAGTCGGTTTTCGTAGCAACGCGTCAGAGGAGGAGAAGCGGTCTTTAGAATATCCCATTTGCTATGAGATGTTGGAGAAGGAAGTTGGTTATGACACCATGACCTTTCACCGTATAGTGGTCACCATCAAGAAACAGATCGGAAACAGGAATACCATCAACAATCAGTCTTTCAACCACCTCGGTCATGTCAAGATAAGAGACATGATGCTGTTCTGCATGTTGTTTGAGAATTCTTTGTGGTTCTTGAAGTTTCTCATTACCAAGCTGAAATGTGAAGGGAAAGATGATCAGGACGATGGGGATCTTTTCCTTGCCGGCCAACTCATACGTTTCCGACAAGTCATTGAGAACATGTTTCCAAGCTTCAATATACACTGGATCAGTCTGCGAAAATTCAGTCATCTTCCGAACATTATAAATTTCTTTACGCGCCTCCCTCTCAGCTGACGCGAATTTTTTTGTTATTCTACCACGGATATAAATTGCAAAACGCCCGAATCCTGTCTCGTTAACCAGATAGGCAACCCACGGTTGTGAAATTTGCAAGATACCATGATAGTCTAGACCAGACCCCCCGTATGCTTTGTTGACCATATAGGGCTCTGTGACATCATTCATGCAGAACCCTACGACGATAAAATCGGGGGAGAATTTCAATGACCGCTTTAGGGTTTCGACATACTGAAACGTCGAGTACCCCTCAACGCCTGAATTAATGACCTGATAGGTCTTGTACCCGGACACCTTCCCCGGCAACAACTTTTCCAGTTGATTAGCAAATGTCTCGGCTGCGGTCACGCCATGCCCCATAACGATAGAATCCCCGACTATCAAACCACGTAGCTCTCCCTCCGCTTTATTTTCTGAAAAGTCATCGTCGTGGAAACCAAACCGATTTATGTAAATGGCCTTCCTTTCATATTTTTTCCCCCAGCTGTAGGTCCCAGGACGGAGTTTATAGTGCAAAACGGGATCTGATTCCCAGCGAGGGAGAGGGTACTTGGTGAGTAAAATCCGATCACTAGTAAAAATGACCAGAAGCGTTCCAAGCAGTAAGGCAATATTTCCAAGTCGTTGTTTCATGTTTGAAGAACCCATCGCACCGCTGTGTGAGCCAAGTCCCTAGACATAGACGACCGACTTGCCGTGACTCCTATGGCTCGAATCTTTTGAAACGTCTCAAAGTCGTTTGGGCACGGCCTTGTGCATCTGGAATAATTTCTTTCATCCGGAATAAAATAATAGTTTATAACCTATTCTGCTTCGGTGGAAAACCCAGGTATTGACTTGGCCAGTGGGTGAGCATTTTTCCAATTCCGACTACCCTACGAAAAACGTCAACAAATGTAAATCAAGACCCGCCGTCAAGTTTCATCCGCCTTTCACAGGACGGTCAAACTGAGAAATAATCGAGCCCTTTGAATACTTACAAGAATATCGGTAAGGTATCCCCTGCCTTTGCAAAATAAAACATGGTGGTAAATAAAACGTGGTGGTTTTTCCCCTATTTTTGAACGTGGAGATATCATGAAGAATGTCAGCCCTCTCGCGGGACAGGCAACCACGCCTTCCATGCTCGCCAACATTCCCAGATTGGTGACCGCCTATTACACGAGTCGCCCGGACCCTTCGGTGCCGGAACAACGGGTGGCGTTCGGGACATCGGGACATCGCGGCTCCTCGTTGAAACATTCGTTTAATGAAGCGCATATCCTGGCCACGACCCAGGCCATCTGCCTTTATCGGAAACAACAACATATTGACGGACCTCTCTTCTTGGGTATAGATACCCACGCGCTTTCAGAACCTGCCCTGGCGAGTACCCTGGAAGTCCTGGCCGCCAATGACGTGATCGTGATGGTGGACCGCGACAACGGCTACACCCCGACCCCGGTCATTTCCCATGCGATCCTGACGTACAATCGCGCTCGGAAGACGGGTCTGGCCGACGGCATTGTGATCACGCCCTCCCACAATCCCCCTGAAGACGGCGGCTTTAAATATAATCCCCCACATGGCGGGCCGGCTGATGCCGATGTCACCACCTGGATCGAGAAGCAAGCGAACGCGTTTCTGACTGCTAACCTGCGCGAAGTGAAGCGCATGCCGTATGAGAAGGCGCGCAGGGCGTCGACCACACATCAACATGATTATGTGGGTTCATATGTTGGAGACCTTGAGGCCGTGATCGACATGGAGGCGATCCGCGACGGGCGGCTTTCCATCGGGGTGGATCCGCTTGGCGGAGCGGGAGTGGCCTATTGGGGACCCATCACCGAACGGTACGGATTCCCGGTCACGGTCGTGCATGAAGGCGTGGACCCGACGTTTCGCTTCATGAATCTGGATTGGGACGGAAAGATTCGCATGGATTGTTCCTCACCCTACGCCATGGCCGGACTGATTGCCTTGAAGGATCGTTTTGATATTGCCTTCGCCAACGATACCGACCACGACCGGCACGGGATTGTGACGCGGACCGCGGGGCTGATGAATCCCAATCACTACCTGGCCGCGGCCATTTCGTATCTGTTCACTCAACGCTCCGGCTGGCGGCAGGATGCCGCAGTTGGAAAGACCGTGGTGAGTAGCAGCATGATTGATCGTGTGGCTGCCAAATTAGGACGGCGTCTCGTTGAAGTGCCGGTTGGATTTAAATGGTTTGTGGATGGGCTGATTGACGGGTCGGTCGGGTTCGGAGGTGAAGAGAGTGCCGGCGCGTCTTTTCTTCGTCGAGACGGCACCGTGTGGACGACTGATAAAGACGGCATCATTCTGGATTTGTTGGCTGCGGAGATGATGGCCAAGACCGGGCGAGATCCGGGACAACTCTACCTCGACCTCACGAAGGAGCTTGGAACCCCGGTCTATGAGCGCATCGATGCCCCGGCCACACCCGCGCAGAAAGGCATTCTCAAAAAACTCACGCCTCAGCAGATTCAGGCTTCCGAATTAGCGGGAGAAAAGATTACCGGCATTCTGACATCGGCACCGGGAACCGGCAGCGCCATTGGCGGGCTAAAAGTGATGACGGAGAATGGATGGTTTGCCGCTCGCCCTTCGGGAACGGAGGATGTGTATAAGATTTATGCGGAGAGCTTTCGAGGCGAGACGCATCTGAGGCGCATCCAGGAGGAAGCGCAGGCCCTGGTAACCAAAGCCTTAGGATCGGCCTCGTAGTCAATGCAGGGTCGAGTTGCGCAACTCCTGTTTTGTTCAGATTTCCAGGCTATAGGCGTTGTCGTCCTGAGGGGACCGAAGGATCTAGCTCAGCCGAAGGGCTGTTCAACCTGGGCACAGATCCTTCGCCGGGCCTTGTCTGAGCGAAGTCGAATGGATCAGGATGAACCACCTGGTAAGGTTCGCACTACTTAGAACATCAACACTCTTGATCCCGCCCATTTGCAACTCAACCACCACAGCCGAACTGCTCTATCCTAATGAGCCACCATTTCTTCAGCT
>Ga0224505_10002717_pt1 | contig 10269 bp, 9 predicted proteins | sample SF_Jan12_sed_USG_FD_169102 | JGI IMG/M metagenome (GOLD analysis project Ga0224505, IMG submission 169102) | Sediment microbial communities from San Francisco Bay, California, United States - SF_Jan12_sed_USGS_4_1 | ecosystem: Environmental > Aquatic > Marine > Sediment | place: USA: California...
ACGCCGACCTATTGACTCGAAACAGCGTCAACGGCCAATGGAAGCTCTACAGCATCGACGGCACAGCCATACAGGCGGAAAATACCGTCAGCATGACAACCAATCTGGCCTGGGAGTTGGTTTTACCAAAATCACAGTAACAGCCGGTATCGAAGTCGATGCCGCGTCGCCGTTGCACAGTGCGATTCTGGTTCAAAGTACGGTATAACGGCTTTCATGCTGAATCTGACCTCAGATAGGTCCAAACTCTGAGTTCCTCTCATTGCGGAAAAAGACAGCACTGGGTATTGCCAACCTGACCGGGGCAATCGTGGCGCATTACGGTCGGATAGTTGCAGCTAGTCTTCGGCCGCATTAGCATTCCACGGATAATTCCATACACCACTTCACCAGCCATACGAAATTGACATCGATCACCGTCGCGATGCAATAGATCGCGTTACAACACCCTGCGTACCCTGTCAATAGAATGTAATGAGTCTAAGTTATCGCTATGTCACAGAACGATAGAAAAGGAATCTTGCTTGCCGGTGGTGCCGGCACACGACTTCACCCAATTACGCAGGTCGTGAGCAAACAATTGCTGCCAATATACGACAAACCTATGATCTATTATCCGCTGACGACACTCATGCTAGCGGGAATCCGAGACATACTAGTTATATCTACTCCTACCGACCTTCCGGCATTTGTTCGATTGCTTGATGATGGCAGCCAATGGGGAATTAGTATCAACTATGCCGAGCAGCGACGACCAGAAGGCATCGCACAAGCATTGTTGATTGGGGAACGTTTTCTCGACAATCGCCCTGTCGCATTAATCCTGGGTGACAATATCTACTACGGCCATGGATTGTCGGAAACCTTACGTGAAGCCGGGCGAAGGCCACGTGGCGGCACAGTATTCGCCTATTATGTACGAGATCCCGAGCGGTATGGGGTGGTCGAATTTGATCAACATCGGCGGGCCTGCGGCATAGTCGAGAAACCCACTAACCCGACCTCAAACTATGCAGTAACTGGCCTCTATTTTTACGACAATGATGCATCATCGATCGCCAAAACAGTGCTCCCGTCGCGTCGTGGAGAACTTGAAATTACTGAAGTAAATCAGAAGTATCTCGAACGAGGAGCCCTCCAGGTCGAGATTCTCGGGCGCGGCATTGCATGGCTCGATACCGGTACACATGACGCGCTTCTTGCGGCAGGTGCGTTTGTTGAAGCGATTGAATCTCGGCAAGGCTTGAAGATTGCATGTCCAGAGGAAATTGCGTTCCGATTGGGACTGATTGACGCTGACCAGGTTCTTCGAATCGCGCATCAATTAGAGAAAACCGGATACGGCGGTTACCTAAAAGCTATTGTCACTGATAGGCAACAATCGTGAATTTCCGACGCCTGGCCATCGCAGACGTCATTTTGATACAGACTGACATTCACGAAGACGACCGAGGGTCATTTATGGAGACTTGGCACTCCGAGAAATATCAAGAAATCGGCGTCGATGTGTCGTTCGTACAAGTCAACCAAAGCTTTTCAAAACTCGGCGTTTTACGAGGTTTACATTATCAAGTGAAGCGACCACAGGGTAAATTGGTTCACGTCATGTTCGGAGAAATTTTTGATGTTGCGGTAGATCTCCGGCGCAGCTCAGCGACATTTGGAGGTTGGATCGGCGAACGACTATCGGCGGAAAATCGAAGTCAGCTCTGGGTGCCCCCTGGATTCGCACACGGATTTATTTCTCTGTCGGAGAAAACTCAAGTCCTCTACATGTGCACAGACTATTACGCCCCACAACATGAGCGCACGCTGTTGTGGAGTGATCCAGCGCTGGCTATCAATTGGCCAAAGCCAGGGGATGCCCCGCTTACACTGTCGCAGAAAGATGCGTCCGGTGTGCTGCTTTCTCAAGCGGATTTGTTTGAATGAGAGTTGTAGTAACGGGAGCCAGTGGACAGGTTGGTCGCAGCCTCATCCGAACCGCCCCATCTCACATCGAATTGCATGCATGGAAGCACTCAGACCTCGATATTTGCAACGAAGATCAAGTATGCGAGACCCTTAATGCATGCCGACCAGATCTCATAATTAATGCCGCAGCGTTCACCAACGTTGATCAAGCCGAAGTCGACTCGGATACTGCTTATCGTGTAAATATGAATGCCGTAGAGTGCTTGGCGCGAACCGCACGCCAGGTCGGCTCGCGTATGATCCATCTGTCGACTGACTATGTTTTCGATGGCTCGCTTTCCCGTCCTTATCGACCTACTGATGCCACCAGTCCGCTTGGTGTATACGGTGAGTCGAAACGTCTTGGTGAGCTTCGAGCTATGGAGCAATTGCCAGACCGGCTTGTAATATTGCGTTCCGCTTGGATTTATTCCGCAGGCGCAAAGAATTTCGTAACAAAGATACTGAAAGCGGCTTCGGACCGGGACACTTTGCATGTCGTCTGCGACCAGATAGGGTCTCCAACATGGGCTCCGTCTTTGGCGCATGCAATATGGGCGACAGCAAATCATACGCACATAAACGGTGTTTATCATTGGGCCGATGCAGGGGTTGCCAGTCGCTATGACTTTGCGTTCGCGATCATTGAAGAAGCCACGAGACTTGGGTTGACTTCCCCGAACATCGAGATTCAACCTGTCTACACGGAATTCCACCAAACTGCAGCGCGGCGGCCATCGTACAGTGTATTGGATCTTCGAGACGCCAGCCGACTCCTGACTTTGAGTCCCCGCCATTGGCGGGTTCAACTACGCGCAATGCTAAGCGAGCTAAGAGATGCGTAGACTGCTTATTACCGGCGCAGCCGGGTTTATCGGTGCGAACTTTGTGCACTACTGGATCAAAAAGTATCCCTCAGATCGCGTCATCGCGCTCGATGCACTGACATACGCCGGGAACCTCCGAAATCTGGAACCTGCTCAACGCCACCCCACGTTTGATTTCGTGAAGGGTGACATTGGTAACTTCGAGCTCGTCGAAGATATTCTTTTCGGTAAACAGATAGATACGATAGTGCACTTCGCAGCCGAGTCACACGTTGACCGGTCAATTGTTGGCCCGGATGCATTTATTGAAACCAATATCGTCGGTACTCATTGTCTGCTCAAAGCGGCACACAGAGTGTGGATACAACGACATAAAATCCCAGTGCCGCATAGATTTCATCATATTTCGACAGACGAGGTGTACGGCTCACTGTCGCCTACGGGGTCACCATTCACTGAGGCAAGCTGTTTCTCGCCTAACTCTCCGTATGCGGCGAGCAAAGCGTCTGCAGACCATCTTGTACGCGCGTATTTCAAGACACTTGGACTGCAGGTTACAACGACGAACTGCTCGAACAACTATGGCCCCTATCAGTTTCCCGAAAAACTTATTCCGTTAGTGATTACAAACATATTGCTAGGAAAACCGCTACCGGTATATGGAGATGGCCAAAACGTCCGGGACTGGCTTCACGTTTCAGATCATTGCCGTGGAATCGACTTGGTGCTACGCCGAGGCAAACCTGGCGATACATACAACATCGGGGGACAATGCGAACAAAAAAACATTGACATAGTAAACGCTATCTGCGGGATAGTTGATGACATGTTCTCTTTATCACATGAATTGCACGATCGATTTCCAAAGTCGCCTGCGAAATCCGGCGCAAGCGCGTCTCTAATCCAATTTGTCAATGATCGTCCGGGCCACGATCGTCGATATGCGGTGAACATGACGAAAATTTTTGACCAACTTGCATTTGATCCAATTCGTACATGGGAATTGGGGCTTGAAGAAACGATTCAATGGTATATTGATAACGAAGATTGGTGGCAGAGCATCCTCGACGGCACTTACCGTGATCTGTAAAGTTCGTTGTCCGTAAAATTTAAGTTGCTGATAAAACACTTTACTTCAACCATGGTCGTTTCAAGGCTTCATGCACTTTAACGATTTCGTTAGTGTATTTAGGATTTGGCGTATCTGACTTTCGATCAATTATGTCATCGTGCCACACTTCAACCCATTGCATTCCATCGCTAAGTCCAAATTCGAATGATTTCCCCAGCTCTTTTACTATTAGCCGATCAGTACGCCACGTACTATTCCGTTGAGCCGACTGCGCCATCTGATACCCTATATTAAATCCCTCCTCATGTGCTGCCCTCAATATTGAGCGTATCCTCCTCGCGGCGAGGCCCGAACTAAACCAGGTATCATTCAAGAATACAGACATGATTGCGATGTTCTTGTACTGCTTCTGTATTACATAGTCAGATACCGCACGGGCGACATCAACATTCGGATTACCCGGTCTGATCGGGCCGACTGCTAATGCGTATCTTGTGTGGCTGTCAATTTTTTGGAAGTGTTCAATGACGTCGATCCACGCGGCGACCAGACTCGCCGTTACGTCATCGTCACCTATGTCACCTTTAAACCGGTTCCAATCTGAGTCCTCTCTCAGCTGTATTCCTGTTGTAAGGTCCCTAATTGTAGGACCAGTAAGACTAATGTATCCGACCGACTTGTCATCCTTGTATCGCTCGATAACTTCGGACATAAACTTCTTCCAGTATTTGAGATACTCATCATCCCAAGGCCAAGGCGATCGTTGCTCTTGAGCGACGCCTTGAGAACGCACCTGGTCCTCTTTGAATGGCCGCAGCCAGTAAAATGCCGGTACTCCCTTGTCAATCACCCAATCCGGGGTGTGGGCACCGGCATAGATTCCAATATTCATCGTCTTGCCATGTTCTCGCACATGCTCAAGAAGCGAATCTATAGCCCCGAAGTCGAAGCCTCCCTCTGTCGGTTCTAAATCATTCCAAGCGTAGTAGGCGGTAAACCCATCGACGTACGGCAGCGAAACCGCAGCTGACAACTGAAAATTTAGCCCCCAACCAAATGCCATCACTCCAGTAACCGGGCGCTCAATGTCACTTTCCAAGACGGGCTTCGAGCCAAGACCGTCTTGGTTCAAGCAGGTCGCCAAGAGAATCCCAACTGTGAGAAGTCGAACGATAATCACCTTAGTCTCCACCGAAAGAATACCCGAACTATAATTATCCAAAACCAGATGTAAACAAAATGGATAAGTTTCGTTCCGATTCCTGTCTGAATTGCGCCTGCCAAATTGTAGACAAACGTGAAATAGAAAAGTGACCTGGTTACAGTCGGCTCGGATTTCATGGCAACAAAGGCAATTTTGCTCGCGTAGCCAACAAGAAACAATGATACCGGAATCCACCACGCTCCAAAATTCATGAATGATTCTGCGGGAAGTCCTGGTGTAATTCCTGCCAACTCTGGCATGTTGGCAGCATTTGAAAACAGCTCGTATTTCAGGTCCACATTTGCCCCCGTCTGGCTACCGGGCAATATCTTGACCAAATCATCGAAGTACCGCGAGCCCCAGTAGTAATTTCGTACGTCGAAGCTTCGAATAATGTCATCTGAAATTGCTGGCCGCGCGGTTACCAGAATACCAAATTCCTCAAGTACGCCAGATACGCTTGCATTCTGTCGACGGAATGCCCCAACAACTCCTAAGAAGACAATCGCAATGATTCCCGCCAATGTCGCTGACCAGAATCTCGGATTCCAGTTCGCCAAGAACGCGAACATCGAGACGTACATTGCTACAAAAAAGAGAGTCATCCCCCTGTAACCAGTAAGAATGAGGAAACAGGCTACGATTGCTGCCAATGAGTGCGAAAGAAATCTAGCTCTCGCCGACGGCTGCGTTAATGCGTAGTAGCAGTATGCCAATGAGATTACCGGTAAGCCCCGAAAAAAAATGCTCAGATAGCCCTTGCCCGAGAAAAACTGCAGCTTGGCTTCATTGATATCGGTAGAAAGAATCGGGATACCGGATACCAAAAACAGAATTATCACTGCGGCAATCACGACAATGGTGGTAAGAGCTAGAAGTCCCCTCATTCTTAGTACATCCAGCTTGACAAACCATTTGCTTTGATTCTCAATTCGTAATCGCGCAATCGGGATCCGCGTACCTATCCAGAGCGCGACGTATCCAATGCCAAAAAGATTTGTACCGTATTGCCAGTACTCTTTGCCTCTGATATAGGCGTACAGAACGGACCCGATGCCCAGCAAAAACAGGTATGAGGACAATAAAACTACGTCAGGTCCGTAGAATTCACGCGATATGCGACGAGCGATCCAAAAGACCGACGAGCCGTATATCACGATCCAGCCGATTAGGAAATCACGCTCGAGAAAGGATTTCTGCGTGGAAACCCAAACCAACAAGAGCAGAGTGCCGAGGAAACCAACGAAGGCGAGTTGGGTCAAGCCGGAGTTACTGTCCCGTATTTTACTCAAACTCGTTGATACACTATCTGGCTTCAATCGACTAGCGCCTTTTGCTCAATGAATCAAACGAACATGATTGATAGTAGATCGGAGTATACTGGAACGATTGTACCCTCACGACAAGCGACCCGCGACGGAATCACAATCAAAGTGCCTTGTTCAAATATTTGCATAGGCAATCGACCATTCCCTTGTGTTCGGCTCCAAACTTATGTCATCGAGGCTCTGACGGACCGAGATCGGTGCGGGAACTATGAGCCGTGCAACTTTAAATTGAACTGCGTAGTCCCATTTTGGCAATTCGGAGCCCCAGGTGGATAAGAGGAATGCTCGTTACCTGATCATAGGCGGAGCACCCAGAGCTGGCACAACATCTTTGTACCAATGGCTTTCCATGCACCCCGCGGTTTGCCCCTCGTCACTCAAAGAGACGCGTTTCTTTGTCGATGCAGACTACCCACTTCCTGCAGCTCACCGATTCGATGGGGCTAATATTTGCCAATATTTCCGTTTTTTTTCTCATTATTCCTCATTAAAACAAAGCCTATGTGTAGAAGCCACGCCAGATTATTTGTACACATCGACGGCATTGAGAATAGCCGACGAGCTTCCGTATTCAAAAATCATATTCGTCCTTCGTGACCCTGTTGAAAGAATGGCGTCTTGGTTTAAATATGCCAAGCAACGCGGTTTTCTGTCGAGCGCAACAACGTTTCGAGAGTATTTAAATTTGCAGTGTGATCTGCACATTACTCCGAGCACGCCGATTCACCTGCGTGCCCTTGATCAAGGTCGATATTGGAAATATATTCCTAATTTTGAGCGCGCATTTGGCGATCGTCTAATGCTTGTCAACTTTGACGACCTTAGGTCTGACCCGTCATCCGTGATGGCCGGAATCTGTGATTTTGCGAATATTGATAAGACTCATGTAAATCCACCTGATCTTATTCCTAATAACGCAAGTTACCAAAGTCGATTTCCGCGAATTGAGGGCCTTTATGGACGAATTAGACGGAGGCTCGCCGATTCACTGCACGACTCGCCAGGCGTCGTACGTATTCTTCGAAGACCAAATCAGCTTGTCAGGGCGATGCTAAATGCGGGCAAAACCAAGGCTGCCGATACTCAAATCGACGACGATCTCGTGCAAGTGATTTATAGGCAAACATGTAATTATTCTAGCCCGTCAACCAACTATGGCAATTACTTCCAACGTCCAATAAATCAAGCTTCAGACACCTGTTCGAATAGTGTTTTTGTCAATGAGTAGCAACAATATGAGAGCTATTCCGGACTCTGCAAATGACGAAGTTAGTCTCAGCGAATTGCTTATTCGACTGCGTAAAAATCGTCTGTTCATAATTGGACTAACATTACTTTTCTTCGCGTTGGGCATTCTACTTGCTTACCTGATTCGGCCAATTTATCGCGCACAGGTAACAATGGTGCCAGTTCCTGCTCTGAATTCCGGCAGCAGCGGGTTTTCAATAGCATCACAGCTGCCGGGACTGGCCGGTATTGTCGGCCTAGGGCCTAACGATGAAAGCAAGGTGGAAGCGCTGGCGACATTAAAGGCGCGCAGTTTGACTTCCGATTACATTAACGAACACAATTTGATGCCACTGCTTTTTGAAGCATCTTGGGATAGCACCAGCGGCAAATGGGCGGTTCCCGAAGAAGAAATGCCGACACTTTGGGACGCTTATACCTTGTTCGATCAGAATGTGCGACGAGTCGCCGAGGACAGGTCCACAGGTGTCGTCACTTTGACAATAGATTGGCACGATCCAGATACTGCTGCGGCTTGGGCCAATAGTCTTGTCAAGAAGTTAAACGATGAAATGCGCGCGCGCGCCGTCAACGAGGCTGAACAAAATCTCGATTATCTTCGCAAACAACTGGAGAACAATAGCTTGGTGGAGATACGACAAGGCCTGTCACGCCTCATTGAAATGCAAATTAACAATGTAATGCTTGCCAATTCGCGGGAGGAGTATTCTTTTCGCGTAATTGATCCAGCTGTACCTCCTGACATCGACTCTTTCATTAAGCCGAATCGGCCACTTCTTATTGTCGGAGGCGCAGCGGCCGGCTTTGCTTTGAGTATTTTCCTTGTATTCGCGATCGCCGCTGTGTCCCGATCAGATGACACTATTGTTTGATCCTAAGACCAAATTACCAGTAAGCGGGCATCGTTTTGTGATATCCATCGGCATTAAATTGCTAGCTGACTTCGCCGCTTGTGCTAGTGCGGTTAGTTTATTGTCCTGTATTTTCTTGACTGTCGCAGTCGGGATTTCTATGAGCCCCCACCGATGATACTTTTTTTTCGAGAATCGTTCTTCGTTTCGTTATTAGTAAGTGTGGCTGATCCGCGTTCGCCTTTCAGATTGCGCGAATTCAGAAATATATGACCGTCGAATTTGTATTTGTAGTTGGAAGTAGTCGAAGTGGGACGACAATGGTTGGTCGAATACTCGGACAACAGAAACGCGTTTACACGTTTCATGAGTTGCATTTCTTCGAATTCCTTTGGAACGGGCCTCTCTGCTCTCAATTAGACAGTAGCCAGGCCGTTGCGCTTATCAGTGAATTGATCGCCACCCAACGACAAGGCTATCTTGGTCGCCGACGCCCCAAATCCTTTGAAGGAGAAGCACAACAAATTGTCGGCCAATCCCAAATCTGGACTGCGCGCGATGTGTACGCAAACTTTCTGCACACCGAGGCAGAGCGATTTGGTTGCCAGCTACCATGCGATCATACTCCGCGAAATCTTTTCTATATTGGGGAGCTACTTGAAGCATACCCTCGCGCAAGGATTATTTGTATGGTGCGAGATCCCCGGGATGTCCTTTTGTCTCAAAAAAACAAATGGCGCAGACGCTCGCTCGGAGCAACCAATATTCCCCGCCGTGAAGCCCTGAGAACCTGGCTTAATTACCATCCAGTGACAATATCACGACTGTGGCGGAGTGCTGCCACCGTAGTTGATCGCTTTTCGCAACATCCGTCAGTATTAGTCGTCAAGTTTGAGGAGTTACTCTCGGCACCCGAATCGACTTTGCGGGACCTTTGCAGTTTCGTTGAAATTGATTTCGACGGATCATTGTTTGATATACCTCAAGTCGGGTCATCTCTGCAGGCAGACAACACATCCGCACGAGGCATTTCTGCCAGCAATATTGGCCGATGGCGCGATGGCGGACTGACTCCGGTGGAAATATATCTATGCGAACGAATAACGGCTGGAATGATGAATCGGTGGGGCTACAAACCATCGGAGAATACACCGAATTGGGCCGGCGTAACTCTTGCGCTCTTTTGGTTTCCGTTTCATTTGATTGGTGCGATATTTGGTAATTTTTTTCGGGCGCGAAATCCAATTGAAGCTATCCGTCGTCGTTTACTGTAGCCCTATGGTCGCGCAGCTTAGCAAAGAGTACATGATACTCAGTCCGAAAAAGGCGTTAGTTCGACTTATTAGTTATATATTTTTCGAGGGCCGACCTTTGACCACGCGCGGCAGGTGGATTAATCCGCTTGTGCTAATGCTTGGACGTTTTGTTGCAAACTTAGGTTATAGGCCCGTAGTTGAATCGCCTATTTACATTCTGGGTCAGGGCCGCAGTGGGACAACCATCCTTGGCCTAATTCTTTCCTTACACAAAGCAGTAGGGTTCCTAAATGAACCAAAAGCACTTTGGCATACTGCGTACGAGAATGAAGACCTAGCCGGAAATTTTACCGACAGGAAGGCGGCATACATACTGACGGATGAGGACGCGACAGACGAGGTTCAAGCTCGACTATGCCGCTTGTACTCGGCATATTTGCTTTGTACCGCGTCGCGTCGTGTACTAGATAAATACCCTGAACTCTTGTTTCGTGTCGCTTTCGTTCAGCGCGTATTCCCAGATGCACGTT
>Ga0224505_10002719_pt1 | contig 10264 bp, 10 predicted proteins | sample SF_Jan12_sed_USG_FD_169102 | JGI IMG/M metagenome (GOLD analysis project Ga0224505, IMG submission 169102) | Sediment microbial communities from San Francisco Bay, California, United States - SF_Jan12_sed_USGS_4_1 | ecosystem: Environmental > Aquatic > Marine > Sediment | place: USA: California...
CATCGCGATGTCCAGGACGATGATCTCCGGCCGGGTCTCCAATGCGAGCTCGATCAGGGCGCGGCCGTTTGCCGCCGTGCCGACGATCTCACACTGCGAATCCAGCAGATGCCGGAACGCATCGAGCAGCATCACATGATCGTCGGCAAGGAGGATGCGTGGCCGCTGCTTCATGGCTGCCCAGCCTCGGCCGGCAAACACAAGGGAACCTGTACCTGGATCCGCGTGCCTTCGCCGCGTCGCGATTGCACCGCGATATGCCCTTGAACCAGCCGCACACGTTCGCGCATGCTGACCAGTCCGAGCGAGCTGCCGCCCGTCATCTTCGCGTCATCGAATCCGCAACCCTGATCCGACAGGACGAGGCAGACTTCGTTCTCGTTCGCGGTCAATTCAACTTTCGCGCGGTCCGCGCCGCTATGCCTCACCACATTTTGCAGCCCTTCCTGGACCACGCGGTACAGGCAAAGCGCGGCACCATCAGGCAGAGTGCGCGGTACATCGTGCGTCTCGAACTCGATTTTGATCTTGTGTGCAGCGCCGACTTCCCGGCACAAGCCACCCACGGCGGTGACCAGACCGAGCTGCTCCAGTTTCGCCGGGTGCAGATCGTGCGAGAGACGATGCATAGCGGACGACATCTCCTTCACTCGCGCCGAGAATTCCTGCATCCGTCCGGTAATCGCGGTGCTCGCGGTGGGTGGCTTCTGGCCGAACATTTCCAGCTCGACGGCCAGCAGCGCAAGCCTCTGGTTGAAGTCATCGTGCAATTCGCGTGCAAGCCGCGTCTTCTCGGCCTCCTGCGCGCCAATCAGTCGGCCGCTCAAGCTGCGCACCGCGCGCTCGGCGTCCTTGCGTCTGGTGATGTCCATCGCGACGCCGCGGACCCGGACTGCCCGGCCTGCCTTGTCGCGCTCCACCCGGCCTCGCACGGCGATCCACCGTCTGCCGCCATCCGGAAGCACGATCCGGAATTCGCGCTCGTAGTCAGCGTCTGCAAGCAGTGATTCCGCAACCGCCTGCTGTACGGATTCGCGATCGTGTGGATGCGCCACTGCCAGGATTCGATGGTGATCAAGCCGTTCCGCCTCCGCGAAGCCGAACAATGCGCGGCCTTGCGGCGTGGTCCAGATTTCGTCGCGATCGATGTCCCAGACCCATGGGCCTAGGTGCGCAGCATCCGCGGCCAACTCCAGCCGCTGTTCGCTCTCGATCAGGCTGTAGGCGAGTCTTGACGCTTGCACGACCTCGTCGCTCAGATCGATTCCCATGGCCACCAGGATGGCCAGATAAAAGAAGCTGACGAGATAGGGAGTCGCGATCACGCCGGCGTCCACCAGCGAAGTCTGTACGCCAGCCGCCAGGATGAAGAACGTGATGGTTCCGCCCACCAGAGCAGCGCGGCGCTGCGGGCCCTGACGCCAGAGCGTGACTGCCGCGTCTGCCACGAACGCTGCGATCATCAAGACGCCGAGGTAATAAACCACGACCAAGGGATCTCGGGTTCCTTCCGCCACCGCGTAGCTGGCACCACCGAATGTGTCGACTGTTCGGATGGCTGTCACGTCAAGGTAGACCAGTTTCGGTTCGGGCAGCATGTTGAGCGTGAGCGAGCAAAGCAGCAGCCCGGACCCGAGCAGCGCGAGCCACTTCCTCCCTGTCTCGAAGAACACCCAAACAAATGCCGCAAGCGACATTGCGCCGACTGCTCCGACGATGTCGGACCAGCGCAGTATCGCAAGGTACCTCGCCGGGCTTCGAGCAAGCATCAAGGACAGTTCCAAGCCGGAAAAGGTCGCGAACACGAACGCGGTAAAGGCGAGCAACAGGTGCGCCGCCATGGGCCGGGTGCGCAGACCGATGCGGATATGAATCAACCCCAGGGCGATACATGCACCGGTCACCATCGGCCACAGTACCGTGATCCACGTCATGCGAGGAGTCTATCGGCTGGCTTGGTTCGGCTGCTCGCCATGCTCATTGCATGCGACTCCATCGGTTTCCGCTGGCGCCTTTTCGACGAGGTCATCGACGAATGCATTGCCGCATGGACATCCTGCCCAAGGCACCGCTGCAGCATGTACAGACTCGTTTGCCGCGTGCTCTCTACCCATCGAGACCTGGTCGACTCCCGAGCCCTGCATAGGCACCGAGCAAGTGACGCTCGCACAGGTACAAGGAGGAGCGTTCCCGTTGATGATGTAGTTCCAAAGATCAACGACGGGCAGGTTGTCTCATCCCCTGCCCTGCCATTCCCTTGCTCGGGACGGAGCCGCGAAGCGCGACGCACCGGTGCGCCCTATCCTCAAGAGCCGGGGCGGTTCATTGCGCTGCTGGCCGTCGAGCTGGAAATGTTCGGCCAGAAGCCAGCCACCGCGAGCACCGCGATTACCGGACGGATGACCTGACCTCGATCCTCGGCCTGTTCGTTCATCGTCCGCTGCGGCTGCTGATGATGGCCGTGTTCTTCCTGCTGCTGTGGGCCCGGCGGCGCCACCGTCGAGGCCAGGCGGGCAAGGGACGCAATGCGCTGCTGGTGCCCCTTTGCGTTCTTCACGGTGTTCGCGGCCTGGGAGTGGCTGGTGATGGTGCGCACGCCGGAGGCGAATATCCGTGTCGACCTGTTGCTGATCTGGCAAGCGGCACTCGTCGTGGTGGTCTGGTCGCTGGTCCGGACCCTGCGCAGGTAGGCGCCGCACTTGACGGACGCCTTAGCCGGGGCTCATTAGCCTGGCGTCGCCGCCGCGGGCAGCAGCAGGAGCACGGCGCCCGTCTTCACGCCGTCTTCCTGCAGTGCATTTCCGGCGTTCCATGGCCCCAGGTCACGAGGGCCTCGCCCTGATGTTCCCAGAACGTCTCGTTGCGGCCCTGGTAGCGGGCTCCGCTGCCGCTCGGCTGGACATGCATCAGCGAAACACTGTCGCCGCGTTCGGCGATCAGGGTCCGTGGGTCGGTCTGGAAGAACGTGACCACGACCTCGTTGGGCGGATTGCCGTCGCAGGCGTAGAACACCGGGCCGATGCCCGGCACCAGGCGGGCTGGCTTTCGCCAACGGGCACCGGCTCGTAGACGACACTGCCGCGAGCAACGCGGCGACGGCCAAGCCGATGCCGACGATTGCGCGCTTGGACGCGACATGCTGCCCGCGCACCGACGGGTCCCGGCGAGGTGCGCTTGCCTCACCATTGGCGCCGCGGCCGCCGCGGAAGTCGACCCCAGACTTCATACGCGTTCTGCCTTCGCTGAGTGGCGCGCGCTCAAGGCACAGCTCGATCCGGGGCGAATGCTACATGCCCCGCGTGCGTCACTGCCGAATGCATTGCGCCACGGACGCGCCGGGCGGCGCGGGCCGCGCTCGCCTGTCGCCACGCTTGCTCTACGACGGCAATTCGAGCCACGCCCGCGCCAGGGCCGCTTCGCCGGTCACGAAGTATTCGATGGGAAACGGCCGCCAGCCCTTGCCCACGAAGACCAGCACGTCGTCCTTGAGCCACGCGGCGCCGACGATGGCCATCTTCTCGATCGCCGCATCGTTGTGCTCCTGGAACGAGAAGTCGTTCCACTGGCCGCCGCGCTCCCAGCCCAGGAAGTCGTCGACAAGCACGAGCATGCGCGCCTTTCCTCTGCTGCGAATGATCGCGGCCACGCGCTGCTGCACGTCAGCCAGCTCGGACTCGGTCAGCCGTCCGGCGACCTGCAGCGTCAAGATTCCGTCTTGCGTGTCGATGATCTCGGCGCTCATTCGGGATGGCCCCCCTGCTGGATCTGCCCGTCGCCTAGGGTACTCGATCCGGGTCCACGGCTCAATGCTTGGCGGAGGACGAAGCGGATGGCAAGCGGGCGCAGCCAACAGCTTCGGCAGCCGAGCTTGCCGCTGCACCGGTCTGAAAGCGCGGGCGGCGCTGGCTACTTCCGCACGCGCCGACTTGTTGATCCGCTTGTGGGCACGCGTAGCGGGGGGCGGCGGCGTTCCATGCCCAATTCGAGAACTCGCCGCTGGAAATGGTACGAGCAGACCCGAGCCACCGCTTTGGGTCAATCACGGTGTATCGCCGGACCGCGCCGTCCCCACGATCCGTGGCCGTCAAAGCCTACTATCGAGTCGGCATCAACGAACTTGAATCAAGCGGCACACCGAATCGGCCCATGCTCGAGGAGCTCTTGATCCGTTCGGGTGGTGGCTGAACGCTGCGCAGATGTCTGGCCGCAGGCTTGACGAGTTGCAGCTTGGTACGCACAGGCGCCTGCTTCGTCGCTGCCTGCTTGAGGTCGGCGCTGGCCGCCTCGTCGGGGTTCAGCGCCGGGCGGTAGCTGGGCAGGTAGAAGACCTCGATCTCGTGCTCGTGCTCGGCCATCCAGGCCTTGACTGGCTTGCTGTGGTGCACCAGCAGCTGGTCCAGGATCAGGTAGATCCTGCGCCCCGCGGGACGGATGAGCCCGCGCAGGAAGTCGATCAGGACGGTGGAGTTCAGCGCGCCGTCGAAGGTCTTCCGGCGCATCTGGCCCTTGTTGGCGACGGTGGAGATGACCGACAGGACACGGCGCTTGATGTTCATGCGCACGACCTTCTGCGGCCTGAAGCCCCAGCGCTTCAGATACGGGCCCATCGTGCGCGCCGCGAATCGCACACCAAGGCGCTGTTGGGTGAGTTGAGCCACTGCCGCACGTGTCCGCTACGCGTCGGGCATCTTCGACTGGTCCGGCGTCCGGTCAGTGATGAGTCTGCGCACCTGGGCCCCCTGCGCCGCGTCGAGCCGACGCCCGCCGCCCGCTGCGCGGCTTCCGGGCGCGGCCCTCAACGCCTTGGCGCCTGCCGCAGCGTGGCGCGTGCAGATGTCGTACATACCCGTACGGCTCAGACCCGTCAGCGCCGCGATCTCGTTGTACGGGTGGCCCGCCTTGCGCAGGCGAACCATCGGCACTCGCCCCTCGTGCCGTGCTTCGGGCGACAGCGATCTCATGTCGGTTGCTTGCATCGCCGGCACGTGATGGTCCAGGCGCGAGATTGCGGCATCAGTGTTGCCGGATCAAGTAGATTCCGGCCCGCCTGAACATCCGATAACATCACGTGCGAACACGCTGAAGAAGGAAGACAAGATGGTCAGAACCATTGCCGGCGGAGGGGCAGCAATTGCTCTGTGCGCTCTTGCGGCGTGCTCATCCGCGAAGACGGAAGTAATGCCGCCGACAGTGAGTGTTTCGATCGGCCAGCAACTGATCGACCTGAAGAATGCCAAGGACGGCGGCGCGCTCACGCAGAAGGAATACGAGCAGCAGGTGCGAAAGCTGATCGACAGCGTCCAATAGAGCGGGGGAATCGACATGACGCGTGGATGGACCGTTCTTGCCTTGGCTGTGGCTGCCTGCGTCGTGACGACCGGGTGTATCAGTCGCTCGCGCTCGGACGTGACCGTCACTGGGACGACCACCGTATCGAAGGGTAAAGAGCTCGCCGACCTTCAACGTGCGCTAGAGGCGGGCGCCATCAGTCCGGCAGATTACGAAACTGTGCGCGCGAAGATCCTGAAGCGGGCCAACTAGGGAAAGTCTGCATAGCCCCCGGGCAACTCAACCCTCCTGCCGGAGGCGTTGAGGAACGGCGACGATGCCAATCAGGTGCGCCGCACGGCCCGAGCCGGACCTACTCAGCGAGCAGGAACAGTTCGATCTGCTGCGCCATGAGCTCGAAAAAGGGATTGTGGCGCAGGCGGATCAGGTTCGCAGGCGACGCCGCAAGCACGCCGCGCTCGCCGCGTGCGTCGACCGCGCCCAGGTAGATGCGTTCACGGCCTGATGGATGGCGGCTGCCATAGACGGGATCGTCAGGCGCAAACGGCAATGCGACGTGGGACAGCGAGAAGACCCCGTTCGGCCAGGCCAGATCCATGTCCTGCTCTGCGACTTCGCCGCTGGCCGCCCGGCGATGGACAGCGGCGAGCCGCTCGGTCTGCTCGTTGACGTTGGCGACGATCGTCAGGTCGAACGGCAGCGGCGGCCCGGAGAGCAGTTGCTGCCTGACGTCCGCGACGCCAGGCAAGTACATCGCCGCCGCATCCGCATGCCGGTTGACGTCGAAAAGCACGAGTTCGTGCCTGCCCGGAGCGACCGAGCGAAAGTACGCCGCGATCAGCGCCGACGTTGACACGGTGGCGTCGGCCACCGACTGGAAAGCGAGGATTCGCGGAAAGTCCGCCGGCGCGCCGGATCCGACTGCCGGGTCGAGCCTCTCGGCAATCGACCGCGTGATCGCGTGCATCTGCTCGCCGGCGTTGGCAGTGAACGAGTTGTACTTGTACGGGTCGTACTCGGGCACGATCTCGGTCCAGGCGAGCTTGCCGACGCCAAGCAACTGTCCCGCGCGCTTCTGCCAGACGGCCAGCCCGGCAGCCGGCGAGACGCCGATCGCAGGCGACAGCAGCACCATGCGCGTCACCGCGGGCAGGTCTTCCCCCTGCGCACGCGACAGTGCGTACTCGACGGCGAGCGCGGCGCCCATCGAATAGCCGACGATGTGCAGAGGCTTGCCGCCGCCCGACCGCCGGGCGAGGTCGCGCGCCGCGAGTCGCATGGCGGCCGCAAAATCCTGCCAGTGCACGTCGCGCAGGCCGGCCGGCGCCGTCCCATGGCCGGGCAGGCGCAGTCCAACGACGTGAAATCCGCGCGCATTCAGCCGCTCGCCAAGCGCTCGCATCGAGTAAGGGGAATCGGAAAGACCGTGCAGCAGCAGCACTGCACCGCGCGCGTCGGTTGCTGTCAGCTCGAACGTGCGGTTCCCGTCCACCGGCTGTGCGGACGGATCGGCGATGCTTCCGCGAGCGAAGCGATTCAATGCGCGCTGCTCTTCACGGCTGACGCGGTCGTAGACCTCGGCATCGAGTTCGGCGAAGAGCCGCTCCTCGAGCGCGCGATAGTCGTCGAGATTGCGCACGCGAGCAGCGTCGTGGGCACGGAATTCGGAGTCGAGAACCGCGGTGTGCCACACGGACAGTTCCGGCATCTCGTCCAGGCGCAGCTTGAACCCGAGCACCAGCACGACCACGCCGCCGAGCAGGCTGTAGCCGATGAAGGTGCCGAAGTGCCGGAAGAGGAGGCGGATCATGGCGCGAGCGCCGTCGTGGTCGACCGATGATGGCGCGCATCGGTGCTCGCACGCAAGCCCGCGGGTCCCGATGCGGGCGTCTGGTGTGCGAACATCCGGACCGATGATGAACAATCCGCGCCCGCCAGGCGATCCGTGCTGACACCATGTCCGAACTGATCGAACGCGCCAGGGACTTCGCGACGCGCGCGCACCAGCGCATCGACCAGCGCCGCAAGTACAGTGAACAGCCCTACGACGTCCACCTGGAGGCCGTGGCGCGCTTGGTCGCCTCGACAACCGATGACGAGGAGATGATCGCCGCCGCCTGGCTGCACGACGTGGCGGAGGACACGCCCGCCACGCTGGAAGACGTGCAGAGGGAGTTCGGTGCCTCGGTCGCGCTGCTGGTCCAGGACCTGACCGATGTCAGCCGTCCGAGCGACGGCAATCGCGCGGCGCGCAAGGAAGTCGACCGCCGCCACCTGGCGCTCGCGTCGCCGCGCGCCAAGACGATCAAGCTGGCCGACCTGATCGACAACTGCGAAGACATCACGCGCAACGATCCGCGCTTCGCCCGCGTCTTTCTCCAGGAGATGGACGCCCTGCTCGGAGTGCTCGGCGAGGGCGACGCCGGACTGCTGCGGCGTGCGCGCGATCTGCATCAGACCTGCCAGACGAAGCTGCGCGAGCCGCCGCCGGCCGCGACTGCACAGCCGTCCGTCGGGTTGGCGGCGGTGCTGCCTCATCTGGCCAGCCCGCACATCGTGCGCATGTTTCGCGAGAAGTTCGCGGCGGGTGACATGTTCGATCCTTTGCTTTCCTTCGATGCCGACCGGCCCGTGAGCGCGATCGCCCGGATCATGGCATCGAGGCTGCCCGGCGTCGCCGGCATCCGCGTCGACGGCACCGTGCAGGGCTACGTGCATCTGTCGGACGCCTCGGACGTCGGCGACGGCCCGGCAGGATTGCGCATGCAGCCCATTTCGACCAACCAGGTCGTGGACGCCGACGCGCCACTGATCGACGTCGTCGACGTCCTGACCCGTCACGATCACTGCTTCGTGTCGACCTTCGGCGCCGTCATCGGCGTGATCGAGCGCGATGCGGTCAACAAGCCCGTGGTTCGCATGTGGCTGTTCGGCGCCATCACCCTGTACGAGATGGGCCTGGTGCCGCTCATCGAGCGCATCTTCCCGGACGACGCCTGGCACGGCGCGCTTGCGCCCGGTCGCCTGGACAAGGCAATGCAGCTGCAGAGCGAGCGCGAACGGCGTGGCCGCCCCTGCCCGTTGATCGAGTGCCTGCAGTTTTCCGACAAGGCTCAGATCATGCTCGAGCATCCGCCTACGATGGAGAGACTGGGCTTCCCGTCGAAGAAGGCCGGCAAGCGCCTGATCCGCGAACTGGAGTCGCTGCGCAACCACCTCGTCCACTCGCAGGACATCGTTTCGCACGACTGGCCGCAGATCATCCGCATCGCGCACCGTCTGACCGAGCTGGGCGTGTACTGATCCGCACGTCGCTGCCGCTGCGCGGCCCGGCGGTGCGGTGCGACGACTGCCTCTGCGCTGTCCGCCGGCCGCGTGGTCAGCGCGGTCGCGCCAGCGCGCACCAAGTTCAAACTCGCCAAAGTCGCGGCCAGGCAGCTGCGAAGCGTTCAGCGGCGACCCGAGCGGATCAAGAGCTGCTTCGAGCATGGGCCGGTTCGGTATGCCGCCTGATTCAAGGTCGTTGATGCCAACCCAACAGCAGGCCAGAGTCCTGACTAGACTGCCAGCGGTCGCCCACGTCGACCTGCGAAGCACTTCGACTCCGTCGAGCCAGCGGCTCGGGCCGCATGAGCGGTCTCGCAGTGATGCTTTTGCCCACCACTGAGAGAATAGGCAGACCCGCCCAACAGCCCCTGGACCATGATGAATCGCTTCGCCTCGCTGCTGCTGCTGGCATGTCTCTCACTGATGGCGGGCTGTGCTAGCCTGCCGCCACCAAAGGATCGCATCGTCTCGACTGCAAGTGCCGACACGGCCGATACCCGGCTTGGGCGCGCAGTGGCACCCTACATTGCCATGCACCCGGGCAAGTCCGGGATTCATGAGTTGACTGCGGCCTACGATGCCTTCGCGGCCCGTGCCCTGCTGGCCGACGCGGCGCAGAAGACGCTGGACGCGCAGTACTTCATCTGGAGCGGCGACCAGGTGGGAACCTTGCTTCTCGAGAAGCTTTGGCAGGCGGCTGAACGCGGCGTTCGGGTGCGCTTGCTGCTCGACGACGCCAGCACCAGCGGGCTCGACCCCACGCTTGCAGCGCTCGCCGCGCATCCGAACATCGAACTGCGCCTCTACAACCCGTTCGCGCAGCGCGACTCGCGGGCCTGGGGTTACCTGACGAACTTCGGGCGGTTGAACCGGCGCATGCACAACAAGTCGTTCACCGTCGACAACCAGGTCACCGTGATTGGCGGGCGCAACATCGCCAACGAGTACTTCGGCGCTGGCAGCGGCATCGGCTTCGCCGACATCGACGTGCTCGCCATCGGACTCACCGTGGCCGAGGTGTCGACGGAATTCGACCTCTACTGGAACAGCCCGTCTGCCTATCCGGCCGCCGGCTTCGTCGGCTCATCCGGTGCGGACGGGGCGGCGGCGCTGCAGAGCCTGTTCGACGCCGCGCGGGCGGACCCGGTTTCAGTCGACTATCTCAATGCAGTACGGCAGACCCCGATCATGAGCGAGTTGCTGTCGGAGCAGATCGTGTTCGAGTGGACCACGGCGCAGGTGTTGTACGACGACCCGGCGAAGACACTCGACACGAGCGAGCGCACCGACGTGCTGCTGTTTCCTGAACTGATGAAGAGGCTTGGCCGGCCCGAGAATTCCTTCGACATCGTCTCGCCATATTTCGTGCCAGGTGACGAGGGCACGGCGATGCTGGCGGAAATGGCACGGCGCGGGGTGAAGGTGCGCGTCCTGACCAATTCACTGGCGGCATCGGACGAGCGCATCGTGCATGCCGGGTACCTGAAGCGACGTGAGGATCTGCTGAGGGCGGGGATCGTGTTGTACGAATTGAAGCCAACGGCGAACAAGGCGAAGCTGCAGGTCGAGGGCCGTTTTGGGGCGGGCAAGGTCGCGGGCCTGCACGCGAAGACCTATGCCGTGGACCGCGCGCGATTCTTCATCGGCT
>Ga0224505_10002721_pt1 | contig 10262 bp, 11 predicted proteins | sample SF_Jan12_sed_USG_FD_169102 | JGI IMG/M metagenome (GOLD analysis project Ga0224505, IMG submission 169102) | Sediment microbial communities from San Francisco Bay, California, United States - SF_Jan12_sed_USGS_4_1 | ecosystem: Environmental > Aquatic > Marine > Sediment | place: USA: California...
CGTCGTCGCGGATCACGGCGCCGGCCACCATCGCGACGACGATGAACATGCCGAACACGCACATGATGCCCAGCGTCTGCACGATCGCGAACGGCGAGTTGATGTTGACGTTGCCGCGGCTGCCGATCTGGATCGTGTCCATCGTCGCGGCGCCGAAGGCGAGCAGGAAGAACAGCAGGAAGCCGACCCAGAACACCGGGCTGCGGACCTGGTAGCGCCACTCGAAGGCGGTGACCGCGCGCCACATGCTCAGGCCGCCTTCTTCGCAGGCTCGCTCGCCTGCGATTGGCGGTGCGCGTGCAGGGTGGCGAAATAGACGTCCTCGAGGTTCGCCTCGACGGGCGAGAAGCCGACGCCCGGCGGCGCATCGGCCAATACGCGGATCACGGTGCGCCCGGCGCGCAGCCGCGTCGCGATCACTGCCTGGCGCTCACGTGCGGCGTCAAGATCGATCCGGTCGATGCTGGCCTGCCAGATGCGGCCCTGAAGGACGGCGATGAGGTCGCCGGGCGTGCCGCTGCTGACGATGCGCCCGCCGACCATGATGGCCATGCGCGGGCACAGGTCGGTCACATCGTCGACGATGTGCGTCGACAGCAGCACCGCCACGTTCTCGCCGATCTCCGAGAGCAGGTTGTTGAACCGGTTGCGCTCCTCGGGGTCGAGCCCTGCGGTGGGTTCGTCGACGATGATCAGGCGCGGATTGCCGATCAGGGCCTGCGCAATGCCGAAACGCTGCCGCATGCCGCCCGAGAAGCCGGCGATCGCCTTCTTGCGCACGTCCCAAAGGTTCACCTGCCGCAGCAACGTGTCGACGGTATCGCGTCGCTCGCCGCGCCCGGCCACGCCCTTGAGCACCGCAAGGTGATCGAGCATGTCCTGCGCGGTCACTCGCGGGTAGACGCCGAAGTCCTGCGGCAGGTAGCCGAGCGTGGCCCGAAGTGCCTCGGGCTGGCGCAACACGTCGATGTCGCCGAAGCGGATCGACCCGGCGCTGGGCACCTGCAGCGTGGCCACGCAGCGCATCAGAGACGACTTGCCGGCGCCGTTGGGCCCGAGCAGCCCGAACATGCCGGCCGGAATGTCCAGCGACACCGCGTCGAGCGCGCGCGTGCCGTTGGGATAGACATGGGTGAGATCGCGGATCGCGAGCATGGGTGACGTCCCTCCGAGGCGGCCGGCCGGCCGCGAACGGGCGGAGTCTAGGCGGCGCTGCGCGCCGTGCAGGCCTGGCCGCGACGGGCTGCAGGTTCCGTGCGACGAGGCGCACGGTGCAGCGGCTGATCAACGTCGGCCGAGCTTGAGAATCAGGCGCAGGTACTCGAGCCGTGCATTGAGTTGCTGCAGCTGGCCGTTGAGTTCGCGCAGCGCCCGGGCACTCTCCTCGAGCGACATCAGGCGCGGCGGCGGGTTGGCGCCAGGAGGCGTCGGTGTGGTCATGCGTGCCCTCCCTTGGTCCACGCGATGCATGGTCGCCGGGCCCGCATGCAGCGGGCAATCCCCCGAGCGCGGTGGCGGGGCGGCGCCCGATCCCGCGTTCCGGGTGAGCGCCCCCCCTGTGTGGCTGCCTCAGGGCAGCTTGGCCAGCACCTTGTCCATCTCGGCGGCGGTCAGCGCCCGAAGCGACTGGCTGCGCACGTTGCCCTGCGTCGCGACCGCAATGTTGAACGCGTTCAACGCCGTCTCGTCGGCCGCTTCGAGCACGCACACGAGGTCGTACTCGCCCAGCGTCCAGTAAATCTCGCGCATGTTCACGCCCATGCGCTGGCCGACTTCCTTGGCGGCCGCGGCGCGCTGGGTGGTCTGCTTGATGCCCTTGATGCCCTGGTCGGTGAACTTCAACAGCCCGATGTAGGTGACCATCGTCAACCTCCTGATTGTGGGTGGCGAGGGCCGGACGGACAAACGACCCGCAGCCACGCGGCCCTCGGGCATGGTTCGGGGTCATCTCCGGGGATCGGATCCGGGGTCCGCAGACGCGGCGCAGGACGGTGATGGCAGCGCGGCGGGCGACGAGGAGGGGTCGCAGGGGGATGAAGGGTCATTCTTGCGCGCGCGGACCGGCAGCGCAAGCGAAAGCTCAGAGTGGTTCCGGCGGCGTCGGCGCCAAGGCCAGCTCGACCGCGAATCCCCGCGCGACCTCGGGCAGGGTCAATGCGCCCCCATGTGCGCGTGCGACGAGGTCCGCCAGCATCAGGCCCAGGCCCGTGGGGCCGTCGTAGTCCTGGCGAGCAAGCGCCTGGCGCAGCACCTGCAGGCGCTCGTGGGGCAGGCCCGGCCCGTCGTCCTGCAGCCGCAAGCCCGGGCCTGGCGTCACGCTGACCTGCACCTTCCGGGCGCCATGGCGCTTGGCGTTGTCCAGCAGGTTGGCCAGCGCGGCGGCCAGCAGGTCGGCGTCGGCCGACAGCGGGACGTCTGCCTGCACCGAGACCTCGAGCCCTTCGACCGGCAGGTGCGCAATCAACGCCCTGAGGTCCACCGACGCGCGCTGCACTTCGCCGCCAACACGGAACAGATCGAGCAGGGCTGTCACGACTCGCTGCAGGCGGCCCGATGCTTCGCGCACCTGGCGCAGGCGGGGCTGCAGCGCAGGCGGACATTCGCGCAAGGCCACCGCAAGCTGTGCATCCATGCCAGCCAGCGGCGTTCGCAAGGCGTGTGCGGCATGTGCGCTGAACGCGCGTTCATGCGCGATTCGCCGCGCGAGGCGCTGACCCAGACCGTCGATCGCCTGGTGCACGGGCACCAGCTCCGCGCGCTCCGCCGGGCCGAGCGCAGCCTGCCCGCTGTCAAGCGGGTCATGCTGCGTGAGGGTTTCGGTCAGGCGTTCCAGCGGTTGCAGCTCAAGGCCGACGCGTGCGCCCAGCCACCAGAAGCCGAGCAGGCCGATCGACAAGGCCGCCAATGCGGCGGCCGTGGACACCTCGCGGCGCGTCTCCACGCGCTCGGCCAGCGCGTGCGCCACGTAGAGCATGCGCCCGTCCCGCCCGGTGGCGGCGCCGAACACGCGCCACGGGCCGGCCTGGCTCAGCCCCGGTGTCATGTGCGGATGCCACGGCGCCTGCGGCGCGTTGGCCGAACGCAGCGGCACGCTGCCGTCGGAGCCCACCAGCTGCCACGCGAACTGTCCGCCGTCAGCGGCGGCAAGCCGCTCGGGCTCGGCGCCGGCAGGTCGCGTGGTGGCTCCAAGCGCGTGCGCCATGACGGTCGCAGTCGACTGCAACGAGTCATCGAGCAGTTCGTCGACCTCGTGCTGGGCCGCCAGCGAAACCGCCACCGCCACGCAGACGCCCCACGCCACGGTCCACAGCAGCAGCGCGCCGGCCAGCCGCGTGCGGATCGACGGCAGCTTGCGTGTGCTCATACAGGTGCTGGCAGTTCGATGCGATAGCCGAGCCCGCGCACGGTGTCGATGAGCTCACGGCCCAGCTTGCGCCGCAGCGCCGAGACATGCACCTCGAGCGCGTTGCTTGCGATCTCGCTGTCGAATCCGTGCACGAGTTTTTCCAGGTCAGCCTTGGGCACGATGCGTCCCGCACGCAGCACCAGCGCCTCGAGCACGGTCCATTCGCGGGCGGTCAGTTCGACCCGCACGCCGCCCACGAAGGCCGAGCGCGCCGCGAGATCGACCACCACCTTGCCGAAGGTCGCGCGCGAGTGCGCGGCCCCCGCGCCCGTGCGTCGGCTGACGGCCCGCAACCTCGCCGCCAGCTCCTCTGGCGCGAAGGGTTTGACGAGGTAGTCATCGGCGCCAGCGTCGAGGCCAGCCACCCGATCGCCGAGGCGGTCGCGCGCGGTGAGCACCAGGGCCGGCGTCGTGCCGCCACGCATCCGCCGTGCGTGAAGCCATTCGACGCCCGAACCGTCGGGCAGTTGCCAGTCGACCAGCCAGGCGTCGTAGGGTTCGGCGTGCAGCGCATCGGCGTCAGCCAGACGCCGGCACCAGTCGACGCGGTGGCCGTCGGCGCGCAGGTAGTCGCGAAGCCCCTCGCCCAGCGTGGGGTCGTCCTCGATCAACAACAATCGCATGAAGTGCGAACTTAGCACCCCCGGCTTCAGTCGGGCTTCAGTAGTCTTTGGCGTAATGGATCACATGACCGACCCCGCTGCGCGCGTGGCCCAGGCAGCGGCTGCGAGAGTAGCCCCCCGCTGGCCCGCGTTCTTCACGCGCTTTTCCGTCACCAGCGATCAGCTGGTGCTGGCCGCCGGTGTGTTCTGGGCGCTGGCGGTCAACCGCCCGTTCTTCGCCGCGGTGCTGCACGCGCTAGGAGGCGGCGAGGGCGTGTCGTGGACCCTGGTCATGGCCCTGGCCGTGCTGCTCGCGTCGCTGCACGTGTTGCTCGCCGGCCTGGTGTGCACCCGGCGCACCGTCAAGCCCGTGCTGGCGCTGATGACGCTGGTGGCAGCCAGCGCGCTGCACTACATGCAGGCCTACGGCGTGGTGCTCGATCCGTCGATGCTGCGCAATGTGCTGCGCACCGACACCGCCGAAGCAGGCGAGTTGCTCACATGGGGCCTCGTGCTCGACTTGCTGCTGTACGGTGCGCTGCCGATCGCGTTCCTGCTGGCGGCGCGCGTCGAGTCGCGCCCGTGGCGCAGGGCCCTGGTCACGCGCGGCGCCCTGCTCGGCGGCGCGGCGCTGGCCCTGGTCGGCTCGCTGATGTGGCAGTTCCAGCCGATCGCCTCGCTGACGCGCAACCACAAGGAAGTACGCTACCTGATCACGCCGGCGAACGTGCTGTGGTCGGTGGGCAGCGTGGTGGCCGCCGACGCGCGGGGCGCGGCGCAGCCGCGCCAGCCAATCGGGCTGGACGCCGCGCCGGGCCCGACATGGGCCGCGCAGACCAGGCCGCGGTTGATGGTGGTCGTGATCGGCGAGACCGTACGGGGCGCCAACTGGGGCCTCAACGGCTATGCGCGGCAAACGACACCGCAGCTGGCACGGCTGCAAGCCACGGCACCGCTGGTGAACTTCAGTGACGCCACCGCCTGCGGCACCAGCACCGAGGTGTCGCTGCCGTGCATGTTCGCGCCGGTCGGCCGCCGTGACTACAGCGAGTCGCGCATCCGCGGCAGCGAGTCGTTGCTGCACGTGCTCGCACGCGCGGGCGCCAAGGTGACCTGGCGCGACAACCAGTCGGGCTGCAAAGGCGTGTGCGCCGGTCTGCCGGTCGAATTCGTCAACGCGGCATCGGCCCCTGGCCTGTGCCAGGGCGACCGTTGCTGGGACGAGGGCCTGCTGCGCGGGCTCGACGAGCGGCTGCAACGCGCCAAGGGCGTCGAGGTGCTGGTGCTGCACATGCTGGGCAACCACGGGCCGTCGTACTTCCGGCGCTATCCGAGCGCCTTCGAACGCTTTCGGCCGACCTGCCGCGAGGATGACCTGTCGCGCTGCACCGCCGAGCAGATCGTCAACGCCTACGACAACGCGGTGCTCTATACCGACCACGTGCTGGCCTCGCTGATCGCCACGCTCGACGCGCATGCCGACAAGGTCGATTCGGCGCTGGTGTACGCATCGGACCACGGCGAGTCGCTCGGTGAAAAGGGCCTCTTCCTTCATGGCGTGCCGTTCGCGATCGCGCCGCGCGAACAGACGCATGTGCCGATGGTGATGTGGTGGTCTGCCGGATTCGGCCGCACGTCAGGGCTCGACGCCGGCTGCATGCGCGAACGCTCGCGTCAGCCGGTCACCCACGACCACCTGTTCCACACCATGCTGGGTCTGCTCGACGTGCGCACTGCGCTGTACGCGCCCGAGTGGGATGCCAGCGGCGCGTGCCGCGAGAAGGGGCCAGCCCAATGACGCACCCGATGCCCGACCGCATGCGCACCGACCTGGCGGTGTCGCTCGCGCTGCTCGCCTTGTTGCTCTGGTGGGAGGCATCCGGCTGGGACATGGTGGTCGCGCAGTGGTACGGCGATGGCGCTGGTTTCGCGCTGCGCAACCGCTGGTGGACGCGCGGGCTGCTTCACGACGGCGGCCGCGTGCTGTCTGGCCTTGCGCTGGCCGCCAGCGTGGTGTTCGCAGTGCGCCCAGCGGGCTCTTCCGCCAGCGCACGCGGCGTGCGGCTGGCCTGGGTCGGTCTCGTGCTGGCGTGCCTGCTCCTGGTGCCGACAATCAAGCAGTTCAGCCACACGAGCTGCCCTTGGGATCTGGAGGAGTTCGGTGGCGCCGTGCCGTACGTGCCGCACTGGATGCTGACCGTGTTGGACGGTGGCCCCGGGCGCTGCTTTCCGTCGGGGCACGCGGTGGCAGCCTTTGCGTTCCTGCCGATGTACTTCCAATGGCGCAACACGCATCCACGACTGGCGCGCACGATCCTCGTGCTGGTGGTCGGCCTGGGCGTGCTGTTCGGCTGGGCCCAGCTCATGCGCGGCGCGCATTTCCCAAGCCACACCCTGTGGTCGGGCTGGCTATGCTGGGTCATCGGCGCCGTCGGGGCGCGCTGGCTCGAGCCGATGCCGTCGATCGTCGTTGCGCCCGCACTGGCGATGGGCCTTGGCGTCGCGCCGGCGTCGCTGGCTGCCGTCGAGGCCAGCACGGGCCACGACACCCCGGGCGGGGCAAGCGCGTTCTGACGCCCTAGCGTTGCGTGCGGCGGCTCGCCGCCTCCCGCGCGCGCTCATGGGCCGCCTGCTCGAGCAGCCACGCCTCGAGTGCGCGCACAGCGGGGCGTGCGCGCGCCGCGGCGTCGACCACCAGCGCGTAGCTGCGCTGCGTCGCCATGCTGTCGCCCAGCGGCGCCACCAACTCGCGTCGCTTGAGCAACTCGTCCACCAGAGGGCGGCGCCCAAGCGCCACGCCCTGCCCGGCCAGCGCCGCGGCGATGACGTCGCTGTAGCCCGAGAACAGCAGTCGCGACGTGGGTTCGAGGCCAGCGACTCCCGCCGCCTGCAACCAGGGCTCCCACTCGGCCGTCATGCCGCCGGCCATGCTCGGCTCGAGCTGCAACAGCGTATGCCTTGCAAGGTCCTGCGCACGTGCAAGAGGCAGCCGGCGCAGCAGCTTCGGGCTGCATACCGGCAACGCCGACTCGCCGAACAGGGGCTGGCCTGCGATGACCCCGGTGCGGCCGTAGCGGATCGCGAGGTCGAAGCCTTCGGCCGCCAGGTTGCGCAGCTCGAACGTCGCGTCCAGCCGCACATCGATGCCCGGGTGCGCGCGCGTGAATGCAGGCAGGCGGGGGATCAGCCAGAACGCGGCGACGCCGGGCGTTGTCGTCAGCGCCAGCACCTCGCGCTGCGCCGGCGCACGCAGCTCACGCATCGTCGAGCGCAACTGCGCGAGCACCGCAGTGCACACGGCATACAGGCGGGCGCCGGGCTCGGTCAGTGCAAGCGCGCGGTGGCGGCGCCGGAACAGTGTCACCCCCAGGTCCTTTTCGAGGGCCTGGATCTGCCGGCTCATCGCCGACTGCGTGACGAAGCGCTCGGCCGCCGCCTTGGTGAAGGACAGGTGCCGCGCGGCCGCCTCGAAGGCGGCAAGAAGGTCCAGCGGGGGCAGGCGATCGGGGGGCTTATGCATGCGTTCAAGGAATGCAATGGCTTCCAAAAGATCGCTTGAGCTTCAAGGAAGTTGGGCCGATTATTTGGCACACGCGGGGCCTGCTGCAAGCCAGTTAACCATGAGCTGCGAGCATGGCTCTCACCTGTCCCGAGGAGATCCCATGAACCACCCCATCGACATCGAACGTGACCGCTTCGTCCATCTTCGCAGCCGAGGTCGTGAACGCGTGCGCGTGACCTGTGGCCGGGTCTGGCTGACGGTCGAAGGTGACCTCGACGACCACGTGCTCGCACGAGGTCAGTCGCTGCCGCTGCCACGGGGCGCGCGCGTGCTCGTGCAGGCGCTCGACGCGCCGGCGCGCCTGGTGGTTCATCGCCCGACGCTTTCGTGGGTGCGGTGGCTTCGCACCGCTGCGCGCCTCGGACAGACGGCGGGCGGCACCGTGGCAAGTCCCTCCCGCCTGGGAGCCTGGTCGTGAGAGTGCTCGAGCCAACGCCGGCCCTTGACTCGGTCACACCCGCCTGGCACTTTCCGAGCACGCTGATCGACCGCCTGCGGCTGGCCGACGGCCGCGAGGTCGTGGTCAGGCCGGTGCTCGCATTCGACGCCGCCGCGGCACAGGACTTCGTGCGTGCGCTGTCGCCGGCGTCGCGCCTCAGGCGCTTCCACTTCGGCCTGCGCGAACTGCCGCCCACGTTGCTGCGCGCGATGACCGATGTCGATCATCGCCAGCATGTGGCGATCATTGCCGAGGCGATCGATGCCGACGACGAGGCGCGGATCGTCGCCGACGCGCGCTACGTGGTTGGCCCCGATCCTGCCGAGGCCGAGTTCGGCATTGCGGTGGCCGACGCCTGGCAGGGCCTGGGCCTCGGACGCACCATGATGCGCCGGCTCGCGCGCCACGCGGCACGCCACGGCGTCAAGCGGCTGGTCGGCGACGTGCTGCCGGACAACGCCGCCATGCGCGCGATCACGGATGCACTGGGCGGCCGGCTCGTGCGCTCGCCGGACGGCACGGGCGTCCTTCGCGCACGGTTCGACTTGCGCGCCTGAGCGTCAGGCGAGCAGCCCTTGCTGCAGCCGCTGCACACGAGCGCAGCGTGCGGCGAGTTGCTCGTCGTGTGAGACAAGGACGAACGCAGTGCCGCGTTCGTTCGCGAGATCGAGCATCAAGCGGAACACGCCGCCGGCGGTCTCGCGGTCGAGGTTGCCGGTGGGCTCGTCGGCGAGCACGCAGGCCGGCGCAGTGACCAGTGCGCGCGCAATCGCCACGCGCTGTCGCTCGCCGCCCGACAGCTCGGCCGGTCGGTGCCGGACACGCGCGGCCAGGCCCACCCGCGCCAGCATCGCCGCGGCCGCGGCGCGAGCCTCTTCGACGCCCTGGCGGCGGATGCGCAGCGGCATCGCTACGTTGTCGAGCGCGCTGAACTCGGGCAGCAGATGATGGAACTGGTAGACGAAGCCCAGATGCCGGTTGCGCCAGGCGCCCTGCTCGGCGGCGCCCATCGAGGCGAAGTCGCGGCCAGCGAGTTGCACGCTGCCTGCGCTCGGGGCATCGAGCCCGCCAAGAAGGTGCAGCAGCGTGCTCTTGCCCGAGCCGGAGGCACCGACGATGGCGAGCGTCTCGCCGCGCATCACCGTCAGATCGACGCCGCGCAGCACCTCGACGTCGAGGTCGCCCTCGTGGAAGCGCTTGTGCAGGTCGGTGCAACTCAACACCGCGTCATTCATAACGCAGTGCTTCGGCGGGATTGATGCGGCTCGCGCGCCAGCTCGGGTAGAGCGTGGCGACAAACGCCAGCGCCAGCGCGATCAGTGCGATCGGCAGGATGTCGGCCCACTGCGGATCGCTCGGCATGCGGCTGATCACGTAGACGCTCGCAGGCAGGAAGCTGGTCGACAGCAGGCGCTCGAGCGCCGGCACGAGCACGTCGATGTTCAGCGCGATCAGCAATCCGAGCGCCACGCCGGCGAGGGTGCCGACGATGCCCGCCAGCGCACCCTGCACGACGAAGATGCCCATCACGGAGCGCGGACTCGCGCCGAGCGTGCGCAGGATCGCGATGTCGGCGCGCTTGTCGGTCACCGTCATCACGAGCGTGGAAACGAGGTTGAATGCGGCCACCGCTACGATCAGCGTGAGGATGATGAACATCAGGCGCTTCTCGAGCTGCACCGCGTCGTACCAGTTGCGGTTGGTGCGGGTCCAGTCGCGAACGCTGATGTTCGGGGGCATCTCGCGCGCGATGCGCGCGGCAACCTCGCGTGCCTGGTGCAGATCGGCGAGCCGCAACTGCACGCCGGTCGCACCCTCGGTGCGGAACAGCCGCGCCGCGTCGTCGAGATGGATCAGGGCATAGGCGCTGTCGTACTCGTAGTGGCCGCTGTCGAAGGTGCCGGCCAGCGTGAACTGCTTCAAGCGTGGCACCACGCCGGCGGGCGTGACCTGCCCGCCCGGCGCAACGACGGTGACTTTGTCGCCGACGCGCACGCCGAGCTGGCGCGCCAGCTCGATGCCCAGCACGATGTTCCATTCGCCCGGCTGCAGCTTCGCGAAAGCGCCGTCGCGCATCTGTTCGGCCAACGGTGTCACGCTCGCCTCGTCGGCCGGCACGATGCCGCGCACGAGCGCGCCGCGCATGTCCTCGCCGCGCGCCACCAGCACCTGCGCGGTGACGAACGGTGCCACGCCGACGACCTGGTCCGGCGCCGCACGCCGCGCCGCATCGGCGACGGCCTTCCCGTCGGG
>Ga0224505_10002723_pt1 | contig 10257 bp, 7 predicted proteins | sample SF_Jan12_sed_USG_FD_169102 | JGI IMG/M metagenome (GOLD analysis project Ga0224505, IMG submission 169102) | Sediment microbial communities from San Francisco Bay, California, United States - SF_Jan12_sed_USGS_4_1 | ecosystem: Environmental > Aquatic > Marine > Sediment | place: USA: California...
GGTCTACGCGACATTCGTCTAGGCCGGAAACAAGCGCCGCCATACAGTCTTCCCGATTCCATCCAGTATCAATAATCAAAGATCGGTCTGTCCCCTTTACAACATAAGAGTTGGTGGCTTTGAGAGGACTTCCGGGGAGAGGAACATTAATTCTATAAAGACTTGGTAAGATCTCTTCGAACAATGCTCTTCGAAACCCTTCTCGCTGTATTGACTAGGAACACAGGATGATTGTAAACGTGTTAGTCCTATGTTGACGCAAACCTAGCATATTTTCCCAGAATTGTCCACCCGCGCAGTTGTTGCCGCTGCATATCCCTGCAGACGGCCACTTTTGGGCACCTAAATAGTAACAGGACGCTCCGGAATCATCTCCTGTCTGCACCCCGTTTGGAATGGCTGTACTATGGCAAGACCCCGTACTTAGCGGCAAAAGCCGAAAGCTCTAGGACATAACGGAGCCAAGTGATTGACAAATACCAAGGAAACGGATACCATTCTGGTGCCGTTAACGGGTCCCTAAAGTACGCAATCGATCCGCGGAAGCGGCCATTGAGAGGGCAAGTGAGGCGGCAATTCACGAGTATCTTGACCGGCTGTTCAAGAAGCGCGGACTTTCATATTCTCTTCGCCCAACAAATCTCTGTTGCATTATGCCGAGGACTGGGCTGCGGATAAACCTGTCGTGACAGCAGGAACTAAGACAGAAATGAGGTATTGTGAAACATGAACAGAATCAAAACACCGAAGCCAGATGAGATCTTTCCCTGGCAACCTGACGAACTCTCGGGGACTAACCCAGCTCGTCTGATGAATTTCATCGACGGGAAATGGGTAGAAGCCAAGAAGTATAAAGACGTCTTGGACCCGATGTCAGGCGAACCGTTCATCCAGATGCCGGACACCAGCGTGCAGGAATTGGCGCCTTTTATCCGGTCCCTAGCGAAGTGCCCCAAATATGGTTTGCATAACCCAATCCTGAATGTCGAAAGATACCTCATGTACGGACAGATCAGCGAAAGGGTCGCCGATTTTCTTAGAAGTAGCGAAGGAGAGAGGTTCTTCACGAGGTTAATTCAGAGAGTCATGCCCAAGGACACTGAACAATGCCGCAACGAAGTCACTGTGACAGCCACATTCCTGGAGAACTTCTCGGGCGACCAGGTCAGATTCCTTGCCAAGGGACAGACTACTCCTGGCAATCACTTCGGGCAGGAGGCCATCGACTATCGGTGGCCGCACGGTCCCGTCGCAGTGATCACACCTTTCAATTTCCCGCTGGAGATAATGGCTCTACAGACGATGGGCGCTCTGTACATGGGGAACAAACCAGTTCTCAAGCAAGCGACCACTACTTCCATTGCTGCCGAGGCTTTTGTAAGGCTGCTTCTGCATTGTGGAATGCCTGAGCAAGACCTGCTTCTGATTCACTGCAGTGGTGCGGTAATGGAGAAGCTAGCTACCAACCCCGCCATTCAGTTTACTCAGTTCACCGGCAGTACCTCCGTTGCGGAGCAGCTATTGGAGCTGACCAAAGGGAAGTGCCGAATTGAGGATGCTGGCTTCGATTGGAAGATAGTAGGGCCGAATGCAATCCCGTCTATGGTCGACTTTGTAGCAGCGCAGTGTGACATGGATGCCTACGCCGCCAGTGGTCAGAAGTGTTCGGCCCAGAGCTTTTTGGCTGTCCACCAGAACTGGGTGAAGCTCGGGCTCCTAGAGAAAATAGCACAACTTGCTGCCAAACGCAGTCTAGGAGACCTTACTATCGGTCCGGTGCTGACTTGGACTAACGAGATCATTGAAGCGCACATCGACAAGCTGTTGCGCATCAATGGTGCCAAGATACAGTTTGGCGGTAAACGCCTAAAGAGGAATTCGATACCATCGTGCTACGGCAGCTTTGAACCCACTGCCGTGTTCGTGCCACTAAAGAGCATTCCGCCGCATGTTGATTTGGTTACAACCGAGGTTTTTGGGCCTGTTCAAGTCATAACTACATGGGAATCCAAGGACGACCTCAGGTTGCTGCTGGACATATGCAACTCCATGCAGCATCATCTTACTGCCGGAGTCGTCGATAACGATCCGGACTTCTTGAACCAAGTATTGGGTCAGACGGTGAACGGCACAACGTACGCCGGCATCAGAGCCCGAACCACAGGGGCGCCTCAGTGGCACTTCTTTGGCCCATGTGGGCATCCAGCCGCTGCTGGCATTGGAACTATAGAAGCCATCAGAAACATCTGGTCGCAGAACAGGACGATCATAGAGGATACTAGCGCAGTATTGTAGCGGAACCGGTTTCTTCCGGTTGGGATCGGTCGGGAGGGACAACACATTGCCTGTCAGCAAGGCCAAGAAGGCTTCCATACCTAAGGCATACAACCCACATAAGTCCTCGCTGATTGCTCTGCCCTGTCCTTCCCTAGTTCGGAAAATGACTCTCCACACGAAATACATATTTCACCTCCTCAGTCACTTGGGGTACTGGGCGAGTTGGCCATATTTGGTTTGGCTATCAAGAACAAGCGTGGCCTGAGCTTCATATAGAGCAAAAATCTCGTCTGCGGGTATCTTATCAATCCAGAAGGGGAAGAACCGCTACTTTTTCATGCGGGGGTATTGCATTCTACTAGATCTAGTGGTAAAATATTGTGGTACCACAAGGGTTAGGAGAGGCCAGTGAACTGTCCCTACTGTGGGCGGCAGGAGTCAAGGGTGATAGATTCGCGGAGTGTAGACGACGGGGTGAGACGTCGAAGGAAATGCCTCGCCTGCAACGCTCGCTTCACTACTTACGAGCGCGTACAGCCACACGATATCTTCGTTATTAAGAAGGATGGACGGCGTGAGGAATTCAGCCGAGATAAGCTTCTTCTTGGTATTCGCAAGGCCTGCGAAAAACGCCCTCTTCCCACAGGTGCCATTGACAAGCTTGTGGACACAATCGAGGCTGAGCTGTATAGGGTGGGCAAAAGCGAGGTATCCAGTTCCTATATCGGTGACTTGGTCATGGAGGGGCTGAAGAGACTGGACCATATTGCCTACATTCGCTTCGCCAGTGTTTATCGAGAATTTGCTGATATCGGCGATCTAAAACAAGAGGTGGACAGCCTGGCGGTACGACGAGAGGTGACGCCAGCAAACCAGCTACCGTTGCCCTCTTCCGAGGCGGTGAGCTCCCTGACTGGCCGCAAGAGGAGATGAAATGCCCAAGACCCGCCGAAAAGAGAATCAGAAGACTGTCGGCCGTGATAGGGTAGCTCAAGCTGTTTTCGCTGCTGCCGAGTCCATGGGTATAAGTGACAGGAAATTGTTGGAGAAATTTACAGAACAGGTGAGCCAGCGCCTGGAGGTAACTCATCCGTTCCCAGGTATGGAGGAATTGGTTCCTCGCCAGACCAAGCAGCCCGTGTCCTCATCCCGAATTCGGGAGATGGTTCAGGAAATGCTCACTGCCGATGAATTTTCTCCCCAAGCCAGAAGCCAGGTCATTTCTGGAATCAAACTCAGCGATAATGCCCTGAGAGTTCTGGAACGGAGATACTTGACAAAAGACGGTGAGGGAAGAGTTGTTGAGACTCCTCAAGAGCTATTTCACCGCGTAGCCGGGCACATTGCCTCAGCCGAGCTTATCTACGATCCCAAGGCAGATGTTTCTCATTATGAAGAGGCTTTCTGTCAACTGATGGAAAACCTAGAATTCCTGCCCAATTCCCCTACTCTAATGAATGCCGGCCGCGAACTGGGACAATTGTCAGCTTGCTTTGTTCTGCCTATTGAGGATTCCATGGAGTCCATCTTCGATGCAGTTAAATATACCGCTTTGATTCACAAAAGTGGTGGCGGGACCGGCTTTTCTTTTTCCCGACTTAGACCGGAAAGGGATAGAGTAGGTTCGACAGGTGGCATTGCCAGCGGCCCCGTTTCTTTCATGCGCGTCTTTGATACCACTACCGATGTCATAAAGCAAGGTGGCATGCGCCGCGGGGCCAATATGGCCATACTTCGTATTACCCACCCCGATATCTTGAAATTCATCAACGCCAAAGAAGACGCACGTGCGCTGACTAACTTCAACCTTTCTGTAGCGGTGACTGACGAGTTTATGAAAGCCGTGGGAAAAGGCACCGATTACAGTTTGGTGAACCCGAGAACCGGAGAGGTAATGGATAAACTCAATGCCAGAGAGGTGTTCGACAAGATAGTTGACATGGCCTGGCACACCGGTGACCCGGGTGTTGTGTTTATCGACGAGATAAACAGGCACAACCCCACGCCTCAGTTGGGCGAAATAGAGAGCACCAATCCGTGTGGAGAACAACCGCTGCTCCCGTTTGAGTCCTGCAATTTGGGCTCCATAAATCTGTCCAAGATGGTGACGGACAAGAATGGCCAGTTATATGTTGATTATGACAAGCTATCTCAGATAGTCAAGTTCGCAGTCCGCTTCCTTGACAATGTCATAGAAGTGAACCAATTCCCGCTGCCAGAGATTGCACAGATGACAAGAACTACCAGGAAAATAGGGCTGGGGGTTATGGGTTTTGCCGACATGCTAATTCAGCTTGGTATCCCCTATGACAGTGAGCAGGGGCTTGCCGTGGCAGAGGAGATTGCCCGTTTCATATCTGCAGAGGCGGATAAAGCCTCGATAGAGCTAGCCGAAAAAAAGGGAGTGTTCCCTGCTTTCCAGGGAAGCATTTACGACCTTCCCGATGGTCCTCGTTTTCGAAATGCCTCCCGTACTACTATTGCTCCTACCGGCAGCTTGAGCATAATCGCTAACTGCTCGAGTGGCATCGAACCGTTGTTTGCACTAAGCTACGTGCGCCACATCCTGGAAGGTGAAGAGTTCATAGAAGTAAATCCCTATTTTGAGGAGGCAGCCAAGAAGGGGGGCTTCTATTCTCCTGAGCTGATGAAGCAGCTTGCCGAAGGCAAAAGGCTGAAGGATATAGAGGGAGTTCCTGAAGAGACAAAGAAGCTCTTCGTCACTTCCCATGACATATCACCCAAGTGGCACGTTAAGATGCAGGCAGTATTCCAGAAGTTTACTGATAGCGCTGTATCCAAGACAGTCAACTTCCCTCGCGAGGCGACACCCGAGGATGTGGCCGACGTGTATATGTTGGCTTATCGGGATGGCTTAAAGGGCATCACTATTTATCGAGACAGGAGCCGAGAAAGTCAGGTGCTCACTGTGGGTGAGGGGGCGAGAAAAACTGAAGGCAAGCTAGGTCCCAGGAAAAGACCCAAAGTCACCAGAGGTGTGACTGAAAGGGTCAACACGGGGTGCGGCTACATCTATGTAACAGTGAATTTCGATCAGCAGGGAATATCCGAAGTCTTCTCCACACTGGGAAAAGCCGGAGGTTGTGCCGCAGCACAGCTTGAGGCTATCAGCCGCCTTACATCCGTAGCGCTGAGGTCTGGAATAGATATGGATTCTATCGTAAAGCACCTGCGTGGCATCAGGTGCCCTTCCATTACTTGGGAGCAAGGACACGCTGTTCTATCTTGTGCTGATGCCATCGCCAGCGTGCTTGAGAAGTATATTAAGAAAGAAGGGACTGCTGGCAATCCCGACACGCCTTCCAAGAACCCTGAGATGGTCAAAAGTTGGGCCGGCCAATGCCCCGATTGTGGTGGTCCCTTGATTTACCAGGAAGGCTGCAATATTTGCCTCGCCTGTGGCTTTACCAAATGCGGATAAAGTACGACAAGAGCATGCACTGAGGGGAGTCGAAGGATGGGTCGATCGAGAGCCAGTTACTATTCAGCTCTTAAGCAGATAAACAAGGTCGCCAATTCTGCTCTTGGCCTAAGAAGAGTCTGCAATTCCATAGCCAAAAGCGCCGCCACGGCAGTGCAGGCAAATGGCTGCCGCATCTTGTCCCTCAATGCTCAAAAGGAATATTTGATTACTGTAGGCGCCTATGGTTTGAGCGACATCTATCTGAAAAAAGGCCCTCTTGATGTCCGTAGGAGCCTCCCGGATATCCTTGATGGCAAAGTAGTCTTTATTGCCGATGCTGCTAAAGATGAACGAGTCCAATATCCCGAAATAGCACTAGCACAAGGAATTTCTTCTATTCTCGGGATTCCCGTACTTCAGAAAGGAGAAGCCATTGGAGAGATTCGAATTTACACCCGCGAGCCTCACCGCTTCTCCGAAGCTGACAGAAGTTTCCTCCTCAGTGTTGCCGATATTTGCGCCGTCATATTTGAGAGAACAGAGCTTCATAAATTGCTGGAACAAGACTATAGGGCAAGCGATAAACGAAGAAAATCGTCTCGAGTATCTTCATTAGCCGCTACGACGTTGAGGCCAACCAGTTTCGCTCATCCCAGCGAGGAGGATTTTGCCAAACTTCTGGATTTCTACTGTATTGAATGGCTTTATGAGCCTCGTTCCTTTCCTCTCAGGTGGGAAGGCAACAAGATAGCCGAGATGTTCACTCCCGATTTCTATTTACCAGAGTTGGACCTTTATGTTGAACTAACCACACTAAAACAAAGTCTGCTGACGGAGAAGAACCGCAAGCTGCGCCAGCTTAGAGCGCTTTATCCTGAAGTCAATATCAGGCTTCTAAACAAAAATGATTTCCTTAAGCTGCTAGCCAAATATGGTTACGGCCCTCTCGGCGAGGCCAAAGTAGAGGGAGTCGACCGAGTTTTGTATAGCCACGCCAGAATTCAACGAAGGATAAGAACCTTGGCCAGACATATTTCGCGTGATTATGCCGGACACCAACTGGTGCTAGTAGGCATCCTGAAAGGCGTTATCTGCTTCATGGCTGACCTTATGCAGCACATTTCCGTTCCGGTTACCCTGGACTTTATGGCTATCTCATACTACGGTGGTGACGGCCAGGTGGTCAAGATAACCAGAGACCTGGATAGCAGCATAACAGGGCAACATGTACTGATGGTTGAAGACATCGTAGATACTGGCATGACCCTCAATTACATTCTCAATCATCTTTCTGCCCACAATCCTGCCAGTCTTCGCGTTTGTACCTTGCTTGATAAAAGAGCTCGCCGACTGGTAAATCTTCCTCTCGATTACGTAGGTTTTGAAGTTCCCGATGAGTTCGTAGTCGGCTATGGCTTAGACTACAAGGGAGAATACCGAAATCTGCCCTTTATTGGCATCCTACATCCCGAGCTAGTCAAAGACGCGAAACCTCGCTGAGTCCCCGAGTTGGGTCCCTCTTTCCACCGCAATGCCTAGTAACCAGTATAATGAAAAATTGGAACAAAAAAATGCCCCAAGTAACCTCACCGTCTTGGCTCACCACCCCCGGCCTTTCTGCTTCCACTTACCTTGCGCCGAGACTCTGCCTCCCGGCACCTTTCAGCTTCCACTTACTCGGCGGTCGGTTCCACACTCGCCAAGTCCTTGTTCGATTACTTGGAGCCTTGTAATGTTAACACACTTCTAGGTCCTTGTCAAGGACCCCAATGTTCCTACCGAGCACTTACACACGCATGATTGCCAAACAGAAGCCCTGACCTACCTTTCGACACACCCATGACCTGCAAATTTCATCCCTACATCGGCTACCCAAGAACTATTTTCAGCGTAAAGGCATCACAGATTACCGTCCAGTTATCCTGGCAAAGCTAGTCCAGTCTTAGCTTTGTTCACTTGGGATGAACACCCCATTTAGCACTGAATCTCTGTTTGACTTGTGCATTTATCAGGCCCTGAGGCCACTGTCCCTGCAATATTCGGGCTACCTCTTCCCATGGCCACCTGAATAATTCTTCACGCGATTCCTCGGAATAGTAGGCAAAATGACCCGTAATGAGAACATTGTTGAGCTTGAGCAAGGGATCGTCCTGGGCAGGAGGCTCTGACTCCAGCACATCCAGGCCAGCACCGGCAATTAATCCCTTTGAGAGGGCAGTATAGAGAGCCCTTTCGTCAACGAGCTCTCCACGGGCTGTGTTGATGAAATAAGCTGTGGGCTTCATCTTCTTGAATTGCGGAAGCCCCATCATATGCCTGGTTTCTGGGGTGAGAGTAGTATGCATGGAAACGAAGTCCGACTCTTCAAGCAACTGCTCGAGTCCCACTGACTCCACCTTGAATGCCTTAAACAATTTGTCAGGCACATGGGGGGCGTAGGTGATGATTCTGAAACCGAAAGCTCTGGCTTTTGGGACAAGGGTACGAGCTATGTTACCGAACCCGATAAGCCCCAAGGTCTGTCCGGACAGCCGATGTAACGGCTTCAAGGCGTTCAAGTAGTCTGCCTGAGTACTCCATTTGCCACTCTTAATGTCAGGTACTAGTTGATAGAACTTTCTGGCACAAGCCAGAATAAGTGCCATAGCGTGGTCTGAGACTTCCTCCAAGCAGTAATAGGGATTATTGGCGACGCAGATACCTTTTTCTGTGGCGGCGGCTATATCTACATTGTCGTAACCTATCCCTGTAAGGGCAATCAGTCGGCATTTGTTCAGATTCTCAATTACTCTGGCACTAAAGACATAGCCGGGCGTTATCCTTATTCCCAGCGCTATGATACCATCAGCTTCAGAACAGGCAGACATAAGTTCTTCCTCGGTAGTACAAAAAGTCTTGTCCACTTGTGCACCTAACCGAATCAGTAACTCATCATAGGTGGGGACCAAGCCAGGTACATAGAAGGTAACAACAACTCTGAAGCTCAAGTTCCTGCCCTCCTTTTTATTCTTGCCAGAGCGACATCCGTGACCCTGGACTCTGTGATTATAGCATTGAGACACGGGCATCCTGCGTGTGAGTCCCTTGGGCTCTTTCCACATGTCCGTTAAACCTGAGTGAGGGCAACGAGAGAAAAAGATGGTTGATGCGGACCCCGGATGTATGTCCTGACCGTCGGCCACTCGCTTGTACTAAGGCGTACTATAATATACTATATGGAGAACTCGAGTCGACCTGGCCGGAAACTAAGACAAAAGGCGTCAATCCAATCAGTAGCGAAATAGGAGGTTGAGATGTCGGATGTGATAGTTAGGGTAATATCCCAGAAGGGGACTTGCGAAGCTCAGCACAAGATTGGCGATGAGTTTGTGATCGGAGAGCAAATTCCGCCCAACCTTTGTTCATGGGCTTTTCACTACCTTTTCCCTTTCGTTCAGGTCCTGCGATATGGCGGTTCGTTCCCCTGGGAGAAAGACGGAAGCAAGACCACTGTTGCCTGTCCTGACCCGGAAAACCCGGTGGTCTTTGAACTGAGGCGCACCTCACCCTAGCGCCCTTAATCGCAGAGCTGGGCGACTAAGACCCACCCAGACAAACAGGCCGTAGCTAACGGTTTCACTAGGCTGATGCAAATCGAGGTGCCAGTATCGCGAAACGCAGCTTCGGATCAATCGCACCGACTCAACTGACTCTTCAGACTTCTGGCCTTGTGTTCATACCGATAGGCCGCCGCAGTACATCCAATACCCAAGCAGACAAACACAATTCCAAAAAGCCCAAGCAGACTCGATGAGACAAAAAGGACACTGCCCCCCACCATCCCCAGCGTTACCAGAACTACTGCCGAAATAATATACATGTTTGCCCTGTCCTTCGCCTCCTCAACTTCCCCCTGAAGTTCAAAAACTTGTCGTTTTGTATCTTCTTCAACCAAGACTTCTCCGCATTTAGGGCAAAACACCAAATCTTCGTCTATTCTTTTCTTGCAGTGTTGACAATATAGCATCGCCACGCCTACCAATCTGTTTCCAATATTATAAGATAACGCCAGCCAAATTTCACTATCTTCTGCTGGTGTGTGTGTACGAAATTACCACCATGTCCTGCAAAAATTTCCGGAAGCCTGCAGCAGCGTATCCGGGCAAGTTGTTCCAAATAAAACCTAGCCTTTCAGCCAGGGCATCATACTTCTGAGCTTTTTGCCCACAATTTCGATGGGATGCTCCGCCTCCATCCTTTTAATAGCATTAAAGCTGGGGCGACCGGCTTGGTTCTCCAGAATCCATTCCGTAGCAAAGCTGCCATCCTGAATTTCGGCCAGGATTTGTCTCATCTCCTCTCTGACCAAATCATCAATAACTCGCGGGCCTCGCGTATAGTCTCCATACTCTGCCGTATCACTTACCGAATAGCGCATATAGCCCAGACCACCTTGATATATGAGGTCGACAATCAGCTTCAGCTCGTGGCAAACCTCGAAATAGGCGATCTCAGGTTGATAGCCCGCCTCTATCAACGTCTCGAAGCCAGCTTTTATCAGAGAAGAAACTCCCCCG
>Ga0224505_10002725_pt1 | contig 10256 bp, 7 predicted proteins | sample SF_Jan12_sed_USG_FD_169102 | JGI IMG/M metagenome (GOLD analysis project Ga0224505, IMG submission 169102) | Sediment microbial communities from San Francisco Bay, California, United States - SF_Jan12_sed_USGS_4_1 | ecosystem: Environmental > Aquatic > Marine > Sediment | place: USA: California...
GACCGACTGCTAATCGCTCCGTCGCGTCGACTCCAGGCGCGGGGACAGTCGCATCACGAACAGCTGGAACAGCGCCGCACCGGCGCAGAACAGCAGCATCGGCATGGGGCTGCCGACGCCGACCAGTCCCATGGCCTGCACGCAGATGGCGGACACGAACTGGTTGAGGAACCCGAGCGTGCTCGAGCCCACTCCGGTGGCGTGGGGCGGCGCGAGGTTTACGGCGATGGCGGTCAGGTGCGGCATGAACAGGCCTTGCCCGAAATACAGCAGGCCCATCGGCAGGAAAATCCACAGCGGGTGCCGCAGGCCCGCCGCGACGAATGCCAGTGCCGCCAACGCCGCAACCATCTGCAGCCCGACGCCCAGCGTGATGACCGCATGCTGGCTGTAGCCACCAAGACGCCCCAGGGCCCAGTTGCCGGCGACATACCCGAACGAGATCAGCGGGTAGTACAGGCCGTACTCGGTCGCGGAGCGGCCCAGCGACGTGACCATCACGTACGGCGCGAGCGAAATGAACACGACGAACATCGCGTAGGCCGCCGAAGACTGCAGCACGCAGCTCATGAACTGCGGCTTGGCGAGCAGGGTGCCCGCGACACGCGCCATCTCGCGCACGGCCGGCGGCGCGAGGGCGGCAGGGCGGGTTTCCGGGAGGTGCTTCCACGTGAGCCAGGCGACGGCCGCGGCCATCAGCAGCTGCGCGCCGAAGACCGAGCGCCACCCGAACCAAGACGTGAGGAAGCCGCCGACCACCGGCGCGGACGCGCTCGATACCACCGCGAAAATCGCCAGCTGTGCGAGCACGCGCGGCATTTCGTCGGGGTACAGGTCGCTTACGATCGTGCGCGAGACCGCGATGCCCGTCGCGGTGCCGAAGGCGAGTACCGCGCGGCCGGCGATCAGCCAGCCGAGGCTCGGTGCCACCAGGCACGCCAGCGAACCCGCGGCCATCAAGCCGACGCCGGCGAGGATCGCCTGCCGGCGGCCGTAGCGGTCGGCGAACGGGCCCCAGCAGAACATGCCGATCGCAAACGTGAGCAGCGCGACCGAGAACGTGGCCTGTGCCTGCGCGACCGACGAGTCGAAGTGCTCGCGGACGACGGGCAGCGCAGGCAGGTAGATGTTGGTGGCGACCGACCCGATCGTGACGATGAACGCCAGCAGGTAGATGAGCGAGCGCTGGTTCAAGAAACCTCTGATTTACTGTCGCAATGAGCGCGTTAAGTCAGAGGTTCCTATCCCTCGATGCCACCGATGCAGAGGTACTTGAGCTCCGTGTAGTCGAGGATGCCGTACTTCGAGCCTTCGCGGCCGAAGCCCGATTCCTTGACGCCGCCGAACGGCGCGACCTCGGTCGAGATCAGGCCCGTGTTGAGGCCGACGATGCCGTACTCGAGTTTCTCGGCCACGCGCAGCGACCGCGCGAGATCCTTGGTATAGAAATACGAGGCGAGGCCGAACTCGGTGTCGTTCGCCATGCGGATCGCGTCGGCTTCGGTCTTGAACGAGAACACCGGCGCCACCGGGCCGAAAGTTTCTTCGCGCGCGACCATCATCGACGGCATCACGCCCGTGATGATCGTGGGTTCGTAGAAGGTACCGCCCAGCGCGTGCCGCTTGCCGCCGAGCACGATACTGCCGCCCTTGGCGAGCGCGTCGGCGACGTGTTCTTCGACCTTCGCCACGGCCTTGTCGTCGATCAGCGGGCCTTGTTCGGTCACGCCCGCCAGGCCATCGCCCACGCGCAGCTTCTTCACCGCGTCGACCAGCTTGGCCACGAACGCGTCGTAGACGCCTTCCTGCACCAGCAGCCGGTTCGCACACACACAGGTTTGTCCGGTGTTGCGGTACTTGCTCGCGATCGCGCCTTGCACGGCCGCGTCGAGGTCGGCGTCGTCGAATACGATGAACGGCGCATTGCCGCCGAGTTCCAGCGAGAGCTTCTTCAGCGTGCCCGCGCACTGCTCCATCAGCTTCTTGCCGATCGCGGTCGAGCCGGTGAAGGTCACCTTGCGCACGATCGGGTTCGAAGTCATCTCGCCGCCGATCGCGGTGGCCGAGCCCGTGATCACGCTGAACACGCCCTTCGGGATGCCGGCGCGATGCGCGAGCTCGGCCATCGCGAGCGCGGAGTAGGGCGTCTGCATCGCGGGCTTGCACACGAACGTGCAACCGGCCGCGAGCGCGGGGCCTGCCTTGCGCGTGATCATCGCCGACGGGAAATTCCACGGCGTGATCGCCGCGACGACACCGACGGGCTGGCGCAACACGAAGATGCGCTTGTCCGGCTGATGACCGGGGATCACGTCGCCGTAGACGCGCTTGGCTTCCTCGGCGAACCACTCGATGAACGAGGCGGCATAGACGATCTCGCCTTTCGCTTCGGCGAGCGGCTTGCCCTGTTCAGCCGTCATCAGCTTCGCAAGATCGTCCGCGTTCGCGAGCATCAGGTCGTGCCAGCGGCGCAGGATCGTCGCGCGATCCTTGGCCGTGCGCGCGGACCAGGCCGGAAACGCCGCAGCGGCGGCTTCGATCGCGGAACGCGTTTCCGCCGCACCCATGTTCGGCACCGTGCCAAGTACCGCCCCCGTGGCCGGATTGGTTACGGGGTTCGAGCCACCGCCGTCCGCATTGCGCCACTCGCCGTCGACGTAGCACTGCTGGCGCAGCAGGGTGGGATCCTTGAGTTCGAGCGTCATGGGAGACCGCCTCAGCCTAGATGCGTGGAGAAGAATTCCCTGGTGCGCGCGAACGCGAGATGCGCGGCAGCCGCGTCGTGGCTCGCGCGATCGGTGCAGTTGAAGCCGTGGCCCGCGGCGTAAGTGTGGAATTCACCCTGCGGGAAGGCCGCGCGGATCTGCGCCACGTCGCTCGGTGGGATGTGCGAATCCTGTTCGCCGAAATGGAACTGCATCGGGCAACGGGGCACCGGATCGAGGAACTGCGTGATGCCGCCGCCGTAGTACGAGACGCCCGCCGTCACGGTGGTGCGGCTGCCCGCGAGCCAGGTGACGAGCCCGCCCCAGCAATAGCCGACCATGCCGACTGCGCCGGCTTGGTTCACGGCGTCGATCGCGGCCTGCACGTCCGCCATTACCTGGGCGAAGTCCGCCTTCTGCATGTAACCCACGCCAGCCGCGATGCCAGCGTCGTCGTAGGCCAGGTTGACGCCGCGCTGTTGCCGGTCGAACAAAGCCGGCGCGATGGCCAGGTAACCCTCCGCCGCGAACTGGTCGGCGACGCGCTCGATGTGGCCGGTGACGCCGAAAATTTCCTGGATGACCACGACTGCGCCCCGAGCGCGGCCTGCGGGCTTGGCGAGATAGGCGGAAAGCGTGTGGCCGTCGGCGGCCCGAAGTTGCAGGTGGCTCATGGATGCCTTGCCCGCGCCGCGAGGCGCATTTTTCTCGGGTTGGGAGGCCTGCAAGGATAGCAGCCGGCCGCGCTCGAGGGTGAGGAAAGCCACCGCAAAGCGTACCCTTGTATCAAGTCCATGCCCTTGCCGGGAGAGCCTGATGCACCTCGGAAACGCCCCGCGCCGGGTCGCCATCATCGGCGGCGCGCGCATCCCGTTCGCACGCTCGATGGGCGCCTATGCCGAGGCCGGCAATCAGCAGATGCTGACGGCGGCGCTGCAGGCGCTGACGGACAAATATCGGCTGGCCGGCGCGAGGCTTGGCGACGTCGGTGCGGGCGCCGTGCTCAAGAGCCCGCGGGATTTCAACCTGACGCGCGAGGCCGTGCTCGGCACGACGCTCGACGCTCATACGCCGGCGTTCGACCTGCAGCGCGCCTGCGGCACCAGCCTCGAGACCGCAATCATCCTTGGACTGAAGATCGCTGCGGGGCAGATCGACAGCGCGATCGCCGCTGGTGTCGATACGGCCAGCGATGCGCCGATCGGCATCAACGAGAACCTGCGCCGCATCCTGTTGCGCAGCGCGCGTGGACGTTCGCTCGGCCAGCGGCTGGCCCCGTGGGCGTCGCTGCGGCCGGGACATTGGAAACCCAGCTTCCCCGCCGTTTCGGAACCGCGCACCGGACTCACCATGGGGCAGAGCACGGAACTGATGGCGCGCCGCTGGGACATCACGCGCGAGGCGCAGGACCAGCTCGCGTACGAAAGCCACCGTCGCGCCGCGGCCGCCTATGACGCCGGCTTTTTCGACGACCTGGTGTTTCCGTTCAGCGGGCTGCAGCGCGACGACAACCTGCGTCGCGATACGTCGCCCGAAAAACTCGCACGGCTGAAACCCGCGTTCCCGATGCAGGGCAGCGGCACGCTGACCGCGGGCAATTCGACCCCCATGACCGACGGTGCGGCCGCCGTGCTGCTCGCCAGCGAGGATTGGGCGCGGGCCCGCGGGCTGCCGGTGCAGGCTTACCTCACGTTCGGCAAGGTTGCCGCCGTTGATTTCCTGCACGACGAGGGCCTGCTGATGGCGCCCGCGTATGCGGTGCCGCGCATGCTCGACGATGCCGGGCTCACTCTGCAGGACTTCGACTTCTACGAGATCCACGAGGCCTTCGCGGCTCAAGTGCTGTGTACGCTCGCCGCGTGGGAATCGGCAGAGTTCTGCCGCGAGCGGCTGGGCCGCGACCGCCCGCTCGGTGCGCTCGATCGCGCGAAGCTGAACGTGAATGGCAGCAGCCTGGCGGTCGGCCATCCTTTCGCGGCCACCGGGGCCCGCATCGTGGCCACGCTGGCAAAGCTGCTCGAACAGCGCGGCGGTGGCCGTGGACTCATCTCCATCTGCACGGCCGGCGGCATGGGCGTGACCGCCATCGTCGAACGCTGAAGCCCCTATAATCGCCGTCTCTTTCGCCGGCAGGTACGGTTGCATGTCGCTCGTCACGTTCCCGCGCGCCACGGTGCTTGGCGTTGCCATCGCGTTCGGCCTGCAGGGTTGCGCCTCGGCACCGGTCGCGCCGTCAGCGCCAACATCGCAGCCGGTGCCTGTCGCTGCAGCTCCTGCGTCGCTGGCGGCCACTGATGCCACGACCAAGCAGCGCCTCGACGCGCTGTACGAGGCGTATTTCGAAGACACGCTGCGCGCCAATCCGATCCTCGCGACGTACATCGGCGATCACCGTTACGACGACCAGCTGCCGAACACGATCGGTCCGGAGTACCGCGCAGCGGCGCGGGCACTCAACGAGAAGTACCTGGCCGCGATCCGCGCCATCGATCCGGCGACGCTCGCGCCGGCCGACCGCATTTCGTACGACATCTTCCTGTACGAACGCGAACGCGAAGCCCGCGGCGACCGATTCCCGTTCCATCTGCTGCCCCTCAACCAGGCGGGCAGCCTGCTGACGATGATGCCGGCGCTCGGGTCCGGCACCAACGCACAGCCATTTGCCACCGTGCAGGATTACGAGCGCTGGCTGGGCCGCCTCGACGGCATGGCCGTCTGGATGGACCAGGCGGTCACGAACATGCGCGAAGGCATGAAGGCCGGTGTCGTGCAGCCGCGGCCGGTCATGGAGAAGGTGCTGCTGCAGCTCGAGGCGATGACCGTGCCGCGGGCACAGGACAGCCAGTACTTCGCGCCGATCAAATCATTGCCTGCGGGTTTCTCCGCCGTCGACCGCGAGCGCCTGACCCGCGCGTACACGCAGCAGATCGAGACGAAGCTGCTGCCTGCCTACACGCGGCTGCGGAATTTCGTGCGTGACGAATACCTGCCGCACACCCGCAAGAGCGTCGCATGGACCGCGCTGCCCGACGGGCAGGCGTGGTACGCGTACTACGTGCAGGAGCACACCACTACCACCATGACGCCGGACGAGATCCACGAGCTGGGCCTGAGCGAGGTCAAGCGCATCCTCGGCGAGATGGACCAGGTGCGGCAGCAGGTGGGTTTCAAGGGCGACCTGCAGGCGTTCTTCGATTTCCTGGAGAACGACCCCCAGTTCTATTACACGCGCGGCGCGGACCTGCTGGCCGATTACGGCGCGATCAAGACGCGCGTCAACGCCGCAATGCCGAAGCTGTTCTCCGTCTTCCCGAAGGCGGATTACGAAGTGCGCGAAGTGGAAGCCTTCCGCGCCCAGTCGGCCGCGGGCGGTTCGTACCAGCAGCCTTCGGCGGACGGCTCGCGTCCCGGTGTGTTCTACGTCAACACGTACAACCTCAAGGCGCAGCCGAAGTACGGCATGGAGACGCTGTCGCTGCACGAAGCGTCGCCGGGGCATCATTTCCAGGTCTCGATCCAGCAGGAACTTGTCGACGTGCCGCGCTTCCGGCGCTTTGGTGGCGATTACACCGCCTTCGTCGAGGGCTGGGCGCTGTACGCGGAATCGCTCGGCAAGGAGCTGGGTTTCTTCACCGATCCGTACCAGTGGTTCGGCCGACTGAACGACGAGCAGTTGCGTGCGATGCGCCTCGTGGTCGATACCGGCCTGCATGCCAAGGGCTGGACGCGCGAGCAGGCGATCAAGTTCATGCTCGACAACTCGACACTCGCCGAATCCGACGTCGTCTCCGAGGTCGAGCGCTACATCGCGTGGCCCGGCCAGGCGCTCGGCTACAAGGTCGGCGACCTTCGTATCCAGGGCCTGCGGCGCAAGGCCGAGCAGGCGCTGGGACCGAAGTTCGACGTGCGTGACTTCCATCGCGAGGTGCTGTGCGACGGCGCCGTGCCGATGGACGTACTCACCGCGAAGATCGATCGCTGGATCGCTGCGCGCCGCTGATGCCACTACGCCAGTGTATCGTCGGGCTGTCGATGCTTGCAGGGCCGCTGTGGCTTGCGGGTTGCGGCCCCGCCGATCCGCCCAGCACGCGGCCTGAGGACGCGCCCTCGACCTTGGCCGCGCCGCTCCGCGCCGCCAATGCCGAAACCGCCGAGCTCTATCGCGTCGTCGAAACCTGGTTCGACCAGTACCTGGCGCTGAACCCGATCTACGCGACCACGCTGGGCGATCACCGCTTCGACGACCGCTTTGGCGATTACGCCAGCGTGAGCTGGGTGGCGGATTCGCTCGGCATCGAACAGGAGGCGCTGGAACACCTGCAGTCGGTGGATCTGCGCGAGCTCACTGGCGAAGACCTCGTGACGTATCAGGCGTTCAAGCGCCAGCGCGAGCTCAGCATCGGCGGCTACCGATATCCGGGCGAGCTGCTCGCGATCAACCAGGTCGAGAGCTGGCCGGTCGCGTTCGCGCAGCTCGGTTCGGGGCGCGGCGCGCATCCCTTCCGTGCCACGCAGGACTACGACCACTTCCTCGCGCGCATGGATGGTTTCGTCGCGTGGGTGGACCAGGCGATCAACAACCTGCGCGCCGGCGTCACGAAGGGCGTCGTGCTGCCGAAGGTCGTCGTCGAACGCACGCTGCCGCAGCTCGATGCGTTCGGCCGCGTCGAAGATCCGAAGCAGACGGTCTTCTGGCAACCGCTGCTCAATTTCCCGGCGGGCCCGACGGTCGCGGATCGCAGGCGTTTGCTGCAGGCCTACGACGAAAAGCTGCGTACGCGCGTGCTGCCTGCTTATCGCCGCCTGCACGATTACCTGGCGCAGGATTACCTGCCGAAGGCGCGCGACACCGTGGCGTGGTCGGACCTGCCGAGCGGCGACCTGTGGTATGCGCACCTGCTGCGGTTGAACACCACGCTCGACCTGACACCCGCTGAAGTGCATGAGCTGGGCCTGCGCGAGGTCGCGCGGCTGCGTGCGAATTTCGCCGCGCGGCTGCAGGGTCCGCTGGGCGTGCCGGGCGACCCGCACGCAGCGTTCGATGCGCTGCGTGCGGATCCGAAGCTGCATTTGAGTTCTGCGCGCCCGCTGCTCGAGGCCTACGGTGCGCTGCGCGGACGAGTGGACGCACAAGTCGCATCGCAGTTCACGCGGCGTGTGAAGGCGGGGCTCGACATCCGCGCGATGGACAGCTTCGAGGCCATCGCAGCACCGCCATTTTTCTATCAGCCACCGAGTGCCGATGGCGCGCGGCCAGGCATCCTGTCGCTCAACACGTCCGACCCCGCGTCGCGTCCGTCTTTCGCGATTGAAGCGCAGTACCTGCAGCAGGCCGTGCCCGGCCGCCATTACCAGGTTGCACTGGCACAGCAGGCGCCGGAGCTGCCGCGGTTCCGGCGCTTCGGCAGCGATCCGGCGTTTCGCGAGGGTTGGGCGCTGTATGCGGTATCGCTTGGTCCCAGCCTCGGTCTGCTGGCCGAGCCCTACGGCCAGTTCGGTGCGCTCAATGTCGAGCTGATGCAGGCCGCGCGGCTCGTCATCGACACCGGACTGCACACCATGGGTTGGAAGCGACAGCGCGCCATCGATTACCTCCGCGCGAATACCGCGGCCAGCGCGGCGGACATTGCCGCGGAGGTCGACCGATGCATCGCGATGCCGGGGCAGGGGTTGGCAGGAAAGGTCGGACAACTCAAGATCCTGGAGCTGCGCCGCCGCGCCGAGGCAAAACTGGCTGATCGCTTCGATGTGCGTGCCTTCCACGAGGCCATCGTGGGCGGCGGATCGATGCCACTGCCGGTGCTCGAGGACAAGCTTGCCCGGTGGAGCGCAGCGCGCCGCTGAAAGAACGCCGAAACATCGCCGTTCCGGAATCAAGCGCCCGAGCGGCTTTCGGCGTGGACCAGTGCGCCGCGCACGGTGGTGTTGAACTGGATCGATGCGGCGGCCAATGAAGCGGGTTACAAGGTCGAGCGGTCGGTCAACGGCGTCGACTTCGAGCAGGTGGCGATGCTGGGGCCGGACTGGAACCGCTAAGTGGGGCAGTACTCCGGCAGCGCGACGCGGTATTACTACCGGGTGCGGGCCTTCAACGGCCGTGGCAATTCGCGGTACACCGAGACCCGCGAGGTCGGGATGTGGTGACGGGCCACGTGCACGGCTTCAGTAGCCGTAACCCTCCGTGCGGATTTCGTCGAGTTCATCGCCGACGAAGCGTAGCTTGCGCAGCAACTTGCTCGAGCCGAAGTTGTACGTCCAGATCTCGACCGGCATCTCGACGACGCCCGGCCCGTAATACTCGTAACGGCTGAAACCATAGCCATACTCGTAGCGTGGCGCGCGCCGAATCACGCCCTGGAAGTCGACGCTCGTCGGTTCGCCGCACAGGGTGCGCACCTTGTCCTTGCCGTCTTTCACGCTGACCAGTCGGCTGCCGCAGCGCATGGAGTCCTCGGCGTACGCCGGGCTCGCGCACAGGCTCACCCCGATCCAAAGGGCAGGAACGATTTGATAAGGCTTGTACACCCCGACAGCATATCGCGCCGCCTAGCATCCTTCGTGCATGTGGGCCCGCCTGTGTAAAGACAATAGCCGGTCGGGAACCCCATGCGTACCAGACCACGGCCCAGGAGCACGCGGCCGGCCGGGTTCGTGCTATTTTCATAAGTCGTTGAACATATTGAAATAAACGTGGATCAACTGACTGGTGCGAGTCCGGAATGTAAGGCATTCGGACAGCTCGGGCGATGCGGGATGGTCTGATAATCTTGCCGCCCAGCCACCGCAACCGTGTAGCTCATGCCGCTCGACCGAAGTTTTGAACGACGCCTCGCCGGCGTCATCAACAGCCGTGCCCGTGGCGCGCTGCAGGGCGGGCTCAAGGGCGTTGAGCGCGAATCCCTGCGCGTGACCCCGGCCGGCCAGATTTCGCAGGCGCCGCATCCGCGTGCGCTCGGTTCGGCCCTTACCAATGAGCACATCACCACCGATTACTCCGAGGCGCTGATCGAACTGGTCACGCCGCCATTCGCCCACACCTGGGAGCTGGTGCAATACCTCGCGGACCTGCATCGCTTCGTCTACACGAACCTGCCCGACGACGAGTTGCTGTGGGCGACCAGCATGCCTTGCGCGATCAAGGGCGACGCCAGCATCCCTATCGCGCAGTTCGGTTCGTCGAACGTCGGCCGCATGAAAACCGTGTACCGCAACGGCCTGGGTCACCGGTACGGCCGCGTGATGCAGGCCATCGCCGGCGTGCACTTCAACTATTCCTTCCCCGATCACTTCTGGCCGGTGCTCGCCGAAGTGCTGCAGTCACAGGACGCGGGGCAGGCGTTCCGGTCGGATGCCTACTTCTCGCTGCTGCGCAATTACCGCCGGCACGGCTGGATCGTGCTGTTCCTGTTCGGCAATTCGCCGGCGCTGTGCCCGTCGTTCCTGCAGGGACGCACCGTCACGGGGCTCGAGCCGCTCGAACCGGGCAGCTTGTATGCGCCGTACGCAACCTCGTTGCGCATGAGCGATCTCGGCTACCGCAACAAGAGCCAG
>Ga0224505_10002727_pt1 | contig 10252 bp, 11 predicted proteins | sample SF_Jan12_sed_USG_FD_169102 | JGI IMG/M metagenome (GOLD analysis project Ga0224505, IMG submission 169102) | Sediment microbial communities from San Francisco Bay, California, United States - SF_Jan12_sed_USGS_4_1 | ecosystem: Environmental > Aquatic > Marine > Sediment | place: USA: California...
GATGCAGGATATCCTCGATGCCACCGGCGTCATCGAAAGCAAGGGCTACACGGTATGTGATGACCTCATGCATGGATTCGGCGGCGGTTATTTCCAGCCCATCATCGGCAGCAGGAGCAGGATGTCCGGTCCGCTGCCGGACATGACGCTGGAAGAGAACATGACGGTGGTGGTGCAGCCGAACGTCATCACCACTGACGCCGATGAATCGAAACGCGCCGGTGTACAGGTGGGCGAGATGATCCGCGTAACCCGCGACGGATTCGAACGCCTGCATCGCGCACCCCGGGGCCTGTTCCGTGCAGGCCGGCGTATCTGAATGGTGCGCTGCTAGAATCGACGCATGGCGCGAAAAAGAATACGCAAAAGCCACGCAGACGACGCGCGTTGTGACATCGCGCTGCTGGTCGATGCCGAGGCCGGGGAGCGCAGGACTTCCGGGTTTTTTGTTCCGGAGCGCAGCAGTGTCGAGGCTTATGTGTGCGCAGCGCTGCGCGCACAGCGGCTGAACGTCACTGTGGTGCCGTTTGATGCGGTCGTCGAACCGACGATCACCGAGTTGCGCGAACTGAATCCGCGGCTGGTATTCAATCTTACGGAATGTGTCGACGGCGACCGCAGCCAGGATGCCGCCATTGCGGGGCTGCTTGACCTGCTTCAACTGCCGTACACGGGGACGGGCCTCAGTGGCCTGCGATTGGCGCGCGACAAGGCACTGTCCAAGCACATCGTCGCCGACCTGGGAGTCGGCGTGCCGCGGCATTTCATCATTCCGCCGCGCGGCCCCGTCCGCAATCCGCGCGTGCCCTATCCGCTGATCGTCAAGCCGCAGTTCGGTGACGGTTCCGACGAGGTGCGCGTCAATTCCCTGGTCAAAAACGAGCGCGAGCTGGTGCAGCGCGTGCGCATATTGCGCAAGCGGGTCGCCGCGCCGCTGATCTGCGAGGAATTCATCGAGGGCCGCGACCTGTATGTGGCGCTGCTCGGCAACGCGCCGGCGGTCATGCCCGGCATCGAACTGGTGATCGGGCGCAAGGGGCGCGGGGCGCCGGAGTTCGCGTCGTACAAGCTGAAGAATGACGGTGCATACCGCAACCGCTGGCGCGTGCGCTGGCGCGTGGCGAAGCTGTCACGAAATCTGCGGCGTGATGTTGAAAGTGCCAGCCGCGCGATTTTCCATGCGCTGAAACTGCGCGATTACGGGCGCGTGGATTACCGGCTGACGCCGGACGGGCGACTGGTGTTTCTCGAGGCCAATGCCAACCCGGACCTGCATCCGCATGCGATGGGCAACCACGTGTGTTTTCCGGGCGTGCCGTATGCGGATGCGCTGCGGCGTATCGTCGCCGAGGCGCAGGCCAGGGGACGCAAAAAATAGCAGTTAAATCAATAGTGTACGTTGACCAGATCCACCGCCCTGAGCAGCGGCGCGGTGAGGCCTGAGAGGCGCACGATCTGCTGGCCCTCGGCATCGAAGTTCTCCGGCATCAGCCATTCTTCATAGGCCAGGCGCAATGCCGGCCATTCCTGATCCGTGACTGAAAACCATGCGGTGTCGCGGTTGCGGCCCTTGTGCACGACGGCGTTGCGGAATATGCCTTCGAACGAGAAACCCAGGCGCAGCGCGGCTTCGCGCGACGGCATGTTCAGCGCGTCGCACTTCCATTCGTAGCGCCGGTAGCCTAGGCCGAAGGCGCGCTGCATCAGCAGGAACATGGCCTCGGTGGCGACGGGCTGCTGCGCGATCAGCGGCGTGTACTTGATGCCGCCGATTTCGATGCTGCCGTTGGCCGGATCGATGCGCATGTAGGCCGCGACGCCGCCGACCTTACCGCTGGATTCGTCGATGATTGCGTGAAACAGATAGTCATCGCGTTTTGCGGATACGTCCGCCCAGCGTCGGCAGTCCCCTTCGGTGGCGAAAGGGCCGTACGTCAGATAGGTCCAGCCGCGCAGATCAGGCTCCAGCGCGTTGGCGGCATGAAACTGTGCCGCATGGCGCGCCCCGTCCAGCGGTTCGACGCGGCAATACTGGCCGGTCAGCGTCTCCCGTGGCGGCAGCGGCGGCGGCGTCCAGTCGGGCAGCGGGAAACCGATGGGCTGGCCGTACTCGTCAAAATGCTGATGGTTCGGGTGGGTCATTTCGTATTCTCCGCGAGGCGGTTGGCCTGCCATTGTTTCAGCCATCCGGTGTTGCCGCCGAGTTCGACGATTTCCATGAGCGTGTCCGGAATCGGCGGGTATTCACGGCGGATGTCACGCGTGTGGTTGATGAAAAATCCGTTGCGGAAATCGACTTCGAGTTCGTCGCCGGTTTCGCACATCTCGGTGGCATTGACGCAGTCGGTCATGGTGCGCAGGCCGCAGCCGATGGCCGCGCGGTAGGCGAGAAAAGGCATGGATTCGCACACCAGCCCCAGTCCCAGCGCCTGCATCGCGATGTAACCGTTCATTTTCGGACCCATGCCGAAATTGCGGCCGGCAACGATGATGTCGCCGGGTTTGCAGCGCGTATGAAAACCCGGATCGGTTTCCTCGAACAGATGCGGGATGATGTCTTTGGCATCAAAGTGGCGGCCGACGATGATGCGGTTGGGTACCACGCCGCCGGCATGCCAGACGTCATGCCCGAGCTTGTAGCAGCGGCCCTTGAGTTGCCACTGGAATTCAGTGCTCATAACTTTCTCGCATCGGTGATTTTCCCTGCCACTGCGGAGGCTGCAACGGTGGCCGGGCTGCCGAGGTAGAGCTTTGCTTCTTTTGCACCGAAACGTCCGGCATTGTTGTTGGTGGCGGTCGAGATTGACGCTTCGCCGCTGTGCACCGGGCCGATGACGGCATCGTTGCACGGACCGCAGCCGGGCGGCAGCATCACGGCGCCGGCGTCGATGAAGACCTGCAGCAGGCCCTCGGTGGCGAGCCGGCGATTAGTGGCTTCCGAACCGGGGGCGATGAACAGCCGCACACCGGGTGCGAGCCGGCGGTCCTTGAGTATCGCCGCTGCTGCCGTCATGTCTTCCCACATGCCCGAGCCGCACGAGCCGATGAACGCATGGTCTATGGCGGTACCCGCCACCTTTGAAATGTCCACTGCGTTCTCAACGCTGCCCGGCAGCGAGACCTGCGGCTCCAGCCGCGAGATGTCGAGTGTCAGGTCGGCGTCGTAACGCGCGTCCGGATCGGAATACACCGGCGTGAACGGATGCTTTGCGTGTGCTTTTGCATGAGCAAGTATTGCATCCGACGGCGGCACGAACACGCCGTACGCGCGGATTTCGGTCGGTGTGGAACACAGTGCTGCGCGCGACGCGAGGTCGAACTGCTCCAGATCGCCGGCGTATTCGAGCACCCGGTAATCGAGATCGGCCGCAAGTCCGCCCTGTTTCAGCATGGCGGCAAAATGAAAGCCGACGTCGCGCGCATGCACGCCCGGCTGCAATCGGCCTTTCAATGTCAGCCGCACGGTCTTGGGTACCATGACCCAGTTGGTGCCGGTTGCGAGCACGCGGCTGATTTCGCTGCCCATGCGGAAGCCGAAGGCGCCGATCGCGCCGGCGTTGGTGGCATGGCGGTCGTTGTCGAAATAGAACATGCCCGGCAGCAGCATGCCCGTTTCCATCGGGAAAATGTGGCCGTGGCCGCCGCGGCCGACATCGAAAAAGTTTTTCACACCCCATTGCGCCGCCGCCTTGCGGTTGAATGCGCCGCGTTCCGCCGCGCGCGCGCTGCCGTAGATCACGTCATGATCGGTGACCATGACCACCTTGTCCGGCGTGGCGAGGCGGTTGATGCCGAGCGCATCGAGCTCGCGTTTCGCGCCCATCACCACGCCGTCGTGAATCATGATGAAGTCGGGATCCGGGGAAACCACGTCGCCGGGGCGCACCGCGGCTTTGCCGCTCTTCCGGGCAAGTATTTTTTCAACGGCAGTGAGTGCGGGCATCAGGACTCCAGTGTGACTGTCCGAGGCTATGGTTACGGTGCGGCGCTGTCAAGGCGATGGACAGCGCCCCGGTGCAGGCGCAAACTGGAACGGCGATGAACTGTGCCGTGACCAAACGGGTACTGTGCGGCGCCGCGCTGGCGCTGGCCGCCGGTGCGCAAGCGCAGGGCACGGGTCCGTCGCAGTTCGAAAACCTGGTGCGCAGTCCGTTCGTGCATTGCGCCTTCTACAAGCAGTATGAAATCGATCCGCGCACGGGTGACCGCCTGCTGATCGAGGGTAAATCGGATTCGCTGACGCATTACCAGCGGCTGAACGCGGAGCAGATGCGTTCGATCGACACGCGGCGTGCCGGGGCGGTGGATGTGCAGGTGGTGCGCGGCAGGAAATACCTGCATCTCATCGAATACTCCGCAAGCATGTATGTGGTGACGACGATCTATGCCTGTCTGGAGCGCGACGAGCGCACCGGCAGCTGCATCAATTACGGTGCCGTCAATGCGCGGCATTTTGATGCGCGCGTATGGCGGGAGCCGGACCGGGTGTATGAGGAATTAAAGGCGCACGCCGAGCCTGGATTCTGCGATCACAGTTTCATCAATGTGCAGGAAGCCGCGCATGTGCCGCGCAAATAGTCACACGACAAATAGTTAAGTAACTATTTGATTTAATTGGTTATTTTTCTACGCTGCCCGCAGCCGGCCGGCGCGGCAATCGTCGATTTTCCGGACCAGGTAATCTGCCGCCCAGTCGATTTCTGCGGCGGTATTGAAGCGGCCCACGGTGATGCGGATCGAGTTGCCCGCCATGATTGCATCGGATCCCAGGGCCTGCAGCACATGCGACACGCCGCCGGTGGAGCACGCCGACGTCGATGACACCGCGATGTCGGTCAGTGTGGTGACCAGCGAGTCGCAGTTGGGGATGTTGAGGCTGATGTTCAGGTTGTTGGCGATGCGGTGTGTCATGTCGCCATTGAGGGTCACGCCGGGCAGGTCCTTCAGGCGCGCCCAGAACCGGTCGCGCAGCGCACGCAGCGCCGGCACTTCTTCCGCCATCAGTTCTCCGGCAATCCGGAGCGCCGTGCCCATGCCGACAATCTGGTGCGTGGCCAGCGTGCCCGAGCGCAGTCCGCGTTCATGGCCGCCGCCGTGCATCTGCGCATCAATTCGCAGTTTCGCTTCGCGCCGTACGTACAGCGCGCCTATGCCCTTGGGGCCGTAGGTCTTGTGCGCGGTCAGCGACATCAGATCCACCGGCGTTTGCGCGACATCGATGGCGACCTTGCCGGTGGCCTGCGCCGCATCGACGTGGAAGATGATGCCGCGTTCGCGACAGATCGCGCCGATGGCGGCAATGTCCTGGATCACGCCGATTTCGTTGTTGACCAGCATCACCGAGGCGAGGGTGGTGTCGGGCCGCAGTGCCGCGCTGAAGGCGGCCGGATCGAGCAGGCCGTTTTTCTGCGGGGCGAGATACGTGACTTCAAAACCCTGTTTTTCGAGCCACTGCATGGTGTCGAGCACCGCCTTGTGCTCGGTCTGCATGGTAACCAGGTGTTTGCCGCGCGCCTGTGCGGCCTGCGCAGCACCCTTGATTGCAAGATTGTTGGATTCGGTGGCGCCCGATGTCCACGCAATTTCGCGGCTGTCGGCATTGATCAGCGCGGCCACGTCCCTGCGCGCACCTTCAACTGCGCGGCTCGCGGCATGGCCGTAAGCGTGCGTGCCGCTGGCTGGATTGCCGAACTGCTCGGTCAGCCACGGCAGCATCGCCGTAACGACGCGCGGATCAACCGGCGTGGTGGCCGAGTTGTCGAGATACACGGGAGTTTTCATGATGTGGTCCTGCTGCGGCCCGATTCAGTGCTTCTGGGTCAGCGCGGCGATGACACGCTGGCGTTTCTCTTCCACTTCAGCGGCAAAACCCGGATGGCGTTGTTCGACCAGCCCCGTTGCCAGCCCCAGCTTCAGCAGTGCTACGGCAATCGTCGCCGACAGATCGTCAAGATCCGGACTCGCCTTGGCCAGTTGCATGGCTTCTATGGTTTCGTCGCAGAGTTGCTGCATCGCATCGTGCAACTCGCCATCAAACAGTCTGGGTGTGTTCATTTGCCGCGCCGGGAAACTTTCGGTCGATTGTAGCGCGATTCGCCGTGCCGGCAGCTTACAATCACCGGCATGAAATTCATCCTGTATGCGCACGCGGTGTTGCTGGCGTGCGTAGTCTCGGCAAATGCGGTGGCGCAGAACTATCCGAATCGCACGGTCCGCATGATCGTTCCGGTCAGCGCCGGCGGCGTGACCGATGTGTTCGCCCGTACCCTGGCGCAGGGATTCAATGAAGCCTGGGGCCCTTATTTCATCGTGGACAACCGGCCCGGCGCCGGCGGCATGATCGGCTCCGAACTGGTGGCCCGGGCCGCGGCCGACGGCTACACACTGCTGATGGCCTACACCTCGCATGTCACCAATCCGTCATTGTGGGCGCAGCTGCCGTATGACACACAGCGGGATTTTGCGCCGGTTGCAATGATCGCGACCGTGCCCAGTGTGCTGATCGTGCATCCGTCGCTGCCGGTTTATTCGGTGCGCGAACTGATCGCCTTTGCCCGGCGGCGGCCGCACGAATTGGACTACGCTTCATCGGGCGTGGGCACGGCGGCGCATCTCGCAGCGGTGCTGTTCACGCAGCGTGCAGGCCTGTTCCTGACGCATGTGCCGTACAAAGGCGGGTCGCCGGCGGTTTATGAACTGGTCGGCGGGCAGGTGTCGATCATGTTCGGCAGCCTGACCACCGCGCATCAGCATATCCGGTCGGGTCGCGTGCGTGCGCTGGCCGTGACCAGCAGGAAGCGCAATCCTGCGGCGCCGCGCGTGCCCACCGTGGAGGAGGCGGGCGTCCCGGATTACGAGGCGCTGGCGTGGTTCGCGCTGTTTGCGCCGGCACACACACCGGGACTGGTCATCAACAAGCTCAGTTCCGAAGTTGACGCCATGCTCAACCGCCGCGAACTGCGTGAGCGTTTTCTGGCGCAGGGCGCCGAGCTCGCGCCATCATCCCCCGGCGAACTTGCCGACCGTGTGCGCTCGGAGATTGTGAAATGGCGCAATGTGATCCGGACGGCGGGTATCGAGCCCATGAAGAACTGAGGGCGCCGCAGCGCCCGTAGCGCGTGCGCGGGCTACTGCCGGTTGATGCTGAATTTCCCCGGTCCGATCAGCGCCACGGCGATCGCGGTAAACAGGAAAAAGCCCTGAAGCTCCAGCGCCCAGCCGCCGGATTTTCCGAGGTCGAGCAGTTGCGAGCTGTGGGCGAGGGCGACTGCGACCACCATGTTGAATGCCACCAGCACGCCGCCGATGCGCGCGTAAAAGCCGAAAATCAGCAGCAAGGGCGCCAGGACTTCGCCAACAAGCACTCCGTACGCGAAAAAAGCCGGCAGGCCGTGGCTCACGAGCATGCCTTCGATTCCGCTGATGCCGAACCGCAGTTTGGCGATGCCGTGCAGCAGCATGAGTATCCCGAGCGTCAGGCGCAGTATCAGTTTGCCGATGTCGTCCATGGTTGTAGTCTCGATTGATGTGGTTGAGGCGGAATGGAAGCTGAACGGCGCATCATCGCCTGATGCGCCGTCGTTCGGATTGCGACCTGAGCCGGAACGGGTCACGAGTGCCTACCAGCCGGTGGTCTTGGCGCCTTCGGTTGCCAGCAGTACATAAGCCATGATGCAGGGCTCTTTTCCGCGATTTTCCCAGTTGTGGTTGGTCGCGCGCTGGATGATTACGGTGCCCGGCGTCAGGTGAACCTCTTCGCCGGTATCGAGCTGCATCCACAGTTCACCCGCGAGGCAGATCGCGTAATCCACCGAGTCGGTTACGTGCCAGCGCTTGGCCACGCCCGGCTCGTACTTGGCCAGACGGAACACGGAGCCTCCGGCGAGGCTGGTGCCCAGTTCCCAGGTGTTGGGATCTTCCTCGGTCATTTCCACCGGCAGCTTCTTCGTGGCCCACATCGGAATGTTGCCGAATCCCGGCCGCATCGGGATCGGTTCGATGTTGCTGTCCCATTTTATGCAGGATTTGCCTTCCTTGTTGACTCCGGTGACTACTCGGCGGAATTTCATGATTGCTGTACTCCCTTTCAATTCGCGTTTGCTGCCTGATTAAAAAAACACCGGCGCTGGTCCGGCCGGTCTATGCGAGACGTGCTTTTGCCTGTGCCCTGATTTTACCGCGTCTGCCGCGTTCAGTCGGCGCGGATGCCGGCTTCGCGGATCACGCGTGCCCATTTGGTCATTTCCGCGCGGAGCACCTTGTTTGATTCCTCGACGTTGCCGCCGATGATGTCGATGCCGGCGGCGGCGAATCGCTTGGCTGCAGCCGGGTCGCCCAGCGCGGCATTGGCGTCACTGCTGATCCTGTTGAGCGTGGCGCGCGGCGTTTTTGCGGGCGCAAACAATCCGTACCAGACATCGAAGGCATAACCGGGCAATCCGTTTTCAGCGACGGTGGGCAGATCCGGCGCTGCCGGACTGCGCTTGGCACCGGTGACTGCGAGCGCGCGCACCTTGCCGCTTTTTGCATGCGGCAGCATGGTGCCGACGCCGGCGATCGCCATGTGTACTTCGCCCGTGAGCAGTGCGGTGACGCCGGGGCCAGTGCCTTTGTATGGCACGTGCACCATGTTCACGCCGGCGGTCACGCGAAACAGTTCCGAGCCCAGATGGGATGCGCCGCTGACGCCGCCGGACGCAAAGCGGATTTCACCGGGTTTGCTTTTTGCCAGCTGTACCAGCTCGACCACGGATTTCGCCGGCACCGACGGGTTCACGGCCAGCACGAAGGGCTGGCTACCGACGATCGTCACCGCAGCGATGTCGCGCTGCACGTCGAAGGGCAGCTTTTTGTACAGCGCCGGTGCATAGGAGATGCCGACGCTTTGCAGCAGCAGCGTGTAGCCGTCGGGTACCGATTTCACGGCAATATCGGTGGCGATCACGCCGCCGCCGCCCGGCCGGTTATCGACGATGACCTGCTGGCCCCAGCGTTCAGTCAGAGGTTGCGCCAGCAGCCGTGCAATGATGTCAGTGCCGCCGCCTGCGGCAGATGCTGCAATCATCCGTACCGGACGTTCCGGAAATGTCGCGGCGACTGCGGGGATGCAGGTTGCTGCAATTGCTGCCAGCGCAGTCATGTGCATGATGGTGCGTTTCATGGTTTTACTCCTGTAGTTCAGCGGATGTCAGTGGCGGGCGCCTGGGGATCAGGCGGTGCCCAGCCCCAGATTTTTCTGCAGCAATGCGTAATTGGCGGCCTCCATCGGCAGTTCGCCGGTATTGATCTGATGGTCCAGGGCGGTCACCGCTGCGTTGGCCGGGGTGGCGATGCCGAGCTCCGCGCCTTTGCGCGCAACAAGGCCGCTGATGTATTCGATCTCGCTGGCGCGGCCCTTCAGATGATCGTGGATGGGAGCGGTGCGACCGCCGCCCACGTGCGACAGCAGGGTTTTCATCGTCGTTACAAGGTTTTCGTCGCTGGAGCCGGCAAATTCATCTGCGCGCAAGCCGAAAATCGGTTCGACGCGGTAGCCGAGTGCGGTACCCACCGCCATCGACTCCTTGCCCAGCTTGACCGAGATGTCGAACATGCCCGGCAGTGCGGCCGCTTCGAAATTGCGCAGCCCGAGCAGGCTGAACGGGCCCATGGTCATGGTGTTGGCAATGAGCTTGGTCCATTTCGCGCCGTAGATGTTGTTGGTCACATCGCAGCGCCCGACCTTGCCCATGATGGCCGCGATTTCCTTGACGCGCGGCGTGTACGCGCCGTCGAGTTCGCCGACCGTGAACCATGAACCCTTGCGCGTGGTGTTGCGCTGGATCTGGCCCGGCGTGAACAGCTCCGCCTGCAGTTCCACCACGCAGCCGATGACGCGTTCGCGGCCGATGATGGCGGCAATGGCGTCGTCGTTCATACCGTTCTGTGTGCCGACCACAATGCTGTCCTTATTCAGGTACGGCCTGATGAATTCGGCGAGCCAGCGCGTGTCGTTGGACTTGGCGGCGAGAAACACGATATCGAATGTCTGTCGCGCCGCAGACAGGTCGCACAGGTTGAGTGCTTTTACCGGCACCTGGAACTGCGAGTCCTTGAACTGGACATGCAGGCCGTTGCTCTTCATGGCCTTGACGTGCGCTGGCCACTGATCGATCAGAGTAACGTCATAACCTGCGTGGGTCAGATCCGCGCCGATGCTGCTGCCGATGGCGCCGGTGCCGAGTACGGCGATTTTTTTGGTCATGGTTTTACG
>Ga0224505_10002728_pt1 | contig 10252 bp, 10 predicted proteins | sample SF_Jan12_sed_USG_FD_169102 | JGI IMG/M metagenome (GOLD analysis project Ga0224505, IMG submission 169102) | Sediment microbial communities from San Francisco Bay, California, United States - SF_Jan12_sed_USGS_4_1 | ecosystem: Environmental > Aquatic > Marine > Sediment | place: USA: California...
TAGCGGTTTAGTCCTCTGGCCGACAACAGGTCTGCGGCGAAGTCGCCTTAAGCGGACCTTGACTGGCTGGAAAGGCACGCCCGGCGCTGATAGGCCGATCAGCTACGCTCCACGCGATGCGGCCCAGCTCGAATTCCTCGATCGCTCGTGCCGCGGGTTGGATGGCCGGCTGGCTGACGCTGATGGTCGTGATTGCCGTGGCGGGGCGCGAGGCCGCGCGCGAGTTGTCGGTGTTCCAGGTCATGCTGCTGCGCTCCACCCTGGGCATGGCGATGCTGTGGCCGCTGGTGCGCGCAGCGGGCGGCCTGGCCGCGGTCAGGACCGAACGGCTGCCCCAGCACGTGCTGCGCAATGCGGTCCACTATGTCGCGCAGTACGGCTGGTTCGTGGCGTTGACCCTGATCCCGCTCGCGCAGGTGGTGTCGATCGAATTCACGATGCCGATCTGGTCGGCAGCCCTGGCAGTGGCCTTTCTCGGAGAACGCATGAGTGGCCGGAAGTGGTTCGCGGTGCTTCTGGGTCTGGTGGGCGTCGCGGTGATCGTGCGACCCCGCGCGGGCGAACTCGATGTCGGGCAGATGATCGCGCTGGCCTCCGCGCTGGGATTCGCAGTCTCGGTCGTGCTGGTGAAGTCGCTCACCCGCACCGACGCGGCAGTGGGAATCAGCTTTTGGATGCTGGTGGTGCAGAGCGCGATCGGGCTCGTCCCGGCGCTCGTGGTCTGGCAATGGCCGTCCGCAGTGGCCTGGGCTTGGGTGGCGGTGGTGGCCTTCTGCGGCACCTATTCGCACTACTGCTTCGCCAGGGCGATGCAGCATGCGGACGCCACCGTCGTCGTACCGATGGACTTCCTGCGCGTGCCGCTGACCGCGCTCGTGGGTTGGCTGGTGTACTCAGAACGGCTAGATCTCTTCACGGCTTTGGGCGTCGGCCTCATCCTGGCGGGGAACGTGCTCAACCTGCTTCGTTTGCCGGCTGACGGTTGGCGGGTTTGGCGCAAAGCGTGAGGCGATCTTCAAGCACGGGCTTGCCCGAGTGCTCACTCTTGGCGTGAAGCAGTCATAGGCGAGGCTGAGCGTCGATCGACCGGTGACGGCCGCGCCTGTCATTCGAGCGGCGGGCAGCGAGTGACTCAGTTCAGTCTCAAGCGAAAGCTCGTGTGCGCGGGCCGGCCATTGGCAGCGTCGCTGCCACAGACCCTCAGCCTCTTCCCCCGTCATCAGGCCGACCAGTTCGCCACCCCCGGTACCACCAACGCTCCCCGCGCCTCTTGCGCCACCTCACGCACGCTGCAGCCCTGCACGTGGTCGTTGACCAGGCCCATCGCCTGCATGAACGCGTACACCGTGGTCGGCCCGACGAATCTCCAGCCGCGACGCTTGAGGTCCTTCGACATCGCCACCGACGCGGGGGTGGTGCTCAGGGCCTTGAGCGCGGCCCACGTCAGGCGCTTGGGTCGCGTGCCGGGGGCCGGCTCGTAGTGCCACGCATAGGCGGCCAGCGAGCCGAACTCGCTGCGCAGCTCGAGCAGACGCTTGGCGTTGTTGATCGTCGACTCGATCTTGCCGCGGTGGCGCACGATGCCGGCGTCGCCGAGCAGGCGATGCACATCGCGCGCGCCGTACCGAGCGACGCGCTCGGCGTCGAAGCCGTGGAACGCGCGGCGGAAGTTCTCGCGCTTGTTGAGGATGGTCAGCCAGCTCAGGCCCGACTGGAAGCCTTCGAGGCAGAGCTTCTCGAACAGGCGCCGGTCGTCGGTGACCGGAAAGCCCCATTCGTGGTCGTGATAGTGGCGGTAGGCGGGCGTGGCCCGACACCACGCGCAACGGGTCACGCCGTCGTCGTCGGCCCGGAACAGGCCCGCCGCCGTCACCGGGCGCGCTCAGTGGTTGTCGCGCGGCACGAATGCCCCGTTGGCCATGCCCGGCGGTTCGGGTTCGTCCGGGCGTGGCACGAAGGCGCCGCGGCGCCCGCGCAGGAAGTCGAGGTCCGCGCCCTCATCGGCCTGCAGCACATGGTCGACGTAGAGCTTCCAGTAGCCGCTGCCCAGCGGCGGCGCCGGGCGCTGCCATGCGGCCATGCGTCGCGACAGTTCCTCGTCGCTGATGTCCAGGTGCAAGCGGCGCTTGGCGACATCGAGTTCGATGAAGTCACCGCTTTTCACCGCCGCCAGCGGCCCGCCGTCGGCGGCCTCGGGGCAGGTGTGCAGCACCACGGTGCCGTAAGCGGTGCCGCTCATGCGTGCGTCGCTGATGCGGACCATGTCGGTGATGCCCTTGCGCAGCACCTTGGGCGGCAGCGGCATGTTGCCGACCTCGGCCATGCCGGGGTAGCCCTTGGGACCGCAGTTCTTGAGCACCAGGATGCAGGTCTCGTCGACGTCGAGGTTCTCGTCGTCGATGCGGGCGTGGAAGTCCTCGATCGAGTCGAACACCACCGCGCGGCCCCGGTGCTTCATCAGCGCCGGCGTGGCCGCGCTCGGCTTGATGATCGCGCCGCGCGGCGCCAGATTGCCGCGCAGCACCGCGATGCCGGCGTGCGGCTTGAACGGCGCCTCGTAGGTCTTGATGACCTCGGGGTTCCAGTTCTTCGCGTCGGCGATGTTCTCGCCCACGGTCTTGCCATTGGCCGTGCGCGCGTTCAGGTGCAGCAGCGGCGCGATCTCCTTCATCACCACCGGCAGACCGCCGGCGTAGCAGAAGTCCTCCATCAGGTACTGGCCGCTGGGCTGCAGGTTCACCAGGCAGGGCAGTTCGCTGGCCAGTCTTTCGAAGTCGTCGATGCCGAGCTTCACGTTCAAGCGGCCGGCCATGGCGATCAGGTGGATCACCGCGTTGGTCGAGCCGCCAATGGCCGCCAGTGTTTTGATCGCGTTCTCGAACGCTTCGCGCGTGAGGATCGAAGAGAGCTTCTGGTCATCGTGCACCATGTCGACGATGCGCCGGCCGGCCTCGCGCGCGATCACGTTGCGGCGACCATCGACTGCCGGGTACGCGGCGTTGCCCGGCAGCCCGAGACCGAGCGCCTCGACCATGCTGGCCATCGTGCTCGCGGTGCCCATCGTCATGCAGTGGCCGTGGCTGCGGTGCATGCAGCTTTCTGCCTCGAAGAAGTCTTGCAGCTTGAGCGTGCCGGCGCGCACCTCCTCGCTCATTCGCCAGACGCCGGTGCCGGAGCCCAACTGCTGATCGCGCCAGCGGCCGTTGAGCATCGGCCCGCCAGACACGCCGATGGTCGGCAGATCCACGCTCGCCGCGCCCATCACGAGCGAGGGCGTGGTCTTGTCGCAGCCCATCAGCAGCACCACGCCGTCGACCGGATTGCCGCGGATGCTCTCCTCGACGTCCATCGACGCGAGGTTGCGATACAGCATCGCAGTGGGGCGCAGCAGCGTCTCGCCGAGCGACATCACCGGGAACTCGAGCGGGAAGCCGCCCGCTTCGTAGACACCAATCTTGACCTGCTCGGCCAGCGTGCGGAAATGCGAGTTGCAGGGCGTCAGTTCGCTGAACGTGTTGCAGATGCCGATCACCGGCCGGCCGTCGAACTGGTCGTGCGGCACGCCCTTGCCCTTGACCCAGCTGCGGTAGTTGAAGCCGTCGCGGTCCTGGCGGCCGAACCATTGCTGGCTGCGCAGCTCGTGGGGGGCCTTCTTCCTGGTCATGGTGCTGCCTTGCTCAGTGGATGTGGTTGCCGCCGTTGATGTCGAGCTCGCTGCCCGTGACGTAGCTGGCCAGGTCGCTGGCCAGGAACAGCACGCAGCCGGCCACCTCGTGCGCGTGCCCCGGCCGGCCCATCGGCGTGGAAGCGACGATCGCGGCCAACTTGTCCGGCGTCATCAGGCCCGCGGTGATGTCGGTGTCGATGAAGCTCGGGCAGATGGCGTTGACGCGGATGTTGTCGGGTCCCAGTTCGCGCGCCGCGGCCTTGGTGTAGCCGAGGATCGCCGCCTTGGCCGCCGAGTAGTGGCTGCCACCGAACACGCCGCCGCCACGTTGCGCCGAGACGCTGCTCATGTTGACGATGCTGCCGCGCCGGGCCGCGCGCATGGATGGCACGACGGCCTGCGTCATGAACAAGGTGCCGCGCATGTTGATGTCGAAGATGCGTTCGTAGGTGGCGGCATCGACTTCCATCAGCCGCTGCGGGCTGGTGATGCCCGCGATGTTGACCAGCACGTCGATGCGGCCGAAGCGCGCGAGCGCGATCGCGGCCGATGCATCGCACTCGGCCTTGTTCGTGACGTCGCAGCGCGCGCCGGCATGACCGGTGCCGGGCAGCGAATTGGCTGCAGCGGCCGCCGCCGCGGCGTCCAGGTCGGTGATCAGCACGCGCGCACCATGCTCGGCCATCAGCTTCGCCGCGGCGAGCCCGAGGCCACGGGGGCTGGCGGCACCGGTGACGATCGCGGCGCGGCCTTCGAGCAGACCTTCGATCACTTGAGAGCTTTTCGCACCGAAGCGGCAATCCCCTCGGCGTCGAGTCCGTAGTGTCGGTACAGGTGGGTCGGCGGGCCCAGCAGCGAGTACTGGTCGGGCATGCCGACGCGCACCAGTCGCACGCCCAGCCCCTCCTCGGCGATCACTTCGGCGACTGCCGAGCCGAACCCCGAGCTGACGTTGTGCTCCTCGGCGGTGATGACGACGCCCCGCTTGGCAGCGCGGCGGACCGCTTCGCGGTCGATCGGCGCGATCGAGTACATGTCGACCACGCCGAGGTCGATGCCGTCGGCGTTCAACATCTCGGCCGCCTCCAGGCTGGCGGCCACCAGGTTGCCGATCGCCAGCACCGTTGCGTGCTTGCCTGCACGCAGCGTGTTGCTGCCGCCGATGCGGAATTCCGGCGGCGCGTCGTAGACGACTTTCTCGCGGCCGCGGCCGGCGCGAAAGTAGATCGGGCCATCGTGCCTGATCGTGCTCTTGAATGCGGCGCGGATCGCGTTGCCATCGCAGGGCGCCATCAACGTCAGGCCGGCGATCGCGCGCAGCGCGCCGATGTCCTCGTTGCAATGGTGGCTGGTGCCGTAGAAGCCCATCGCGATGCCCGAGTGGGTGCCGATCATGCGCACGTTCAGACCCGGGTAGCAGATGTCGTTGCGGATGTTCTCGACACCCATCAGCGCGAGGAAGAACGAGTAGTTGCTGATCACCGGGAGGTGCCCGGTGGTGGCCAGGCCCGCCGCCGCGCCGATCATGTTGCGCTCGGCGATGCCGAAGTTGAAGTAGCGGTCGGGGTACTTGCGGCCGAAGCCGATCACCTGCGTCGGCCGGCCCAGGTCGGCGGTGCACACGACGATGTCGTGGCCAGCCTGCACCAGCTCGTCGAGCACGGCGCCGGTCGTCAACTGCGGCGACAGGCCCAGCGAGGTGGCCATGTCCCAGGTGGCCTCGTCGGCGAGGCCTTGGACACGGCTTTCGCTCAGGTCCAGCTTGGCCTTGGCTTCGCCGCTGATATAGGTGACGCCCGCAGCGCGCGGCTGCGGCACCCAGCGTGTCTCGGCTGCGCTCATCCGATGCTCCCTTCCAGCACTTCCTTGTAGGCCCGCTGCAGGTCCTTCGGTCCGAGGAATCCCAGGTGCCATTGCCAGCCGTGTTCCATGAACGAGACGCCCCTGCCGCTCACGGTGTACGCAAGGATGCAGGTGGGCCGGCCGTCGGGCTGGTTCAGCGCCTTGTCGAGCGTGCCGCTGACCGCGTCGAGGTCGTGCCCGTCCCTGACGACCAGCGTGCGCCAGCCGAAGGCTTCCCACTTGTCTTCCAGCGGCTCCGTGCGCATCGTCTCCTGCGGGTCGCCGTCGCTGCCGGCGGCGTTGATGTCGACGATCCCCACCAGGTTGTCGAGCTTCCAATGCGCGCCTGCGATCGCCGCCTCCCAGACTTGGCCTTCGGTCTGCTCGCCGTCGCCCATCATGCAGACGGTGCGTGACGGCGACCCACGCCGCCGCGTGCCGAGCGCAATGCCGACCGAGACGCTCAGGTTGTGGCCGATCGATCCCGACGAGAAGTCGGCGCCCGGCACCTTCTTCATGTCCGGGTGGTCGCCCAGCGGCGACTTGAACCGTGTATACGTATCGAGCCAGCTCTGCGGGAAGAAGCCCAGGTCCGACAGCACGGGGAACAGCCCGATCGCGGCATGTCCCTTGCCCATCGTGAAGCGGTCGCGGTCGGGCCACTGCGGCTCGTCAGGCCGCACATGCATGAAGCGGTAGTACAGGGCCGAAACGATCTCGGCCATCGAGAAGCTCGAGCCGTAGTGGCCCGAGCCGCAGATATCGGTCATGCGCAGCGTCTCGAGGCGGATCAGCCGCGCCTTCTCGCGCAACTGCTCCTTGGAGACGCTGTGCACCGCGCGTGCAGGCATCGATCTAGTCCTTTCGTTCGGCCGCCGAGGGCGGCAGGCCGTTCTGGTGAGCGATGAAGTCGGCCAGCATCGGCACGTACTTCTGTCCGTCACCGGCCGCCTCCATCGCGGCGAAGCTGTTCTTCACCAGCGTCTGGATGTTGTTGACCGCGCCGATCTCGTTGGCCATCGACGCGAGGTAGCGCATGTCCTTGTGTGCGTTGCTGATGGTGAACTTGTGCGCGTTCTCGTTGCCCGCCAGGCTCCATTGGATGAAGGTGTCGTAGAAGCCGCTTCGCATGCGCCCCGATCCGATCACGCTGTGGAACTGCTCGACCGTCAGGCCCGCCTTGCGCGCGATGGCCAGCGCTTCGCTGAACAGCGCGGCGTAGCCCATGGCGACGAAGTTGTTGACCAGCTTCATCTTGTGGCCGAGCCCGAGCGGCCCGAGGCGCACGACGTTGCCGGCCCAGCAGCGCAGCACCGGCTCGATCGTCCTGAACGTGGCGTCGTCGCAGCCGACCATCGTGTCGAGCGTGCCGGCTTCGGCCTCGACGGGTGTGCGTGACAGCGGCGCGTCGACGAGCGTCATGCCCGCAGCCCGGAGCTCATCGCCGAGCGCCAGCGTCGATACCGGATTCGAGGTGGAGCAGTCGATCACGATCAGGCCACGCTTGCCGCTCGCGATGACGCCGTCGGCCCCGCGCAGGTTCGCTTCGACCTGCGGCGATCCGGTGACGCACAGGTGGATGATGTCGCATTGCGCCGCCAGCTCGCGCGGTGTCCTGGCCTCGGTGGCGCCGAGCGACTTGAGGTGCTCGACCGGCTCGCGGTTGCGGTGACCGAGCACGACGAGCGGATGGCCCTTGGTGACGATGTTCTTGGCCATGCCGTGGCCCATCAAGCCGACGCCAATGAAACCCACGGTCGGTTTCGTGCTCATCGCTTCGCTCCCGCGCCGTTGAGCGCCCGGTAGGCACGGATCACCTGGCTGTCGTCGGCCGCGCCATGACCCAGCCCGCTCGCGGCCAGGAACATCTGCATCGCCGCCGCCGACAGCGGCAGGCCGGCCTTCAGCGCCCGGCCTTCGCCCAGCACGATGCCCAGGTCCTTGACGAAGATGTCGACCGCGCTCGTCACGGGAGGATCCGACTGCATCATGCGCGGTCCGCGATCGCCCCACATCCAGGAGTTGCCGGCCGACACGCTGATGATTTCGTGCATCGTCGCGGTCGACACGCCCGCGCGTTCGGCCAGGTGCATGGCTTCGGCGGCCGCGGCGATGTGCACGCCGCACAGCAGCTGGTTGATCATCTTGGCCGTCGAGCCCATGCCGGCCGCGCGGCCGCAGTCGAAGATGCGCGAGCCCATCGCGTCGAGCACCGGCCTGGCGCGTTGTAGCACGGCCTCGTCGCCGGAGCACATGATGGTCAGCGCGGCTGCGTTGGCGCCCTTGGTGCCGCCCGACACCGGCGCGTCGAGCGCGTGCAGGCCCATTGCGGAAAGACGTGCGGCGGTTCGCATGGCGTGCTCAGGCGCCTGTGTGCAGCCCATGCCGACGATCGCGCCCTGCGGCAGTGTGGCGGCCGCGCCGTGGTCGAACAGAACACTCTCGGCTTGTTCGCCCGAGACGACCATCAGCCAGAGGAGCTCGGCATCATGGGCCGCGTCGACGGCGCTCGAAGCCGCGCCGCCGCCGGCGGCGACCAGCGCATCGGCGGCACCGGGACGCAGGTCGAATCCGCGCACGGTATGCCCCGCCTTGACGAGATTGAGCGCCATCGGTACGCCCATGGCACCGAGGCCAATGAAACCCACGCGCATCGCTATTCCTTCACCGCTCCGGTCATCGCGCTCACGTAGTGCTCGACAAAGAACGCGTACAGGATCACCAGCGGCAGCGATCCCACGAGTGCGCCGGCCATCAGCGAGCCCCAGCGGTACTGGTCGCCGTCGGTGAACGCCGACAGGATGGCCACCGGCACCGTCTTCTTCTCGGTGCTGTTGATGAAAGTCAGGGCATAGATGAACTCGTTCCAGCACAGCGTCAAGCAGAAGATCGACGCCGAAATCAAGCCGGGGACTGCCAGCGGCAGCACGATCTTCACCAGAATCTGCCAGCGGCTGGCGCCATCCATGAGTGCGCACTCTTCCAGCTCGTACGGGATCGTCTTGAAGTAGCCCATCAGCAGCCAGGTCGAGAACGGAATCAGAATCGTGGGGTAGGTGAGGATCAGCGCGAAAGGCGTGTCGAACAGGCCGTACTGGAAGACGACGGTCGACAGCGGGATGAACAGGATCGATGGCGGCACCAGATAGGCCAGGAAAATCGCGCCGCCGACCCATTGCGCGCCGCTGTAGCGGATGCGGGTGATGGCGTAGGCCGCGAACACGCTGGCCACCAGCGACAGGACCGTGGCCGACACCGCGATGAACATCGTGTTCCACAGCCACTGCGGATACTCGGTCTTGAAGAGCAGGTCGCGGATGTGCTCGAACGTGGGGTTGAGCGTATAGAACGGGTTGTGGGCGTCGAGATCGAGCAGGTGCTCCTTCGGCTTGATCGCCGTCATCGTCATCCAGTAGAACGGGAACAGCAGGACGAAGACGATCAGCACCAGCGGGATATAGACGCGCACCACACGTTGTGGCAGCGTGGACAGGAAGCTCATGCCCTCCGTATGGTCGGCGGCGACGTTCTCGATCGCCTTCGCCGACGCGACCGCCGCGGCCTCGACGCGCCGCTCAGTCATTGCTGTCGCTCCCGGCCTGCCACTTGCGCCGCTGCAGACCGAACCACGACACCATGATCGCAGCCAGCAGGAAGGGCACCATCGCGGTGGAGACGGCCGCGCCTTCGCCGATGCGTCCGCCCAGGATCGCGGTGTTGTAGCTCATGGTGGCCATCAACTCGGTGGCGCCGGCCGGGCCGCCGTTGGTGAGCACCTTGATCAGCTGGAAGTCGGTGAAGGTGAACAGCACCGAGAAAGTCATCACCACCGCGATGATCGGCGTGAGCAGGGGATAGGTGATCTTGACGAACATCTGCCAGCGCGTCGCGCCGTCGAGCGTGGCCGCCTCGTACAGCGACGGCGGTACCGTCTGCAGGCCGGCGAGCAGCGAGATCGCGATGAAGGGCACGCCGCGCCAGACATTGGCGAAGATCACCGAGAAACGCGAATTCCAGACGTCGCCGAGGAAGTTGATGTTCTCCGTGATCAGGCCCGCCTTCTTCAGCGACCACGAGATCACCGAGAACTGCGGATCGAAGATCCACCAGAAAGCGATCGCCGACAGCACGGTCGGCACGATGAAGGGGATCAGCACCACCGCCCGGATGATGGCCTTGAACGGCAGCCTCTCGTTCAGCAAAATGGCCAGGTACAGACCGACCGCGAACTTGATCGCGCTGGCCACCACGGTGTAGAAGATCGTGAAGAACACCGCCGTCTGGAACTTGCTGTCGCCGATGATCCACTCGTAGTTCTCGAGGCCGACGAACTTGCCGGGGGTGCCGATCCTGGCGTCGGTGAACGACAGCCAGACGCCCAGGCCGAGCGGATAGACGAGAAACAGGAGCAGGAACGCTGCCGCGGGCAGCATGAACAGCAGCCCGAGGAAGTTGCGGTTGTTGAAGAGGCGTTCCATTCAGCGCGCGAGGGGGCAGCGACCGCGGCGCTGGAACGCCGCAGCCGCTGCGTGACCCTCATCGATAGATGCGCTTGGCCTGGCGCTCGGCCACGGCGATCGCATCCTTGATCGTCGCGCGCCCGGTGCACACCGACGCCACCATGTCGAGCATGACGAAGTCGGCCAGCGCGCCGGCGGCCTTTTCGCCCACCGAGCCCAGGCCCCCCGCGGTCAGCGTGCGCCGGCTCGCGTCCTTCAACATCGACAACTTCGGGTCGGTCCG
>Ga0224505_10002730_pt1 | contig 10249 bp, 5 predicted proteins | sample SF_Jan12_sed_USG_FD_169102 | JGI IMG/M metagenome (GOLD analysis project Ga0224505, IMG submission 169102) | Sediment microbial communities from San Francisco Bay, California, United States - SF_Jan12_sed_USGS_4_1 | ecosystem: Environmental > Aquatic > Marine > Sediment | place: USA: California...
CTATGTGGATGACGATTACGGACTGGATCGCTCCCTCCGGGAGACGGTGAAACGAATCTTCCCCGAACAGGAACTCACCGAGCTTCCCTTCAACCACGGCCTTTACACAAGCCATTTCCGTTTTCCCGACGGCCCCCCGAAGATCCATCAGCATGACGGCAAGGCCCCGCAGGGGTTCGGGCTGTTCGTGGGAAGCCGCCTGGTGCTCTATTATACGTACGAATCGAACCCGGGCGACGGATGGGCTGATCCGGAGGTGCACAACGACCCTGAGGTTACCCGTCTCGAAGCGCTTCGGTTCGGATGTAACATCGTTGTCTGGGCGTTGAGTAACTGATGGCCCGCCGGCAGAACAGTGACCCCCTCGAAGGGATCAACCAGGTGCAAAGGAAGCTCCAATCGGTCAGGCGGCGGAACAATCTGGCAGTCTTCCTTCAGCGGAGCGCGGTTCTTATCATGTTCTACCTGGGCGGTACGCTCGTTGTCTCGCTGGCGGAACATGTTCTCAATGCCGGCACGTTCGTCAGAGCGATCCTTTTCTGGTCTCTCCACGGATCCGCCGCGCTGTATCTTCTGATCTCTGTTATCCCGCCGCTCCTGGTTGTCCTGGGGCTCCGGAACGGTGAGAGCGATTTTGAAACGGCGGCCGGAATCGGCCGGCTCGTCCCCTCGCTGAAGGATCGTCTTCTCAATGCGCTGCAACTTGTTTCCGATGCTGACTCGGGCCGCCGCTATTCCGGTGAGCTGGTGCAGGCGGCATTTGAAGATGTCCTGAAGGTCGTGGATGAGTCGGACCTGAACAGCACAACCGACTTCCGCCCTTCACGCGTGAAGGCCGCACTCGCCGGAGGGACCGCATTGCTCACGATTGGCCTGTTTCTTCTTTCTTCAGGCGCCCTGCCGGAAGCCCTCAATCGTGTGTGGAGCTATGGAACAGAGTTTACTATCCCTCCGCCATTCAGACTGGTGCTCGAACCCGGCGATACAGAGGTGTTAAAGGGAAAGCCCGTCACATTCGTTGTACGGATCGAGGGGGAGTCCCCGGATCCGGTCCAGTTGTTTGCTCGACCCGAGAGCCAGGAACGGTTTGAATTACTTGAACTACGGAATGAACGAAGGGGAGTCTACAGGCATCAGATTGGTACGGCGGCCCGTTCTCTCGTGTACTATGCCCGGTCCGGTGATGCCGAGACGGAGCAGTACCGGCTCACCGTCCTCAATCCACCCCTTATCCGGTCAATGCGGCTGACGGTTTCCCCCCCGGCGTATTCGGGGCTTGCGGAACGGGAGCAGGAGGATCACCATGGCGATGTCTCCGGCCTTCCGGGGACGAGGATAACGTACCGGATCGAATCGTCCAAGGAGCTTTCCACCGCGGAAATTGTTTTTGACGACTCCACACGCCACTCACTGGACGTGGCCGGAGCGAGGGCATCCGGAACCATACGAACGACCCGCACAACCGGATACACTCTGTCCCTGGTCGATCGGGAAGGACTGAAGAACAGGGATCCGGTCCATTATTCGATCAAAGTTGTTCCGGATGAGCATCCCCGCGTGGTTATTGAAATCCCCGGGACCGATATCAATGTTGCCGGCAATGAGGATCTGCAATTGCTCATCCGGGCTTCTGATGACTATGGCATCACGCGGGTGCGTCTCGGCTACCGACTCATTGCATCACGGTATGAACAGCCGTCAGAGGTGGACCGTTTTTCGGATATCCTGCTCCCGGCCGACTTCAAATCCAACGGTCTGCTCCCGCATATCTGGTCGCTGGGCGAGCTTAGCCTGGTCCCGGAAGACGTTGTTTCATACTACGTGGAAGTATATGACAATGATGTTATCCTGGGCCCGAAGCTCACGAGGAGCGACCCATATACCCTTCGCCTTCCCTCCATGGAAGAAGTTTTCGCACAGGTGGATGAGCACCACGAGTCCGGATTCGAGAAACTGAAGGAAGCGCTCACCGAGGCGGATGAAGCGCGCAGGAATGTGGAACAGCTCCAGGAAGAACTCCGGAAGAAACAGCAGCAGGCGGACTGGCAGGAACGACAGCGTGCCGAGGAGCTGATGGAACGATACAGGAACATCCAGGAATCTCTGTCAGAAACCGCAGAGCTGGTCGATCAGATGATTGAGGAGATGAAGAGGAGCAGCCTTCTTTCTCCGGAGACTCTCGAGAAGTATCAGCAACTGCAGGAACTCCTGGCCGAGATGAACTCACCGGAGTTGCAGGAGGCTCTGAGGCGCCTTCAGGAATCGTTCCGCCAGCCGGACCCTGAAGAGGTATTGGCGGCGATGGAAAAGATGAACCTGACCGAGGAACAGTTCCGGAAGTCGATCGAACGGACCATGAATCTCCTGAAGCGGGTTCAGATCGAGCAGAAGGTGGAAGAGGCGATCAGGCGGATGGAAGAGATGCTGGCTCAGCAGGAGGAGTTGCGTGCATCAGCCGAAGAGGCGAACGATGCGAACGATCGCAATGCCGCGGAAGAAGCTGCGCGTGAACAGCAGGACCTCGCCGGGCGAATGGAACAGATGGACCCGCTTCTTGAATCGCTCGAGCAGATGATGAGTGAGTTCCCGAACGAGATGCCTCTCGAGGCACTGGAGGATGCGCAGGCGCAATTTGACAGCAGCGCCATGGCGGAGCGGATGGAGGAGCTCAGCGAGCAGCTCCGTAATATGGAGCTGGAGCAGGCGATGAGCGGCCAGCAGCAGATGTCGTCATCGATGCAACAGATAGCGGACCAGCTCCGCCAGATGCAGCAGATGATGCAGGCGAACCAGCAGCAGGAAATCGTGAATGACTTCAGAGAGATCTACCAGGACCTGCTGGAGCTCTCACAACGGCAGGAGCAGATGAAGAATGAAACGCATGGGCTTGAGAGGAATTCTCCTCTCTTCCGCGAAGGTCTCGCCGGTCAAATGGAGGCATTGCAGAATCTGGGGAGCGTAACGGAACGCCTGGCAGCGGTCTCTCAGAAAACCTTCGGTGTCACACCTGAAATGGGCGAATCCATTGGCGAAGCGATGGCAAACATGTCGGCGGCAATGGAAGCTCTGGGGCAGAGGAATTCGCAGGGCGCCGCGCACTCCCAGGAAGGAGCAATGGGTGCCTTGAATGAAGCGGCGCAGCAGGTGCAGTCCTCGCTGCAGGCGATGATGCAGGGAGGCGGAGAGGGAATGGGGATGGCTGGAATGATGCAGCGGCTCCAGGGGATGAGTGCCATGCAGCGCGGGATCAATCAGGGGACGCGCAACATGGGATCGCTGGGTCAGCAGGAAGCGGCCGCGATGGCCCGTCTTGCCGGTGAGCAGGGGCGCGCCAGGAAATCACTGGAGCAGCTGGCGAGAGAAGCCTCGCGTGCGGGTGAGTTGAGCAAACTCCTGGGTGATCTCAACAAGACCGCCCAGGAGATGCGGGAGGTTCAAACAGATCTCGCGCAGGGAAGCATCAGACCTGAGACACTTCGGAAGCAGGAACGGATACTTTCGCGCCTGCTCGATTCGCAACGCTCCCTGCAGGAACGCGATTATGAGCAGAAGCGGAAAGCGGAGACCGCACGAGGGTATGAAAGAGATCGATTGCCGGGGACAGATCTCAGCTCGGTTCAGGCGAAGGAGCAATTGCGGCAGGACCTCCTGAGAGCAATGGAGCAGGGATATTCGAGTGACTATCAGGCAATCATCAGAAACTATTTCGAACTGCTTGAGAAGACGGAACCGGGTGACTGAGTTTTTCAGAATCAGCGATCGGCAGGGTTCTCCATGAGCCGGCCGGCACTTGCAGCGGCTCTGTACAGGGTCCACAGGAGGTTCCGGGTCTCTGAACTCAACAGCCAGAACTGCCGGCACAGATTCGTCAGTCATGAACTGAAGAAGATTGTTGCCGGAAGCGGCGGCCGGCTGTCGATCGAGGCAACCGGGCAATCGACGGAAGAGCGAATAATTCCGCTGGTCCGGTTCGGATCAGGTCCGGTATCGATCCTCCTGTGGTCTCAAATGCATGGCGATGAGCCAACGGCAACCCTGGCGCTGATGGATATCTTCCGGTTCCTCGGATCGGGCGGTATCAGGCAGATTTCCCCGGACTGGATCGAAGAGAGATGCAGCATCTACGTAATTCCGATGCTGAATCCAGACGGGGCGCAACGGTTCTCGCGGGTTACCGCCGGGATGATAGACATGAATCGGGACGCGCGAAGGCTTCGGACTCCCGAGGCGCAGTTTCTACGACGCATCCAGAAGTCGATCCGCCCGCGCTTCGGCTTCAATCTCCATGACCAGGAACTCAGCACGGTGGGCCAATCTTCAAGGATTGCTGCGATCGCGCTTCTTGCCCCGGCAGCGGATCAGGCGGCTCGGATGACGCCGGTGCGAAGGCGCGCTGTACAGGTCGGGGCTACGATTGCGCGTGCGCTTGGGAATCTTGCTCCCGGTCGGATTTCCAGCTACGACGATGCGCACGAGCCGCGCGCCTTCGGCGATATGATGCAGGCGTGGGGAACCAGTACCGTACTGGTGGAGTCGGGTCATTGGAAAGGTGATCATGAGAAAGAAAAGATCAGATCGCTGAACTTTGCCGGATTGCTGACGGCGATTCACTCGATCTCGGATGGCTCCTACAGAAGAATCTCCGTGGACCACTATCATGCCCTTCCGGGGAACAGCAAGCGGGCATACGATATTATTATCCGCGGAGTCAGAGTAATGAACACAGACAGGTCACAACGTCAATCAGATGTCGGTTTGCGTACTTCATGGAAAAAGGAAAAAAGGACCGGGGTCTCTGTTCGTGTCTGCGAGGTTGGCGATCTCAGGCATTTTTCATCGATTCTGGAGTTGCCAGGAGGTCGCCGGGGCGTTGAACCAAGCCATCTTACCCCCGGGCTGATACTCCCGCTCCCCTTCCTTGCACGCAATCTCCATATTTCCCTCCCCCCGAACCTGCTATAGCGATTCGCCTGTTTGTATTTCGATCTTACTTGTATTACCTTGATCGTCCGGGGGAATTCAGGAAAGTCATGGCTGTTTTATGCCAAAACATGAAAGAAGTCAAAAACACAAAGATTTTGAGGAAGAAGCACTTCCGCACCTTGATCTGCTCTTCAATTTCGCCCGAAAAATGACCAATTCGAGCGAGGATGCCTCAGATCTCGTTCAGGAAACATACCTGAAGGCGTACCGCTTCTGGCACAGCTATGAAAAGGGAACTAATATCAAGGCGTGGTTGTTTCGGATTTTGAGGAATACGTATATCAATCGGTACCGAAAGGAGTCGAAAGGACCGGACGAAGTGGATTTCGAGAGCGTACAAAACCTGAACCACAAGTCCAATGGCCACGGAACTCCTCCCCTCGATCAGGCCTTGGGAAGTCTCATGGAGGATGATGTATCGACCGCGATCGCATCGTTGCCGGACGACTTCCGGACGGTGGTGATCCTGTGCGACATCGAGGGGTTGTCGTATGAGGAGATAGCGGAATTTGTTGAATGCCCGATCGGCACGGTCAGGTCACGGTTGCACAGAGGCAGAAGGTTCCTGCGGACACAGCTTCTTGAGTACGCGAGGAAAAGGGGTTACGCAAACAAAAGCAATTGAGTCAATCACCGCGAGGAAAACGGAGTGAATTGTAACAGTTACCAGGAACTGATCACAGGAGCGGTCGACGGGGAGCTCACACAGGAGGAGAAGCGGTTTCTTTCCCTTCACCTCGAAGGCTGTGCGGGATGCCGCTCTGAGTATGATTCTGAAATCTCCCTGAAGACATTTCTGCGTGAAACGATGCTCGGGCATGATGCTCCGGCAGATCTCCTGAAGGCGGTCTCGGATGATTTACGGGGACAAATGGCCGCCAGTCCGGGGTCATGGGTTGACCGTTGGAAAGAGGCGTTCTCTGCCCCGTTTGCACGTCCGGCGCTCGCACTCGGGCTGACTGTAGTGCTTGCAATCATCTTCCTCACAGGCCAGCCATCGAACGACATCATTGATCAGTCCCTCGCACGATACGAGATGGTTACCGAGGAAACTTTCACGGTTCAATACGCTTCCAGTGAACCTGCGATTCTGAAAACATTCTTCGAAGCCAGGACAGATTTCCCTGTCCTCATTCCGGAAATGAAGGATTGTAAACTGCTCGGGGGTGTCCTTGACCAGAATCCGAACGGAGCTGTTGCCGAAGTCCTCTACGATCATGCATCAGAACATATCTTCCTTTCCCAGATTTCCTGGAACAGCCTTGGCAAAGAAGGAAGCTTGTCAATCGAAGCTGACGTAAAGGAGCAGCTGTTGAAGGAGAACCTGTTTATCCGGACAATGCCCAACGGCAACTCGGTTGTCCTCTGGAAGAAAGGTGCCACCCTGTGTGCTGCCGTGTCCACGATGAGCAGCGACGATCTCATCTACTGTCTCACCAGCGGAGATCCGGAGCTTCTGTCACAGCACTAAAGACTGCCCAGCTGTGTGCGAAGGCCTGCCCTCCGGGGCAGGCTTTTTTTTTGCGGAACTGAGGATCCCCTGCGGTCGGGGTCCGTTGGTGCTTTCTTGACAAGTGGGCAATGTCTTGGTATATTTTCTTTTGCATTCCAGGTGTCTCCTGACACCTGTCGTCATCTTGAGGGGTAAATGAATGGCCGATGAACGCGTGAAAGAGAAGAAAACAACCCGGTTGGCGACGAGTACCGCTCCCTCCACAATTCCCATCCTCCCACTCCGGGATGTCGTTGTTTTCCCCTATATGGTCTTTCCCGTTCTTGTGGGAAGGGATTCTTCACTGAAGGCGGTGAATCACGCGATTGAAGGGGATAAGCAGATCTTTCTCGCTGCCCAGAAGAACTCGCTCGTCGAAGAACCATCCGCACAGGACCTGTTTCCCGAAGGAACCGTTGCAAAGATCGTACAGATCCTCAAGCTTCCGAACGGTCTGATGAAAATCCTGGTTGACGGCGTCGCTCAGGCGACCATTACCAGGATCAATGATAACAACGGGTTTCTGGAAGCAGAGGTAACCACACACCAGGATGACGTCAATGTCAACCCTGAAGTCGATGCTCTCCTCCGCCATACATCAGGCCTGTTCGCCGAGTATGTCAGGCTCAACAGGAATATCCCGAACGAGATTCTGCTAGCTTTTGACAACCTCACGGAGCCCCGTCGGAAGGTATTCTATCTTGCTTCGCATATCCTCCAGAACGTCGAGGTCAAACAGAAGATCCTCCAGCAGACCACCCTCCGGGAGCAGTTACATGAGCTTATCAAAATCCTCAATTCCGAAAACGACGTCCTGAAGATCGAAAAGGAAATCGATCTGCGTGTGCACGACAACATTGCGAAATCACAGCGTAAGTATTTCATCCAGGAACAGATCAGGATTCTTCAGGATGAGTTGGGGGACGAAGAAGCGTCTCCGGAACTCGCGAAACTGCACAAGTCGATCAAGTCGGCCAAAATGCCGGCCCCCGTGGAGGAACGCGCGCTTGAGGAATTCGGAAAACTGAAGAAGACTCCGCCGCTTTCGCCTGAATCGGCCGTCATCCGGGGGTACATCGACTGGCTGGTGTCTGTCCCATGGTCGAAGAAGACCAGGGACAAGCTCGACATGAACAATGTCCGGACGATTCTCGACGAAGACCACTTCGGTCTGGAGAAACCGAAGGAGAGGATCCTCGAATACATCGCTGTCCTGAATCTCACGAAGAACATAAAGGGGCAGATCCTCTGTTTTGTCGGCCCGCCGGGGGTTGGAAAGACATCGCTGGCGAAATCGATCGCCCGGGCCCTCGGGAGAAAACTTGTAAGAGTGTCGCTCGGCGGCGTTCGCGACGAAGCTGAGATCCGGGGACACCGGCGAACCTACATCGGTGCGATGCCGGGAAAGATCATTCAGTCCGTCAAACGGGCCGGCGTGATCAATCCGGTGATGCTGCTGGATGAGATCGATAAGATGAGCATGGACTTTCGCGGTGACCCCTCAGCGGCCCTCCTCGAAGTTCTCGATCCGGAACAGAACATTGCCTTCAATGATCACTACCTCGATATCGACTATGATCTGTCCCAGGTAATGTTCATTACAACAGCAAACGTTCGCTACAATATTCCGCTTCCGCTTCAGGACAGAATGGAGATCATCGAGATTCCCGGATACCTCCATCATGACAAGAGAGAAATAGCGAAGCGATACATCGTACCGAAGCAGGTTGTCGCGCACGGGCTGTCCAGAACGATGAAAGTGAGCTTCCGCGATGATGCGATCGACAAGATTGTCCTCGAGTATACACGTGAGGCCGGGGTGCGGAATCTGGAACGCGAGATTGCTTCGGTATGCCGGAAGCTGGCCCGCTCGGTGGTGGGCGCCTCAAAGAAGAAGAACGGCCGGGTTCCCGCACAATCGATTGTAGTCAGCAGGGAAAAAGTCGAGACCTATCTCGGCGTCCCGAAGTTCAGAAGCCGCATGGCTGACGAATCCAGCCGCGTTGGCTCCGTCGTCGGCCTTGCATGGACCAGCGTTGGAGGGGATATTCTGAGTGTGGACGTGACGGTGATGCGCGGGCAGGAGAAACTCACGCTGACGGGCCAGCTGGGGGATGTCATGAAGGAATCAGCACAGGCCGCGCTGTCATACCTCCGATCCAACGAGCGTCGGTTCAAGCTTCCTGCAGGGTTCTCTAAAGGGAAGGAAATACATGTTCATCTCCCGGAGGGGGCAATCCAGAAGGATGGTCCATCTGCGGGAATCACCATGGCGATGGCGATGTACTCGGCGATTACGGGAAGACCGGCACGGACTGACGTGGCGATGACCGGAGAGATCACCCTTCGCGGCAAGGTCCTCGCCATCGGGGGGCTTAATGAAAAACTGCTTGCGGCCCAGCGACATTCGATTCTTGAAGTGCTCGTTCCGGAGGAGAATATGAAGGATCTGGCGGAAGTTCCGCCGAAGGTGAAAGAGGGATTGACAATCCGGCCTATCGCGAGAATTGAAGATGCGATCCCGATTCTGTTCGGCCGGTCGGCGAAACGAGGTCCAGGCGTCCGCCGGAAATCACGGACGATCAAGGGGAAGGTCTGATGTCAGAATTTATCGTAACAGCCAGAAAATGGCGACCGGTGAAATTCGAGGATGTGGTCGGCCAGGATCACGTGACAGGGACATTACGGAATGCCATGAAAGGCAACCGTCTTGCTCATGCGTACCTGTTCAGCGGTCCGCGCGGCGTCGGCAAGACAACGACAGCTCGCCTTCTCTCGAAAGCGGTCAACTGTCTCAACCCGGTCGACTCGAATCCCGACAATACCTGCGAGCTTTGCACGGAGATTACATCCGGACAGAGTTTCAATGTTCTGGAGATCGACGGTGCCTCCAACCGCGGAGTCGATGAGATCCGGTCATTGCGCGAATCGGTCCGGTACCCACCGACAAAGGGAACATACAAGGTCTATATCATCGACGAAGTGCATATGCTGACGAAGGAGGCATTCAATGCACTTCTGAAAACACTCGAAGAACCACCACGCCACGTCCTTTTCATGTTCGCGACCACGGAGATTCACAAGGTCCCCGCAACGATTCTTTCCCGCTGTCAGCGGTTTGATTTCCGCCGGCTCTCGGTTGAAGAGATTGTCGGCAATCTCCGGATCATCGCTGAGGCGGAGGAAGTATCGTTTGACACAGAGGCCCTGATGCTTATCGCGAGGAAAGCGGATGGTTCATTGCGGGACGCACAAAGCCTCTTCGATCAGGCAATCTCGCTGTGCGGCAAAAACATCACACACAAGGATATCACCCGCGAACTGAGGATTGTGGACCAGGACACGTTCTTCCGTGTATCGGACATGATCCGGAATCATGATGCCAAAGAGGCTCTCAGGATCATCGAGGACGTGATCTCGCGGGGATATGACCTGAAGGAGTTTCTGGAAGGAGTGACCGAACATATCAGGAACCTGCTAGTTGTTCGAATGATGGGTTCCTCCGGCGCACTAGAGGTTATTGACAATGTCCGGAAACGCTATGAAGCTGAGGCGGAGCATTTTTCCACTCCGGATCTTCTCAGGCTTCAGCGCTTTCTTTCAGGAACCCACACAGCTATCCGGTGGAGCAGTCAGCCGCGGTTCCGACTCGAAGCCGACTTCGTGCAGATGGCTCATCTGAGCGGTGCAGAAGATGTCGGATCACTGATTCAAAGGATCGATGACCTGAAAAAAAAAGCTCCTGAAATGCAGATCACCGGTGACCGGCCGATG
>Ga0224505_10002731_pt1 | contig 10248 bp, 7 predicted proteins | sample SF_Jan12_sed_USG_FD_169102 | JGI IMG/M metagenome (GOLD analysis project Ga0224505, IMG submission 169102) | Sediment microbial communities from San Francisco Bay, California, United States - SF_Jan12_sed_USGS_4_1 | ecosystem: Environmental > Aquatic > Marine > Sediment | place: USA: California...
GAAAGCCGAAGGGCGAGCGCACCGGCTGGCTGAGCTCGCCGGGCGCAAGCGCGTGCATGGCGCGCTCGAACTCCGGCACCGTGTCGCCGGGATAGACCCAGCCGAGCTCGCCGCCGCGCGCGGCGGTGCCGTCCTCGGAGTTCAGCCGCGCCAGCTCGGCAAAATCGGCGCCGGCGGCGATGCGTTCGCGCAGCCCCAGCAGGCGCCGGCGCGCGTCTTCCTCGGACACGATCTCGTTCGTCTTGACGAGGATGTGGCGCGCGCGCGTCTGCGTGACCGGCGCCGCGGCGCCGGCCCCGCGCCGCCCGAGGAGCTTCACCACGTGAAAGCCCGCCGGGCTGCGCAGCAGCGCGCTCACCGCGCCCGGCTGCATGTCGCCCAGCGCTTCGGCGAACAGCTCCGGCAGCCGTCCCGGCGTGCGCCAGCCGAGCGCCCCGCCCTGCAATGCGTCGCCGGCGTCCGAGTGGCTCGCTGCGAGGCGCGCGAAGTCGGCGCCGCCTTGCGCCTCCTCGCGCACGCGCGCCGCGCGCACGCGCGCCTGCTCCACCTGCTCGGGCCGCGCCTGCTCCGGCACGCGCACCAGGATGTGCGCCACGTCGTACTCGATGGCGCTCGCCAGGCTCGCCTTGTGCTCCAGCAGGTAGGCGTCGATCTCGGCCTCGCTCACCTGCACGCGGTCGTCCACCTCGCGCTCGCGCAGGCGCGCGAGCAGGATCTGCTGGCGCAGCTCCGCGCGGAAACTCTCGAAGTCGACGCCGTCGCGCTCGAGCGCGCGGCGGAACTCGGCCAGCGCCATGCCGTTGTTCTCGGCGACGCGCTGCACCGCGCGATCGAGCTGCAGCGCGTCCACCCGCATGCCGGTGCTCTCCGCGAGCTGCACCTGCGCCTTGACGAGCACCAGGCGCTCGAGCACCTGGCGCTCGAGCGCCGTGCGCTCGGGCGCCGCGATGCGCTGGCGCCGCAGCTCGGCCTCGGCCCGCGCCGTGCGCTCGGCGAGCTCGGTGAGCGTGATCACGTCCTTGTTGACGACGGCGACGACGCGGTCGACGAGCACGGCGTCGCGCGCCCCGGCGGGCAGCGCCGCGACCAGGAGCAGCAGGCAGGCGGCTAGGCGCGGCATCAGAACGCCTGCTCGAAAGGCAGCGGCGCCTGCACGCCGGGCGGCACCAGCGTCTGGTCGCGCGGGTTGGTCACCGAATAGCCCGGGACGCTGCGGCGGAACAGGTTCACCGTTTCGTTGGAGCCGATCTGGCCGAGGCCGTTGAATTCGAGCTGGAAGAAAATCGCCTTCGAGGTCACGTCGGTGGCCGCCTGCACGCGCTGGAACACCGCGCGGAACACCCAGCAGCCGCCGTTGTACTCGAAACCGCCCAGCGCCTCGAGCAGGCGCCGGTCGGCCAGCGAGTAATTGTAGCGTCCGATCGCATACCAGCCGGCTTGGACCGGCCACTGCGCGGAAAGATCCCACTGGCGCACCAGGTCGCGGTTGAAGCGGTAGCTGAAGTTGATCACCTTGGCGATCTCGGGCGCGTAGCGCAGCTGCAGGCCGTAGCGTTCGGTGCGCGCGTCGCGCGGGTTGTACTGCATCGTGCCGTCGAAGGTCCAGTGGCGCGCGAAGCGCCCGCCCGCCGAAGCGAGCCAGTCCGATTCGCTCGACGTGCGCAGCACCGTCGAGGACGTCAGGCCGACGCGCTCTTCGTCGAAGTAGTAGCGCTGCCCGAGGGTGGCGCGCAGCCGCTCCTCGCCGCGCTCGTTCAGCAGGCGCGAGGTGAGCGCCAGCGTGATCTGGTTGGCGTCGCCGAAGCGGTCGCCGCCGATGAAGCGGTTCTCCGAGAAGAGCTGCGCGTAGTTGAAGTCGGCGAGCGCCGTGTCGAACAGCGGCAGCTGCGACTGGTCGCGGTACGGCGCGTACACGTAGAACAGGCGCGGCTCGAGGGTCTGCGTCAGCCGCTCGCCGAACCAGCGCGACTGGCGCTCGAACAGCAGGCCGCTGTCCAGGCTGAACCAGGGGATGCTGACCGTCTGGCGCTCGGGCTGGCCCGCCGTTGTGCGAATCAGCTCATAGCGCGCGTGGCGCGCGCCCAGCCTGGGCGTGAAGAAGTACCCCGGCGCAGTGAGCGGCGCGGCGAGCACCGGATTGACGGTGCTTCTTTCGCCCTCGACCAGCGTGGGATGCGTGAAGCGCGCGTACTCCAGCGGCAGCGCGGCGTCGAACGCGCCGGCCATGTCGTTGCGCGTGACCGACAGGTTGATCTGCGGCACGCGGTGATAGGGCGGAACGATCGGCGCGAGCGGGTCCTGCAGCGTCTGAAAGCGCTGCACCCGGGACTGCAGCGTGAGGCCGGTGCCGCCGAAATCGCGCACGTACTGCAGATAGCCGTCGCGCTGCAGGTTGCCGGTCGACACCTGGCGCACGTTGCTGTACAGGTCGACGAAATAGCGGTCGTCGGAGACATGGTTCATGTCCACCTTGGCGGTGAGCGCCGGGGTGAAGCGCTGCTCGTGCTGCACGGAGTAGCCGGTGCGCGAAACGCCGAGCAGCTTGTCCTCCGGCAGGTACTCCAGGCGCGCTTCGCCGTAGTAGCTCGCGCCGAGGTAGCGGTACTGCGTCTTCAGCTGCTCGCCGCGCTTGGACATGAAGGTGGGCGTGAGGGTGGCGTCCTGCTCGGGCGCGATGTTCCAGTAGTACGGCACGGTGAGCTCGCCGCCGCGCAGCGTGGTCTGCGAATAGTGCGGGGCGAGCAGGCCGCTGCGGCGCCGGTTCTCCAGCGGAAAGCTGAAATAGGGCGTGCCGAGGATGGTGGTATCGAGAAAGCGCAGGCGCGCGCCGCGCGCCACGCCCTCGTCTTCGGCGTAGTCGAGCTCGAGCTCCCGCGACTCGAGCCGCCAGTCGTCGTTGCCCGGCTCGCAGGTCGTGAAATGCGCGCCGCTCAGGCGAAACCGGTCGCGCGCCAGGAACTCGATGCGCTCGGCGCCGCCGCGCGCGACTTGCTTGCGCCGCATGATGAACGTGGGCGCGTCGAGCACGCCCGTGTGCGTCGTCGTATCGTAGCTGAGGCGCGGCCCGAAGAAGCGGTCTGCGCCCTGCACGATGCGCACGCCGCCCTCGGCGTCGAGGCGGCCGAACTCGCGGTTGAACTTCAGATACTCGGCGTAGACGGCGAAATCGCCCTGCCGGAATTCCACGCCGCCGCGCGCCGTCACTTCCAGGCCCGAGATGCCCTCGATGGATTGCGCGTCGATGGTCGTCGGCTCCTGCGGCGCGGGCATCTGCGGCGCGGGCTGCTGCGCCGCTGCGGCGAACGCAGCGATCAGCGACGCGCAGCCGGCAACCTGGGTGGCCAGCTTACGCGCTGGAGTACGCTGCATGAACGGGGAGTGGGTCCGACCTTTGCGTGTAAAATCGCACAATTCCGCGCCAGGCGCAACGCAACTCGTGGATCAAAGGCTCACTGCGCTCAGGCGCTGGCTCGCCGGGCCGCTTGGCGCCCCGGACTTCACCCTCGCGCCGGCGTCGGCCGATGCCAGCTTCCGCCGATATTTTCGCGTCACCTGCGCCGACGCGCGCAGCTTCATCGCCATGGACGCGCCGCCCGAGCACGAGGACTGCGCCGCGTTCGTGCACGTCGCGCAGCTGCTGCGCGCCGCGGGCGTGAACGCGCCTGAAGTGCACGCGCAGGATCTGGCGCAGGGCTTCCTGCTGCTCACCGACCTGGGCGCCGTCACCTACCTCGACGCGCTGAACGCGGAAAACGCCGACGCGCTGATGCGCGACGCTATCGCCGCGCTCCTCAGGTGGCAGCTCGCCACGCGCCCCGCGATGCTGCCGGCCTACGACGAGGCGCTGCTGCACCGGGAGCTGGCCCTGTTTCCCGAGTGGTACGTAGGCCGCCACCTGGGCCGCGAGCTGAGCGCGGCGCAGCGCACGTCATGGGAGGCGCTGTGCGCGGCGCTGGTGGCGAGCGCGCTGGCGCAGCCGCAGGTGTACGTGCATCGCGACTACATGCCGAGGAACCTCATGCGCTGCGAGCCCAACCCCGGCGTGCTCGACTTCCAGGACGCGGTGATCGGGCCGCTCACCTACGACATGGCTTCGCTCACGCGCGACGCGTTCCTCAGCTGGGACGAGGCGCGCGTGCTCGACTGGTCGGCGCGCTACTGGGAGGGCGCGAAGCGCGCGCGCCTGCCGGTGGACGCGGATTTCGGGGAGCACTGGCGCGCGCAGGAATGGATGGGGCTGCAGCGCCACCTCAAGGTGCTGGGCATCTTCGCGCGCCTGACCTACCGCGACGGCAAGGCGAAGTACCTCGCCGACACGCCGCGCTTTCTCGGCTACGCGCGCGCCGCGGCGCGGCGCTACGGCGCGCTCGCGCCGCTGGCGCGCCTCCTGGACGAGCTGCACGCGTGAAGGCGATGGTCCTCGCCGCGGGCCTGGGCACGCGCCTGCGCCCGCTCACCGAGCAGATGCCGAAGGCGCTGGTCGAGGCGGGCGGCAAGCCGCTCATCGCCTGGCAGCTCGAGCGCCTGGCGCGCGCGGGTTTTCGCGAGGTGGTGATCAATGTGTCATGGCTGGGCGAGCGCATCGAGTCGCGCCTGGGAGACGGCAGCGCGTTCGGCCTGACCCTCGCCTATTCGCGCGAGGCGCAGCCGCTCGAGTCCGCGGGCGGCATCGCGCAGGCGCGGGAGCTCCTCGGCGCGGCGCCCTTCGCCCTGGTGAACAGCGACGTGTATTGCGATTTCGATCTCGCCGGGCTTCGCCGCCACGCGCTGGGCGAGCACCTCGCGCACCTGGTGCTCGCGCCCAACCCGGCGCACCATCCGCGGGGCGATTTCTCCCTCGCCGGCGGCAGGGCGGGAAACGCCGGCGCGCCGCGCTACACTTACACGGGCATCGCGCTCATCGACCCGGCGCTCGTCGCGCCGGTGCGCGCGGGCGAGCGGGCGCAGCTCGCGCCGCTGTTGCGCGCGGCAGCCGAAGGCGGGCGGCTCTCGGGCGAGCTGCACGCGGGCGTCTGGCTCGACGTCGGCACGGCCGAGCGCCTGGCCGAACTCGAAGCGCGGCTCGCCGCAACCGGGGAAAGGACATGAAAGCCAACGATCTCAGAGCGGATGTCGCGGTGCATGCCGAGCGCCGGCGCCGGCTTGCCGCCGCCATCGGCGAGGGCGTCGCGGTGGTGCCCACCGCGCCGGAGCGTACGCGCAACCGCGATTCGCACTACCCGTACCGCTACGACAGCTACTTCTACTACCTCACCGGATTCCAGGAGCCCGAGGCGGCGCTCGTGCTGGTCGGCGGCCCCGAGCCGCGTGCCCTGCTCTACTGCCGCGAGAAGAACCCCGAGCGCGAGATCTGGGACGGCTTCCGGCACGGGCCCGGGGGCGCGCGCGAGCGCTTCGGATTCGACGAGGCCCATCCCATCGCGGTGCTCGACGAGGCGATGCCGGCGCTGCTCGCCGACCGTGCCGCGCTCTGGTATCCGGTGGGCGCCGACGCCGAGTGGGATGCGCGTGCCCTGCGCTGGCTGAACGCGGTGCGCGCCAACGCGCGCGCCGGCGTGGCCGCACCGCAGGCGCTGCACAACGTATGCGCGCCGCTGGACGAGATGCGGCTCGTGAAGGACGCACACGAGCTCGCCCTGATGCGCCGCGCGGCGGCGATTTCCGCCGCGGCCCACCGCCGCGCCATGCTCGCCGCGCGTCCCGGGCGCCGCGAGTACGAGGTCGAAGCGGAGCTCCTGCACGAGTTCCGCACGAGCGGCGCGCAGTTTCCCGCCTATTCGCCGATCGTCGCCGGCGGCGCCAACGCCTGCATCCTGCACTACGTGCAGAACGACGCGCAGCTCCACGAAGGCGCGCTGCTGCTCATCGACGCCGGCTGCGAGCTCGCGGGCTACGCCGCCGACATCACGCGCACCTTCCCCGTAAGCGGGCGCTTCAGCAGCGCGCAGCGCGAGGTGTACGAGATCGTGCTCGCCGCGCAGCGCGCGGCGATGGACAAGGTGCGCGCGGGCAACGCCTGGAACGAGCCGCACGATGCCGCGGTGCGCGTGCTCGCCCAGGGCATGCTCGACCTGAAGCTTCTCGCCGGCGGCCTCGACGAAGCGCTGGAGAAGGAGACCTACAAGCGCTTCTTCATGCACCGCACCGGGCACTGGCTCGGCCTGGACGTGCACGATGCCGGCGATTACAAGCGCGCCGGCGCGTGGCGCGCGCTCGCCGCCGGCATGACGCTCACGGTCGAGCCCGGGCTCTACATCCGCGCCGCGGACGACGTGCCCGAGCGCCTGCGCGACATCGGCGTGCGCATCGAGGACGACGTGCTGGTCACCGCGGGCGCCTGCGAGGTGCTGACCGCCGCGGTGCCGAAGGCGGTGGCCGAGATCGAGGCGCTGATCCGTGACGGCCGGCGCTGACATCCTCATCCGCGGCGCGGGGCCGGTCGGCTGCACCCTGGCGCTTGCCCTGCAGGACTCGCGGCACAGCGTGCGCCTGGTGGACCCGCAGTCCGCCGCGCCCGCCGGCTTTCGCCCGATCGCGCTGTCCCACGCCAGCCGGCTGATCCTCGAGCGCACCGGCGTCTGGGGCGCGTTTCCCGTGACGCCGATCCTCACCATCCAGGTGTCGCAGGCCGGTGGTTTCGGCCGCACGCGCATGGACGCGGACGACGCGGGCGTTCCCGCGCTCGGCTACGTCACGCAGTACGCCGCGCTGCTGGCAGCCTTGCGCGCGCGCGTCACGCTGCACGCGGATGACGGGCCGGCGGCGCGCGTCACGGTGCACGCGGAAGGCAGCGACGCCGCGGCGCTAGAGCACCGCTACGCGCATGACGCGGTGGTGGCGCGCGTTGCCGCGGCGCCCGCGCCGCAAGCCGTGGCCTTCGAGCGTTTCACGGCCGAGGGCCCGCTCGCGCTGCTGCCGCTCGCCGGCGAGTGGGCGCTCATCTGGAGCGCGCGCCCGGAGCGCGCCGCGGCGCTCGTCGCGGCCGAGCCGCGGGATTTTCTCGCGCACCTGCAGCAGGCCTGCGGCGAGCGCGCCGGACGCTTCACCGAGGTGCATGCGCGCGCGCAGGTGCCGCTTGCGCGCCGCGTGCGCGCCTCGCGCGTCGAGGGGCGCGAGGTGTACATCGGCAACGCCGCGCAGACCCTGCATCCGGTCGCCGGCCAGGGACTGAACCTCGGCCTGCGCGACGCCTGGGACCTGGCGCAGACCTTGCATGAGGCCGACGATGCCGGCGATGCGCGCGCGCTGGCGCGCTTTGCCGCGCTGCGGCGCGTCGACGCCGCGGCGACGATCGGCGTGACCGAGGTTTTGGCGCGCGCCTTCCTCGGCGCGCATCCGCTTGCGCGCTTCGCGCGCGGCGCCGTGCTGACGGGCCTCGACGTCGTGCCTTCGGCGCGGCGCTTTTTTGCGCGCCGCATGGTCTTCGGCCCTTCCGCGCTGCCCTGATCTTTTATAGAATTTCATTCCCTTCGCGCTCGGAACCCTGATCGTCCCATGCAGCTCGGCGCGCACCTCCTGCGCAATGCGTTGTTCGTCGCCCCGATGGCGGGCGTGACCGACCGGCCGTTCCGCATCCTGGCGCGCCGGTACGGCGCCGGCCTGGCGATTTCCGAGATGGTGTCCTCGCGTCCGGAGCTGCGCGGCTCGAGGAAGTCGCGGCTGCGGCTCGACCACGCCGGCGAGCCGGGCCCCGTTTCGGTGCAGATCGCCGGCGCCGAGCCGGCGATGATGGCGGCCGCCGCGCGCTACAACGTCGAGCGCGGCGCGCAGATCATCGACATCAACATGGGCTGCCCGGCCAAGAAGGTGTGCAACGTGTACGCCGGCTCGGCGCTCCTCGAGAACGAGGCGCTGGTGGCGCGCATCCTCGAGGCGGTCGTCGCCGCGGTGGACGTGCCGGTGACGCTCAAGATCCGCACCGGGCCCGCCCCGGGGCGGCGCAACGCCGTGCGCATCGCGCGCATTGCCGAGGACTGCGGCGTGCAGCTGCTCGCAATCCATGGCCGCACGCGCGCCTGCGGCTTCGCCGGGCACGCCGAGTACGACACCATCGCCGAAGTGAAAGCAAGCGTGCGCCTGCCGGTGATCGCCAATGGCGACATCGAGACCCCGCAGGAAGCACGCGCGGTGCTCGATCGCACCGGCGCCGACGGCCTGATGATCGGCCGCGCTGCGTTCGGCCGTCCCTGGATCTTCCGCGAGATCGAGTACTTCCTCGCCACGGGCGAGACGCTGGCGCCGCCTGCGCCGGCGGAGATCGAGGCCGTGGTGCGCGAGCACCTCGACGGCCTGTACGCGCTCTACGGGGAGGAACAGGGCCTGCGCGTGGCGCGCAAGCACCTGGGCTGGTACACGCGCGCGCTGCCCGAAGGCGAGCGCTTCCGCCAGGTCGTGGTGCGGCTCGAGGCCGCGGCGACGCAGCGCGCCGCGGTGAACGACTACTTCGCGAGGCTGGCCGCATGAGCCGCGGCAGCGAGCTCGGCGACGCGGTGCGGCGCTCGCTCGAGCGCTACTTCAAGGACATGGACGGCGAGCGCCCGACCGCCATCTACGACATGGTGCTCAAGCACGTGGAAAAGCCGATGATCGAGCTGGTGCTCGGGCGCGCCGAGGGCAACCAGTCGCGCGCCGCCGCCATGCTCGGCATCGACCGCAACACGCTGCGCAAGAAAATGCAGCAGCTGCGCATCAAAGGGTGAGCAAGCTCCGGCGGGCGCTGATCAGCGTCTCGGACAAGTCGGGGATCGCGGACTTCGCGCGCGCGCTGGCCGGGCTGGGCGTCGAGATCCTGTCCACCGGCGGCACGGCGAAGCTCCTGGAGAAGGAAGGCGTGGCGGTGACCGAGGTGTCGGCGCACACCGGATTTCCCGAGATGCTCGACGGGCGCGTGAAGACGCTGCACCCGAAGATCCACGGCGGCATCCTCGCGCGGCGCGATTCGGAAGCGCACCTGGCCGCGATCGAGCGCGCCGGCATCGCGCCCATCGACCTCGTCGTCGTCAACCTCTACCCCTTCCAGGCCACGGTCGCCGATCCCGACAGCCGCCTGGAAGACGCCATCGAGAACATCGACATCGGCGGCCCGGCAATGCTGCGTTCGGCGGCCAAGAACCACGCCGCGGTGGCGGTGGTGGTGGACCCGGCCGACTATGCGCGGGTGCTGGAGGAGCTGCGCGCCACCGGCGAAGTGTCAGCGGCGACGCGCTTCGCGCTCGCCACCAAGGCCTTCGCGCACACCGCGGCCTACGACGGCGCCATCGCCAACTACCTCTCCGCGCTCGATGCGAGCGGCGCGCGCGGCGCGTTCCCTGCCGTGCTCTCGCTGCAGTTCGCGAAGCTCCAGGACATGCGCTACGGCGAGAATCCGCACCAGGCCGCGGCGTTCTACCGCGACGCCGAGCCCCGTCCCGGCGGCATCGTCGGCTACCGCCAGCTGCAGGGCAAGGCGCTTTCCTACAACAACATCGCCGATGCCGACGCCGCATGGGAGTGCGTGAAGAGCTTCGCCGCGCCCGCCTGCGTCATCGTCAAGCACGCCAATCCCTGCGGCGCGGCGATCGGCAAGGGCGCGCTCGAGGCCTACCGCAAGGCGTTCAGGACCGACCCGACCTCGGCCTTCGGCGGCATCATCGCCTTCAACCGTGCGCTCGATGGCGCCGCGGCCGCGCAGGTCGGCCAGCAGTTTGCCGAGGTGATCATCGCGCCGCGCGTCGACGCCGCCGCGCGCGCCGCGTTCGCAGGCAAGGCCAACCTGCGCGTGCTGGAAGTGCCGCTCGCGCACCAGGCCAATGTCATGGACTTCAAGCGCGTGGGCGGCGGACTGCTCGCGCAAAACGCCGACGCGCACGAGCTGCAGGCGCGCGACCTGAAGTGCGTGACGAAGCGAAAGCCCGGCAGGACGCAGCTCGCCGACCTGCGCTTTGCCTGGCACGTCGCCAAGTTCGTGAAGTCGAACGCCATCGTCTTCGCCAAGGGCGGCGCGACGCTGGGCGTGGGCGCGGGGCAGATGAGCCGCATCGACAGCGCGCGCATCGCCGCGATCAAGGCGAAGGCGGCGCGGTTGACGCTCAAGGGCTCGGTCGCCGCCTCGGACGCGTTCTTTCCGTTCCGCGACGGGCTCGATGCAGTGGCGAAGGCGGGCGCCGTGGCGGTGATCCAGCCCGGCGGCAGTGTGCGCGACGACGAGGTGATCGCGGCCGCCAACGAGCGCAAGGTCGCGATGGTGTTTACCGGGGTGCGGCACTTCCG
>Ga0224505_10002734_pt1 | contig 10241 bp, 8 predicted proteins | sample SF_Jan12_sed_USG_FD_169102 | JGI IMG/M metagenome (GOLD analysis project Ga0224505, IMG submission 169102) | Sediment microbial communities from San Francisco Bay, California, United States - SF_Jan12_sed_USGS_4_1 | ecosystem: Environmental > Aquatic > Marine > Sediment | place: USA: California...
GAACAAGGGCGGGCTCGGCGTCAGGAGTCCCTTGGACCGATGAGCGCGATCACATGGGCAGTGTTTCACTTGTTAGCCTGCGAGTTACGCCGTATTATTTCCGCGCGTGGGACGCATCTGATGGTACAACAGGGCTCGTGTGCCGCAGCCTATCAGGATAGACTGCGACCAAACAAATGTAGAAGATCAATAGAATGATAGTTCGGCGTCCGCAGCGACCGCTGCTGACGAGCGGAGGCAATCATGAGTACCTCTGTGCTGGCGTTCTCGAGGGCCCTACCCCTCGCAATCCTCGTAATAGCCACTGCTAGACCCGCGTTTGGCGGATGGCAGGGGACCTTCGATGGGAAGTGGGATCCGGGTCGAATCCAGACTTCTGGCGATAACGTGCTTATCGTTGAGCGGGCCTACGTCTGGGACAATGGCGAGGGCAAGTCCCCGACTGGAGGGGGGAGCAACTGGGCTTGGTACGGCCTGAAGCACGGGCCCTACGGCAACGTTCATCTCAAGGTGTACTCTCCCGATGGAACCTACCTCCTGAGGGACACCATGCTGCATGGCCCTTGGGAGACCGGGACTCGCAAGTGGGAGTGGAAGGACGACGAAGGCGTAGAGTATGTCAACTATGGCATCTATGACTGGGATGCTTTCGGATATGACGCCGTCCGGATCGAGATATACGAGAGCGATCCGGGCCCAGGTCGTTCAGACGATTACCTCATGACGCTCCTTGTCAATCGGCAGCGAAGCTACTGTGGACTGCATTACTCGAGCTACCACATCCCAACACTTGACCTGAGAACTGTCGACCTCTCCGGCTCGAGACGATGGGATACTGAGCGGCGCCTTCTCGTTTCGAACAGAACTGGTCGGTCCATCAATGTCTACGTGAGCGCCTACACCGTCTTCTCTTCTGGCGGCAAAGGCTGGACTCCCGTGATCGGGCCATTCTACTTCAGTCCCAGCGACACAAGGCCCACCTCACTGAAGGACACTGCTGCGAACTGGGAGGTGACTGGAGACTGGATACACATATGGGCAGAGTCCAGCGACGGGCAATACGTCTGGAATGGGTACCAGGACAAGGCTCTAGGCATCGCCAAAGAATGCACCACGCCGGACTTGGAGGACTATACCTTTACCTTCAACCGATGACCTCAGTCTCAGGGATGAGTTTGTCCGCAATTGCGACGCCGAACTACAGCATGCAGCGGACGGCGCTGCGCGCCGCCGCTGATGCCGAGCGTCCGTTAGCTGGCATCGGAGACCAACGGAGGTTCGTGATGACTCGTTCTCGAATTCTGCTTCTGCTGACAACGTTTGCAGCTGGCCTGGCCGTTGGGGTTGCCATCCCGGTGCTAGGCGGTTCAGCCGGCTCGAAGGTCACGAATCTGCTTACGACGGACCTCTCGACGGAGTTCACTCCTGGCCGCGAGGTTCTCATCGACCTCGTCGAGATTCCTCCCAACCAGAAACTGGATTGGCACTGGCACCCGGGGGAGGAGTTCCACTACTACATGGAAGGAAACGCGGTCATTGATCGGGTCGATGCACCGCCCATCATCGGGAAGCCCGGCACGGTCGGCCATGTCGAGTTCAAGCAGCGACACCAAGCGACGGCCGGGGACGAGGGGGCGAAGATCCTCGTCTTTCGCGTCCACACAAAAGGAGAGCCGTGGCGCTATTTGGACGAGAAGCAGGGCCATGAAGGCAAGAGTGAGTAACGAATGGCAGCGGCCGGCGTTCCGCCGCTGAACCGGGACGTTAGGTGGACGAGGCAATGTAAACGGGAGGAAAAAGGAGCCATCGAATGTGGGAGTTAGTGAAGATCGTAGCAGCTGTGGTCGTGATCATCCTTCTTTTTGAGACGCTCGACATCGCGGAACTCTTGAAGAAGGGACTTCGCGGGGGGCTTTCGAGAAAAGAGATAGAGCGGCGTCTGGCGGGATTGGAGTCTCGAGTCGTCGACTTGGAAAAGAAGACGAAGACTTGATAGCGCCTCCTAACTCCGCATACAGCTGACGGCCCCTGCCGTCACGCCGCCTGCGGAGCACGCGGCGCGCCGGCCCGCCGGGGCGGCGGACGCGGCCGCAGCTGATGCTGGCGTTAGACGGCCTGAGAGGAAACGATGATCAAGAACTTCGACGTAATCAAAGAACAGCTGAAGGAACTAGCCGGTGTTATCAATTCCTTCAAGTCCGAGGCCGTGCAGCTTCGGTTGATCGAACTGGTGTTCGAGGCAGCCGAGGCTGGCCCTGAAGAGAAGGCCAGCGGAGGCGCGCCGGCGGATGCGGGTCGCCCCGGCCGAAAGGCACGCAAACAAGCGGCGAAGCCTACTGCAGCCCCGGCCACCCCAAAAAGCAAAGGGTCCGGACGCCCTGGCGGCAAGGCAATGCTGGAGCGCCTCCATGGCGAAGGGTTCTTCAAGAAGCCCAAGACCATCAAGCAGTTGGTCGAGCACTGCGAGCACAACCTTGCTTTCAAGTACAAGCAATCTGACTTCTCGGGCCCGCTCGGCCGCTTCACCCGCGACGGCAAACTGAAGCGGACGAAGAACGCAGACAAGCAGTATGAGTACTCCGAAGCCTGAGTCGCCGCTTGAGGCGGCACTCGCAGGCGTTCCGGCTCAGTTTCGAAAGCGCCTCATTGCCTCTTACGAGAGCCTGAAGCGCGAACACGCGGAGGCGCGGTACGAAGCCGCTGGTCTCGCCGCCGGAAAGTTTTGCGAGATTAGCCTCCGCCTGCTGCAACACGTCGTAACCGGCTCACACACTGCCTTCGGAACCAAGATCCCGAACTTCGCTGACGAATGCCGCAAGCTCGGGACGAGCCCCGCAGGCTCTGCTGTCGAGTCATTGCGAACGGTTATCCCCAGGGCGCTCGTGTTCATGTACACCATGCGAAGCAAGCGTGGTATTGGACACGTGGGCGGTGACATCGAGGCCAATCGGATTGATTCCGCAACCCTTGCTCGCTTGGCGGATTGGACCGTATGCGAGCTGGTTCGCGTCTATCATGGCCTTTCACTTGAGGAGGCTCAGGACCTTATCGACACCCTTGCCACGAGATCACTGCCTGACATCTGGGAGGTTGCCGGCAAGAAGCGCGTCCTTCGTGAAGGCTTGTCGGCATCACAACAGACGCTCCTTCTCCTGTACTCGGACCCTTCGTCCTACGTACTGGCGGAGGACCTGTGCGATTGGGTTGAATACTCGCAGCCATCGATGTTCAAGCGGAACATTCTGCGTCCGCTTCACAAGAAGCGCCTGATTGAACTCGATGAGGACTCCTCGATCGTCTATATCTCACCGACAGGAGTACGAGAGGTTGAACAGTCGATCCTTAAGGCAACGGCCGTCTAGCAACAGCATGCAGCGGACGGCGCTACGCGCCGCCGCTGATGCTGGGCGTTGGGCGGCTGGATTCGACTTGCGGTGAAATCGCAGAATGGTGAATACCAAATGCCCTACACCCTACAAACAAGAACCGAATCTCGATAAGCCCAGATAGAGAGAGACAAAAGGAGCCAATCATGACCAAGAAACTCGTCGTGACGGTCAAACCGAAGACCAAACTGGCAAAGGCGGTCCCCCAGAGTCTGTTCGCACGACTCAAGTACACGCGCGAGGTCCCGTCGGAGGATCCCGACAGCGCGGCGCCGAAAACGGTGAACCTGCCAGGGTCGCGCCGTGAAGAACTCGACACGCAGGGCGAGGTGACCATTAGTGTCGACGATTACGCTGATGCGACCAGTGTCGCCTTGCAGATCGAATTCGCGCAAGGTTCGATTCTGTTTGAGTCGGACGGCCTCACGCCTTCAACTGCGACGCCGGCCGACCTCAAGGTAGTTATCCCCGATGACGTCTATGCAGCTGCCACGCAGCGGTCTGCACCGGGGGGCAACGGTGCGGTCCTCGTTCGCGCCGGACGTTTCGTCAGGCTGGACGACGCGATGCTCGACATGTCGGGGTACCGACTCTACGTGGCGCCGATCCGTCCAGACCGGCATCCGGGAGGTGGCACCAATCCACAAACCGCCGTTGTGCGCACGCTGCTCGGACTGTCCGGCACGGGCGAGGTCACGACGTTTGAAGCAGTACAACTCGATGTCGCGAAGCTGGCTGCAAAGTCGGTCAATGCCCTGGGGCTTCAGTCGGCCACGGTGCATTCAGATGGTGCGTTCGACGTTTCTCTCGACATCACGGGTGACGAGATCGCCTGGTTGTGGCTTCTCCTGGGGCCAGACAGCTACGCCGGCTACCAACTCGACCCGGTTCCGACGCAGCCTCGCACGAACGTGGTGATCGTTCTGCCTCCGCTTGTAGCTTCCTCATCCACGGGTACGGGCGCGGCAACATCGACGACCGGTGGTGGCGCGCCAGGGGCGACGAATGGTGGCGATGATCGCCGTCCGCCCTTGGACTTCGACGAGCGACAGCTCGTTGATCACCCGGATCAGTTCAGCGATGACCCCGGTACCAGCTGCAGGCCCTTCGAGAACCCGCACCGTATCCTCGGTGAACGCCGGTTCTTCACCGTGCTCCGTGTCGATCAGCCCGAGATCGGGGGGCAGGGCTCGCTCAAGGTGTCACGACCAATTTCGCTCGACATCGCGCCACCGATCCGCCTGACAGCCGTGTCAGCGGAGTTCAATCGCGGCGATTCAATCAGATTCTCCGGCCAGCCGACCATTTCGACTCGCGCAAGCGCCATGCGCGCCAGTCTGGCATCAACCGTTCAACCCCGGCTCGATCTGCGCACCACACTCGACCGCAGCATCTTTCGGCCATCTATGGACTTCTGGCGGAAGTGGGTGCGGGACCGATCGAAGGAACGAGAGCCGGTCGGTCGCAACAACCCCATTGAGTGGGAGGGCGACCCGTCCATTTATCAGGCTGCATCGGTTGCCGGCGGACATGTGCTTGAGTGGCGGGTCCGATGGCGCTCGAACGGATACTCGCTCGGTAATGTGGCTCATACGCTGACTCTTGCTCCGCGACAGACAAAGCGAATCTCCAAGATATCGTGGCGTCGGCGTGAGGAGGCCGCGCGACGCGAAATAACCGAAGTGTCTGATGCGCTCACGCAGGTGACCACGCGTGCGCGCGATTACACCGACGCCGTCCAGTCCAGTCTGTCCGAGTGGGCACAAGGGCAGTCGCAATCGCGCACCACTGGGGTGGCCGGTGGTCTGGGATTCGCGATGGGTCCCGTCGTGATCGGAGGAGGAGCGGCACACGGTCGTGCATCATCGTCGAGCTCCCAGTCGGGTGGGCGTCGTGTCTCGGCGTCGGAGCACCAGCAGCTGCGTGATGCCATTCGCCAGTACGGCGAAGCAACACGCCGTCTCGAAAGCACGGTAGTCACTGAAGTCACTCAGGAAGAGGAAGTCGAAGGCGTCGCAGAGACCCTGAGAAACATCAATTACTGCCACGCGCTGACTGTGATGTATTACGAGATTCTCCGGCACCTGCGCGTGGATACGGAATTCGCAGGACTGCGGGAATGCCTCTTCGTGCCATTTTCGATCACGCCGTTTGACGTCGACAAGGCCCTCAAGTGGCGAGAGCAGCTAAAGCAGGGAATGCTCGATCGGAGCTTGCGCTGGGCTCTCGATTACCTCGACGAAGTCGACTCCGCCTGGGTGAACTCGAGCATCCCCGCGGGCCCGCGCATGGAGCAGCAGATCAACTACCTGACCGGGTCCATCTACGTTCAGTTGTCTATCGAGCGGCCGCGTGAGATTGCGCCCGAAGAGCAACTTGAAGCCTACTATGCCGTCTGGACGCCTCTGGCCCCGATTCTTGGCATGCCCGCAAAGCGCATCGTGGAGCGGCTGGCGAGTATTGAGCGTAACAGGGATGCCTACTACCAGCGCGAGGTCGCGCCGACCATGGCCGCACGCTGGGCGGACCGGCTTGAGATTCGGGTGGGTGGTAGAGCGGTCGATTTTACGTTGGCGAGTAGCTACCGTTTTGGCAGCACTGTTAGGATTGACTTTACGGCTCCCGTATCGGGTATGACTCGGAGTCAGCTCCAGAACTTCACTTTGCTGGCAACGCAGTCCCTTCCAGTCGGCTCGGTGGCGAATGTCAAGTCCATGGCCCTTCACTATTACACGGATCACTACAATCGCCGCGTCGAGTCAGTTCCAACAACTGACGACCTTGTCGATCCCGCGACCGGTCAACCCAATTCTGGCGCGAGTCTGCACCTGCCAATAACACCGTGGGAGGCGCAGGACCAGCGACGCGAGATCGAGGATGCGGTAGAGAGACTGGTCACTCACCTCAATTCAAACCTCGTGTACTACCACAAGGTCATCTGGTGGCTGATGGACCGCGATGAGCTCTACATGCTGCTGGACGGCTTCACGGCGCCATATGGCAGGCGATTCGAGAATGGAGCGTGGGTAGAGGACACCGGTCGCAGCATCGCATCGATCGTTGAGCGTGATCCCATGGCGATCCTGGGTAACACGCTGGTAATGCGCGTGGCCGCCGGTGCGTTCCTCGGAATAGACGGACACGAGAGTCCGGAAGCCGCGCATCGCTATTATTACGATAGCCAGGTGCGAACCGAACCGCTTCGCGTCAGTCTGCCCACAGAGGGTCTTTACGCACAGGCATTAATGGATAAGTGCGAAGCTGCTGAGGAGCATCACGGCAGCACCGATTGGGTGCTCACGAACGGCGAACCTGAGCTTGAGGCACTCGCCGACCAACTGGGGACACGCCGAGCGGCGCCAGTGGAATTGACACCTACGCAAATGCCCCAGTCGATCATCAACCTGCAGAACGTGCCAGCCGCGCCGGACCCGACCGGCCTTGCGGGGATCCTGCAAGCCGTAACGACAAGCAACGCGTTCAGGGACATGGCTGGCCTGGCTGGTACCCAGGCGAACGCCATGGGGGCACTTACTCAGGCGGCATCCCTGGCTCAGTCATTCGGGCAGATGGCCGTCGATTTCCAGAAGTCGAAGCAGGGCACGGCGGACGCCAAGCAAAAGCTGAGCAACATCAAGAAGGCGCAGGATCAGAAACTCATCGACAAACCAGAAGCAGAACGCCAGGCCGCAAGGGCGCTCGACGAGCAGAACATGACGCCGCAAGCGTCTCACCTGACACAAGACGAACCGATCAAGAGCGCGTTGAACAACGCGGCCACGACCGGTCGGCCGATCGAAGCGTCGCGTCAGACGAAAGATGGCTTCGAGACCATCAAAGTCGGGGAGTCGGCCCAGGACGCCGGACGGTCCTTCATTATCGAGGCCGCCGATCTCGATGCCGACCGCCGGGCGTTCGGCGCGCGCCGCCTCGACAAGTCCGGCCAAGCCGTCCTGCGCGTGCGCGTTCCGCAGTTGCCGGCCGGCGGATCGATCCGGTGGAGTGTGCCGCCGGGAGAAGCCGGGCACTACACCTTCGCCGGCGGCGCCTCTACACAGGCCGGGATGCGAGCGGAGATCACCGCGCTCCGGCCGGGCCTGAGCGCAGTGGACGTCGAGGTCCGCGACGCGGCCGGCACCGTCATCGAGAGTCAAAAGTTCCCGCTCTCGATTCCGCAGTTCGTGACAGTCGATGTAGACGCAGCCAGGTTCACGCCGCTCATGACGGGCTTTGGTCTGCTTGACGTGGAAATCGAGGCGATTCTGCGGTCTGCGAAGGAGACGTGCGACACGGTGCTGAACACGGCAAACGTCAGGACTGTCTGGCGGATGCTACCGGGCGAGACGCTGCCGGCCCAGTTCGCGGCTGGTGGGCCGGGCGCGGGCCTCGTAACGCAGGCGGTATTCCGTGGCGACCCGCCGTCGCACGCACTCTACGGCCGGACGGTGGCCGGGACCGGTGCGATCGGACCGGCGTCATTCGACGAGACAATCGACGTCTTCGCCGGCGCGTTCGACGATACGGTCGCAGGCAACGCGAACGAGGAAGTGGACGAGGCGACGAACGAGGTCATCGGCACCATCGTGGCGTTCGGCGGTATGAGTTCGTCCGAGAAGACGCTCGCGTTCGTGGTGTTCGGGCGCGTGCTCGGCGAGACGCTCGCGCACGAGATTGTCCACAGCCTGATCGGCGCGTCGCTCAGCGACGGGTTCCACAACGCTCGACCGGGCTTCAACGACGACCTGATGAACCACGGCATCAACCGCCCGTTCGCGAGCCGCAGCGGATTCGAGATCGTCGCGCCGCTCGGGAGCGGGACGATCGACGCCGTGCTGAACGACCGCGGCGTCGTGTTCGTCAACATCCTCACGGGGGACGCGCAAGCCCAGGTGAATCAATCGTTCCCAGTGCCGGGGCCGGCGTTCCAGTGACGTACCCGCCGTGAGCCGAGCCTGTCGATGCGACGGACGTGAGGAGATGAATGTCGAGCGCCCCAATGGATGGTTAGTGCTCGGAGGTCTTTTTGTCGTTGATCTGAATTTTCGACTACCCGCTGGGCAACCGATTGCTTGCCGGAGGAGACAGTGGCCGTGCCGGACGATGCAGCCACATGTGGGGCGCCGCCGGCGGGCAAAGGCCGTGGGACGCAACCGGCGCAGAGAGTCTTGAGCCTGCCGCCCAACAACAGCATGCAGCGGCCGGCGCTACGCGCCGCCGCTGATGCTGAGCGTTAGGCCGAGCAGATAGGGAGGAACGCGTGCCGGGGAATCACCTCGAAGACTTGGTTGCGGAGTGGTACCAGTTTCAGGGGTTCTTCGTCCGTCGGAACGTGCAGGTGGGCAAACGTCCGCAGGGTGGGTACGAGTGCGAGCTGGACGTAGTCGCCTTCCATCCGGGCAAGCGTCTACTCGTCCACCTCGAACCCTCGCTGGATGCGAACAGCTGGGAAAAGCGCGAGCTCCGGTACCGAAAGAAGTTCGAGGCTGGAAGGAAGTACATCCCTGGTCTCTTTCCGGGGATGGATCTTCCGCTTCCACCCAAACAGGTTGCTCTGTTTGTCTTCGCGGGGCGGGGTGAACGGACTACCTTGGCCGGTGGCCAGATCCTGCTCATCAAGGAGTTTCTGGCTGAGATCCTCACTGCGGTGAAGGACCGAAAGGTCGCGGCGGCCGCCGTTCCAGAGGAGTATCCCCTGCTCAGGACGCTGCAGTTCGCCGCGCAATACTGGCCCCTGAAGGGAGGGCCCGCCTGACAAGCGGATGCAGCTGACGAAGCTCAGGGCGGCACCCGAACGGCCGGACAAGGTGCCGGGCAGCTAACAACAGCATGCAGTGGACGGCGCTTGAGCGCCGCCGCTAGTGCGGAGCGTTGGACGGGCGAAAGGACGGCTCGTGGCAAGTGATTCGTTTCTAGATCGCCCAGCATGCACGGCAGCTGATGCCCCAGCTTGCGTGCCTGACAAACCGGGCGTGTACGCAATCTTCGTATCCGATGCGAGAGTTCTGCCAAAACCGTTTTCTACAATCCTCGGCCAGCAGTCGACTGACCTTGTGTATATTGGCAAGGCCGGCGGCTCGCTCCACAGGCGCCTTATTAAGCAGGACCTCGAACATCGCAGAGCTGCGAGCTTCTTTCGCGGACTCGGGGCGGTTCTGGGGTATCGTCCGCAACAAGGCTCGCTATTCGAGTGTGTGAACAAGTACAACTATCGCTTCTCGCCTTCGGATGAGGACGAGATTAGATCGTGGATCCGCAGGCACCTTGGTGTAAACTGGGACGCCGCCATCCCGCCTGTCGACAAAGAGCTGATAGGCCTTCACCGACCCATTCTGAACATCACCGACAACCCGGAGCCCGTGCCGGAACTCTTGGAGTTGCGCGCCGAATGCAGGAGGATTGCGGCCATGCCGCCCGCAAGAGGTGGCATCCGAGCCACCTAACCAGCCGCTGAACGCCAGGACGTTATGCGGAGAAGTGCATCGCCTTCGCAGAGGAGACATTGCTATGAACAAAGTCACACCTTTTTTGATGTTCAATGACCAGTTGGAAGCGGCGATGGAGTTTTATACGGCGACGTTTCCGGGGTCGGAGGTGCGGAGGGTTGCGCGTGCGGGGGAGGATGGTCCGGTCAGCTCCGCTGAGTTCGTGGTGGGTGGTCAGCTCTTCCTGGGTTACAACGGGGGTTCGTACTTCAGCTTCTCGGAGGGGGTCTCGCTCTACGTGGACTGCGCGGATCAGGCTGAGGTGGATGAATACTGGGACAAGCTGGTGAAGGCGGGGGCGACGCCCACGCAATGTGGTTGGATCAAGGACGTTCGGTCTCTCCTGGCAGATTGTCCCGCGACGGTTCACGGA
>Ga0224505_10002735_pt1 | contig 10234 bp, 9 predicted proteins | sample SF_Jan12_sed_USG_FD_169102 | JGI IMG/M metagenome (GOLD analysis project Ga0224505, IMG submission 169102) | Sediment microbial communities from San Francisco Bay, California, United States - SF_Jan12_sed_USGS_4_1 | ecosystem: Environmental > Aquatic > Marine > Sediment | place: USA: California...
CGGCGACAAGACGCTGCGCGCGGCGATCGACGAGGCACTGCGCGACTGGGTGTCCGATCCCAATGGCACGTTCTACATCCTCGGCTCCGCGGTCGGTCCGCATCCGTACCCGTACATGGTGCGCGAGTTCCAGCGCGTGATCGGCGTCGAGGCCCGCGCGCAGATGCTGGCGCAGGCCGGTGCGCTGCCCGACGTGGTCGTGGCTTGCGTCGGTGGCGGTTCGAACGCGATCGGCCTGTTCCATCCGTTCGTGCCGGACCTCGACGTCAAGCTGCTCGGCTTCGAGGCCGGTGGCATGGGCCCGGGCCTGGGGCAGAACGCGGCATCACTGGCGTACGGCACGCCGGGCGTGCTGCAGGGTTGCTACTCGCTGCTGCTGCAGGACGAACACGGCCAGATCCAGGAAACGCATTCGGTGTCGGCGGGTCTCGATTACCCGGGCGTCGGTCCTGAGCACGCGCTGCTCGCGAGCATCGGCCGCCTCGGCTTCGCGGCCGCAGAAGACGATGAATCGCTGCAGGCGCTCGCCGAATGTTCGCAGTACGAAGGCATCCTGCCGGCCATCGAGACTGCGCATGCCTTCGCCGGCGCGCGCAAGTACGCCCAGAAGAATCCTGGCTGCCGCATCCTGATCGGTCTGTCCGGTCGCGGTGACAAGGACATGCCCACACTGCAGCGCACGTTGCTCAAGGGAAAGCTCTGATGACCAGTTCCACCTCCGCGCAACCGCGCGACAGCATCAGCGCCGCGATCAGCGCGGCCGCCGCCAACGGCCGTCCGGCGCTCGTTGGCTTCATGACCGCGGGCTTCCCTGATCGCGCAGGGTTCGTCACCAGCCTGCGCGCCATCGCGAGCGAGGCTGACGTCGTCGAGATCGGCGTGCCGTTCAGCGACCCGATGGCCGACGGTGCCACGATCCAGCGCGCGAGCTTCGCCTCGCTGCAGGGCGGCTTCACGTTAACGTGGTTGCTGCAGGAACTGGGCGCGATGCAACCGCGGCCGCAGGCGCCGGTGCTACTGATGAGCTACCTCAACCCGTTGCTCGCCTACGGTCTCGAGCGCCTGCCTGAAGCGGCGAAGAGCGCGGGCGTCGCGGGTTTCATCATCCCCGACCTGCCATTCGAGGAAAGCGCCGACATGCGCGCCGCGCTCGACCGCGTCGGCATCGCACTCGTGCAGATGGTCACGCCGGTCACGCCGGACGAGCGCCTGCAGATGCTGTGCAATGCGAGCCAGGGCTTCGTCTATGCCGTGACGATGACGGGCACGACGGGCAAGTCGGTCACGGTGCCGAACGAGATCCTCGACTACATGGACCGCGTGAAAGCGATGTCGCCGGTCCCGGTGTGTGCTGGTTTCGGCATCCGCACGGCGGATCACGTCACGCGCATGCAGGGCCACGTCGATGGCGTGGTGGTCGGATCGGCGCTGGTGGAAGTCCTGGAGCGGAGCGAAGACCCCGCCGCGTTCCTGCGCAGCCTGCGTTCCTGAAGCTCGAAGGCGAAGTACCGCCGCTACTCAGGCGGTCTTGAGCCCCGAGTGGATGTACTCGATCACGAGCGAGCGCACGGTCTCGACCGGATTCTTCGCCCACGTGAAGACGGGCGGCATGCGGCGCAGCATCGACCACTTGCCGGATTCGAGCACGCGCTGCAGATAGGCGAGATTGCGGTGAATCGCTTCCATGTATGGATTGCGGCCGCCGTACAGGCATTCCAGGTAGCGGTACGCCCCGCCGAACTCGCCGTCGAGCCGCGTGCGTAGCGTGGCTTCGGCGAATTGCGGCGTCTGCCGCAGCACGTCGAGACCGGAGGCGTACTGCACCTTGAGGCCACCATCGTCCACGCGTTGCATCGCGACGCCGCCGAGCACGAACTCGGGATACAGGCGATCGCGGCATTTCTCGAGGTAACAGCGGTCCGACATCTGCGCGAGCATGTCGGCGGTGCCGAGCAGGTGGCCGACGCAGCGGTCGCGCGGGTCGTCGAGCCGGATGTCCTTGAACGGGATCTCGTAACCGGTGAAGTGGATCACCTGCGTCGCGACCGGCACCCAGCTGCCGAGGCCGAGGCCAGGCAGGTAGTGCGTGAGGAACGTGGCGCCGCGCGCGACGTGCGTGCGGGTGTATTCGGCGCCGTTGCGGTGCAGCGTGTCGTCGCTGCGCCGGATGTACCCGGCGTCGTGGAACAGTGCGACGACCAGTCCGACCAGCGCGCGCTCGGCGCCGAGACGCTGCTCGGGCGGTTGCGTGCGGTCGTAACCCGCGAGCAGTCGCGCCATCGCGAGCGTGTCGTCGAGCGAATGCTGCATGTCGTGGTAGACGGTGTCGCAGCCGAGGAAGCCCGGGTAGTCACCCTGGAACAGCCGCTCGAAATCCGTGAACGCCTGCGCGAGCCGCGCCACGTCGCCACCCGGCCAGGTCTGCTGGAACAACGCCTCGACGGCCTTGCGCACGGACGCGACCGAACTCACCTGTACGGTGTTCGTCACGTCGTAGTCGCTGCGGCGGAATTGCATGATGCTTCTGGCGCGATTCTCGTTCCGGGCGAGTCTAATCCCTTCGCCTGAAAGCGCCAGAGCAAAAAATTCCGGCGGTGGTGGATTCGGGGTGTCCTCACCCCAAAACCCAGGTTTATATGTCAAACCTGGCGACCACCGGAGCGTGGTCGGACGGCCGTTCCAGCTTGCGCGGCGCCCTGTCGATGTGACACGCCGCGCATTTCTGCGCGAGCGCGTGCGAGGCCAGGATCAGGTCGATGCGCAGTCCCGCATTGCGGCGGAAAGCCATCATCCGGTAATCCCACCATGAGTAGGTTCTCTCGGGCTGCTCGAACGAGCGGAAGCAGTCCACGAGACCGGTGCCCAGGAGTGCCTGCAGTGCCGCGCGTTCGGGCGGACTGACGTGCACCGATCCCTCCCAGGCTTTCGGGTCGTGCACGTCGCGGTCTTCGGGCGCGACGTTGAAATCGCCCAGCACCACGAGGTACGGATGCCGCGCGAGTTCGGCAGCCACGTACTCCCGCAGCGCCGCGAACCACCGCAGCTTGTACTCGAACTTGTCGGAGCCCACGGTCTGCCCGTTCGGCACGTACACGTCGATGACGCGCACGCCGCCGATCGTTCCCGCGAGCACCCGGCGCTGTTCGTCCTCGAAACCCGGGATGCCCGGCACGACGTCGAGCGCCGGCTCGCGGGACAGGATCGCGACGCCGTTGTACGTGCGCTGGCCGGAGAACACCGCCTGCCAGCCCAGGGCCGTGAGTTCAGCGGCCGGAAAATCCGCGTCGGGCAGTTTGGTCTCCTGCAGCACGATGGCATCGAGCGGATTCGCGGCGAGCCACTCCGTCAGGTGCGGCAGCCGCACGCGCAGTGAGTTGACGTTCCAGGTGGCGAGCGTGAACGGCATCAGGCCGCGAGCCCCAGTTGCCGCAGCAATGGCTCAAGCTCCGGCTTGCGGCCACGGAACTCGACGAAGGCTTCCATCGCGTCACGGCTGCCGCCGCGCTCGAGGATCGAGCCCAGGAAGCGCCGAGCGGTCGCGGCATCGAAAATGCCGGCTTCCTCGAACGCGCCGAAGGCGTCGGCCGACAGTACCTCGGCCCACTTGTAGCTGTAGTAACCCGCCGCATAGCCGCCCGAAAAAATGTGCTGGAAGCTGTGCGGGAAGCGGTTGAACGAGGGCGGACGCACCACGGCCACTTCGTCGCGGACCTCGGTAAGAGTCTGCAAGAGGCGCGAGCCGCGCGTGGGCTCGAATTCGGCGTGCAGGCGGAAATCGAACAGCGCGAACTCCAGCTGCCGCACCGACTGCATGCCGGCCTGGAACGAACGCGTGGCCTGCAGCTTGCGCAGCGCGTCGAGCGGCAATGGCGCGCCGGTTTCGACATGACCCGAGATCAGGGGCAACACTTCCTCGCGCCAGGCGAAATTCTCCATGAACTGGCTCGGCAGTTCGACCGCGTCCCACGGCACGCCGTTGATGCCGGCAACGCTCGGGAAATCGACGCGCGTCAGCATGTGGTGCAGGCCGTGGCCGAATTCGTGGAACATCGTCACGACTTCGTAGTGCGTGAGCAGCGAGGGCCGCTCGCCGCCGGGCGGCGTGAAGTTGCAGACGAGGTAAGCGATTGGCAACGCGCGGGTACCCGCGATGTCGATGCGGCCCAGGCATTCATCCATCCACGCACCGCCGCGCTTCTTCGGGCGTGCATACAGATCGAGGTAGAACCCGCCGCGCGGCTGACCATCCGTGCCCAGGATGTCGAAGAACTGCACGTCCGGGTGATACACCTCGACGCCCTTGCGCTCCTCGATGCGCACGCCATACAACTGCTGTGCCACCGCGAACAGCCCGTGCAGCACGAGCGGCAGCGGGAAATAGGGCCGCAGTTCTTCTTCCGAGACCGCGAGCCGCTCGCGTTTGAGACGCTCGGAGTGAAAAGCGACGTCCCAGGCTGCGAGCTTCGTGCCGGCAAAGGCCTCGAGCTCGGCGAACTCACGCTGCGCCGCAGGCCGGCACAGCCGCGCGAGCCGGCGCAGGAATTCGAGCACTTCGTCCGGGTCCTGGGCCATCTTGGTCGCCAGTGAATACTCGGCGAAATTGGCAAAGCCCGCGAGCTGCGCTGCTTCGTGCCGCAGCGCGAGGATCTCGTCGATCAACGCGGTGTTGTCCCACTGCGCGGGGCCCTGCTCGGACGCTCGCGTGGTCCACGCGGTGTAAAAGTCCTGCCGCAGCGGGCGGTGCTCGGCATGCGTGAGCACCGCCTGGTAGTTGGGCGCGTCGAGCGTGAAGAGCCAGCCTGGCTTTTCGTTGCGCCCGGCTTCGGCCCGCGCCCGCGCGATGACGGCATCGGGCAGGCCGGCGAGCTCCGCCGGATCGTCGACAGCGCGCGTCCAGGCGTTGGTCGCGTCCAGCACGTTTTCGTCGAACCTGGCCTGCGCGGTGGCGAGGCGCTCCATCAGTTCGCGGAAGCGCTGCTTGCGGTCCGGGGCCAGTGCGACGCCCGCCAGGCGGAAATCACGCAACGCGTTGTCGATGAGCTTGCGCTGCGCCGGCCCGAGTGCGTCGTATTCGCTGTCCTTGATGCGCTGATACGCGGCGCACAGCTCCGCGTTCTGCGACATCTCGGTGTGGTACGCCGTGAGCAGTGGCAGGCACGCGTTGTACGCGGCGCGCAGCTCGTCGCCATTGGCGACGCCATTCAGGTGACCGACGGGCGACCACGTGCGAGCCAGACGATGCTGCATGCGCTCGATCGGCACGACGATACCGTCCCAACCCGTGGCACCCGAGGCCAGCAGCTCCTGCATCCCGCGGCGGTTGTCGTCGAGCACCTGCCGCACGGCGGGCTCGACGTGCTCCGGGAGGATCGCGCCGAACGCGGGGAGGGTGGCGGCCTGCAGCAGGGGATTGTCCATGCCGCCCATTCTACGGCGACCATGGCGCCGGATTCAGCCGAACGAGCCCTGCAGCAGCCAGCCCAGGGCGAATACGGCTGCCATGAAACCCATGAAGGCCAGCAGTGCCTGGCGCCGATAGCGTTGGACGAGGTCGTTGTGCGGCAGTGCCGATACCAGGAACAGCCGGCCCCCTTCGGGCCGGCACAGCACGTGGTGGTTCGATTCCGGTCCGCGCCGGACGCTGTGCTCCAGCACCAGCTGACGCGCGGCGGTCCGGGCGGCTTCCCATTCGTCCAGGCTGATCCGGCCGTCTTGATCGCGATCGAATCTTTGCAGCAGTGCCGGCTGGTCCTGCTTCCATTCGGCCAGCGTTGCCGCGACGGCCGCCTGGGTATCGGGCTCGGCCGACGACGCCGTCGACCGGAAGTCACCCAGGGCATGCACGAGTTCGTGTTCGTACACGCGGTCTTCGACGTAACGATAGTCGCGGCTGCCCGTCAGTAGCTGGAACGACTTGCCGGCAGGCGCGGCCGGCCACGGCGTGTTGCCGTACCACGTAGTCGACTCCGTCGGGATGACCTCGGCGCCGTCCGGCTGCACGATGCATTCGCCGGTGCCGTCATCCAGCACGAAGGGCACCGAAGACGTACCTGACGCGACGGTTTGCCACTGACTGCGCCGGGCCTTGCCGGAGCCACTTTCGGTGCGCTTCGCGACCTTATAGCGCCACCAGACGCACGGCCGTTGCGTGAGCGGTGCCAGGTTCTGCGAGCCCGGCAGCAGTCGTGCATTGCCCGCAATCTCGACGTATCCCTGCGCGGCTGAACGAATGCGTGAGGTCGGCGTGTCCTCGACCAGTCGCGCGCGCTTGAATGCACGCAGCGCTCCGGCGCCGCCCGCAACGATCGCGACCCCGAGCGTCAGCAGCCAGAACCAGAGGTCGTCGTCAGCCAAACAGCTGGCCCACGTCGACGTCGCGCTTCTGCTCCTCGGTGAACTCGAGCAGCTGCGCGGTCTTGAAGCCGAACTGCCGTGCGACGATCAGGTCCGGGAACGTCTGGATGCGGATGTTGTTGAGGTTCACGGTCTCGTTGTAGAGCTCACGGCGATCCGCGATCGCTTCCTCGAGCTGCGAGATGCGCGTCTGCAGGTGACGGAACCCGTTATCGGCCTTCAAGTCGGGGTAGTTCTCGGCCACCGCGAACAGCTTGCCGAGGCCTGCCCGCAACTGGTCCTCGGCCACGCCGAGCGCCGCCACGTCGCCCTTGCCCTGGGCCTTGAACACCGAGGCACGCGCCTGCATCACGCGCTCCAGCGTCTCCTGCTCGTACTGCATGTAGCGCTTGCAGGTCTCGACCAGCTTGGGCAGCTCGTCGTGCCGTTGCGTGAGCAGCACGTCGATGTTCGCCCAGGCCTTGCGCACGTTCTCGCGCAACGCGACCAGCCCGTTGTAGATGCGGACGACGTAGACCGCCGCGGCGACCAGCAGCGCAAGGAACAAGAGCAGCATGACCAGCATCGGACACTCCCGGAGTCGTTTTCGGCGGCGGACCGTCCCGCAGGCGGCAAGATTGCCGGTCCGCGGCAGTCAGCGTCTACACTGTGCGGCAGTTTTCAGCGAAAACCGGGCAGTACGGCATGGCGATTCGGGCATACCGCGGCGTGACGCCGACCTTGGGCGCGGGCGCATGGGTGGATGCGTCTGCCGTCGTCATCGGCGACGTGCACCTGGGTGAGAACGCCTCGGTCTGGCCGCTGGTGCTGATCCGCGGCGACGTAAACCACATCCGCATCGGCGCACGCAGCAACATCCAGGACGGCAGCATCGTGCACGTTTCGCGACCGTATCCGGGAAACGACGCGGGTTGGCCCACGATCCTGGGTGACGACGTGGTGATCGGCCACAAGGTGGCGCTGCACGGCTGCACGATCGCGGATCGTGTGCTGGTGGGAATCGGCGCCATCGTGCTCGACGGCGTGCAGGTTCCGAGCGACGTCATCATCGGCGCGGGCAGCGTCGTCACGCCCGGCAAGCAGCTCGAATCAGGGTTTCTGTACGTCGGTAACCCGGCGCGGCGGTCGCGCGAGCTGCGACCCGAGGAAATCGCGCGCATCCCGAAGATGGCGCGCGATTACGTCCTGCTCAAGGACGAGTATTCGAAGCCGACGCCAGCAGCGTAGCCCGCGCGCGCAGCGCTTCAAGCACCGGCGACGTCTCGGGCCGCACGCCGCGCCACAAATGAAATGCCTCGGCGGCCTGCTCGACCAGCATGCCCCAGCCCTGCGCCGCAACCTTCGCGCCGTGGCCGAGCGACCACTGCGTGAACGGCGTTTCGCCCACACCGTACGCCATGTCGTAGCAGGCTGTTGCAGGGCCGATCGCGCCGGCGGGAATCGGCGGTACGTCGCCTTTCAGGCTGGCGGATGTTGCATTGATCACGAGGTCGAACGGCGCAACCGGCTCGAGGTCGGCAAAGGCAGTGGCGCTGACTGCGCCCATGTCCTCGAACTCGGCCGCCAGTTCCTGCGCGCGTTCCGCGGTGCGGTTGGCGATGACGAGAACCGCGGGTTGCAGCGCAAGCAACGGCCCGAGCGCGCCGCGTGCGGCACCACCCGCACCCAGCATCAGCACGCGCGGCCGGTCGAACTGCAGGCCCAGGTTGTGCGTGAGATCGCGGATCAGGCCGACGCCATCGGTGTTGTCGCCGATCAGTTCACTGTCGCGGCGGATGATCGTGTTCACTGCGTCCGCCCGCTGCGCGCGCGGCGTGAGGTCGTTCACGAGATCGGCCGCGGCACGCTTGTGCGGCAAGGTCACGTTGGCGCCGCGCCCGCCCTGTTCGAAGAAGAAATCGAGCGCGTCGTGCCTGAACTGATCGGGTGGCGATTCCAACAGGCGGTACACCATGTCCTGCCCCGACTGGCGCGCGAACATCCCGTGGATGAACGGCGACCAGCTGTGGTGCACGGGGAAGCCGAAGAGGGCGTAGGTGTCCATGGGGGAAGGGGTTAGGGGGTAGGGGGTAGGGGGTAGTCGGAAATGCAGTGGGACCCGCCGATCAGAGTTGCACGTCGGCATCGAAACAGAGCGTTATGCATTCACTGCACCTCCGACTACCCCCTACCCCCTACCCCCTAACCCCTTTCCTTCAGCCACGCGGCCGCCCGCTTCGCGAAGTACGTCAGGATGCCGTCCGCGCCCGCGCGCTTGATGCAGTTGAGCGATTCGAGCGCCACCGCGCGCTCGTCGAGCCAGCCGTTCTGCGCGGCTGCCATGTGCATCGCGTACTCGCCGCTCACCTGATAGACGAACGTGGGCGCGCCGAAGCGATCCTTCACGCGCCGCACGATGTCGAGGTACGGCATGCCGGGCTTCACCATCACCATGTCGGCGCCTTCGGCGAGATCGAGTTCGACTTCGCGCAGCGCCTCGTCCGAATTGCACGGATCCATCTGGTAGTTGTACTTGTTGCCCTTGCCCAGGTTGCCGGCCGAGCCCACAGCGTCGCGGAACGGGCCGTAATAGCTCGACGCATATTTCGCCGAGTACGCGAGGATGCGCGTGTGGATGTGGCCGCCTGCTTCGAGCGCGTCGCGCAGCGCGCCGATGCGGCCGTCCATCATGTCCGAGGGCGCGACGACGTCGGCGCCCGCTTCGGCGTGCGACAAGCCCTGCTTCACGAGCGCGGCGACGGTCACGTCGTTCATGACGTAGCCCGTGTCGTCGATGATGCCGTCCTGTCCATGCGTGGTGAACGGATCGAGCGCGACGTCGGTGACGACGCCGAGTTCCGGCACTGCCTTCTTGATCGCGCGCACCGCGCGCTGCGCCAGGCCGTCCGGATTCCAGGCTTCGCGGCCATCGAGACTCTTGACGTCCGACGGCGTCACCGGGAACAACGCGAGCGCCGGGATGCCGAGCCTCGCGACTTCTTCGGCCTCGCGCACCAGCTCGTCAATCGACACGCGTTCGATGCCAGGCATAGAGGGAATGGCGACCCGCTGCCTCGTCCCTTCCATGACGAACATCGGGTAGATGAAGTCGTCCGGCGTCAGGGTGGTCTCGCGCATCATGCGGCGCGAGAACGCGTCCCGGCGCATGCGGCGCATGCGGACGCGGGGGAACTGGCCGGGGGCGTCGGACTGGCTCATGGGCAAGGCGCTTGTTCTATGCGAATCCGGACTTTATACCCGACGCCGCCCCACCGCGAAAAGAACGCAAAACCCGCAACGGGGCGGCACAATCCCGTCATGAGCGCCAGGAAACCCGTGCCAAAGCCCGATTTCAGCCCGGATTCCCGGCCGCGCTGCGGCTGGTCCTACGCCGGCATGAGCGCCGAATACATCGCCTACCACGACGAAGAGTGGGGCGTGCCCGTCTACGACGACCGGCGCCTGTTCGAGTTCCTGATCCTCGAGGGCGCCCAGGCGGGCCTCAGCTGGTCGACGATCCTGCGCAAGCGCGCGGGATATCACGAGGCGTTCGCGGATTTTGATCCCGTGAAGGTCGCGCGCTTCGATGCACGCAAGGTCGAAAAGCTGATGCTGTTCCCCGGCATCGTGCGCAACCGGCTCAAGATCAACGCGGCGATCACGAACGCGCGCTGCTTCCTGCAGGTGCAGAAGGAGTTCGGTTCATTTGCGGACTACAGCTGGGGTTTCGTCGGCGGCAAGCCGATTGTCAACCGCTGGCGCGAGATGTCGCAGGTACCGGCGACGTCGAAGGAGTCCGATGCACTAGCCAAGGACCTGCAGCGGCGCGGCTTCAAGTTCGTGGGTTCGACGATCATGTACGCGCACATGCAGGCGACCGGCATGGTCAACGATCACGTCG
>Ga0224505_10002738_pt1 | contig 10232 bp, 9 predicted proteins | sample SF_Jan12_sed_USG_FD_169102 | JGI IMG/M metagenome (GOLD analysis project Ga0224505, IMG submission 169102) | Sediment microbial communities from San Francisco Bay, California, United States - SF_Jan12_sed_USGS_4_1 | ecosystem: Environmental > Aquatic > Marine > Sediment | place: USA: California...
ACGAAGGAGAAGGGGCGGTTTGTCATTGCGTGCGGCGATCTGTTGGCCGATGTCGAGGTGGTCCCGCAACCGTCGCTCATGAGCCGTTCGACCTCCACCGGTATACCCTTCTCCCAGTTCTGCCGTGTCTACGGCGGCTATATTGCCATAAACCCCATCGCCTCCTGCGAGTTCTTTACCGACGGTCTTGAGTGCCGTTTCTGCGGGGTGGACGGCAGGGTAAAGGAGCAGCGGACCGTTGAAGAGGTGCTGGAGGCGGTGCATCAGGCCCTCTCCGAAGGAGCCGCCGACTATGTGCACCTCAATACCGGTTTCTTCACCGGCGAGGACGGTGGGGTTGCGCTTCTGGCACCCTATATCGAGGCGATAAAGAAGCGCTTCGATACCCTTGTCTGCATACAGGTGCAGCCGCCGAAGAGCAACTCATGGATCGACCAGACCTATGCCCTGGGTGTCGATTCGGTGGCCTACAACCTGGAGGTGTTCGATCCCGAGACCTTCGAGCGGGTATGCCCCGGCAAGGCGCAGCTCATCGGTCGTGATCGCTTCTTCAAGGCGCTGGAATATGCAGCCCGGGTCTTCCCGGAGGGAGCGGTGGTAAGCAACCTGATTGTGGGGCTGGAGACGCCCGAGTCGACCATGGCGGGCATCGATGCCCTCACCCGTATCGGGGTAGTGCCGACCCTGTCGCTCTTCCATCCGGTGGAAGGCACCGATCTGGCCGCGACGCCGCCGCCGGATACGGAGAAGATCGTACCGATATTCGCCCACCTGTTTCAATCGGTCAAGCGGCACAAGCTCAAGACCGGCTGGATCCGTCACTACTCGGTGGTGGTCAACGCGATGGAAGGACATTTCTTCACCGGCGACAAGGAAGAGGGGATATTGTCCTCCGTCCTGCGCCTGAAGAAGGGCGGCCGCATTGCCCGGAACATTTCGAAGCTGCGGCGGAAGCTGCGTGTTCGCAACGTGAGTGATTCGCTCGAATCATCGGGGCTCTAGGAGGTCGCTCATGAGAGTGGTCGTCGACACACGCCCCCTGTGGGTCATTCTTCTGTCCGTTGCCTACAGGCCTGCGGCTTTCATAGGTCTGGGCGCCATCTTCTGGTACATCATCCATTTGACACCGCCTGCCGGGTTGACCGAAGCCGGACTCAAGACCATCGGCGTCTTTGTGGTCTGCCTGTTTCTCTGGGTTACGGGGCTCATCCCCCTTTCCATCACCAGTCTTCTGGCCATGGTGATGATCCCGCTGCTGGGGATTATGGAGAGCAAGAAGGTCTACTCGCTGTTTGGCAATGAGGCGGTCTTCTTTATCCTGGGTGCCTTTATTCTGGCCGCAGCCATGATGAAGTCGGGGCTCTCGTCGCGCATGGCTTTGCTGGTTCTGCGCCGATGCGGCGGGACGCCGACTAAGCTCCTTTTGGGTGTGTATCTCTTTCCGGCGTTTCTTTCGTTCTGGATGTCGGAGCATGCGGTGGCAGCCATGATGTTTCCTATCGTCCTGGAGATCGCCAAGGCGTTGGGACTCAAACCGATGCAGAGCGGCTATGCAAAATCATTGTTTCTTGCCTCGGCCTGGGGATGTATTATCGGCGGGGTTGCGACGTTTCTGGGTGGGGCGCGGAACCCGTTGGCGATCGGGATTCTCAAGGAAAGCACCGGCAGCGATATCGATTTCTTCGAATGGATGGTGGCGGTGGTGCCGGTGGTGTTGATTCTGTTGGCCATAGGTTTCGTGGTTATCCTCAAGTGGTTTCCCCGGGATATCGTTGATACCGGCAAGGCCGCCGAGGTCCTTGACAAGAAGAATGAACATCTCGGCGCCTTTTCCCTGAACGAAAAGATGATCGGCGGGATCATGGTGCTGGCAATAGTCTTCTGGATACTGGAAGGGAAAAGGCTGGGGCTGGCCAACATCGCCATTATTGCGGTGACGCTTTTGTTTGTCTTCAGGCTTATCCGCTGGAAAGACGTTGAGGAGTATGTCAACTGGGGTATCCTGCTTATGTACGGTGGGGCAATAGCCCTGGGTGCGGCCCTCGCAAGCACGGGAGCTGCCGAGTGGGCCGCCAATGCTACCATCGGGAGATGGGCGACATCGCCCATGGCGCTGGTGTTGCTTTTCTCTGCTCTATCGATACTGCTTACCGAAGCTATGAGCAACGCGGCCATCATCGCCATTCTCATGCCGGTGGGGATCAGTCTCTCGGCAAAGATGGGGATGGACCCGAAGATCATCACCATGGCCATCGCCATGCCGTCGGGACTGGCCTATTGTCTCCCCATCTCGACGCCGGCAACGGCCATAGCCTATTCATCGGGCTTCTTTCGCATGAAGGACCTGGTCGTTCCCGGCGTGATAATGGGTGTGGTGTCATGGGTCGTCTTCAACCTGATGATCAGGATATATTGGCCATTAATCGGACATGCGGTCTAGGAGAAAGCTATGAGTACGGAAAAACAGCGTAAAACAATCATGCTGGTGCTCTCCACAACGCGGCAGTCTCCCGTGACGGTTGACGAAGCTATTGTAACTGCGAAAAAAGATGAGGCCGAACTGGTGGTCCTGTTTGTCAACGATTCCAAGATTCCCAGCATGGTCTTCGACCGGATGGCGGACTACGATTTCATCGGCGACAAACCCAGCGAGGAACTCACGACTGCCATCCAGCGGGAATATTGCCTTCGCGGCAATGCCCTGCTTGATGAGATCGAAAAAAAGGCGAAAGCGGAAGGAGTATCGTGCAAGACGATCATCGAGGGGGGGGAGTTCGTGGAGACCTGCCTCAAGATGGTGGAGAGGTACCGGGTCGACCTGGTCATAATGAACCGGATGAAGCGCTCCGCCATTTCCCGGTTTTTCCTGGGCTCGGCCGTCGACAAGCTGACGGCCAATGCACCCTGCCCGGTGAAGGTAGTGGAAGAGGCGTGATTAATAGAATAAGGCGTCACACCGGTGAAAACCGGTGTCCAGCGGTCTTGTACTGGTTTTAACTGGATTCCGGCTTTCGCCGGAATGACAAAACAGCTTTAAGGTCTTTATGAGAGTAGCATTTTTGCTTTACAAATCCGGCAGTTATTTTTACACTAACCACCTTTGCGGACAGGAGGAGAGATGGCGCAAAAAATCCACAAGAATGTCATAGAACTGATCGGGAACACACCCTTGGTGAAGCTGAACCGCGTGGTGACCGAGGGGATGGCGGATGTCTATGTGAAGATGGAGTCCTTCAATCCCGGCGGCAGCGTAAAGGACCGTATCTGCCTCAGCATGATCGAGGATGCCGAAAAACGCGGCGTGCTCAAACCGGGCGGCACCATCATCGAGCCGACCAGCGGCAACACCGGCATTGGTCTGGCCATGATCGCGGCGGTCAAGGGGTACAAGCTTATCCTCATGATGCCAGAGACCATGAGCATGGAGAGGCGCTATATCCTTCAGGCCTACGGCGCGGAGATCGTCCTGACTCCCGGCACGGAAGGGATGTCGGGCGCCATCCGTCGGGCCGAGGAACTGGTGGCCAATACCCCCGGTTCATTCATGCCCCAGCAGTTCAATAACCCGGCCAACCCGGAGATTCACCGCAAGACCACGGCCGAAGAGGTCTGGGAGGCTACCGGCGGCAAGATCGATGCTTTTATTTCCGGTGTCGGCACCGGCGGTACGGTCACCGGAGTGGGTGAGGTGCTCAAGTCGAGAAAGCCCGATGTGAAGATCATTGCTGTAGAGCCTGCCAACTCGCCTGTCCTCTCCGGCGGCAAGCCCGGGCCCCACAGGATTCAGGGGCTCGGAGCCGGTTTCGTACCCCAGGTGCTCAACCGCGAGGTTGTCGACGAAGTTCGCACCGTGGTGGATCAAGATGCCTACGATACCTCTTTGCGGCTGGCATCGCAGGAGGGCCTGCTGGTGGGTATCTCGTCCGGAGCAGCCGCTGTGGTGGCGCTGGAGATAGCCCGCGAACTGGGGCCCGGCAAGGTGGTCGTCGCGGTGCTTCCCGACACGGGCGAGCGCTACTTCAGCATGGCGCAGTTCTTTCAGAAGTAGTGTAAAACATGATATCTGAGATTCATCGGCCCCATCAGCCGATTACGGAGGAAAAGGAATTGTCATACGCAAAAGCCCTTAAGTGTAGAGAGTGTCACCGCCACTACCCCAAGGAGGCGCTCTATGTCTGTGAGTTTTGTTTCGGCCAGCTCGAGGTCGATTACGATTACGACGCCATAAAGCAGGTCCTTACCCGCGAAGAGATTCAGAAAAGGGGACGGAACATCTGGCGCTATCGGGAACTGCTCCCGGTGGATAATGCCCCGACGGTGGGCCTCAATGCCGGGTTTACGCCGCTGGTCCGCGCCAACAACCTGGCGAAGGAACTGGGAGTAAAGGAACTCTACGTCAAGGACGACTCGGTCTGTCATCCGACCCTTTCGTTCAAGGACAGAGTCGTTTCGGTGGCCCTTTCCAAGGCGGTGGAGCTGGGTTTTGACACCGTCTCCTGCGCCTCTACGGGAAATCTGGCCAACTCGGTATCGGCCAACGGCGCGGCTGCCGGCTTGCAGCGCTATATCTTCATCCCCCACGACCTCGAGTCGGGGAAGGTGCTGGCGTCGCTCATCTACGCCCCCAACCTGGTGGCGGTAAACGGCAACTACGACGACGTAAACCGGCTCTGCAGCGAGATCGCCAACAAGTACAAGTGGGCCTTCGTGAACATCAACATTCGCCCCTATTACGCCGAGGGTTCCAAGTCGTACGGCTTCGAGATCATCGAACAGCTGGGCTGGAAGGCGCCGCAGCATGTGGTGGTGCCGGTGGCGTCGGGTTCGCTGCTGACCAAGATATGGAAGGCGATGCACGAGTTCAAGAAGATCGGCATCATCGACGACTTCGATACGAAGATGTACGCGGCCCAGCCGGAGGGATGCTCCCCCGTTTCCACCGCCATCATCAACGACACCGAGGTGATCAAGCCGGTCAAGCCCAAGACCATCGCCAAGTCACTGGCCATAGGCAACCCCGCCGACGGCTTCTACGCCTATGAGGCAGTGAAGGCCAGCGGAGGCGGCGCCGCCATTGTGACCGATGAGGAGGTCATCGAAGGTATCAAGCTTCTGGCCCGCACCGAGGGTATCTTCGCCGAGACCGCCGGGGGCGTGACCGTAGCCAGCGCCAAGAAGCTCATCGAGCAGGGCGTCATCCCCAGGGACGAGTCGATCGTCATCTGCATTACCGGCAACGGCCTCAAGACGCAGGAGGCGGTGGCTGACCGCGTAGGGGCGCCGACTCACATACAGCCGAATATCCAGTCGTTCGAAGAACTGGTTCTTGGTAAATAGATAAATTGCTGCGCACAGGGCGCAACTGACGAGAAGGAGGAAAACATATCATGGCTATTCGTGTAAAGATCCCCACCCCGCTTCAGAAAATCTGCGGCAATCAGGCCGAGATTTCGGTCAAGGGTGCGACGGTGCGGGAACTGGTAGACGATATCGAAGCGACCTACCCCGGCATGAAGGAGCGGCTGTGCGATGAGGCCGGCAAGCTTCGCCGTTTTATCAATGTGTATGTAAACGAGGAAGATATCCGTTTCCTCAGCGGCGACCAGACGCCGTTGAAGGATGGGGATGAGGTTTCAATTATTCCGGCGATTGCCGGTGGCATTTAAGGTAGGGATTTTTAAAGATGAGCTTGACTGAAGATCAGATTGCACGCTACAGCCGCCATATCCTCCTTCCCGAGGTAGGGGGGGCTGGACAGAAGAAGTTGCTCAACGCCCGGGTGCTCATTCTTGGCGCCGGCGGACTGGGCGCGCCGGTGGCCTACTATCTGGCCGCGGCGGGTATCGGGAAGATCGGCATCGTTGACGCCGACGTGGTGGAGGTGAGCAACCTCCAGCGCCAGATCATCCATTCCACCAACGATATCGGGAAACCCAAGGCCCAGTCGGCCAAGGAGAAGATGACAGCGCTCAACCCCGACATCGAGGTGGTGACCTACGAGACACGGGTCAACTCCGAGAACATTCTCGACATCCTCAAGGACTATGATGCGGTGGTGGACGGTACCGACAACTTCCCCACGCGCTACCTGGCCAACGATGCCTGCGTCATGACGGGCAAGCCCCTCTTCCACGGCGGAGTGTTCCGCTTCGACGGGCAGGCCATCACCATCATCCCCGGACAGAGCGCCTGTTACCGCTGCCTCTTCCCCGAGCCGCCGCCGCAGGGCCTTGTGCCGTCGTGCCAGGAAGCGGGTATCCTCGGCGTGGTGGTGGGGACCATCGGCTTGATTCAGGCGACCGAAGTGGTAAAATACTTCCTGGGCAAGGGCGACCTGCTGACCGACCGGCTCATCGTCTACAACGCACTGAAGATGAACTTCCGCACGGTGAAGGTACCCAAGGACGATAACTGTGCGATATGCAGCGCGAACAAGACCATCACGGAGCTGATCGACTACCAGCAGTTCTGCGGCGTTGCACCGCATTAAGCATCGGGAGGAAAACTGATGGCAAAAAAGCGAATACACCTTGTCTTCCCCGAGAGCCTGGTGAAAGAGCCGGTCCTCTTCAGGATGGCGAAGCAGTTTGACGTAATGCCCAATATCCGCAAGGCCAAGGTGAGCGACACCCTGGGAGAGCTTGTCCTCGAGATTGAAGGGACGGAAGAGAACCTCACCAAGGGGATTCAGTACCTGAAGGACGCCGGAGTTGCGGTAGAACCGCTGGAGGAGGAGTTCCTCGAAGAGCAGTAGGTCATGCAGGCGGAGATGGACGGATGCAGGTATCACGAAACTGATATGGCAGATTTGGGACTCCTATCGAGTAATCGGTAGGAGTCTTTCTTTTTTGTGAGGATGCTGACAATACAGCGTTGCCGTCATTCCGGCGAAAGCCGGAATCCAGTATTTTCTGATCGCTCTAAATTCACTGGACACCGGTTTTCACCGGTGTGACGACTTTTTGAGCGACTATTAAATGATGATATTGGGAGGAAGCTATGATGTTCGGTAGACGATTACGGGATGGCGTTGTGCTGTGTGTTACAGCGATCCTGGCTTGGGGAGGTGTTTCTCTGGCAGACGCAGCCACTCTGCATGTGCCGGGCAAGTACAAGACGATCCGGGAGGCGCTTGCCGTGGCCAAACCGGGTGATATTGTCCAGGCGGCGCCCGGACTTTACAAGGAACGGGTCAAGCTCAAACCAGGCATCCACCTCAAGGGGGGCGGTGCAGACAAGACTGTCATTACCGGTGGCGGAAAAGGCAATGTGGTCGAGGGTGCCGATGAGGCCATTATCGAGGGCTTCACCATCCGCGGCAGCGGCAAGATGGGCAAGGCGGGCGTCACGGCGAACGTGGGGATCAACGCCGACCACATTACCATGACCATAAGGAACAACCGGATTACCGGCAACAATATCGGTATCCGTACCTACTTCTCTCCCTCGCACATTACCGGCAACACCATCGACGGCAACGGCTGGCACGGTATTTATATCCTCTACAGCGCGCCGCTGGTCCGCAACAACATCATCCACCACAACAAGGGGAACGGCATCTACTGCTCCTACTCCTCCGGGACGGAGCTGGCCAACAACACCCTGGGTCCCAACGGCTCGGCGTCGATCTATAGCGAGGTGTCGCGCGTGATCGTCCGGAACAACATAGTCGCACTCAACAAAGGCGGCAAAGGGATCATGTGGGCAGAGTTTCTTGAGGGGCAGCAGGGCGTGGAACCGATCCTTTCCCACAACCTCTTCTGGGGTAACGGTGAGGACTATTTCCGCGTCAAACCCGGCATGGGAGATGTCACTGATGATCCTCTCTTTGTTGATGCGGCGGCAGGTAATTATCGTCTGAAGGCAGGTTCTCCGGCCATCAATGCGGGAAGCCCCGCCGAAATCTTTAACGACCCCGATGGAAGCCGCAACGACATGGGAGCCTTTGGCGGGCCGGTGGCGCCGGGGGGCGCTGTAGATATGGCAATCGCCGAAAAGAGCGAGAAGAAGATCGCCGAAGCCGATTACACCGGCAAGGATACGTGGGCGGATGACAAGGAGTCAGGCATGGGGAACTTCATGCAGTTCTGCGCCCAGTGCCATGGCAAGGAGGGCAGGGGGGACGGCCCCGTTGCCCAGGGGCTTGATACGCAGCCCCGCAACCTGACCGACGGCAATTATCTGAAAAACCGCACTGACGAAGAATTGTTCAAGACCATCAAGGAGGGGGGTGCGGCTTCAGGCTTCTCCGAATCGATGATGCCCTTCGGCAGTCTCCTCAGCGACAGCGCGGTACGGAAGGTCATTGCCTTCATCCGTCAGGATCTGTGCAAGTGCACCCATACGAAGGAGTAGGCCATACGAAGCCGTCCTGCACGACCATTTGTCCCTGCTGAGCGTCATGAAACAACCCGACGGGAGATAATCGCGGTGCTTGAGGAAGGCCCATCCACGGCCCGCGATATTTCCGGCAGGGTGCATATCTCAGAGAAAGAAGCCTACGGACATCTGGAGCATATCGCCAGAACCCTCGAGCGGAGCGGCCGCGAACTGGTGGTAACGCCTGCTGAGTGTACGCACTGTGGTTTTGTTTTCAGGAAGAGGGAACGTTTAACAAAGCCGGGCAAGTGTCCTGTCTGCCGGAATGAGTCGATACGGGAGCCGCTGTTTGAGGCAATTGACAATTGATAATGGACAATTGTGAATTAACCTAATCCCTCAGCCCCGGCGCTTCCATTTCCAGCCCTTCCAGACGCACTCTACTGTCGTAGTAAAGTAACGTAAGAGCAATGATCCACAGCGGCGCGACGGCTGCCTGCAGCGCAAGGCTTATCAGCTGAAGCGGTATCTCAAAGGCGAGAGGAAGGCTGCTGAAGAGGTGGAATATGTCGCTGTGCAGCACGGCGATTCCTCCGAATGCGGCAAGGTGAACAAACAGTACTAGAAGTGTGACTGACAGATTTGCAAGAAATGCCAGCAGCATGATGAAGCCGGCCCGGTTGATGTTCCAGTTCCAGAACCCTCGCCCTGCCTTCACCTTCATGAGCGTGCCGCTTCTGCTGAGGGCTGCGAACCCTTTCTTATCTTCCATTACGACCACCATGGGAGCCAGCAGGTAGTGCATGAGAAGTACGGCGGGATAGAGCAGCGCAATGGCCGTGATGACGGCAATGAGGGGGATACCCGAGATTCCCAGGGAGTCGTAGATAATACGGCCGAGGACGATTGCGGCGGCGCCGCCAACTGCCATGAGCAGGCCGACGATGACTGAAACGAGCATCACCGCCCAGGCGAGAGAGAGGAGGCGCCCCTTTATCCGTGCCCGCGCATCAATGAAGCTCCACGGCACCCCCCGTATCTGCATGTCGGCGCCGACGATGAGGCAGCCGAGCATGTAGAGAAAGGTGAAGAAGTAAAAGATCGCCGCGCCGATCAGGATGAAGATTGCCTTGGCGGCGGCAGCAAAGAGGCCCAGGAGGCTCCCTGCCGGTTCGCTGCCAAGGATGCTTCCGAGACTTCCGAAGACGGCCCCGTACATGACGGAATAAGAGACGAGTCCGAAGAAAAAGGCGATGCCGTAGAACGATTTCAGATTGCCGCTGTAGAGCTTGATGGTCCGGTAAATGATGTCGACCACGCCCATGGGTTTGAAGGGGTGGGCGGTTTCGTTAGAGGGAGCCGCTTCGACAGGTTCAACGGTTTGAGTTGTGTCGTCGACAGTCTCAAAAGATTCCGCGGTGACGTCCGCGGGAGTGGATGTTTCCTCCGGGGCGGTATCAACGGAAGCGCCTTCCTCTACGACGTGGAATACTACCCCCTTGTCTTCCAGCCGCTTTCCCAGCTTGTCGGCCATGGCCTCGGAAAGGTGCTTGAACTGGAGATTCCCTTCCCTGACAAACAGCTTTGAGAGTTGCTCCGGGGATGCACCCGTCACCATGGCGGCCAGAAAGGTGAAGCACTCCTCCCTGTCGGCGCCGTCGCGAAAGCCGGTCATGATGATTCTGAGTATTTTGGGATGGTCGGTCATGGTTCCTCGTTAACAGGGTACTTCTCGTCCGAAGAGGGGGTTTTCTTGAGAAGGGTGATGGTCAGGCGGCGGCCAGCGACCTGAGGAGGCCCAGGTTTATCCGGTCGTCTTCCAGGTCTTTTTCCTTGGGTGTTTCGAGTATCTTGGGGACATGTGCCAATCGCTTGTCCTGCATCAGCAGTTTGAAGGGGGTAAGTCCCATGGC
>Ga0224505_10002739_pt1 | contig 10230 bp, 17 predicted proteins | sample SF_Jan12_sed_USG_FD_169102 | JGI IMG/M metagenome (GOLD analysis project Ga0224505, IMG submission 169102) | Sediment microbial communities from San Francisco Bay, California, United States - SF_Jan12_sed_USGS_4_1 | ecosystem: Environmental > Aquatic > Marine > Sediment | place: USA: California...
GGCGAAAACAGCCGTAATGTCGTGAAGCACCGGAACGTCGGCCGGTGCGCTTATCAGGCTTTTATCTGTCGGCCCGGTTTCGGCGAGCTGCAGAAGCCCTCGCGTGGTACCCCAACGTATAGCCATGCGCGCGTCTTTCAGTCCCATTGTCTGCGCCGACATGTCCTGGTCGTCCGGCACAAGGCCGGCGAACACACCCCGGTGTTTGGTAGTTACAAGTATTGCCCTCATTGCGGGTTCCTTGTGGTTTCAGAAACATCATGTCCGGTGCGCTCGTGCGACGCGCGAGCGGCGGGCTATTGTGTCGTCGATCGGCAGGTCGCACGTGCTCGGGTGCGGAGTATTCGACGCGAGCCACGGCAGGCCCGGACAGTATTTGCCGGCGCACTTGAACATATGCGGGCCGTCGTGGCCGGCCGGTTCGCAGCACTGCACGCTGAATCCTGCGCGGTACCGGCAACGGTTCACGAGCCGGACCTCGCGCGCTCCGCAATCTGCGCCCGCTGTCGCAGCTGGCGCTCGCAGTAGCGGGCCAGCGTTTCGGGCGTGTCCGGATCGGCGACCAGGTAACTAAGTTCCTGCGTCGAACTGGCGTGCGCCTCGAACATCGAGCACCAGTTCGCGTGTGCATTCGTCACAGCGCGGAGCTGCGAAAATCGCCCGAACGGCACGACGTCCTGCGGTCGTGCCGGACGGGCGAGGCGCGCCAGGGAATCGAGACGGGCGGCGCAGGCCCAGGGGTTACGGAATACCGAGTCGAGCGCGCGGGCCTGCAGAAAACGCAGGCGGCGCACGTCGACGGGCGGGATCAGGGTCGGCGGTAATGCCGGCTTGCGGCGACGCGCCAGGAATCGGATCAGGTTCATCGGTCGGCCCTCCGGTAAGAGTCGATCCGATGCTAAACCCAGCAATGGGCGCTGTCAACCCATAAATGGGCCAGCCGATCCGCTGGCAGTGCAGCCGCTATCGGCCGCGATAGCAGCGGGCGGCCCATGTGTGGGTTGCGGCAGCCCATAAAAGGGTTTAGAGTCTGCGCCATGTCTGAATCTCTACATGATTTCGTCGTCGCCAGCCTGCAGGCCACGAAAGGCCGCTGGCCGGAAGTAGCCACCGGGAGCGGCGTGTCCATACGCACACTGTCGAAGGTCGCCCGCCGCGAAACACGCTCGCCGACGATCGGGACGGTCGAAAAACTGGCGAAGTATTTCCGCGAGCAACACGTCGCGCTGATGGCCGACCGATTGGATAACGGCACCGCCTTGCGGCTGGTGCGCAAGGGTGACGAGACGAACTGATGCCAGGCCGCGCGGATTTTCTCTGTGTGGATCATCGGCCCGCCGATAGCCGCGCGGCCTGGCACTTACGAACGATGACGGAAACAACCGACAACCAGCTGAGCGCACTCGCCGAAACGGTTCACCGTTTCATGGCATCGCATTGTCTGCGGATGGCCGGCCAGCTCGGCGAGGACTACCGGGCGGGCGTGCTGTCGATGTTTTTCAACTGGCGTTACCTGGTCTACCAGCTGCGGACGATCTACGAACTCGACGTCGATCAGCCGGCCATTGCGCGCGCGGTCGCGGAGCTCCGCGAGGCGGGTCGCATCCGGACCGACTATATGGGCACCTACGGCGTGCACGTTTGGCTGCGCACGCCGGTCGAGCTCGCCGCATGACGCAGCCGCTGCGCTGGTGGTACTCGACGCACCGGGTCGACCGGGTGCAACTGCCGAAACGGTTCCCGTTCGTCGCCGATATCCTGATCGACAACGCGGGCCGGCAGCAACGCCAGGCGGTGCGCGTACTGGAACACTTCGGCAACCGGTATCGCGTCGAAATGATCGAGCCGACCAAAATCCCCGGCCTGCGCCGGCGGCTGGCGCCGGGCGTGACGATGATCGTCCCGACGCTGGCGCTCGCACGGTGCGAAGTATGAGCATCGAGGCGATGAATTGGGCGCTGGCGCAGAAAACCGGCTCGGCGGCGTCCAAGCTGGTGCTCCTGATCCTGGCGAACCGCGCCGACCATGCCGGCGTGTGCTGGCCTGGATTCGCGGGAATCTGCGAGCAAACCGAGCTGTCGCGGCGGTCGGTAATCAATCACTTGCAGGGCCTCGAGGCCGCCGGCCTGCTGACCGTCGAACGTCGGCCGCAACCGAAAACGAACCTGTACCGGCTGAACCTTTCAGGTAGTGCAGCAGCTGCACTAGTGCAAGGGCTGCACGGTGCACCAGCTGCACCAGGTAGTGCAGGACGTGCACTAGAGGTAGTGCAGGACGTGCACCCAGGTAGTGCACCAGCTGCACCCGAACCCAAAGAAACCCAAATAGAACCCACAAGAACCGTCAGTGGCGCGAAACGCGCCTCGAGACTGCCGGATGATTTCGAATTGACCGAGACGCGCCGACTCGTGGCAGAGGCTGAAAGACTGCCCGCCGAGCGGACGTTCGCGAAATTCTGCGATTACTGGCGGGGCGTATCCGGCCACCGCGGCCGAAAGGTCGACTGGGATGCGACGTGGCGGAACTGGTGCCGCAATGACGCCGACCGAGCCCGCAACGGCCAGGCCGGCGATGCCGACCCGTACATGGACCAACTGCGCCGAGGTGCCCATGCTAACAACCGATGACGTCGTCAACCTGTTTGCGTCCATGCGCACGGCCTACGGTCTGCAGTGGCGCGGCGGGAATGTCGCCCTGGATGCCTGGCGGCGCGCGCTGGCGAGGTTCCCCGTGGAACAAATCCACGCCGCCGCGAACAAGTCGCTCGAGGTCTACGTCGACCATCCGCCGACGCTGCCGCAGTTCCTGCAGCTGCTGCGCGACAAGCGACCGCGCTCGACGTACCTGGCGGCGCCGGACATGGATCGGCCGACGGTCATCGGCAATCGCGTGCTGACGGCCATCCTGCGCAGCCAGCTGGGCGTGAATCGGTCGACACTGGCGAACCTGGTCGGCCTGAAAAATGCGCTGGCCGACGAGCTGGCGGGCGCCGAGCCGACGGAATCCTGGGTCGGCGACCTGCAGCAGCAGCTCGAGGCCCTGGCCGCGAATCACGACCAGGCCGCGAAGGCCGACGAGCTCGAGCGCGCGCGTGCGGCGTTCCGCCGTCAGCGCGGTATGCCGGAACACACATGGCGCGACCCGGCACGCCGCGGCCGGGAGGCGGCATAGTGCCCTGGCCGCTAATCTTGCAACAGCTGCTTAACGGCTATCCGCGCGTAACTCGCGCGTCCTGGAACGACGAGCACCGGATCGTGCGGCTGCAGCCGAATGCGCCGGGCGGCCTGCAGCAACTCGAAATAATCGACGGCAACGGGCGGGCGCAGGCGTTCAATCCGACCGAGGACGACCTGGCGGCCTACGACTGGGAACTGGCGCGCTGATGGGCCGCTGGACCGCCGCCGACCTCGAGGCCCAGCTAGGCCGGCGCCTCGGTCCGGGGCGGTCTGCCGGCGCCGAGGCCGTCCAAGCGCCACGCCGGCGGAACAAGCCGCTCGACGACATGGTCCGGCAATACCTGCAGCAGCTCGAGCTCGCCGGCGTGCCGCGACCCGTCACGGAATACCGGTTCTGTCCCGAGCGACTATGGCGAGCGGATTTCGCCTGGCCCGATCGCATGGTTCTGGCCGAGTACGAGGGCGGCATATTCACCGGCGGCCGGCATACGCGCGGCAAGGCGTTCGAGGCCGATTGCGTGAAGTACAACACCGCCGCGCTGATCGGCTTCACGGTGCTGCGGTTCACGTATGACCTGGTAAGGACCGGCCAGGCTTTGCAAATGACCCAGCGCGCGCTCTCCGGATGATTCAGGCCGAGGACATACTCGCGGCGATCGCCGGGCGGACTCTGTGGCTCGAAACCGGCGCGCGTGACCGATCCAATCCGGCGCATCGCCGATTCGCGGCGATCGTCCAGCGGCTCGAGCACTCGATCGCCGAAATTAACGGCCAGGAATCGGCCGGCCTGCGGCGGTTCTCGGACCTGCGCACGGCATCCGGCAGCGGCACGTATTCCCGCCGCGCCATGCCTGGCGCGCAGGAACTGGTCGCCGAGGCGGTTGCGAATATGCCTCCGATCTACTGGTCCGCGATTCTCTGGACCATTGTCGGCGACGGCGAAGCCTTTCGGCACCTGTACCGCAAGCTAATGGACCGGGCGAGGAAATCGCAGCGCCGTGATCGGTTCTGGCCGGCCGAGATAGCCCGCCGCCGCCTCGACTCCGGCCATGTGCCGGCGCCGGACTACGTGCCCGACCTGGTGTTCCTGGCGATACAGGAGCTGCGGCACCCGCAGCTGTTTCGCAGCGACGTGCTGCGGGCGAACTGGTTCAGGATTTCCGATAGTCACTGGCACAAGGTCGTCGGCCGCCCGTATGGCGTCCTGCAGGCGACGGTGCTGGTCTGGTTCGGCGAGGGCTGCGCGCACATCGTCGAGCGGCTGCGCAGGCGCGCGCCACACTTGGAGAGCGAAGCATGAGTATCGGATTTCCCCGCCGGGTTTTTTTCCATACGCCGACCGGTTTCGCCAGTCGCGAGGCCACGCTCGAGGACCGCTACCGCCGGGCGATGCTGCGGGCCTCGCTCGAGGCCACGACGCCGGAGCTCGACCGCGAGGTGATGCGCGACAGCCTACAGAATCGGACCATCAGCACCTATGCGCCGCTATCGGTCGAAACCGGCGGCAAGCTGGGGGGCTATCTGCGGGCGCAATATCGCAGCTGGGGCTAAAGGGTTTGCCGGCGGCTGTTTTATGGTATATTTGCCCATACTGGCCGAGTCTCCCCTGGCACGCGGCCAATAAAAACAACCCGCTCCCCCGCGGGTTTTTTTGCGCCCGGCCTACCCCGGCCGGCGCACACTCCGCCCGACCTGGTTCGGGCCATTTTTTGCAACGTGGAGCAGTGGCAGCTCGCCAGGTTCATACCCTGGAGGTCGTCGGTTCGAGTCCGGCCGTTGCTACCAGTTTCGGAGGTTTGAATGCTCGGGATTCCGCTCGACTCGCTGGCGTTACTGCTGTCGGCCGCCGCGCTCGGCTATGTCGGGCACGTTTTCTTGAAAATCGCGGAAATACGCGAGACGTCCGACGGCTCGATGACACTGTCGCGCTACCTGGCTGCGCACCCGTACCGGACCGCGACGAAAGCGATCGCGATCGCCGGCGCGCTGGTGGCGCTGGTCGAGCCGGTCGTCACGCCGATGGGATTCGCCGGCGCGATCGGTATGGGCTACATGGCAGACAGCGCACCGAATCACCTGCAGAAACGCGCCGGGCTGTGAGCTGGCGCGTCGTCCTGGCGCTGCTGCTGGCGCTGCCGGCCGCGGCCGAGACGGAGGTCGAAATCGGTCCGACGTTCCTGGCGCAAGAGTTCGCGCATTCGGGCACGCTGATTCTGACCGAGCGCATCGCCGGAAAGTACGATTTCACGATCGGACACATAAGCGAGCAGCTGGTGCAGACATGCCCGCGCCTCGACTGTATCCAGCGGATCGACCGGAACCTGTACGTTGGCGCCGGCCGTTTATGGTCACATCGGCGCCTCGAGTTCGGACTGTCCGCGAATTATTTCGGCGCCGTCAATCGGGTATCGGGCTCCCACCTGATGGTCGGCGCAATGATCGGTTACAGAGTCTGCGACCGCCTTAGCATCCGCGTCCGACACTATTCGAACGCCGGGCACAGTTCGCCCGATTGCGACTGCGGCAAATACTGCGGCTGCGGTTACAACCTGGGTCAGGATGCGATCACGCTCGCGGTTCGGTTTTGACATGCGCCGCCGCGGAGCAGTGGTCATAGGGAACTTTCCGAGGGCATCGTCGCCGTCACCGTTCGCCGAGCGCGGCATACAGTTCGTCGAGAACGCAACGGGCGATTTTGACTATGGCGAAATTACTACTCTGCCGAATTTATTCGGGGATGCGGAGTTCACGTTAAAGCTGGTTGTAAAGCCGAATAATGCGTACTCATTCGGGACAACCGACACGCCGACCGAGATTCTGCAGAACTGGTCCAACGAGGACGTGACGCGCTACTCAACGGCGGGATGGTGGTGGGATGGCAACTTCCTGTTGGACGGGTTCAACAATACGGATTTTTTCGCCGGTAGTTTCGGCGTCCAGATCATGAATGGCCGCGTTCGATGGCTTTTCGGCGACGGCTCCGCTGCTGACGCGCTGACCGGTGACGTTTGGGGCGTTCAGGATATCAGCACCGGCACGAACGTCGTCGATAATCAATGGCACGTCATCCACCTGGTTCGCCGATGGCAGTCCAGCCCGGCTAATTCCGCCGACCTCGAGCTGTGGGTCGACGGGGTCCTCGAGGATACGCAGAACACGTCGGCGCGCACGGACATGGCCTCAACGTACTGGGACTCGTGGACGGGCTTTGAAAGCAACGGATGGGTTTTCGGTGCGGAGAAACAGGCCGCCGAATTGGCTGGCAACGACGTCGAGGACTTCAAGGGATTGCTGGCCGAGGTGGCGTTCTATGGCGGCGCACTGTCCAGCACGGATATAGGCAACGATCAAGGGTCCGCACTGACAGCACATACCGATTACCTCGACCATTTTTTGTTTGATGAAGGCACCGGCAATCCGGTGTCCGAGAACGGTATCACGATGACGCTCTTTAACGCACAAGGCGGGGGGTTCTGGCCATGACCGTCGTCCCGAATGGGTTCGCAAAACCTGGAAACAGAATTTGCATATGGGCTTTGGCCCTTATCAGTCTCGGGGCGACGGTCTCCTTCGCCGACGAAATCAACATCACGCGCATCGGCCAATGCGATTGGATATGCGCGGATGCGCAGAGTGTGCAACTGTCTTGCCATGTGCGCGTTGACCGGGCGATCACCGCTTGCGCCAATCGGTCGCTGGCGGATGGTCTTGAGTATCGTGTTCGGCCTGCTGAGTATCGGGTGCAGGCAACCATCACCGTCACGGAGCCGGTCGCGGCTGTAACGCTGACATGGGATGCGCCGACAACGTACACCGATGGCAGTCCGCTGACCGCACCGCTGATGTTTCCGATATACCTGATGGCGGACGGTCCATTGCAGATCGGCGAGACAAACGCGCTAACGTTTGCGTGGCAACCACCGGGGCCGGGCACCTACACCTTTGCCGTTTCTGCGGTCGCGGATAGCATCGAAAGCGAACTGAGCGAGCCGGCCAGCATTGTTCGCTGACCTGAAAACGTATCGCCGTATATTCGTCACGGGTCCGCACCGATCAGGTACGACGATTTGCGCTCGCATGATCGCGGCGGATACGGGCCATGATCTTGTGCTCGAGGATGATTTCCTGTACGCGAACGCGGATCAACTGGCTGCGTTTTTGTATTCGGGCTACGGGCCGCAGGTTATCCAGTGTCCGTTCCTGTGCCACGAAATCCATGATCTAGGCTGGCTGTACGGTATCGACATGGCCGAGGTTCTGGTCGTGATGATGCACCGCTACCGCGAGGACATCATTCGGTCGGAGGACCGGGCCAGATTGAAGAACGGTCAGGCTGTACGTTTCGACCAGATCGGTGAGTCGCAGAAACGTAGATATCACTCGGACTTCGCTGGCCATGTGAGCGACCTGCGTTACGAGGCGTGGGAAGATCAATGCAAGGTTATCCCGAATGCGCTCGATGTTGGATATGAATCGTTGCGCGATCATCCGTTGTGGATCGAGTCGCGTGACTTTTCGGTGCGACAGACTGACCCCGAAAACGAACCCGAAGCACGGCTTGTGCCGCGACCTATACCTGCTGGACTGATCGATGGCATTCGCGCTCTACAAAACATTTAAAAACGCCCGCGTATACCGAGAGGTGCAGCCGGACGGAAGCCGGAAGGGCTACCTGTCGTGCACGATTGGCCCGCAGCACTTTGAATCTGTCATTGATTCGGGCGAGTTCGATTCGGCGATCAGTATGCAGGCGAAGCGCGTCACCAATGCGCAGCTCGACGGCTACATAATGAACGAATCGGGCTGGCATTATGCCGTGCAGACGGTCACCCCGGCGCAATCGACGGTGCAGCCTAATAGTCAGTCAGCCATTGGGACGGTGGGATTCGGCGGGCGTCAGGGCGCACACTGGCTCCGATTCAGGCTGCGCAACGTGGGCTATATTCACGCGCCGACTCGCACCGTAGATGACATCGGCGGGCAGCCGGATTACTCAGCAACGCCCATCGTTACTGAGATAACGCGACCGTTGTCGAATCATCCGTCGATCAACGACGGCGAGCGCACCATCAAGTCGAAAATTGTCTGGCCGAATATCTGGACGACGCCGGGCGGCGGCGCGCTGTCGATTGAGTGGATCACGAACGCTGACGGCTTGAAAGAAAACATTGTCATCAATCAGGCTGGGCGTGAATGGCTTGCGGCGAACCGGCCGCCGGGAACACCGGCAACGGAAACCTATTTCGGGTTCCGGTTTCAGGTCGACGCGTCGGATATACCGCGAGCTTTTGTCAAGGGTGTGCTGACCGATCTTGTAAGCGGTGACACAACCGATGACGAGGGCGCGACCGAATTGCGTGACGCGCAGGACCGGGTTCTCGGCTTCATGCCACTCGACCGCGTGCATGTGCGCGGGCGCGGCGGTGTGCGCAATCTGGTCAAACGGTTCTATCGAGCGCAGAACCAGACATGGCTTTTCGTCGGGGTGCGCGTGGATGAGCTCGTCGGGCTGCTGCCGGGCGATCTGGTATTCGACCCGTCGATCACGCAGGAAGCGATAGCGGCTACTGCTGACGATGGATACGAAAGCGCGGCGAATCAGATGGACATTACGCCGCCGTATGGCGGTTGCATTTTCGTGGGTCGCTACACATCCGGCGACCTCGACGCGGGTTTCCGGTTCACGCCGCCGATCCCGAATGCAGCGACGATCACAACCGCGAACCTGCGGCTGTACCGCAATTCGAGTTACGCGTCGGGCAACCCGACGCTGGTCGTGGCGCGAATCTATGGCGACGACCAAGACAACGCGGGCGCGTGGGCGAACGGCGCAGGACCGCAAAGGCCGGACGGGGCGGGTTTCACGCGAACAACGGCTTATTACGACACGCTCGGACCATCCGATCCCGGCGCCAATGGGCAGTGGAACGGGTCAAACGGTTTTGACGTTTCAGCCATCGTTCAGGAAATCGTGAACCGTGCAGGCTGGGTGTCATCGAACGGTATGCGCTTCGCGATTTTCAGCACAACGGCGGCCACGGGTCGATGGTGGGGTATCGCGGACTTTGACGACTCGAACACCGAGGCGCGGTTCGACGCATACTATGCCACCGGCGGCGGCGGCGAGGCATTCCCGGTCGCGCTACACGGCGCGAAAAAGTCCACAATTTCGAGGTTTATCTAATGATCGGTCGATCGTATACGGTACTAATGGACGCGATCAGCGTCAGCGCGGCAATAGACCTGATCCGACTGTCTGCGCCGTCCGATGCGGTCGTCATGCTCACAAAAGCCTGGGTCGGCCAGGAAACCGTCGACAATCTGAACGAGGTGTCGGCTGTTCAGATTCAGCGAGCCAGCACGGACGGCACCGGCACAGCCGCGACCGCTCGGCCTATGTCGGACGGCGACCCAGCGTTCGGCGGTACGGCCGTGACCAATCTGACCGCCGCGACGACAGCCGGAAATATACTTGTGCGCGAGAATTTCAACCTGGCGGCCGGCTGGGTTTGGACACCGTTCGACCTGTCCGAAGCGATTATTGTGTCGCCATCGCAGCGCGCGGTGCTGCGCCTCGAGGTCGCGCCGTCGGCGGCTGTAACGTTAACCGCAGGGCTACAGTTCCACGAAATCGGCGGCTGATAGTCCATGCGCTACCGGGTACACCTACGGCGGCGCGTTCACTTTCAGCGCGCGCCGGTACTAATTGCCGGCGACGCGCCGAGCATAGTGCTACTCGTCGCGGACGCATCGCACGCGCACGCGGCCGACAGCCCGGCATTAACTCAGGCCAGCGCATTGTCGGTGGCTGATGCGCTGCACGGCCACGCGGCGGACAACCTGGCACTTGTGCAGGCGCACGTCCTGGCGGTCGCGGATGGTACTCACGCGCACGCGGCCGATAATGTCGTGGTTACGGTTTCGATCAGCCTGGCGGTCGCTGATGCGCTGCACGGCCACGCGGCGGACAACCTGGCACTTGTGCAGGCGCACGTCCTGGTCGTCGCGGATGGTACTCACGCGCACGCCGCTGACAACATAGACTTGAGCCAGG
>Ga0224505_10002740_pt1 | contig 10229 bp, 6 predicted proteins | sample SF_Jan12_sed_USG_FD_169102 | JGI IMG/M metagenome (GOLD analysis project Ga0224505, IMG submission 169102) | Sediment microbial communities from San Francisco Bay, California, United States - SF_Jan12_sed_USGS_4_1 | ecosystem: Environmental > Aquatic > Marine > Sediment | place: USA: California...
TGAACAGGCGCTCCGAGCCGCAGCCCGGGAAGTAGAACACCGCGTCCGACTCCTCGTTCACCTTGGCGGGATCGCGCACGATCGGCACGACCTTTGCGTCCTCGATCCCGAGCAGCGCGCGCGCCGTCTTCTTCGGCAGATTGCCGGGCAGCGCCTTGTTGACGAAGTGCACGACCTGCGTGCGCAGTGGCGGCTGCCCGGTGGTGGCGGGCGGCCGCGCGGTCTGCGACCGCCCCAGCACGCGCAGCAGGCGATGCGCGGCGCGCTGCAGCCCGGTGCCCAGGCGCACCAGGAGCGAGCGCGTTAGGCGGATGGCGCGCGGGTCGGTGGCGGTGAGGAAGAACATCGCCGCACGCGCGCCCGGGCCGAGGCGCGCCTTGCCGGCGCGGCGCAGCAGGTTGCGCATGGCGATCGAAACGTCGCCGAAGTCGATGTCCACCGGGCAGGGGCTCGCGCACTTGTGGCACACCGTGCAGTGGTCGGCGACGTCGGCGAACGCGTCGTAGTGCGCCCGCGCCACGCCGCGGCGCGTCTGCTCTTCGTACAGGATGGCTTCGACGAGAAGGGAAGTGGCGAGGATCTTGTCGCGCGGCGAGTACAGCAGGTTGGCGCGCGGCACATGCGTCGCGCATACGGGCTTGCACTTGCCGCAGCGCAGGCAGTCCTTGATGGCGCGCGTCACGCTGCCCAGGTCGGTCGCCTCCAGGATCAGCGACTCGGCGCCGATCAGCGAGAAGCTCGGCGTGTAGGCGTTGTCCAGCCCGCCGCCGGCGAGGAGCTTGCCGGCATTGAAGCGCCCCTCCGGATCGACGCCGTCCTTGTAGGCCTTGAACGCCGCCCGCTCCTCGGGCTCGAGGTACTCCAGCTTGGTGATGCCGATGCCGTGCTCGCCCGAGATCACCCCGCCCAGGGACTTCGCCAGGCGCATCAGACGCGTCACCACCTGCGTCGCCCGCTGCAGCATCGCATAGTCGTCGGAATTCACCGGGATGTTGCTGTGCACGTTGCCGTCGCCGGCATGCATGTGCAGTGCCACGAACACGCGTCCGCGCAGCACGCGCCGGTGCACCGCGTCCGCCCCCTCGAGGATCTTCGCGTACGGCGGGCCGGCGAAGATGCGCTGCAGCTCGGCGCGCACCTCGGCTTTCCACGACAGGCGCTCGGTGCGCGACTGCAGCTTCTCGAACTCGACGTCGAGGCCGTTTTGCAGCCGCTGCCAGCGCACGCGCACCGCCTCGATGAGCTCCATGGCGCGCGGCACGCGATCGCCCAGAAGCTCGGGCCGGGGCAGCGCCTCCTCGCCGTGCACGAGCGGCAGCGCGCCCTGGAAGTACTCCTCCAGCGCGTCGAGGAGCGCGAGCTTGTTCTCGATCGAGCACTCGATGTTGATGCGCTCGACGCCGTCGGCATAGTCCGCGAGCCGCTCCAGCGGAATGACCACGTCCTCGTTGATCTTGAAGGCGTTGGTGTGGCGCGCGATGGCCGCGGTGCGCGCGCGGTCCAGCCAGAAGCGCTTGCGCGCCTCGGGCGAAACGGCGACGAAGCCCTCGCCGTCGCGCGCGTTGGCGATGCGCACCACCGACGAGGCCGCGCTCGCCACTTCGTCGACGTTGTCGCCCACCAGGTCGCCGATCAGCACCATGCGCGGGCGCTGGCCGCGGCGCGACTTGGCGCCGTAGCCCACTGCCTTCACGTAGCGCTCGTCGAGGTGCTCGAAACCGGCGAGCTGCACGCCGGCGAGGCGCGCGACATGATCGCGGATCTCGATGATCGCCGGCACGGCCGCGGCCGCCGTGCCGAAAAATTCCAGGCAGACGGTGCGCGTATGGGCGGGCATCCGGTGCAGGATGAAGCGCGCGGCGACGATGATGCCGTCGCAGCCCTCCTTCTGCACGCCGGGCAGCCCGCCGAGGAACTTGTCGGTGACGTCCTTGCCGAGGCCGCTCTTCCTGAAGGCGCGGCCGGGGAGCTCGATGGCGCGCTCGTCCATCAGCTTCTTGCCGTCGCGCGAGATGCGGCGCACGTGGAACGTGGCGCTGTCGGCATCCTGCAGCCGCCCCAGGTTGTGCTCGTAGCGCTCGACCTCGAGCCATTCGCCCTGCGGCGTCACCATCTTCCACCAGGCAAGGTTGTCGACGGCGGTGCCCCAGAGCACCGCTTTCTTGCCGCCCGCGTTCATGGCCACGTTGCCGCCGATGCAGGAGGCGTCGGCCGAGGTCGGATCGACCGCGAATACGAGCCCCGCCTCCTCGGCAGCGTCCATCACGCGCCGCGTCACCACGCCCGCCCCGGCGCGCACGGTGGCCACCTTGCGCGCCACGCCAGGCAGCTCCAGCCATTCCACGGCGCCCAGCGTGTCGAGCTTTTCGGTGTTGATGATCGCGGCGCGCGGCGTGAGCGGCACGGCGCCCCCGGTGTAGCCGGTGCCGCCGCCGCGCGGAATGATCGTGAGGCCGAGCGCGCCGAGCGCGCGCACCAGCATGAGCACCTCCTCTTCGCGGTCGGGCGAGACGACGACGAAGGGGTACTCCACGCGCCAGTCGGTGGCGTCGGTGACGTGCGAAACACGCGCGAAGGCGTCGAAGGCGATGTTGTCGCGGCGCGTCACGCGCCGCAGGCGCTTGAGCACCTTGGCGCGCAGCGCGCGCGTCTCGGCAAACGACGCGGCGAAGCGCTCGAGGGCCGCGCCCGAGAGCGCGAGCAGCTCGCCCACCTTCTCGTTGCCCGATCGCCGCGCCTCGATCTCGGCGAGCCGGCGCCGCATGCCCTCGAGCAGCTGGCGCCGCGCGCGGCGGCCCTCGATGAGGCCGTCCTCGAGGTACGGGTTGCGCTGGATGACCCACATCTCGCCCAGCACTTCGTAGAGCATGCGCGCCGAGCGCCCGGTGCGCCGCTCGGCGCGCAGTTCCGAGAGCAGCCGCCAGCCCTCGGCGCCGAGCAGCCGCAGCACGATCTCGCGGTCCGAGAACGAGGTGTAGTTGTACGGGATCTCGCGCAGGCGCGCCTGCATGTCAGCCCGCGCCCGGCGCGCCGAATATGTCCCGATAGCTGGCGTACACGCTGCCCATCATCACCGGCCAAACGAGGACCAGCATGAGCGGCGCCATTACTGCGAGCAGAAGGTTTGCGTTGGAACGCGCTTCGGCACCAACCAGCGCAAGCGCCAGGATGAGCACCAGATTCGCGGTCACCAGCATGAGCAGTATCCCCACCGAAAGGTAGGCTGCAAATGCGCGCCAGTTCAGCAAGCAGGCGAAGAAGCTGTAGAACAGCGACTTCAGGGGCGGCATGGCGTGCCACGCGACGAGCAGAGGGGAGAAGAACATCATCATGAAAGTCGGCACGTACAGTGCCATGGCCAGCAACACGCCGTTCCTTACCTCCGCCGGAATCGTCCTGGTTTCCCCCGCCGCGGGCGCAGCCGTGAACATGCCGAGCAGAATGCCATCATCTGCGAGCGACGATCCAAGAAGCGCCAGCGCAATGCCAATGACATATGCCCCTCCCAGGATCACAAGCTGGGGCACGCGTTCCCGAAAGCCCGCGAAGAGCATCGGTAGCTCCACCGGCTGACGCAACGCACGCGCGCGACTCGCGACCATGAAGCCCACCGTAAACGCAGGGTAGAGAATCAATCCGGACAGCGCGCCGACCACGGGAATGACGGACAGCACCATGGAGATGATCAGGTAGCCGAACGCCAGCGCGAACCATCCGACAGGCGCTGACATGAAGGTGCGCAAGCCCTCGAAGATCCAGCGCAGCCCTTGCATGGGCGAAACGACGCGCGCGTTCACGGCACCGCCATCCAGGGTGGGGTCTCGGCGATGTGCCGCTCGAGGATCTCGCGAAAGTGCGCCGGGTCGTGCGCGTGCACCAGCTCACCGGGGCGCGGCAGGTGCAGGTCGTGCAGGCGCGACAGCCAGAAGCGCAGCGCCGCGGCGCGCAGCATCGCCGGCCAGGCCGCGCGCTCCCCGGCACCGAAGGGCCGCAGCGCGTGATAGGCGCCGAGAAACGCGTGCACCCGCGCCGCGTCGAGGCGCCGTTCGCGTTGCGGGTCGGCGAGGCACCAGTCGTTCGCGCACACCGCCACATCGTAGAGCAGGCAGTCGACGCCGGCGAAATAGAAATCGAACACCCCGGAGAGCCGCCGCCCGGTGAACAGGGCGTTGTCGCGGAACAGGTCCGCGTGCACGGGCCCGCGCGGCAGGTCGGGAAGGCGCTGCCCGGCCTGGAACGCCAGCTCGGCATCGAGGAGCGTTTTCTGCGCGGGATCGAGGAACAGCTCGAGCTCGCGCGCCGCCAGTCGCCACCAGCGCGGCCCGCGTGGGTTCTCGAGGTAGGCGCCATAGGAGCGCCCGGCAAGGTGCATGCGCGCAAGGAGTGCGCCGAGCTCGGCGCACTCCGCGCCGCCCGGGCGCTCGATCGAGCGCCCGGGCAGGCGCGTGACGAGCGCGGCGGGCTTGCCGTTCAGCTCGCCGAGGAAGGCGTCATTCAGGTTGGCCACCGGCGCCGGACAGGGAATGCCGTGGCGCGCGAGGTGCGCCATGAAGCCCAGGTAGAACGGCAACTCGGCCGCAGGCAGGCGCTCGAACAGCGTCAGCACGTATCGGCCCTGCGCCGTGGTGACGAAGTAGTTGGTGTTCTCGATGCCCGCCTTGATCGGCTCGAGCGCCTCGAGCGCGCCCACGGAGTAATTGCGCAGCCAGAGCGCGAGCTCGGACTGCGAGACAGGCGTATAGACCGACAAGTCAGTTGCGGATCATGCGCATGTGCGCGATTTTACTAAAGGTTGAGCAGCACCTCGCGCTCCTGCGGCGAGGGCTCGAAGCCGCGTTTTTCGTAGTAGGAGAAGATCGCCTCGACCACCGCGCGCGGCTCGTCGATCACCTGCAGCAGCTCGGCGTCGTCGGCATCGATCATCGCCTCGCCCACCAGCCGCTCGCGGATCCACTCGAGCAGCCCGCGCCAGTACGGCGCGTGCATGAGGATGATCGGCATCTTGCGCGTCTTGCCGGTCTGCACCAGCGTCAGCGCCTCGAACAGCTCGTCGAGCGTGCCGTAGCCGCCGGGCAGGATGATGAAGGCGGTGGCGAACTTGACGAACATCACCTTGCGCGCGAAGAAGTGCTTGAAGCGCATGCTGATGTCCTGGAAGCGGTTCGCCTGCTGCTCGCGCGGCAGATCGATATTGAGGCCGATGGCGGGCGAGGGCCCGCCGAACGCTCCCTTGTTGGCTGCTTCCATCACGCCGGGACCGCCGCCCGAGATCACGGCAAAGCCCGCGTCCGAGAGCAGGCGCGAGACTTCCTCGGCGAGACGGTAGTACGGCGTGCCCGGCGCGGCACGCGCGCTGCCGAACAGCGACACCGCCGGACGAATGTGCGCGAGGCGCTCGGTCGCCTCGACGAACTCTGCCATAATGCCGAACACCCGCCACGCCTCGCGCGCGCTGATTTCCGGCGCGCGGACCGCAGGCCTGGGCAGCTTGTCGTTGCTCATCGTGTCAGGGAATTCTCCGCAAAAGACGCTCCTGCTCGTCGACGGCTCGTCCTACCTGTACCGGGCGTTTCACGCGCTGCCCGAACTGCAGAGTCCGGGCGGCGAGCCGACCGGCGCCATCCGCGGCGTCCTGAGCATGCTAAGGCGGCTGGCGGAGGACTACAAGGCCGAGTCGCTCGCCTGCGTGTTCGACGCCAAGGGCCCTACGTTCCGCGATGCACTCTATCCGCAGTACAAGGCGAACCGGGCGTCGATGCCCGAGCCGCTCGCGGCGCAGATCGAGCCGCTGAAGGAAGCGGTGGCCGCGCTCGGCTGGCCGGTGCTGGCGGTCGACGGCGTCGAGGCCGACGACGTCATCGCCACGCTCGCCGCCGAGGCCACGCAGCGCGGCTGGCGCACCGTGATCTCCACCGGCGACAAGGACCTGGCGCAGCTCGTCGACGAGCACGTGACCTTGGTCAACACGATGTCGAACGAGACGCTCGATGTGGCCGGCGTGAAGCAGAAATTCGGTGTGGCGCCGGAGAGAATCGTGGATTACCTCGCGCTCACCGGCGACGCCGTGGACAACGTGCCCGGCGTCGACAAGGTCGGCCCGAAGACCGCCGCCAAGTGGATCCAGCAATACGGCTCGCTCGATGAGGTCATGCGCCACGCCGGCGACATCGGCGGCGCGGTCGGCGCGAATCTGCAGAAAGCGCTCGACTGGCTGCCCCGGGGACGCGAGCTGCTCACCGTGAAGCGTGATGTCGCGCTGCCGCTCAGGCTCGAGGACCTGGGCGCCGCGCCCGATCTCGAGAAACAGCGCGCGCTCTACGAGCGATTCGGCTTTCGCACCTGGCTCGCCGAGCTCGGCGGCAAGGCCGCGAGCGCGCCGGGGCCGGCATCCGCCCAGCCGGCGCAGCCCGGGCGCCGCGCGTACGTCATGCTCGGCGACGAAGCCGCGCTCAAGAATTGGCTGGATGAGATGGCGCAGGCGGAGCTCGTCGGCTTCGACACCGAAACCACGGGCCTCGAGCCGATGGCGGCGCAGCTGGTGGGCATGTCCTTTGCCTTCGGCGAGCGCGCCGCGTACCTGCCGCTCGCGCACCAGTACCCGGGCGCGCCGGATCAGTTGGGCGTCGAGCGCGCCTTGCGGCTGCTCAAGCCCTGGCTGGAAAGCGCCGGCCGCCGCAAGGTCGGGCAGAACCTGAAGTTCGACGCACACGTGCTGGCCAACCATGGCGTCGCGCTCGCCGGCATCGCCCACGACACGCTGCTCGAGTCCTACGTGCTCGAGGTGCACGAGCGCCACGACCTCGATTCGCTGTCGCAGCGCCACCTGGGCTGGAAGACGATTTCCTACGACGAAGTCACCGGCAAGGGCGCCGCGCGCATCCCCTTTGCCGCCGTCAGCGTGGAACGCGCCACCGAGTACGCCGCCGAAGACGCCGACTGCGCGCTCGCCGTGCACGCCGCGCTGTACCCGAAGATCGCCGCCGAGGAAAAGCTCAGGCGCGTCTACGAGACGATCGAGCTGCCGGTGATGCCGGTGCTCCTGAGAATGGAGCGAAACGGCGTGCTGCTCGATCGCGAAAAGCTCGAGGCGCAGAGCCACGAGCTGGGCAGGGAGATGCTCGAGCTCGAGCAGAAGGCCTACGGCGCCGCGGGCCAGCCCTTCAACCTCAACTCCCCCAAGCAGATCCAGGAAATCCTGTTCGAGCGGCAGAAGCTCCCGGTGAAGAAGAAGACCCCTTCGGGCCAGCCGTCGACCGACGAGGACGTACTCGCCGAGCTCGCGCTGGACTACCCGCTGCCGCGGCTGCTCCTGGAATATCGCGGCCTCGCCAAGCTCAAGTCCACCTACACCGACAAGCTGCCGAAGATGATCCACCCCGGCACCGGGCGCGTGCACACCACGTACTCGCAGGCCGTGGCGGTCACCGGGCGGCTCGCCTCCAACGACCCCAACCTGCAGAACATTCCCATCCGCACGCCGCAGGGACGCCGCATCCGCGAGGCCTTCGTCGCGCCGCCGGGCCGCCGCATCCTCTCCGCCGACTACTCGCAGATCGAGCTGCGCATCATGGCGCACCTGTCGGGCGACGAAGGGCTGCGGCACGCGTTCGCGCACGGCCACGACGTGCACCGCGCCACCGCTGCGGAGGTGTTCGGGCGCGCGCTCGACGAGGTGAGCGACGACGAGCGGCGCACTGCCAAGGTGATCAACTTCGGCCTGATCTACGGCATGAGCGCCTTCGGGCTGGCGCAGAACCTGGGCATCGAGCGCACCACCGCGCAGGCCTACATCGACTCGTATTTCTCGCGCTATCCGGGCGTAAAGCGCTACATGGACGGCACCCGCGACAAGGCGCGAAGCGACGGCTACGTCGAGACGGTGTTCGGGCGGCGCCTGTGGCTGCCGGAGATCCGCTCGTCCAATCCGCAGCGGCGCGCGGGCGCCGAGCGCGCGGCGATCAATGCGCCGATGCAGGGCACGGCCGCGGATCTCATCAAGCTCGCCATGATCGCCGTACAGCGCTGGCTGGAGGAGGAAAAGCTCGGCGCGACGCTCATCATGCAGGTGCACGACGAGCTGGTGCTGGAAGTGCCCGAGACGGAACTGGCGCGCGTGAAGGACGGGCTGCGCGACCGCATGCAGGACGTGGCCAGGCTCGAGGTGCCGCTCATCGTGGATGTGGGCGTCGGCGAGAACTGGGACCAGGCGCACTGAATCGGGTTGTCGGCCGTTCCGGCCCTGTGCTACCGTCCTGACGCATCCATCGAGGAGGAGGAAATCCCATGCAAGGCACTCGCACCTGCATTGCCGCCGCGCTCGCTACCGCGCTGGCGGCGCTTTCCGGGACCGCAGCGGCGCAGAAGGTGGAATGGAAGTTCTCCACCTGGGGCAAGGAGCGCGCCTTCACCAAGGGCATCGAGGTGCTGGCCGAGAAGGTCGCCAAGCAGAGCGGCGGCAACTTCACCATCCGCATCGGCTACGCGGAGACGTTCTCCAAGGACCGCGAGAACCTCGACGGCCTGAAGCTCAAGGCGATCGACGCCTCGCATTTCTGCAACTTCTATCACCCCGGCAAGAATCCGGCGTTCATGGTGTTCTCGCTGCCGTTCCTGCCGCTCGGCGACTGGGACGTGTCGGTGAAGGCGAGAAACCAGCTCTTCAAGCACCCGGCGCTGGTCGCCGACATGGACAACTGGGACGCCGTGGCCTACGCCTCGACGCTGCTGCCGCAGTACGAGTTTCTCGGCAAGGGCGCGCCGCCGACCACGCTTGCCGCGTGGAAAGGCAAGCGCGTGCGCGCCGGCGGCGGCCTCGGCGACGCGATGGAGGTGCTCGGCGCGATCAAGACCACCACCACCGCGACCGAGGTGTACACCGCGATGGAGCGCGGCACCATGGACGCGGCTTCGTTCCCGTTCACCTATGCGCAGGTGGCCTACAAGATCCACGAGGTCGCCGACTGGTTCACCACCAACATGTCGCCCGGCACCGCCGAATGCCCGATCGTGTTCAGCAAGAGTTCCTGGGCCAAGCTGCCGGCGCAGTACCAGAAGCTGATCACCGACGCCAAGGCGGAAGTGGACCGCGCGCAGGTGCAGGCTTACGAGGACATCGACAAGAAGAACCTGCCCATGCTGCAGGCGAAGCTCAAGCCCGTCACCTACACCCCGGCGCAGCTGGCGGAATTCCAGCGCGTCGCCGGCAAGCCGGTGTGGGACAAGTGGGTCGAGGAGAACAAGGCCCGCTTCAACGGCCAGGAGCTGATCGACACGATCTTCCGCATCGCCAAGGCGGGCGGCAAGTAAGGAAGCGGGGCCCCGGGGGTCGCCCGCGTGCACTCGAACCCCTCCAGCGCAGACGCCGGGGCCGACGCGCCGACGCTCTCGGCGCTCGACCGCCGGCTCGGCAAGGTCGAGACCGGCTTCAACCTCGTCGCCGCCCTCGCCATCTTCGTGCTGATGCTGATCGGCGTGTGGCAGGTGCTCGGCAGGACGCTGTTCAACGCGCCGGTACGCGGCTACATCGACTTCGTCGAGCTGTCGATCTCCACCTTCGCCTTCCTCGGCATTGCCTATTGCCAGCGCCTCGGCGGCCACGTGCGCATGGAGATGATCCTCAAGCCGATGCGCGGGCGGCTCCTGTGGTCGACCGAGATCTTCGGCACGCTGGTGGCGCTGGCGGTGATCGCGGTGCTCATCTGGTACGGCTGGGGGCATTTCCTGCGCGCCTACCAGCTCGGCGACAGCACCATCGACGCGGAGTTGCCGGTCTGGCCCTCCAAGCTCGCGGTGCCGGTGGCGTTCGCGCTGCTGTGGCTGCGGCTGCTGGTGCAGCTCGCGGGGTACCTGCGCCTCGCCGTCGACCCGCGGCGCCGGCCGGTGGCGGTGACCACCGTGCTCTCGCCCGAGGAACTGGCGGCGCACGAGATTGAGGAAAGCATCGGCGCAGCCGAGCGCGACCGGGCCCGCTAGCGCATGAACGAGTTCACCATCGGCATTCTCGGCGTGCTGGCGCTCGTTGCCATGGTGTTCCTCGGCGTGCGCGTGTTCATCGCCGCTGCCGCGGTGGGGCTGGCCGGGCTGGTGGCGATGATCGGCTGGGACGCCGGCGCCGGCATGGTCGGCACCATCCCGCACTCGAAGGCGGTGACCTACACGCTCAGCGTGCTGCCGATGTTCATCCTGATCGGCTTCCTGGCGTTTCACGCGGGCCTGACCGAAGCGCTGTT
>Ga0224505_10002742_pt1 | contig 10226 bp, 8 predicted proteins | sample SF_Jan12_sed_USG_FD_169102 | JGI IMG/M metagenome (GOLD analysis project Ga0224505, IMG submission 169102) | Sediment microbial communities from San Francisco Bay, California, United States - SF_Jan12_sed_USGS_4_1 | ecosystem: Environmental > Aquatic > Marine > Sediment | place: USA: California...
CGTTCAAATACCTGGACGCGGCCGGTAACCTGATGGTGCTCTTCACCGACGGCGCCGATGCCGAGGTGCTCGAAAGCGGCAAGTCCGTCTACGAGGTGGTGCGGGACGCGCAGCGTGCGAAAATCCCCATCTACTTCATCAAAGTGGGCCGCAACGTACCGGGCCGCGCGCAGATCGGCGACGAACTGTGGCGAGCCGCGGTGGAGCGGACCGGCGGGCACTTCTACCCGGCTGCGGACGAGCCGTCAATCGAGAAGGCCATCGCGGACATCGACCGCGCGTCCGCGGGACGCATCGAGTACAGGCAGTACAGCACCGAACGGCCCCGCTTCCCGCCGTTCGCGCTCGCCGCCGCGGCACTGTGGTCCCTGGCGCTGCTGCTGAGGATGACGGTGCCGTGGTTTGGGACGTTTCCGTAGACGCGGGGTCGGAGTCCGGGGGGCGGGAGTTGGAAGTTGGGAGTCCCCGGCATGGCTAGGGTCTCACAGGAGCAGACGATGCGTGCAGTGATCGGTTATCTGGTGGTGGCGGCGGCGCTGGCTGGAGCCGGCGTGGTGTTGTGGCGCGGCAGCGACCTGGAACGGAGGGTGGCCGCGGCCGAGCGCGACCTGGTGACGCTGCGCTACCAGGAGGCCGGCGCGCGCGCCGTGGAGCCGCCGCCGGCGTGGTCTTCGTACCTGCCCGGCGCCGCCGGCACGGTCGAGGACGCGGAGGCGTTGAGCGCCACGTCGAAGTACTGGGAGGGCGACTACGACGCAGTGGCCACCGATCCGAACGCGAAGCTGCTGGCCGCCAACGCCGCCTACCGTGCGCTCAGACGCGACGGCGGCACCTGGCAGGCCGTCGTCGGACGGCTGGACGGCGTCGTGAAGGCCTATGCCGACGTCCTGCGCGAGGAACCGGACAACGCGGAGGCCGCCTTCAACTTCGAGTACGCCACGCGGCTGCGCGCGGCCATCGCCGCACGGCGCCAGAACGTCGCCGCGGTGGACCCGAACGCCAGCGGCAACACCATCCACGGCGGCGTCGGCGAAGTGCCGGTGGACGCCGACTCGAAGAAGTTCAAGATGATCATTCCGATGCGGCCTGACGAGCGGCAGGAAGCCGAGAAGGCCGGCAAGGGCGCCACACGGGTCCGGAAGGGGTAGCCCGACCGCGATGGACGCGATCCGCTTCGGCGCTCCGCAGTACCTCCCGCTGCTCGCCGTTCCCGGTGTGCTGCTGCTCCTGTGGCTGCGCCTGGCGTGGGCACGACGCCGGGACGTGACGGCTCTGCGGACACGACGTCTCCTACCGCTGCGCGAGCGCCTGCCCGTCTTCGGCGAGCTCTTGTTCTGGCTGTGCCTCCTGGTGGCGCTGGGCCTCACCATCGCCGCGGTGGCTCGCCCGCGAACGGCCACCGCCATCATCCGCACGGCCGGGGTGGACTTCGTGGTGCTGCAGGACGGTTCCGCGTCGATGCACGTCGGCGACGTCGGTGGACGCGGCAGCAACCGCTGGCAACGCTCCGTCCAGTTCCTGCGCACGTTGGGCGAGTCGCTCAGGTGGGAGGACGATCGCGTGGCGCTGGCGCTCTTCGCGCACATCGCGACCCCGCAGGTGCGCCTGACCAAGGATCCCAACACTTATTTCTTCTTCCTCGACCATCTCGACCTGGGCTCACCGTTCCGACTCGAGGACGACGCCTCGTGGGATACGAACATCGAACGTGGGATCTACTGGGGTCTGCGGCTCTTCGACAAGGATGAGGAGCTGCAGGGCGCCTCGACGAACGCCAAGGCGTTCATCCTCGTCTCCGACGGACAGGCCTGGAGCGGCGAAGTGGCCAAGTCGCTCGATCTCGCGCAGGCACGCGGCATCCCGGTGCACGTGGTCGGCGTCGGCACGACGGCCGGCGGCGTCATCCCCGACCCAAAGCGGGACGCCACACAGGCGGCCATCCGCTCGGTGCTCGACCGCTCGTCGCTGTCGACCATCGCCACCGCCGGAGGCGGGCGCTATTTCGAGCTGGACCGGGAGACCGACCGCGACATCGCCAACGCCCTCATCGACCTCACACGCCGGCGCGCCGGCGGCCGGGGCGTGCAGGAGGCCTTCGATGAGCGCTATCGGGAGTTCCTGCTCGTGGCCGCGGGGCTGGTCGTGCTCGGGGTGCTGTTCCTCCGCGACGAGGCCGCCCTCGCGCTCCAGCTGGCGGCGGGAGCGAGCGTCCTGCTGTTTGTCGCCCGTCTGTTCTGAGGTCGAATCCGCGCCCGACGGTCACCGCGGCACCCGGTGGCCACCAATACGGAGTGATCTGGGGTGAACGTCGCCTTTCCCGCCAGATCCGCGAATGACACCCGATCCGGCCCCTCCCCGAAGGATTTCTCCCGCCGAGCCCCTCTCACGTGCAAGAGGAGTCGCGCTCGTGAGCGCGGCAGGGAACCCACCGATGCGCAGTGCGACAAGCGGCGACGAGCGCGCCGACCCGCGCCAGTGGCCGCTAGCGGCCCTCGTGACGACGGCCTGCCTGGCAACCGCGAACCTGGCCTTGGCCCAGTCGCAGCCGCAGACCCAGTCGCAGGCCCAGGCTCGGCCCCAGACCCAGACTCACACTCCACCCGCTGATCCGGTCGACCGCCTCCGCGACCGTGGCGAGGGCCTGCCGACCTCGATGTTCGGGACCTACGTTCGCGGGGGCGAGCTGCTGCTGTACCCGTTCTACGAGTACTACCGCGACAACAACTTCGAGTACGCCCCGGTCGAGCTGGGGTTCACCGCTCAGGACGACTACCGCGGGCGCTTCCGCGCGCACGAGGGGTTGCTGTTTGCGGCCTACGGCATCACCGACGACGTCGCATTCGAGATCGAGGCGGCCGTCATCGACGGCTCGTTGGAGAAGGCGCCGACCGATCCAACGGGCGCGCCACGGCTGATCAGCGAATCCGGACTGGGCGACGTCGAGGGTCAGCTCCGCTGGCGTTGGCGGCGGGAAACGGACCGCCGGCCGGAGGTGTTCAGCTACGCGGAGGTGGTGCTGCCACACCATCGCGACCAGGTGCTGATCGGCACGCCCGGTTGGGAGCTGAAGTTCGGCACGGGACTCGTCCGGGGGTTCCGGTGGGGCACGCTGACGGCCCGCGCCGCAATCGATTACGACGAAGCCTCCAGCAGTCACTTCGATCTGGGTGAATACGCGGTGGAATACCTGAGACGACTCTCGCCTGCCTGGCGCGTGTACGCGGGTCTCGAAGGCAGCTCGGACGAGCTCGCCGTCATCGGCGAGATCCAGTGGCACGTGTCGCGACACGTGTTCGTTCGCATCAACAACGGCATCGGGCTGACCTCGAAAGCCACCGACTGGGCGCCTGAGCTGGGCGTCGTGTTCTCGTTCGGGCGTCGATAGACTGGGCGCGAACCGCAGATGCACGACCTCGATCTCGCTCGCCGCGTCGCCGCCGGCCAGGAGTCGGCCGCCGAGGAGTTCTTCACCGAGTATTTCTCCCGTCTGTACCGGTTCGCGTGCGCGCGGCTGGGAGGAAACGAGGATGCGGCCGAGGAGGTGGTGCAGGCGACGCTGATCCGGGCAATGCGCAAGCTGCACACCTACCGGGGAGAAGCGGCGCTGTTCACCTGGCTGTGCACCTTGTGCCGCCGCGAAATCGGCGACTGGCTCCGACAGCATCAACGCCTGGGCATGACGCGCATCGTGGACGACCATCCCGACGTCCGGCGCGCTGCCGATGCCGTGGCGGCGCTTGCGGCTTCCGATCCGGAGCGCGATGCGAGGGACCACGAACTCACGCGACTGGTGCAGCTCGCGCTGGACCAGATGCCGGCTCGGTACGGCCAGGTGCTCGAGTGGAAATACATTCAGGGCCTGGCCGTTGACGACATCGCGGCGCGGCTGGGCGTCGGCTACAAGGCGGCTGAATCGCTGCTCACGCGCGCCCGCACGGCGTTCAGGGACGGGTTCTCGGCCATTGCCGGCGAATGGCCTGCGGAGGGACGGTGAACGAAGAGCGACGCGGGCACGGTCGCGAGACCGGCCCAGACGGTGAGGACCAGGACGTGGGGCGACTGCTGCGGCTGGCTGGCATGCGTGCGGTTCCGGCCGCGGATCGGGAACACCGCGTCAAGGCCGCCGTGATGCGCGAATGGGGAGCCGCGGTCCGCGCCCGGCGGCGGAAACGAGCCGCAGCGGCCGCCGCGATTCTGGCGGCCGTGGCGGCCGCAGCCATCCTGGCCGTCCGGGGCAGGTGGCCTGACCAGGGCGGCAACCCGGCCCGAGTCGTCTTCGCCGTCGTGGAGCGCCTGGACGATGAGCGCGCGTCGTCTGGCGGCGCCGGCGCGTCGGAACCGGCCGGTCTCGCAGTCGGGCAGTCGCTCTGGATCGGCGACGAGCTGATCACCGGGGCCTCGGTTCGACTCGGGGCACGGCTCCCGAGCGGCGTCTCCCTGCGGATCGATCGCGCCAGCCGGGTCCGGCTCCTCGCCGCGCACACCGTCGAACTGGCGGCCGGGGCCGTCTACGTGGACAGCGGTCCCGGGGCGCCGGCGATGGTCATCGACACGCCCCTGGGCACGGTGCGGGACGTTGGCACGCAGTTCGAGGTCAGCGTGGAAGCCGAGACACTGCGGGTTCGAGTGCGGTCGGGCGTGGTAGAGGTGCAACGCGGTCGCGATCTCCGGACGTCGCGTCCGGGAACCGAGTTGACGTTCGGGTCCGACGGCATCCTGACCCGCGCGGTTCCAACCTTCGGGCCCGAATGGGAGTGGACCACCGCGGTCGCGCCGGCATTCCAGGCCGAAGGGCGCTCGCTGAACGCGTTCCTGGAACACCTGTGCCGCGAGCAGGGCTGGACGCTGGCGTGGGCCGATCGACGGCTGGGCCTCGACGCCTCGAGCATCATCATCCATGGTTCGATGGACGGCCTGGCGCCGATGGACCAGCTCAGCGTGGCGGTCTCGACGAGCGGACTCGGCTACCGCCTGGAAGACGGCGAGCTGACCGTGTCCAGACCGCCCTCGCGGTGAGATAGACTCCGCGTCAGGTCGTCCAGTGACTCACGCCTGCCTGCGGTCGCGAGCGTGGCGCCTGCTGGCAGGCGCGCTGCTGGCCGTCCTCGTGTGCGGTCCCGCTCGAGCGCAAGCCACCCCCGAACGCTTCGTGGGCCGCCGCCTTGCCGACGCGCTGGACATGCTCCGGTCGCAGGGCCTGCGAGTCGTCTTCACCTCCGAGCTGGTCACGTCGACCATGCGCGTGCTCGTCGAGCCGCGGGAGCCGCGCCTCCGCGACAAGCTGAGCGAGCTGCTGCGGCCGCACGGGCTCGGCGCGGTCGACGGTCCGGGCGGCACCGTCATGGTCGTCCGCCAACGAGGGGCCAGGGCCGACTCGCGTCAGCCGCGTGAGCCGGCCCGTCCGGAGTCCCCGCCGGCCACCCCCGAGCCCAACCCGCAGCTGGCCGGCACCCATCAGGAACGTGTCACGGTGGAGGCAACACCCGACCTGCGCTCGGGACCGCATCCCCTGCCTCATCAGCGGCTGTCGTCGAGTGATCTGGAACGTTTCGGCGGCTATGCCGTGAACGATCCGCTGCGCGCGGTGCAGGCGCTGCCCGGAGTGGCCGTCGGCGACGACTTCCGAAGCGACCTGTCCGTCCGCGCCAGCCTGCCACGCCATGCCAGCCTCATCGTCGACGGCGTCGCCGCGCCGTGGTTGCAGCACGCCGCGCTCGGGCGCGGCGATGCGGGCACGGTCACCATGCTCGGTACCGACGTGGTCGACGAGGCGGCGCTCCACGTCGGCGGGTACGCACGACTCGATGGCAGCCAGATCGGTCCGCAGCTCAACCTCACCCTGCGGGAAGGCAGCCGGTCGGCCGCCCGGGTTCGCGTCGGCGCTGGGACGACCGGCGCCAGCGCGTCGGCCGAGGGTCCGCTGGGCGCTCGCGGCTCGTGGCTGGTCGGCCTGCGCAAGAGCTACGTCGAGTGGCCGGTGGGGCGCCAGGACCACCAGCGCACGGTTTTCGGGTACGCGGACGTGCAGTCCAAACTCGTCTACGACCTCCGCCCCACCGACGAGCTCACGGCGACGGTCGTCGCCGGCGTCTCGAACATCGAGCGCGACGATCCACGTCCGCTGGCACTGGCCGATGGCACGAACCGCTCGACCCTCGCCTCGCTGACGTGGCGATCGATCGTCGGATCCGGCACGGTGCTGCGGCAGCAGGTGTCCGTGCAGTCCCACGACTTCGCGAACCGGGACAATGCCCGCCGGGTGGTGAACGACGGCAGTGACGGCGCGGCGGCGTATCGCGTGGACCTCGTCCGGCCGATCGCGCGCGCGCTGTTCGAAGCCGGCGCACAGGTGAGGCGTATGGAGGGGTCGAGGCAGGGCGCGTGGCTGGGGCCGCCACCGGTGTTGGCGACGTCGGGCCTCGTAGTCGATGTCGACACGTCCTGGCTGGAGCGGTCGGGGCACCTGTCGGTGCGGTGGGAGGTCGCGCCAGGACTGACGGTGGCTCCCGGCGTGCGCATGTCGCACTCGACGCTGGTTCGGCGGCGCGCGCTGGACCGCTGGATCGAGGTCCAGTGGAGCCGGACGCCTCGGTGGCTCGTGCACGGCAACGCCGCCATCGTGCACCAGTTCGCCGACCTGGAGCACGCGGTCGGATGGACGGGGCCGCCAGATCTGGCTCCAGAGCGGGCTCGCCACCTGGAGATTGGCCTGGGTCAGCAGTTGACCTCCGGGACCCGCTGGCGCGCCACGTTCTTCTGGCGCCGCGAACGCAACCTGCTGTCGGCGTCCGGTGTCTGGCCGCTCGTCGAGGACGACCGCACCACGGTTGGGGCCCCCGCGCGATACGAGGGCATGCTGACAGGCAGCGCCCGCGGCGTCGAGCTGCTGCTGGACCACCGGCCAGCGAAGGGGTTCTCCGGCTGGCTGGCATATTCGTACGGTGTCGCGCGTCACACCGACGAGGCCCGGCGCGACACGTTTAGAGCCGACCGCGATCAGCGCCACGCGTTCACGGCCTCGGCAGCCTGGCCGCTGCCCGCCGGAACGAGGCTGGGCCTGACCTTCAGGGCTGCCGGCAGCCAGCCGATCCCAGGCTACCTGGTGACCCGAGGCGACGGCCTGTACCTCGGCGCGCGGCGCAATCAGGCCCTGCTGCCGGCCTACGCCCGACTGGATGCCCGCGCCGAGCGCCAGCTCGTGGCCGGAGGCCGCCGGGTTGCACTGTTCGGCGAGGTGCTGAACGTGCTGAACCACGCCAACTACGGCCTGGCCTCTGCATGGCTGGTGCCGGACACCCGTGAGGTCACGGGCGCGACCGAGCGGCTCTACCCACGCCTCTTCACGCTCGGCGTGCGAGTGGAGTTCTGACCCGGCCGCCTGTAACCCCACGGCGCTACCAGACGCGGAAGCAGCTTTCGATGGCCGTGTTGTTCCCGCTCGTCGTTCGGGCGATGATCTCGAACTTGAACAGGCCTTTCGATGCGGTGAGGCTCGGCGGGATCTCGAAGGCGGTCACAGTCGGGGGCAGATCCAGGCTGAGCTTCGTGGCGTCCTGTTCGACGAAGACCTGATAGCGCGAGATCTCGATTGAGCCTGCTCGTCCGAGAGTTGGATGCGACGTCGTCACCGGATCCCAGTCGATCAGGACCGGCGACTGGATCCCGGGCAGCGGCTCGGCGTCGCAGCTCTCCGCGGCGGGGAAGCCCGACACGGTTGCCTCCACCGGCGCCGCCAGCACGTGCGAGAGCCGGACAACGCTCTCGTACTCGCCGCCGGCCGTCAGGATGCCGAGCAGCGGCCGGTCGTTCGGGCCCTCGACTTCGAGGCGTGTCCAGCCGCCGCCGTCGAGGTTGGCATGGAGTCCGAAATCGAGAGCAGTCCCATGGCGAACGCCTTTCGCGGCAGGCGTCCGCGGCTCAGGCAGGCAATGCCCGCCGTCCCGCCGTCTGTTTAGAGGGCCAACCGGCGTGGAATCCTTCGGGGGCGAAGCTGGCAGGAATCCCGCCGGCCCCTTCGTGACCTGAGTGCCCGTCCTTCCTGGTCGGCTGTCGGCTGTCGGGTCGACATCCATCGAGATCGGGCATACAATCGGCGTTCGCAGTGGGGTGCGGGGGTCTTTCTTGGGGGTCTTGGGCGTCTTGAGCGTTCTGAGGTCCGGGAGTGGGGTTCTGGGGTTCTGACGAGCTTCCCGGAGGAAGTATGGCCAAACAGTCGGTGTCGCGACGCAACTTCATGGGTGGGATGGCTGCGGCGGTGGGGTACCTGAGCACGCGGCCGGGCGCGGAGCTCTGGGCCCAGGGCGGGCCGGCGGCCGTGGCCGCGCAGCGCGCGCGGGGCCGGATGACGCCCGAAGAGTACGACCGGATGGTCAAGCTCTCGAGCAACGAGAACAACTTCGGCCCGCCCGAGTCGGTGATGAAGGCGATGAACGCGGCCTGGAAGTACGTCGGCCGCTACGGCTACCCGGACGGCGGCATCGTCGGGGAGATCGCCACGCTGCACGGCGTGAAGCCCGAGAACATCCTGCTCGGCGCCGGCTCGGGGGAGATCCTCGACGTGGTCGGCACGACGTTCCTGTTGGGCGGCAAGAAGGTACTCGGCGTCGACCCGTCCTACGGCTCCGTCTACCAGCACGCCACGGCCATCAAGTCCGAGGCCATCAAGGTGCCGCTCAAGGCCGACTACTCGCAGGACACCAGCACGATGATCGAGCTGGCGAACCGGCACGCGAGCGAGCTCGGTTTCTACTACCTGTGCAACCCGAACAACCCGACGGGCATGGTGGTCCCGAAGAACGAGGTCAAGGCCATCATCGAGGGCCTCCCGAAGGACATGCCCATCCTCATCGACGAGGCCTATCACCACTTCGTGAACACCCCGACTTACGAGACGTCCATCCCGTACGTGCTCGAGGGTCGGCCGGTGATCGTGGCGCGCACGTTCTCGAAGATCGCCGGCCTGGCAGCCATGCGCCTGGGCTACGCGGTCGCGCCGGCGCCGATCATCCAGCAGATGCGGCCCTTCTCGATGGGCAGCATCAACGTGCTCGTCAAGCACGGCGGCGTGGCCTCGCTCAAGGACACCGCGGCCCAGGCCGAGGTCAAGCAGAAGGTCATCGCGCTGCGCACCAAGACCACGGCCGCGCTCAACGCATACGGCTACGACACGATCCCGTCGGAGACCAACTTCTTCATGGTGCACATGGGCCGCCAGGTGCAGCCGGTCATCCAGGAGTTCCGCGAGAAGGAGATCCTGGTAGGCCGTCCCTTCCCGCCGATGCTCGAGCACCTGCGCGTCTCGATCGGCACGGCCGAGGACATGGACCGTTTCTTGGTCGCCTTCAAGCAGATCTTCCCAGCCAAGAGCCAGACCAACGTGGCCGCCCGCTAGGCCCGTCGACGCTTGCGCGAGGCGCCGGTGCACATCATGTGCCCGGCGCCTGTTTTTGTGAGCGATTGACGGATCGGGGGAGTGGGCGAATGTTGAGCGATTGGAGATTTGCCGATCGCGCGAATCGATGCGGCGATTGAGTGACTGGCCGATTGGCGATTGAGCGGCGCCTCCGCCGCTGCCGTCTTCAACGGCCATTCGCTCTCGCTCAATCCCCCGATCCGTCAATCGCTCGATGGAACCGTTCCGCAATCGCGCAGCGCGAGCCCGCGCGATTCCAGCCGCGGCATGGTCTATGGCATAGTATTTTGGTGAGGTGGTTCGCACTGCCGCTCGCCCTGGCCGCCGCGGCCGGACTGGCCTCTTGCACACCGGGTCCGGCGGTCGAGGACTACGGCGCGAAGATCGCCGAGGCGCGCGCCGAGAAGGACGAGGCGTTCCGCAGCTCGCCCGACTCCCCCATCCCGCCGGACAAGAAGGCCGCACTGCTGCCGCTGTCCTACTACCCCATCGACGAGGCCTGGGCCGTGCCGGCGGAACTGGAGATGTCGCAGGACCGTTCCCGACTGCAGATCCCAACCTCCACCGGCAAGCTCCGCGACTACGAGCGCATCGGCACGCTGCGCTTCAGCCTGCGTGGCCGGCCCACCAGGCTCACGGCGTTCAGCGAGCTGGGCCAACCCATCTCGCGGCTCTTCGTGCCCTTCGCCGACGAAACCAGTGGCGCCGAGACCTACGCCGCCGGGAGGTACCTCGAGCTGGACCCCACGGTCACCGGCATATACGTCATCGACTTCAACGACGCCTACCATCCGTTCTGCTACTACAACACCGA
>Ga0224505_10002743_pt1 | contig 10223 bp, 6 predicted proteins | sample SF_Jan12_sed_USG_FD_169102 | JGI IMG/M metagenome (GOLD analysis project Ga0224505, IMG submission 169102) | Sediment microbial communities from San Francisco Bay, California, United States - SF_Jan12_sed_USGS_4_1 | ecosystem: Environmental > Aquatic > Marine > Sediment | place: USA: California...
AACGTATGCCGATGGCTGGCGGAGCAGGCAGAGGGCCTCGGCGTCGAGATTTACCCGGGATTCGCGGCCGCCGAGGTGCTCTACCATGAGGACGGGCGGGTCAAGGGTATCGCTACCGGTGATATGGGTATCAGCGCCAGCGGCGAGCACAAGGACAGCTATATGCCCGGCATGGAGTTGCATGCCAGGTATACGTTGTTTGCGGAGGGCTGCCGCGGCCATCTCGGCAAGCAGCTGATCAACAGGTTCTCGCTGGATGCGGGCAAGACGCCGCAGCACTACGGGATCGGCATCAAGGAGATCTGGGAAATTTCCCCGGAGAAGCACCAGGCGGGACTGGTGGTTCACGGCCTCGGCTGGCCCCTGCAGGAAACAGGCTCAGGTGGCGGTGCGTTCATGTACCACGCCGAGAATAACCAGGTCTATCTGGGCCTGATTGCCGACCTGAACTACAGCAACCCCCATATGAGTCCCTTCCAGGAATTCCAGCGCTGGAAACACCACCCCGAGACGGTCAAGTACCTCGAGGGCGGCACCCGTATCGTCTATGGCGCCAGGGCTATCACCAAGGGCGGGCTGAACTCCCTCCCCAAGATGAACTTCCCCGGTGGGCTGCTGATCGGCTGCGATGCCGGCACCCTCAACAGTGTCAAGATCAAGGGCAACCACACGGCGATGAAGAGCGGCATGCTGGCCGCCGAAGCCGTCGTCGAAGCCCTGGGACAGGGCGAGGCGGCACCGGCCGACCTGGCGTCCTATGCAACCAGGGTGGAGGCTTCCTGGATGTACGACGAGCTCTACACGACCCGCAATTTCTCCGGTTTCATGCACAAATTCGGCATCCTGCTCGGTTCGGCGATGGTGTGGCTCGACCAGAACATATTCGGCGGCAGGCTGCCGTTTACGCTCAAAGACGCCAAGGCGGACCATGCGGCGATGAAACCGGCTGCGCAGTGCAAGAAAATCGATTATCCCAAGCCGGACAACAAAATCAGTTTTGATCGCCTGACGTCGGTTTTCCTGTCCAATACCAATCACGAGGAGGACCAGCCCTGTCACCTGACGCTGCTGGATCCGGCTATACCGCTGGAAAAGAATTTACCGCTGTTCGATGAACCTGCCCAGCGCTACTGCCCGGCCGGTGTCTATGAAATCGTCGAGGATGCCAACGGCAAGCGCTTCCAGATAAATGCCCAGAACTGCGTCCACTGCAAAACCTGCGACATCAAGGACCCTTCCCAGAATATTGTGTGGGTCACTCCCGAGGGTTTTGGCGGTCCCAATTACCCCAATATGTGATCACGCCCGGCCCCTGCGCCGGGTGCTTCACTGGTGTGGCATCAAGGAAAAGCGGTAGTCGCCGCTGGTCACTGTCGCCGCGCCATCCAGGTCCTGTGCCAGGTCAACCAGGCGATACCAGGCGGATCTTGAAAACAGCGCGCTCAATCCATGCTCGAGTTCCAGCACGGGAATATCTCCCACGGCGGCTTCCAGGTGCAGGGGATGGTCCGCATCTACCGGCACCGTCCTGCCGGTATTGAGCGTGGCTGTCAGCAAAGCCACGGCCGCCTCTTCCCGCAGTGAAATATCGGTCACCAGCAGCGGGTGAAGTTCGACCTCTATTCGCCATTTCTCTGCCGGGGTAACCAGGTAGTACTCGCCGTCTTCTTCACGTCGCAGGATGCTGGCAAAGAGCCGGACCAGCGAATCGCGCCGGATCGGCGTGCCTTCATGGTACCAGGTGCCGTCGGCCGCGATACGGATGGGGATAGCGCCGGACAGTGCCGGGTGCCACAGATGCAGTGGCGGCGATTCGAAGTTGCGCCGCCCGACCTGATTTTCTATTGCCTCCAGCGGATCGGCCATCGCACTGCCTCCGGCAGGTAGTGGTCTCCCGCCGCCCTGTCAGACCGGCGGGAGAACGGGTGCAATCAGGCGCAGTCACCGATCAGGCGGACGTTGATCACACCATCGAGCTTGCGCATTCTGTCCAGTACGTCGTCACTGACGTGAGTGTCGATATCGATGATGTTGTAGGCGATCTCGGCGCGACTCTTGTTCAGCATGTCGATGACGTTGATATTCTGGTCGGCGAGAATGGCCAGGACACTACCGAGAATCCTGGGGACATTGTCGTTGCTGAAAGAGAGGCGACAGCCCCGGACCCGCTCCAGCTCAAGGGAGGGAAAGTTCACCGAGTTGCGGATATTGCCATTTTCGAGGAAATCCCGCAGTTGTTCCGCCGCCATGATGGCGCAATTGTCTTCCGCCTCATCGGTGCTGGCGCCGATATGCGGCATCAGGATCACATCGTTGCGCCCGATCAGTGCCGGTGACGGGAAGTCCGCTATGTATTTACGCAGCTTGCGGCCGTCCAGTGCCTTGACAAGTTCATCCTCGTTGATGATTTCCTGGCGCGCGAAGTTGAGCAGGCAGGCATCGGACTTCATCGCTCCCAGCAGCTCCGCGTTGACCAGGCCACGGGTCGAATCGAGCACGGGCAGGTGCAGGGTGATGTAGTCACAACGGGCGAACAGGGCGGACAAGGTATCTGCCTTGCGCACCTTGCTGGACAAGCGCCAGGCTGCCTCCACGGATAACGCGGGATCGTAGCCCACCACTTCCATGCCCATCGTAAGAGCCATCTCGGCGACCATCGAGCCGATTGCACCCAGCCCCACCACTCCCAGCGTCTTGCCGACCAGTTCATTGCCCTTGAACTGCTTCTTCTGGGCTTCGAGAATACGGTTCATCTCTGCCTTGTCGGTAATACCCGCCAGGGTATCGACGTAGCGGATACCCTCGATCACGCCGCGGGAACCGAGCAACATCGCAGTTGCCACCAGTTCCTTGACCGCGTTGGCGTTGGCGCCCGGCGAATTGAATACGGGTATACCCCGGCGGCTGCATTCCGCCACGGGGATATTGTTGACACCCGCCCCCGCACGCCCGATCGCCAGTACGGAATCTGCGATATCCTCCGCCTTCAGCTGGTGGCTGCGCAACAGGATAGCGTCGGGATGGGAGAACTCGCTGGCGATTTCATAGGAGTCCCGGGGCAGTCGCTCGAGTCCCTTGATTGAGATCTGGTTCAGTGTCAGTATCTTTCTGGCCATTCTAACCTCAACAAACTTACTGTATAGAAATGTCCGCGCTCTGGCGCAGACCTTGCTGGAACTCGGTATCCAGCAGGCTGGCGTTTTCGCGGCTTATCTGTCGGCGCAATTCGAGCTGCGTCGCTTCTGCGAGGGTTTCGAGGCGGCCGGGGCTGACCCTTTCCAGGGCAACGACCTGGGCGTCGCCGCCGGGCGTCAGGACAAAGTCCGCCAGAGCCTGGCCCTGGGCGGGACTCGGCATGTCAAATGCCAGGCCCAGTACCTCGCGCGGCAGGCTGGTGTTGCGCCTGTCGGCGCCGGGCTCTACCTGCCAATGGTAACCGGCGCTGGTGGCCAGTTGTTCAATGCTTGCTCCGGTGCCCAGCTCCTTGACCATGCGCTCCGCCTCCGCGGCCACCAGGGCACGAGCGGCCTGGTCGGTGATGATAGCCGCAATCTCCTGGCGCACGTCAGCGAGGTCCCTTACCTGGGGTGTATTGTGCTTGCGCACGTGCAATACCACGAACTTGTTGTCGCCCAGCTCGATGACATCGCTGTTATGCCCCTGCTCCATTACTTCCTCCGAGAAAGCCGCGGACAATAAGGCCGGGTTGGCGAACAGGCCTTCCGCCTGGTCGCGCGCGACAGGCTCGCTACGTGCGACCTCAAGGTTCAGCTCCTTGGCAGGCCTGGAGAGGTCTTCCGCGTTGAACACCAGGTCTTTCAGTTTTTCAACCGCAAGCAGCAAGTCGACTCGCGCCTGCGCCAGTTGCAATTGCTCTTCCAGCTGCGGGCGCAATTCCTCGAGTTCGGGGGCGTGCCCCTCCTTGCGCTCGGTTACGACGATCAGGTGGGTACCGGCATCAGTTTTTACCGGCGCGGAAATTTCGTTCACCCCAAGCTTGGCAACGGCTTCCTCCATTTCCGGGGGAAACGCATCGCCCGTCGAAAATCCCAGGTCGCCGCCGTTGCCGGCGGAACCGACATCGTCCGAAAACTCAGCCGCCACCTCACTGAATTTGGTGCCTGCCGCCAGCTTTGCCTGGGCTGCCGCAATACGCTGCTGCAGGGCCGCGTCATCCTCGCCATCACGCTTTTCAAACAGGATGTGGGAAACGCGGTTCTCGTTTTTGTACTGGGTGTTCTCAATTTCCAGCCGATAGGCCTCGAGTACGGAGCTCTCTTCAACCGGCTGCAGGAACTGTTGCGGGGTCAGTTCGATGTAGTCGAGCTCGACGGTTTCACGGGTGCGGAAGTCGTCCTGGTGTGACGCATAGTAGGCCTCGATCTCCTCATCGGAGGCCTTTTGCCCATCGAGAAATTTCTGCAGGGGGATAGTCAGGTAACGAAGGTCACGTTGTTCCGCGTCGACCCTGGCGTTCAGTGACAACTCGAGGGGCGTGACGAACTCCGTGCCGGCGAGGCCGCTGCGCAACTGGTTCAGCGCTATATCATCGCGCAGCGTCTGCTTGAAATACGCGGGAGTATAACCGGCGCTGGACAGCACGCTGCTGTACAACTCGGGGGAAAACACGCCCTCTATCTGGAACTGTTCCATGCTGCCGATGAGCCGGCCAATTTCCTTTTTTGATACGGCCAGGTTCATCGCCGCGGCAGACTGCATCATCAGCTTGCGATCGATCAGGTTATTCAGGACCGGGCCCTTGAGCGCATCGTCCTCGAGCATTGCGGGATCGAGTTTATCGCCCATGGCGGAAATGAGCCTGCGCTTCTGGGTATTGAGCGCCTGCGCCAATTCCTGGGGGGTGACCTCTTCCCCGTTGACCTCGGCAACGCCTCCGCTTCCGCCACCGACAAGAATGGACTCTATGCCGAATATTGAAAACGAAATGACGATCAGCCATACCAGGACTTTAATGGTTGTCCCCTGGACTTTACCGCGTATATCTTGAAGCATGGATATCTACTCTGGAGAACTAAAAAAAAAGCGCACCAGTCAGTGCGCCTTTCCGTTTGTCAAGGGTATCAACTGTCGTCAACCGAGGATCGCCAGCCGACGAACGCGGATATCCCGCGATGACCCCCCCCACAAATCAGGTGTTTACAGCGTCCTTCAACGCCTTACCAGCCTTGAAGCCCGGCACATTGCTGGCCCTGATTTCTATGGTGGCACCGGTTTGCGGGTTGCGACCACTGCGCGCGTTGCGATGCTTTACAGCGAAGGTACCAAAACCAACCAATGATACCTGGTCGCCCTTCTTGAGCGCATCGGTGATGCTGTCGATAACCGCATCCAGTGCACGGCCGGCAGAGGCCTTGGGCAGGTCGGCAGCGCTGGCGATGGAGTCGATCAGTTCAGATTTATTCACACATATTCCCCTTGATAGATAAACAATGTATTCCTGGTTTTAACGCCCCGGAGTATAAAAGGTTATTTTGTAAACCCCGGGGCAATGCGTCGTAGAACTTGCCGCCCAGCCTGAAGAGATAATGTTGACAACAAACTGGCGTGAATTCCGAAACACATCGGAAGTCATAAAAAGCACCGATGTAATTGAACGCAAGACTTTATACCAGACGTCTCGCAGTGGTCAACATCGAAGCCATCAGTTAGTGGGTATTTATCCGATTTTTTTCGTCCTGTTCGACATCGGCGCCGGTTCCTACGGAGCCTGCACGAAAATCCTCGTCGCTCAATGGCTTTGGCATCGACTCGAGCGCGATCGCCAGAACCTCGTCAATCCACTTGACGGCGCGGATACTCAGGTGTTCCTTGATATTGTCGGGCACTTCCTTCAGGTCGCGTTCGTTTTCTTTGGGAATGATGACAGTCTTGATGCCACCACGACGTGCCGCGAGCAGTTTTTCCTTTAGCCCGCCAATAGGCAGTACCTCACCCCGCAGGGTGATTTCACCTGTCATTGCCACATCGGCACGCACGGGTATGTTGGTCAGGACCGAAACCAGGGCAGTGCACATGGCAACACCGGCGCTGGGCCCGTCCTTTGGAGTCGCCCCTTCGGGAACATGGAAATGCACGTCGTGTTTTTCGTGATATCCCGCCGGTATACCCAGCATCTGGGAACGGCTGCGTACAACGGTGGAGGCCGCCTGGATAGACTCCTGCATCACATCGCCCAGTGAACCGGTCTTGACATAGCGTCCCTTGCCGGGCAGGGCGACAGCTTCTATTGTCAGCAATTCGCCCCCCACGGAGGTCCACGCCAGCCCGGTCACCTGCCCGATCTTGTTCTGCTCCTCGGCAATACCGTAGTTGTATTTCCTGACGCCCAGCAGGTCGGGCAGCATATCTGCGGACACGGTGATACCACCGGCGCTCTCGCCCAGGGTAATGGCCTTGACCATTTTCCGGCACACCTTGGCGATCTCCCTTTCCAGGGCGCGAACGCCGGCCTCCCGGGTGTAGTAGCGGATGATATCGAGTATCGCGTCTTTACCTATCGCCAGCTCGCCCTTCTTCAGGCCGTTGAGCTCGATTTGCTTGGGACTGAGGTAGCGCTCGGCAATATTGAGTTTCTCGTCCTCGGTATACCCTGGGATCCGGATAACTTCCATGCGATCGAGCAGCGGGCCGGGGATGTTCATCGTATTGGACGTGCACACGAACATCACGTCCGAGAGGTCGTAATCCACCTCGAGATAGTGATCATTGAATGCGTGGTTCTGCTCGGGGTCGAGTACCTCGAGCATCGCCGATGCCGGGTCACCGCGATGATCCATGCCCATCTTGTCGATTTCGTCCAGCAGGAACAGCGGATTCTTTACCCCGGCCTTGGCCATCTTCTGCAACAGTTTACCGGGCATCGAGCCTATATAGGTGCGGCGGTGGCCGCGGATTTCCGCCTCGTCGCGGACGCCGCCCAGGGCCATACGCACGAACTTGCGGTTGGTAGAGCGGGCGATGGATTCACCGAGGGAGGTCTTGCCGACGCCGGGAGGACCTACCAGGCACAGCACCGGCCCCTTTACCTTGCGCACGCGTTTCTGCACCGCCAGGTATTCGAGGATGCGATCCTTCACTTCGTCGAGGCCGTAATGATCCTCGTTGAGGATCGCGGCGGCATTCTTGAGATCGTGCTTTACCTTGCTGCGCTTCGACCAGGGCACCGAGACCATCCAGTCGATGTAGCTGCGCACCACCGATGCTTCCGCCGACATCGGGGACATCATTTTGAGCTTGCCGAGCTCACCCAACGCTTTTTCCCGGGCTTCCACCGGCATCCGGGCATCATCGATGCGCTGCTGCAATTCATCCAGTTCGCTGGGCGCCTCATCCAGGTCGCCCAGTTCCTTCTGGATGGCTTTCATCTGTTCATTGAGGTAGTACTCGCGCTGGCTCTTCTCCATCTGCTTCTTGACCCGGCCGCGGATGCGCTTCTCGACCTGGAACAGGTCGATTTCCGCTTCCATCAGGCCCAGCAGGTGTTCGAGACGGGGTCGAATACCGGTGATCTCCAGAATCCGCTGCTTTTCCTCCAGATTGACACTCATGTGCGCGGCGATGGTATCCGCCAGGCGGCCCGGCTCGTCGATCCCGGTCAGGGACGTAAGGACCTCTGCAGGCACTTTCTTGCTCAGGTTGACGTATTTCTCGAACTGGGTGATGGTCGAGCGGAGCAGGCCCTCGGCTTCGTGTTCGGGGATTTCATCGCTGATGACTTCCCTCACCCCGGCAACGGCGAAATTGCCCTCGTCCTCGACATTGTCGACGACCGCGCGGTAGCCGCCCTCAACCAGGACCTTTATGGTCCCGTCAGGCAGTTTTAGCAACTGCAGGATATTCGACACCGTACCCATCTGGTAAATGTCATCGGCCCCGGGGTCATCGTCCGCGGCATTGCGCTGGGCGACCAGCAGTATCTGCTTGTCGTTCGCCATCGCGTACTCGAGCGCCTCGATAGATTTCTCCCGCCCGACGAACAGGGGCAGCACCATATGCGGATATACCACTACATCGCGCAGCGGTAGCAGGGGAAGGTCGATGACAGAGGAAGAACCCATATACGTCTCCGGGTTGAGCAGGATTTCAGGCGTTACAGGCTGTAAGGTGGGGGCGGTTTTCCGGAATACAAGCGCCTGACACTATTTCCGCATCGCAGATCGCGCCACCAACAGCTTGCCCGGCGCCTGCGCCGGGACTAATCCTCGGTTGCTGCCACCCTGGGGGTGGGTTCGTTGTTCTGGTAAACCAGCAGGGGCTCGGAATCACCGCGAATAACGGATTCATCTATAACCACCTTGATCACATCGCTTTGTGACGGGATGTTGTACATGGAATCCAGCAGCACACCCTCGAGAATCGAGCGCAGGCCCCGGGCGCCGGTTTTGCGCTCCATGGCTTTCTCGGCGATGGCCCGCAGTCCGTCCTCTCGAAAATCCACTTCCACGCCCTCCATCTCGAACAGCTTGCTGTACTGCTTGGTCAAGGCGTTCTTGGGCTCGGTGAGTATTTGGACCAGCGCGTCGACATCCAGTTCCTCCAGCGTGGCGATGACCGGCAGCCTGCCCACAAATTCCGGAATCAGCCCGTACTGGACCAGGTCCTCGGGCTCGAGATCGAACAGCAGTTCGCCCACATTGCGGCGCTCGTCCTTGCTCTTGACCTCGGCGGAAAATCCGATGCCGCCCTTTTCCGAGCGGTTCCTGATGACCTTGTCCAGGCCGGCGAAGGCACCGCCACAGATGAACAGGATATTGGATGTGTCCACCTGCAGGAATTCCTGCTGCGGGTGCTTGCGCCCGCCCTGGGGCGGAACCGAGGCAACGGTGCCCTCGATCAGCTTCAGCAGCGCCTGCTGGACGCCCTCCCCGGATACATCACGGGTAATGGAGGGGTTGTCCGACTTGCGGGAAATCTTGTCAATTTCGTCGATATAGACAATGCCCACCTGGGCCTTCTCTACATCGTAATCGCATTTTTGCAGGAGTTTCTGGATGATGTTTTCAACGTCCTCACCGACATATCCCGCCTCGGTCAGGGTGGTGGCATCGGCGATGGTAAACGGGACATCGAGCAGGCGCGCGAGGGTCTCAGCCAGCAGCGTCTTGCCGCTCCCGGTGGGGCCCACCAGCAGGATGTTGCTTTTTCCCAGTTCCACGTCCTGGCTGCGGCCCTGGCTGTGGCGGAGCCGCTTGTAGTGGTTGTAGACCGCGACGGAAAGGACTTTCTTGGCGCGTTTCTGGCCGATGACATACTCATCCAGGATGGCGTTGATTTCCTGGGGTACGGGGAGCTTGTCCCCAGCGGAGTCGCTGCTGTTTTCCTGGACTTCCTCGCGAATGATGTCATTGCAAAGGTCCACGCACTCATCGCAGATGAACACCGAGGGACCAGCTATCAGCTTGCGCACTTCATGCTGGCTTTTGCCGCAGAAGGAACAATAAAGCAACTTGCCGCCGTCAGTGGAGTTGGTGGTTTTTTCGCTCATTCGGCCGCCCTACGCCCTATCGATAGATGCCTCATCACCCTGTGTCCTACGATGATGTCTTTTACGGCTATTTGCAACCCCCGTAGGGGCTAAAAGGTGGATATCCTGCAATTCTGCGGGCCGCTTCACGGGCCCCTGTGGAGGCCGTGAGTGCCGGTTTCCGGCTTATTTGTCGGCGCCCTTGCCTGCCCCGATAATGCCGCGGGTGGACAGGACCTCGTCAATCAGCCCGTACTCCTTGCTCTGGGCGGCGTTCATGAAACGGTCGCGTTCGGTGTCCCGTTCTATCACTTCCAGGCTCTGGCCTGTGTGCTGGGCCATCAGTTCATTGAGGCGCTTGCGGATAATCAGTATCTCCTTGGCCTGTATTTCGATATCGGTGGCCTGGCCCTGGGCGCCCCCGCTGGGCTGGTGGATCATCGTGCGGGCATTGGGCAGGCAGAAACGCTTGCCCTTGGTGCCCCCGCACAACAGGAATGCGCCCATTGATGCGGCCTGGCCGATACACATGGTGCTGACATCCGGCTTGATGAACTGCATGGTGTCGTAGATCGAGAGGCCGGCCGTCACCGCACCACCCGGGGAATTGATGTACAGGTGAATGTCCTTGTCCGGATTCTCGGACTCAAGGAACAGCATCTGCGCGACAATCAGGTTGGCCATGTGGTCTTCCACCGGCCCCACCATGAAAATTACCCGCTCTTTCAGTAACCTGGAG
>Ga0224505_10002744_pt1 | contig 10220 bp, 12 predicted proteins | sample SF_Jan12_sed_USG_FD_169102 | JGI IMG/M metagenome (GOLD analysis project Ga0224505, IMG submission 169102) | Sediment microbial communities from San Francisco Bay, California, United States - SF_Jan12_sed_USGS_4_1 | ecosystem: Environmental > Aquatic > Marine > Sediment | place: USA: California...
GCGACCAAGATTGCCACTGAAATCCAGTGGCTGCACAACTACATGATGATCATCTGCCTGGTGATCTTCGTCGGCGTGTTCGGGTTCATGTTCTATTCGATCCTCAAGCACCGCAAGAGCAAGGGGGCCAAGGCGGCCAACTTCCACGAGAGCGTGGCGGTGGAGATCGCCTGGACCGTGGTGCCGTTCTTCATCGTGATTGCCATGGCCTTGCCGGCGACCAAGGCCGTGGTGGCGATGAAGGACACCACCAACGCCGACATCACGATCAAGGCCACCGGCTACCAGTGGAAGTGGGGCTACGACTACCTCAAGGGCGAGGGCGAGGGCATCGGCTTCCTGTCGACGCTGGACGTGTCGCATCGCGAGATGAGCGATGGCGGCAAGCCGCCGCCGACTGACGACTACCTGCTCAAGGTGGACAACCCGCTGGTGGTCCCGGTGGACAAGAAGATTCGCGTCATCACGACCGCCAGCGACGTGATCCACGCCTGGATGGTGCCGGCCTTCGGCGTCAAGCAGGACGCGATCCCCGGATTCGTGCGCGACACCTGGTTCCGCGCCGAGAAGACCGGCGACTTCTATGGCCAGTGCGCCGAGCTGTGTGGCAAGGAACACGCGTACATGCCGATCCACGTCAAGGTGCTGTCGCAGGCGGACTACTCGAAGTGGGTCGACGTCAAGGTCAAGGCGATGCAGGCTGCCGCTGACGACCCGGCCAAGGTGTGGGAGCTGCCCGACCTGCTGGCCCGCGGCGAGAAGATCTACGCCGCCAACTGCGCGGCATGCCACCGTCCCGACGGCAAGGGTGCGGGCCCGATCAAGCCCCTCGACGGCAGCGCCATCGTACTCAACGACCCGGCGCAGCAGATCCAGATCCTGCTCAACGGCGCGGCCAACGGTGCGATGCCCTCGTGGAAGCAGCTGTCGGACACCGAGATCGCCGCGGTGATCACCTACACCAAGAATTCGTGGAGCAACAAGACGGGCAAGCTGGTCCAGCCTGCCGAGGTCGTAGCCGCGCGCAAGTAATTCGAAGATTCAAGGAAATCAGAGCATGAGTGCAGTCCTCGATCACGGACATGCCGGTCACGCCGGCCACGACGATCACGCCCACGGGCACCCCACCGGTTGGCGGCGCTGGGTGTTCGCCACCAACCACAAGGACATCGGCACGATGTACCTGCTGTTCAGCTTCACCATGTTCATGGTGGGCGGCGTGCTGGCCCTGGCCATCCGCGCCGAGCTGTTCCAGCCGGGCCTGCAGTTCGTGAACCCGGAGCTGTTCAACCAGTTCACGACGATGCACGGCCTGATCATGGTGTTCGGCGCGATCATGCCGGCCTTCGTCGGCTTCGCGAACTGGATGATCCCGATGCAGATCGGCGCGGCGGACATGGCCTTCGCGCGCATGAACAACCTCTCCTTCTGGCTGCTGATCCCGGCCGCGCTGATGATCGTCGGATCGTTCTTCATGCCCGGCGGCGCGCCGGCCGCCGGCTGGACGCTCTACGCGCCGCTGACGCTGCAGATGGGCCCGTCGATGGACGCCGGCATCTTCGCGCTGCACATCCTGGGCGCGAGCTCGATCATGGGCTCGATCAACATCATCGTCACGATCCTGAACATGCGCGCACCGGGCATGACGCTGATGAAGATGCCTCTGTTCGCCTGGACCTGGCTGATCACCGCCTACCTGCTGATCGCGGTGATGCCGGTGCTGGCTGGCGCGATCACGATGACGCTGACCGATCGCCACTTCGGCACCTCGTTCTTCAGCCCCGCCGGCGGTGGCGACCCGGTGATGTACCAGCACATCTTCTGGTTCTTCGGCCACCCCGAGGTCTACATCATGATCCTGCCGGCCTTCGGCATCGTGAGCGCGGTGATCCCGGCCTTCGCGCGCAAGCGCCTGTTCGGCTACACCTCGATGGTCTACGCGACGGCCTCGATCGCGATCCTGTCGTTCATCGTCTGGGCGCACCACATGTTCACCACCGGCATGCCGGTGACGGGCCAGCTGTTCTTCATGTACGCGACGATGCTGATCGCGATCCCGACCGGCGTGAAGGTGTTCAACTGGATCGCCACGATGTGGCGCGGCTCGATGACGTTCGAGACGCCGATGCTGTGGGCGGTGGGCTTCATCTTCGTCTTCACGATGGGCGGCTTCACCGGCCTGATCCTGGCGATGGCGCCGATCGACATCCAGCTGCAGGACACCTACTACGTCGTCGCGCACTTCCACTACGTGCTGGTGGCCGGCTCGCTGTTCGGCATGTTCGCCGGGTTCTACTACTGGAGCCCGAAGTGGTGTGGCGTCATGTACAACGAGACGCGGGGCAAGATCCATTTCTGGGGCTCGATGATCTTCTTCAACGTCACGTTCTTCCCGATGCACTTCCTGGGCCTGGCCGGCATGCCGCGCCGCTACGCCGACTACCCGATGCAGTTCGCCGACTTCAACGCGATCGCCTCGGTCGGCGCGTTCGGCTTCGGGCTGATGCAGGTCTACTTCTTCTTCTTCGTCGTGTTGCCAGTCATGCAGGGCAAGGGCAAGACCGCGCCGCAGCGTCCCTGGAACGACCCCGACGGCGCGGGCGCCGAGGGTCTCGAGTGGGAGGTGCCGTCGCCGGCGCCGTGGCACACCTACGAGACGCCGCCCAAGCTCAACGCCGCAGCCACCAGGGTGATCGGCTGAGGCGATCGCGATGCGCACCGGCGACGAGCAGCGCAAGGCCAACCGGCGCCTGGGGCTGATCCTGGCCTCGGTGGCGCTTGCCTTTGCGCTGGGCTTCATGGCCAAGATGGTCCTGTTGGGCGGCTGAGCGATGAACCGGCCGCTGTTCCGACTTTCGCGTGACAACGCCCAGCTGGTGACCAAGCTGGCGCTGATCGTCGCGCTGATGTTCGGCTTCGGCTATGCCCTGGTGCCGCTGTACCGCGCGATCTGCGACGCGCTGGGCATCAACGTGCTGTCGCTGGGCGACGAGCGCCGCAAGGCGGTCGAGCTGAACACCCAAGTGGATCGCACGCGCACGATCACCGTCGAGTTCGACGCCAATGCGCGCGGCCCCTGGGACTTCAAGCCGGCCCAGAGTTCGATCCAGGTGCATCCGGGCGAACTGACCACCGTGATGTACGAGTTCCGCAACAAGCAGGACCACACGATGGCGGCGCAGGCGATCCCGAGCTATGCGCCGATGCAGGCCGGCCCGCACTTCAACAAGGTCGAGTGCTTCTGCTTCAACGAATGGACGCTCGCAGCGGGCGAATCGAAGCGCTGGCCGGTGGTGTTCGCGATCGATCCGAAACTGCCCCGCGACGTCAAGACGATCACGCTCTCGTACACCTTCTTCGAGGTCAAGGGCAAGGTGGCCGCCGCGCCACGGGGGAACCCGCTGTGAGCGAGTCCCGTGCCAGCAACGACTTGAAGCAGGCTGTGGCGCGCCGCGGCTCGTTCGTGCGCACGTTCAGGGCGGTTGCCTGGTCCTTCTTCGGTGTGCGCAAGGGCTCGGAATACGAGCAGGACGTGGCCCAGTTGAACCCGCTGCACGTCATCGTCGCCGGCATCGTGGCCGCCGCGCTGTTCGTCGGGGGCCTGGTGCTGATCGTCAGGTGGGTGGTGGGCAGCGGCGTCGCCGCCGGCTGAGCCCGGCCGAAAGAATTCTGGTTCGAGGAGAGTCAATCACATGTCCGCAGCGACACAACAGCACGGGGGCACGCCCTACTACTTCATCCCTCAGCCCTCGCGCCATCCGGCGCTGGTGGCCACGGCAATGCTGCTCATCATCTTCGGCGCGGCCGAGTGGGTGAACGGCGCCTCGTGGGGCAGGTTCTTCGTCTTTGGCGGCCTCGCGTTGTGGGTGGTGATCATCTTCCAGTGGTTCCGCCAGGCCATCGGCGAGAGCGAGGGCCACCTCTACAGCGACCGCGTGGATGTCTCGTTCCGCTGGAGCATGAGCTGGTTCATCTTCAGCGAGGTCATGTTCTTCGGCGCCTTCTTCGGCGCGCTGTACTGGGCGCGCGCGCATGCGCTGCCGATGCTGGGCAACCTGGACCACCAGATCCTGTGGCCCGACTTCAAGGCCGTTTGGCCGAGCTCGGCACCGGGCGTGACGGCCTCGCCCGCGGGAACCGTCGAGCCGTTCACGGTGATCGGCCCATGGCCGCTGCCGACGGTGAACACCGCGCTGCTCCTGACGTCGGGCGTGACGCTGACGATCGCGCACCACGCGCTGCTCGCCAACCAGCGCGCCAAGACGATCTTCTGGATGTGGGTCACGGTGGCGCTCGGCCTGTCGTTCATCTGCGTTCAGGCCTACGAGTACATGCACGCCTACCGTGATCTGAACCTGAAGCTGAGCTCGGGCATCTTCGGCTCGACCTTCTTCATGCTGACCGGTTTCCACGGCTTCCACGTGTTCGTCGGCATGCTGATGCTGACGTTCATCACGCTGCGCATCATGAGCGGGCACTTCACGCCGCAGCGGCACTTCGGCTTCGAGGGCGCGGCATGGTACTGGCACTTCGTCGACGTGGTCTGGCTCGGCCTGTACCTGCTCGTGTACTGGTTGTGACGGCCGCGGCTGCCGCGATGCAAAGAGCGCCTCGCGGCGCTCTTTTCGTTTCGGGTCATCGACCCGTCGGCAGGCCCTTGGGTGAAATCCAGCCCAGTTTCCAGGCGAGCAGAACGAGCAGGAAGATCGCGACCGACAGGCCGACACGCACCGCGAGCGCGCGCGCCATGCGGCGGTCGGGGCCCTGCTGCGTCGGCGCACCCGGCTTGCGCAGCATGAAGACACCGGCGCTGGCCAGCGCGGCGAGGACGCCGACGAGCGCGATGACGATGATCCAGGTCATGTCCGGACATTGTCCCCGATGACCCCGCGACTTCGGTTCGCCATCGTGTCGGCTGCCGCCCTCGTGGCCGCTGTCGTGACGGCGCGCCTGGGCCTGTGGCAGCTCGACCGGGCGGCGCAGAAGATCTCGCTGCAGGCCTCGATCGACGAGCGAGCGCGGCTGCCTGCCCTGTCGGCATCGGCGGCGTTGGCGGGCCGCCCGGAGGATGTCATCCAACGGGCCGTGCAACTGGTTGGCCAGTGGTCGGGCGCGCACACGGTCTGGCTCGACAACCGCCAGATGGACGGGCGTGCCGGATTCTTCGTCGTCACCCCGCTGCGCCTGCCGGACGGCCGCGCCGTGCTCGTGCAGCGCGGCTGGGCCGCGCGGGATGGCCAGGAGCGCACACGCCTGCCGTCGCTCTCGACGCCGGCAGGCGTGGTGGACGTCCACGGACGCATCGCCCCGCCGCCGGCCCGGCTGTACGAGTTCGAGCCCGCGGCGTCCGGCCCCATCCGGCAGAATCTCGACCTTGACGCCTTCGCCCGCGAAACCGGGCTGAGCCTCGTGCCTTGGTCGGTGCTGCAGTCCGACCCGGTGACGCCGGATGACGGCCTGCGCCGCGACTGGCCTGCACCGCAGACCGGTGTGGCCAAGCACCAGGGCTATGCATTCCAATGGTTCGGCCTGTCGACGCTCGTGGTCATTCTCTATGTCTGGTTCCAGCTCATCCAACCCCGACGCCGCCCTGCAGCCCCGAACGGCGCCTGAACCGCTGCAGTTCACCGTGCACTCGATGCCGCGGCTCGACCTCGGCAGCGAGGAGGCGAGGCGCCGGACCATCACCGGGCGCTGGACCCTGCTGCTCGTGCTGCTGGCATGCGCGGCACCGGTGGTCGCGTCCTACCTGGCCTACTACGTGATCCGCCCCGAGGCGCGCAGCAATTACGCTGCGCTGATCGAGCCTGCGCGCGCGATCCCGCCGTCGCTGCCGCTGCAGGATCTCGAAGGTCGCGCGATCGATCCGCTTTCGCTGCACGGCCAGTGGCTGATCGTCGTGGTGGGCAGTGCGAGCTGCGACGGTGCCTGCGAGGGGCGCCTGTACGCACAGCGCCAACTGCGGGAGATGACGGGGCGCGACCGCGACCGCATCGACAAGGTCTGGCTCGTGACCGACACCGCACCGATCAAGCCCGAGCTGCGCTCGGCGCTCGACGCCGCGCCGTCGACGCAGGTGCTGCGCGTGCCGGCGGCCGACCTCGCACAGTGGCTCACCCCAGCCGAAGGCGAGACGATCGAGTCGCACCTGTATCTCGTCGATCCGATGGGCCGCTGGATGATGCGTGCACCCGCGGCGCTCGATCCGGCGCGCTTCAAGCGAGACATCGATCGCTTGCTGCGTGCGTCGGCGGCGTGGGACACGGCGGGACGTGCAAGATGACGGCACGAGCGCAGGCAACAGCGCGGCGCGGAATCGGGCCATGAATGCGATCGACCTCGTCGACTGGACGCCGGTGCTGCGCATGGCGCTGCTGGGCAGCGCGATCGCGCTCGGGCCGCTCGCCTGGTGGTGGCTGCGCCACCAGGGCGCCACGCCTGCGCGGCGCCTGCACGCGCTGACGCTGCTCACCCTGTTCCTGTGTTTCGACCTCGTCGTGTTCGGCGCTTTCACCCGACTGACGGACTCTGGGCTGGGTTGCCCCGATTGGCCCGGCTGCTATGGCAGCGCGAGCCCGCTCGGCGCCCGCGACGAGATCCACGCTGCGCAAACCGCCTTGCCGAGCGGACCGGTCACGCATGGCAAGGCCTGGGTCGAGATGATTCACCGCTACCTGGCCACCGCCGTGGGCGTATTGATCACCGTGATGGCGGTCGCGAGCTGGTGGCTGCGCCGGCGCGACGCAGCGGGGTTGCCCTCGCCCTGGTGGGCCACCGTCACGCTTGCGTGGGTGATCGCCCAGGGGGCGTTCGGCGCGCTCACGGTCACGATGAAGCTGTATCCGGCGATCGTCACGCTGCACCTGCTGGGCGGCGTGGGTCTGCTGGCACTGCTGGCCTGCCAGGGCGAGCGGTTCGCGCCGGCGCCACTGGACATGCCGCGCGCGGCGGTCATCGCCGCATGGAGCGTGGCTGCGCTGACGATCATGCAGATCGCGCTCGGTGGCTGGGTCAGCACGAACTACGCGGTGCTCGCGTGCCGCGACTTTCCGATGTGCCAGGGGCAATGGTGGCCAGCGATGGACTTCGCCCATGGCTTCACGCTGCGGCGTGAACTCGGCGAGACGGCGAGTGGCGCAGGCCTGCCGTTCGCTGCGCTGACCGCGATCCACATGGCGCATCGGCTCGGTGCACTCGTGGTATTTGCCGCGTTGAGCATACTTGTGCTGATGCTGTGGCGGCGTGACACCACGCGGCGTGTCGCCGCCGCATTGGCTGCGCTCGCGCTGTGGCAGGGCCTGTCGGGGCTGTCGAACGTCGTGCTCGACTGGCCGTTGTTCGCTGCGCTCGCGCACACGGGCGGTGCGGCAGCCTTGGTCATCGTGCTGGCCACGCTGCTTGCGCGCGCGCGTGCCGCGCCGCGCTCGCACGCAGCCGGCCAAAGGCAGCCCCGGTTCGCGATATGAGCGCCAGCCCGAGTACCACCCGCGCGGCGACTGCGCGACCCGTCTCGGTGCCGTCGCGCGCGCGCCAGTTCTATGCGCTGACCAAGCCGCGCGTGGTGCAGCTGATCGTGTTCTGCGCCGTCATCGGCATGCTGCTCGCAGAGCCGGGCTGGCCCGATTGGCGCATGCTCGCGGCGGCCTCGCTCGGCATCTGGCTCGTCGCGGCGGCGGCGGCGGCATTCAACTGCCTGGTCGAGCAGCACATCGATTCACGCATGGCGCGCACCGCGTGGCGGCCCACCGCACGCGGCGAGCTCGGTCCGATGCAGACGCTGACCTTCTCGACCTTGCTGTGCGTAGCCGGCTGCACAGTGCTCGTGGTCTACGTCAACGCACTCACGATGTGGCTCACGCTGGCCACCTTCGTGGGCTATGCGGTGATCTACACCGTGGTGCTCAAGCCCGCGACGCCGCAGAACATCGTCATCGGTGGCGCCTCGGGCGCGATGCCGCCCCTGCTGGGCTGGGCCGCGATGCGTGGCGACGTCGGCGCGGAGGCCTGGCTGCTGGTGCTGATCATCTTCGTGTGGACGCCGCCGCACTTTTGGGCTCTGGCACTGTACCGGGCGGAGGATTACGCTCGCGCCGGGCTGCCCATGCTGCCGGTGACGCACGGCAATCGATTCACGCGGCTGCAGATCCTGCTGTACACGCTGGTCCTGCTGGCGGCCACGCTGCTGCCCTTCGTGCAGGGTATGAGCGGTGTGCCCTACCTCGTGGCGGCGCTGGCATTGGGCGGCTGGTTCATCGTGCTCGCGCTTCGGCTGTGGCACAGCTACAGCGAAGCACTGGCGCGGCGCACGTTCCGCTACTCGATCTGGTACCTTGCGCTGCTGTTCGCCGCGCTGCTGATCGACCACTACCTCCCCCGATGAACCGACGCCTGTTTTCGCTGTTCGCGGTCGCCGCCGTCCTTGCGGCCTGCGGCGCCGAGAAGCCCGCCTTCAAGTCGATCGATATCACCGGCGCCGAGTACGCGCGGCGGTTGGAGCTGCCCGACACCAGCGGCAAGCCACGCACGCTGGCCGACTTCAAGGGCAAGGTTGTGATCGTGTTCTTCGGCTACACGCAGTGCCCCGATGTGTGTCCCGCCACGATGGCCGAGATCGCTGAAATGCGCCAGAAGCTGGGGGCCGAGGGCGCACAGGTGCAGCCGGTCTTCGTCACGGTCGATCCCGAGCGCGATACGGATCAGGTGGCCTCCGCCTATGCGACCACGTTCGGTGGCGATGTCGTGGCCTTGCGCGGCAGCGTCGAGCAGACCCGTGCGGCCGCCAAGGAGTTCAAAGTCTTCTTCGCCAAGGCGCCGGGCCGCACGGCCGACAGCTACACGATCGACCATACCGCGGGTGCATTCGTGTTCGATCGACAAGGCAAGGTACGCCTGTTCGCGCGCTACGGCAGCGGCGCCGACGCGCTCGCCCACGACGTGAAGCTGCTGCTCGGCGGGGCGTGAGCGGGCGGGCAACGGCCCGCCGTCGCGCTCAGACTTGCGGTTCGAGGGCGGCGCGCATCTTCTTCATCGCCGCGACCTCGATCTGGCGGATGCGCTCGGCGCTGACGCCGTACTCGGCGGCCAGCTCGTGCAGCGTCATGCCGCCGGAGCTGTCGTCGTTGACCTTGAGCCAGCGTTCCTCGACGATGCGGCGGCTGCGCGCGTCGAGCACCTCGAGCGCGCGGGTAATGCCCGGGCCGGCCAGCTCGTCGCGGCGGCGTGCCTCGATCACGCGGGTCGGCTCGCTCGACTCGTCGGCGAGGTAGGCGATCGGCGCGAACGCTTCCTCGCCATCGTCCGCGGCTTGCGGCTCCAGCGCCACGTCGCCGCCAGCCAGCCGCGTCTCCATCTCGAGCACGTCCTCGCGCTTGACATTCAGCTCGCGCGCCATCGCGTCGGCTTCGCCTGCCGTGAGGGTATTGCGGTGCGTATCGGCGTCGGCCGCTTCGCCCTTCATGCTGGCCTTCATCGACCGCAGGTTGAAGAACAGCTTGCGCTGGGCCTTGGTCGTCGCCAGCCGCACGATGCGCCAGTTCTTCAGGATGTATTCATGGATCTCGGCCTTGATCCAGTGCATCGCGTAGCTCACCAGCCGCACGCCCTGCTCGGGGTCGAAACGCTTGACGGCCTTCATCAGGCCGACATTGCCCTCCTGGATCAGGTCGCCTTGCGGCAAACCGTAGCCCAGGTACTGGCGCGAGATCGAGACCACCAGCCGCAGGTGCGAAAGCACCAAGCGCCCTGCGGCCTCAAGGTCCCCCGTGTCACGAAGGCGCCGCGCGAAGTCGACCTCCTCCTGCGGCGTGAGCAGCGGGATCCGGTTGACCGCGGAGATGTAGGCATCCAGGTTGCCGATCGGCGGCACCAGCGCCCACGGGTTGCGTAGGGCAAGCTGCGAAGGATGGGCGGAAAGCTTGGCTGCGGTCATGGCATCTTTGAGGGGCCTAGGCTGCCCCGGTTCCATCATGTTAGCACTCTCCTCCGCCGAGTGCTTACCAGTGTCCCGTGTCGCGCTTGTAGTTCACGTTATTGAGCTATACATAACAATTTCGATGAGTGTGCACACACTAATCAAACAGACGGCAGGGCAGACCCTGCCACCATTGGGGGCTCACCCAAAGTGCGTGTCGAGCGGGTCGAGCAGGCTGTCCAGCGCGGACAGGAACTGAGGCACGCTGACCGGCTTGGTAAGGTAGTGGGCGGCGCCGGCGGCGATCGCC